>Ga0222687_1000002_pt1 | contig 298507 bp, 308 predicted proteins | sample AntAcemetage1163_FD_179837 | JGI IMG/M metagenome (GOLD analysis project Ga0222687, IMG submission 179837) | Saline water microbial communities from Ace Lake, Antarctica - #1163 | ecosystem: Environmental > Aquatic > Non-marine Saline and Alkaline > Saline | place: Antarctica: Ace Lake...
ACCGCTGGCTACCCCGCTATCTGGGGATCTATAACGGCAGCAGGTGCCACATGGCTCTCGGTGGCCTCACGCCTCAGCAATGCCTCCAGCGGCTGCTGATCGCTGAATGACCTGGTGAGAAAGCACATCTAGCGATCTGCGTTGTGCCCTTGCACAGCCGGGCGATCGCCCGGCAGCTCCAAGACCTGGAGCTGCAGTGGCCTGCTTCCGACACTGGCTACCGCGATCGCACCAAAAATCACGGTGAATAACAAGGCGGAGAAACCCAGCCGGATCAGCAAGGTCGGATGGGTATCAGTGAACAATCGCTCTTCCTGTGGGTGAATCAATGGGCTGGATGTCTCCACCTCTCAAGCTAAGAAGTGAAGCCATCACAATCAGGTTGCGATTGATCGTGGAGAACGTATGAAAAGATACACAGCGCCGCCAAGGCAGCGCTCAGCGGCTTCGCCAGACTTGCATCCAGAGTGTTGAGGAGGCACTGGTTTCCATCAACATCTCCTGGTATTCCCTGGTCATGGCGCGGGCATCCTCCAGGTCGGGCTGGAGCGAGAGGATCGACAACCGTTCCATGCACCAGTCGCGGAGGCTGGTGAGCTGGTGTGTGCACTGAAGATCGTTGCGATCGTCTCTTGAGGCTCTGTGAAATTGATCCATCAATAGGAGGCCTCTAGCGTTGGCTCTTGACCTGATTGTCCAGACGTTTGACTGTCCAGACGTTCTGACAAATGTGTAGATCAATGGCAACTATGGCGGGTAGCCCATTTCACACGGCTCAGGCGTGGACCTTGGCCGGCAATCCCGGCGAGATCTGAGCTGCGAATTGGTCGGATTGGACAGGCTGACGTTTGAGCGTGTCCTGGCTGAGGCTTTCCAGGCTCGGCACCAGGGCCATGGAGGCGACCAAGCCGAGCACCATGATCATCAGGGCAGGGCCCATGGCCGCCCCCACCCGTTCGTCGCTGGCGTACTGGAACACCCGCACCGCCAGGGTGTCGAAGTCGAAGGGGCGCAGCGAGAGGGTCAACGGCAGCTCCTTGACCACATCAACGAAGACCAGCAGGCTGCCCACCAGCATCGGCCCCTTCAACAGAGGCAGATGGATGCGCCTGAGCACGCCGAACCAGGAGCAGCCCAGGCTGGTGGCCGATTCGTCGATGCTTGGGGGGAGCCGCTCCAAGGCCGCATCCAGTCCCTGCTTGGACACTGCCAAAAAGCGCACCCCGTAACCCCAGATCAGAAGCATCAGAGGGCTGATCGCCAGCGGCCCACCGAACAGCATCAGGCCAAGGGCGAGCACGCTGCCAGGCACCGCGTAGCCCATGCCCGCGACAAAACTGAGCTGGCGCACCAGGTTCTGGGGACTCCAGCGCCTGATGATCGCCAGTAACAGGGCCGCGAACGCGGTGATCACTGTGGCCTGAAGGGCCAGGCCCAGACTGCGGCCGGCGAGGGGAAGCAGGTCTTGGATGGGCTCGTTCCCCATTCCCTGCCAGCCTTCGGCGACCCAGAGGATCGGAATGGTCAAGGTGGCGATTGGCGGCAGGGCGGTGATCAACTGGGCAGCTAAGGCACGCCAACCCACCAGTTCCCAGATGTGCCTGGAGCTGCTGCCTTCCGCCAGATTCCAGCGCCGACTGCGGCGACGCAGGGTCCGCTCGGCGAACACCAGCAACAGCACGATCGCCAAGGCGATCAGCGAGAGCAGGGCCGCGCCCCCTGGATCGCCATCCACCTGCCAGCGATCGAAAATACCGGCTGAGAGCGTCGGAACTCCCAGCAAGCGCACCGCACCAAGGTCATTGACCACCTCCATCGCGCTCAGGGCCACACCGGCTCCGATCGAGGGCAGGGCAATCGGCAGGGCAACCCGCCAGAAACTGCGCCATGGCCCCACCCCCAGACTGCGGCTGGCTTCGAGCAGGGCCTTGCCACTGATCGAAAAACTTTCCGTGCTCAGTAGGAACACGTAGCTGTACGTGGTCAACGTCAGCAAGATCAGGGCCCAACCGACGCCATGAACGCGCAGGCCGTGGTGGCTGCCCCAGTCGATAAGGCTGGCGGCAAGCAGGTAGGCGGGAAAGGCCAATGGGATCAGCTGGGCGATGCGCAGGATCCGGCGGCCCGGAAAGCTGCAGGCGGCGGTGAGCCAGCCGGTGGCGGTGCCCAGCACGGCCCCGAGAATCCCCTCGCCCACCACCAGTTGCAGAGTTCCGACGATCTGAGCTGGACCGTCGAAGCCGAGCCCCACCCCCTCGGCCCCGCCGGCGAAGCCATCACGCAGCAGGGCGAGGAGCGGCACCAGGGCCAGTAGACAGATCGCCAAAACGACGATCACGATGCTGAGCCTCCCGCCTGGCATGGACCGGCGGGCGATCAGCGCCGGCTGCGAGAGGGGGGAGGCTGTCATCGACGCGGAGTGGGTAACAGGTGGATTCCTCGCGAGGGGAGTTGGGATGGGCGGCTGGCTTACTTCCAGCCGTTTTCGGCCATCAATTCGGTGGCCTGCTTGTTCGCGTTGGCCAACTGCTCAACGCTGACCTTCGAGGCTGTGAAGCTTCCCCAGTTGTTGAGGATTGGGTTGTCACCGAACCCTGTGAGTGGGTATTCGTTGTTTGCCGAGGCGTAGCCCTTGCCTGTGCTAGGTGAGGCCAGAAACTCGATCAGCATGGTGGCCGCCTTGGGATTCTTGGAGCTGCTGGTGACACCGGCTGCGGTGACGTTGACGTGGGTGGGATTGGGAAAGACGACGCGAATGTTGGCGGCGGGGTCGCGATCGTTGGCAGGGGCCTCGGGTGAGAGCATGCGGGCCAGGTAGTACTGGTTGGCCACCGTGACGCCGCACTCACCATTGCCGAGGGCGCGCAGCATCGGCGTGTCGCTGGTGAAGAGTGGCTGAGTCACGTTGGCCACCATTCCCTTCACCCATTGCGCGGTGTCGGCCTCGCCTTCTTGAACCAGCACATCAGCCACCAGCGATTGGTTGTAGACACTGGCCCTGTTGCGCAGGCAGAGCTTGCCCTTCAAAGCGGGATTGGTCAAATCGGCGTAACTGGTGACCTGATCAGGGTTCACCACGTCAGGGTTGACCATGATCACCCGAGCCCGGCGGGTCAGGGCGAACCAGTTCCCCTTGGGATCACGCAACTCGGCGGGCACGTCGCGGTTCAGGGCTTCGGAGTCGATCGGCTGAAACAGGTTGTCATCCTGGGCCCGCTGCAGCCGGGCCGCATCGACCAGCACCAGCACATCGGCCGGGCTGTTGTTTCCCTCGGTCTTGAGCCGCGCCAGCAATTCGTCGTCCTTGGCTTCCAGCAGATTCACCTTGATGCCGGTCTCTTCGGTGAACTGTTTGTAAAGCTCTTTGTCCGTGTTGTAGTGCCGTCCGGAGTAGACATTCACCTCCTTCGTCTGCTGCGAGTCTTCCGATGGGGTGCAAGCGATCGTGGCGATTCCAAGGGCTCCGACTGTCGCAGCCACCAGCAGGGCGGAGAGGCCGCGATGCTTTGTCTTGGACTGGTCAACGTGGGTGGGCATGGGTGAGTTAGATGTGCATTAGTAGGGATGCTGGGGACCTGCATCCTCAGATTCAGACGCCGGCTTCGGCTCAGGCGTCAATTGGCTGAAGTTAGGGAACCCCATAAGCAACGGGCCGATCAATTAGGGCAGCTGAACGTAGCTTTTGCTACGGCTGATGGTCCGCCTGTGATTTCAAGGGAGGCGCGGCCCAAGCTCCCATAAAAAAACCCCGATCCAAAGATCGGGGGAAGTGATGGCTAAGCGCTCAGCGGGTGCGATTGGAGGAGCGGATCGGGATCGGAACAAGAGAAGGCTGCATCAGACCACCTCCGGAGTTGTCGTCATCGGAGTCGGTGGTGAGCCACAGGGCGAGGCCAAACAGGGCGAAGACGCCGGTCAAGAGCAGAAGTTCAGCCATGTCTCCGGCGTTTAGTCTCCAAAGAATAGCCAGGATCGGCGGCAAATTTGTTCCAATCGTTGCCAACCGAGGCCGGTTAACCGGCACCGACGGCCCGCAAGGCCTCGATCTGGGCCAGGGCGAGGACCCCGCCAGCGAGGCTGAGCAGTCCAGCGAGCCGCAGGGTCCAGACTGTGCCGAGCTTGCGCAGCACCCCATAACTGACGCCAACCACCAGGGTTGAGGCCAGGAAAGCACCCAGCCACCAGCTGTTGGCTCCACTGGCTTCATGGCCATGCAGCATGGCGTGAACGGCGACTGAACCCATCACCACCAGCCCGTAGAGGGTGGCGGGCGGGGCGCCGGCCTGGCGGCGGCTGCGCAGGATCAGCAGACCGAGCAGCGAGACAGCCAGGGCCGCGACCAGTTCCGCCAGGGGCAGCTGGCCACCGCTGAGGCCGAACAGGGAGCCCAACGCAGCGCCTGCCAGGGCATAGAGCAACAGCGTTGAGCTGATGAAGGAGGCCGAAGCCCCGACCCCGACCAGCAGCAGCAGGTGATCAAGCCCCAGCAGCGGATGGCTGAAGCCCGTTGCCAAACCGGCGCCAGCGATGGAGTGGGCGGAGGCAGGTACGGCCCCGATCAGACTCAGCCCCAGGCCGGCGCAGGCTGCCAGGCCGAGTTGCCGGCCAGAGGGAGACAGGAAGGAAGGTGTTGGCATGGTGGGTACGACCGGTCCGCGCCGGCGATGGGATGGAAAAGGGGCGAAACAGGGCGAGCGTTCTGACTGAGGACAGGATTCAAGGCCGAAGCTTTTGACCGGGTCCATCACAGCTGCGGGACAGTGCCGGACTGGAGTGGTCATCCCCCTGGGGAGATTGACCCGCACCGGACTTTCCTCGTTGCCTCCCCAGGCTGAATCCGGGGAACCACTGCATGGCAAGTATGGGGGCTGATCAGCCGAATCCCTTGCCGGCGTCCTTGGAAACACACGCCCGCAGCTGCTCACGCAATTTGGCGTGGTCGAGGTTTTTGCCGATCAGCACCAACTGGTTCTTGCGCTCACCAGGCCAGTCGCTGTCGTCGATCGAGAAACGCTTACCGGCCAGGTGGAACACATGGCGCCGCTCACTTTCCTTGAACCAGAGGATGCCTTTGGCGCGAAACACCCCGGGCGGCAGTTGATTGTCGAGAAAATTCTGAAATTTGCGCAAGCCAAAGGGGCCTTCTGCTGCAAACGACAGCGACGTGAAGCCTTCGATCGCCAGATGGTCTGACGGGTGTTCTGCGGGGTCTTCTGCAGCGTGGCTGGATTCGTGGTTATGGCCGTGGTCATGCCCGTGATCATGGTGATGCCCATGGTCATGGCCGTGATGCTCGTCGTGGCTGTGATCGTGCGCGGCTTCGGCGGCTTGCTCCTCCGCCATCCGGTCGGATTCGAACAACCCAACGCTGAGGAGCAAGGGCAGCGGAACTGCCCCCTTGATCGAACGCAGGATCCGAGCTTCCGGCTTGATCTCGAGAAGCTGCTGCTCCAACGCCAGCAAGCGCTCTTCCTCGACCAGATCTCCTTTGTTCAGCAAGAGGATGTCGCCGTAGACGATCTGGGCCCGACCCACCTCACTGTTCACCAGCTCGGCATCAAAATTCTCGGCATCGATCAAAGTGATGATCGAATCGAGTCGGGTGCTGTCACGCAGCTCACTTCCCAGGAAGGTCATGGCAACCGGTAAGGGGTCAGCCAGGCCTGTGGTTTCAACAACCAGATAATCGACGGGGTCAGGGCGCTGAAGGATCCGTTCAACGGCCTCAAGCAGCTCGCCATTGATCGAGCAACAGATGCAGCCATTGCTCAGCTCCACCGTGTCGTCGCCAGTGGAGATGATCAGATCGTTGTCGATGCCGATTTCGCCAAACTCATTGACCAGAACGGCGGTTTTGATCCCCTCCTGATTACTGAGGATGTGGATGAGCAAGGTGGTTTTACCAGCCCCAAGGAAACCGGTGAGGATGGTCACCGGCAGGCCCGTAACCAGCGCGTCGGTGCGATCAGGGGCTGGAGCAGTTGATGCCGTGGTGGTGCTGGTCATGGAGGGGAGGACGGCCCAAGGCCTGGTTCTGCGCACAGTCTGACGCCTTGAAACCAGCCTGATGCCCTGGAGCCGCCCCTTGGCGTGGATCAGCGCCGCCCGGCGGTTGGCCTGCTGGCTGCTTGCCGATCAGACACTTCGACTGGGATGGGCTGGCCGGTGGTGGAAGAAAAGAATGACTCCTGCTCTACATCGGTTTGCAGAAGGCCAGTAACGATGCCGGCATCGAAGGAGATGCGGCCGGGGCCCATCAGCAGGATCGCCAGGCTGCCTCCGAAATAGAGCACCACCAGCTCCATCAGATAGATGTTGAAGCCACTGGTGAGGATGTGGTGGTATCCCGCCACAGACATCGTGCCCACCAGGGCCAGGGCGCCGATGGGCGAGAGGAAGCCGAGGATCAAGAACCAGGAGCCGATCACCTCAGAGAGGCCGGCCACGTTGGCCATCAGGATTGGAAAGGGCAGGTGCAGTGGCTCCACATAGGCCGCCGCGAAGTTGGCGGGATCAGCCAGCTTCTCGTAACCGTGGTGGATCATCATCGTGCCGATCGCCAGGCGGAGGATCAGCAGGCCAGCACTGGCTCGCCAGCCTTCCTTGAGGAAATAGCGGTTCAAAAAGGAGTTCATCGGGTGATGCTCTCCAGGGAGGGAGGGGAGGCTTGGGTTGGGGCGGAGAGGGTCACGGCCCACAGCGCCATCGCGGCGGTGAGGAAGCCAAGGAACACTTCCAGCAAGGTGAGGGTGGTCATGGTTGGCGATCAACTTCACCCAGCATGGCTGATCTGATTAAGAAATGTGAGTCTGACGTTTCAAGCTGCTGCAACGGCTTAGCCCGCAGCCGGGCCACCGGTGCGGCAGAATGTTTACATTCCGCAACCATTTCCATGACCGTCGGAGAGCTGTTTCTTGAGTCTGTGTCCAGCGGTGTGATCACCCCCGCCGAGCTCGACTGGGTGGTTGCCCAGCAAGCCAGCTTTTCGCGGGTGGAGGAGGCCGCAGCCCTGCGCCTCGGCCGCCTGCTCGATCAGGGCGACATCCAGTTCGGCTGCCGCCTTTGAGCCCATCGTTTCGTAGCGGGGAGTCGATGCGGTGAGGGTTTCAATCCCCCAGTCCAGGGGTTTGGGCGGGTTGTTGGTTGCAATCAGATTGTTCCGGCTCACGCAGTAATCGCTCCAGCGCCTCAAGCTCCACTGGCGGCAGCTTCAAGTGCCGCTGGGCCAGCTCACGCCAGCGTTTCAGCAGGGCTAGGCGGGGTGGAATCCCCAGGTTCAGCGCTTCGAGGTGTTGTCTCTGGGCAAACACCTCGGCCGGGGGGCCCTCCAGCACGAGTTCGCCGCGATCCATCACGAACAGCCATTCGGCCCAGCCATCAAGAAAATCAAGGTCATGGCTGGCCACCACGATCGCTGTTCCTGCTGCGTGGATGCGTTGGAGCTGAAGCAATAGCTCGCGGCAATGGCCGGGGCTGAGGTAGGCGGTGGGTTCATCGAGCAGTAACAGCTCAGGTTCCAGCATCATCACGTCGGCCAGCGAGAGTTGCTTTTTCTCGCCCAGGCTGAGCCCGTGCACCGGCCGATCCACCAGCGCTTCGAGATCGAAGTGGACGATGGCCTGCTTAACCCGCCAGAGAATTTCGTTGTCGTCCATGCCCAGGTTGACCAGCCCGTAGGAGAGGTCTTCGGCCACGCTGGTGGCCACGAGCTGGTGCTCGGGGTTTTGGAACACCAGCCCCACCCGTTGCCTCAGCTGGGCGAGTGCCTGGCGCTGATAGGCAATCGGTTCGCCGCGCCAGCGAATCCGGCCGTGTTGGGGCCGCAGCAGGCCATTGGCAAGCAGGAACAGGGTGGTTTTGCCGCAGCCGTTTTCGCCAATCAAGCCACAGCGGGCCCCCTCGGGAATGCGCAGGCTCAACTGCCGAATGGATGGCGCCAGAGAACAGGAATACTGATAATCCACGGCATCGAACTCCAGCAATGGAGTTTCACTCGATGGCTTGGCGGCTCTCACGGCTGCTGCTCTCATGGTTGCAGCGCAAGGCTGAGGCCACTGAGCAGCAGGATTCCAGCAACAGCCTCCGCTTCCAGGCTCCGGGAGCGACGAAAGCTTTGACCGCTGATCACGCGCAACTCGGAGCGGAAGCCCCGGGCGGCCAGGCCCATGGACAAGGAGCGATAGGAGTTCAAGGAACGCTCGAGCAATTGACCGATCAGCAGAGCGAAGCTGTGTAGAGATCGTTTCCAGCTGATGTAGCCCGAACGGGCCTGTTGGGCCACGTGGATGTCTTCAACAATGGCCATCAACGTGAAGATGAAGCCATAGACATAAACCATCAACTCCAGCAGCAGCGGCGGCCAACGCAGCTTGCGCAGTACCCCGATCAGCTCGTGGATCGGCGTGGTCAGCAGCAGGAAGAGCATCGCACTGGTGGCCGCAAGCGAACGGGTCAGCAGCAACGAGGCCTGGTTGATTCCAAGCTTGCTGACATACAAGGTCCAGCCCCCCAGCGGATGGCCCAGGCCTTGCCAGACGTCGGCCTGGACGCTGGCGAAGTTCTCGCTTCCCACCAGGCCAAGCAGCAGGGCCGGCAGGCTGGCCACGGCAAAACCAAGGGGCAGCAGCAGGATCGGCAGGTAGAGGCGCGCTGGAATGGCGGCATGGCCCACGATCCAGACGCCAACCCACAACGTGAGCAGCAGCTGGATCGGGGCTGGAGCTACCAAGGCCAGCGCGAGCAGGATCCCCGAAAAGGCCAACTTCTGGCCCGGTGGCAACCCCCTGAGGCGATTGCCGTGGGCCAGGGCATCGAGGACGTGGCTCATAGAGCCGAAGGCTCATCCTTTGGCTTGGAGCACGTGGACTTGGAGACCGAATCGGTCTGGTTCCTGCCTTCGCTGCGGCCCCGATAGAGACCGATCACGTAGCCGATCACACCGGCTCCCAGGGCTGCCTGGCTGGAAAAGAGCAGGCTCTCGATCTCCGAGCTGGGCAGCTCGACGAGGGGCTCAAACCAGGCTTCATAGTTGGGCTGAAGCGTTTCGATCGCCTCCTGACCCTGGCCATCAGAGCCGGCATACTCACCGCGAACGAACAGCAAAGGAAAGATCGTCAGGGCCAGCACGCCGGCCACCAGCAGCCAGTTGTGCTGCGCCCGTTGTTGGGGTTTGGGGTTTGTCATGGTTTCAGGCCTTCTGGGCGAGCTGTTGGAGGGTGGTCAGTTCGCGTTGGCCGTAGTTCTGCAGCCAGTTCCAGACCAGCACTGTGAGCAGACCTTCGGTGATCGCAAGGGGCAGCTGGGTGATCGCGAAAATACTGCCGAACTTCAGGAATGAGGCGCTGAATCCACCACTGGCAGCGGGAAAGGCCAGGGCCAGCTGGCCGGCGGTGACCACATAGGTGGCGAGATCAGCCAGGGCCGCCGCTGCGAAGACGGCCAGGCGTGTGTTGCCGGTTGAATTGAGGCTGCGGAACACCAGCCAGGCCACCAGCGGACCAACGATCGCCATCGAAAACATGTTGGCGCCCAGGGTGGTAAGGCCGCCATGGGCCAGCAACAACGCCTGAAACAGCAGCACGACGGATCCGAGCACGGTCATCACCCAGGGACCGAACAAGATCGCCCCCAGCCCTGTTCCGGTGGGGTGGGAGCAACTGCCTGTCACCGAGGGCAGCTTCAGGGCGGAGAGCACGAAGGTGAAGGCGCCGGCCAGCGCCAGCAGCAGCTTCAATTCGGGATGCTCACGGGTGATTCGAGCCATCGAGCGCATCCCTATCAGCAGGAATGGCAGGGACACCAGCCACCAGAAGACGGCCCAAGAAAAAGGCAAAAACCCCTCAGCGATGTGCATCGCCTGGGCAGGTGCTGGAGAAAGCAAAACAATGGCGGCACTGAGTGCTGCCATGCCAAAAAGACTGGCCGACTTAGCCTTGAAAGTCGTCACACTGTGCCTCGCAGGTTAGACGGTTGGATTGTGCAAAACGGCAGGAATCCTGACTTATCGACTTGAAAACAAGCCAAATCACAGTTGCGGGACAGCGGCCGATTCGAACGGCACTTTCCCTGTTGCCTTCAGCGGCTGTTCCCCGCTGAAACCGTTTCGAATCTGATTATGAAGGTTGGTGGAACGGGCGGCCACGAAGGTTGATCGATCGTTGCCAGACCAATTTCATAGTTAAGACCGGGCGATCAAAACTGGAAGGTGGTTTTCACGAGCCCGCCAAGCTGGCGGAAGCTCTCACCCGAGGGTGTGTCCTGACCCAAAGGGCGGCTGAGGTAGAAGAGCGCTGGGGTCACCGAAATGTTGTCGGTGACTTGAACCTTGTACCACCACTCCCAAGCGAAATTGCCGTCGTTGGGGGTCTCGCCGCCCTGCAGGGCGGTGGCAAACACCGGTTGTCCCACGGCCATGCCGAGGGCATTGCCCTTAAAGAAGGCATCGCTCCACTGCAGCCCCACCATCCACGACTGACTGGTGGTCAACGCACCATCACTCTGATCGCTGTCGTAGGAGGTGGTGTTGATCCCCCAGCCAGCGCTGATCGAGGGAATCCAGCCGGAGTTGGCCGGTTGCCAGTAACCACTGAGGCCAACGGCATTGGTGCGACTGGCGGGGTTCTCCACCAGGGCTGCTGCGGTGAAAGGCGTGGCGCCAGGCACATCGACGCCGGCCTGTAGGTAGGAATAGATCGCGGCGAGGCCCCACTGCTCGGCGCCGTAACCGATCTGAACGGTGCCGGTGCCGGCGGAGGCGTTGGTGCCGATGCCACCCTCACTGGGATTGCCGAGGTTGCCGTTGGCCGCCACGTAGTTGGCGCTGACACTGAAGCCGTTGGACTGCCACCAGAGGCCGGCACCGGCACCGAGGTTTTTGTTGTAGGCCACCGGTGCCCCGTTGAGGGTGAGCACGTTCAAGACGGTGTCAGCTGGATAGACGCTGGGCCAAAGGGCGAGCATGTCTTCCTGGCCAACGCGGCCGCCAACGGTGGCGGTGAAGCCGGCGCCGAGTGGTGTCTGGTAGTAGAGCTTGTCGATGCCCACGGAATTGGGGCCGGAGTCTTCCTGGAAGGCCACTTCCAAGCCGGCGATGCCGCCGGTTGGTCCGGCGCCACCGAAGACCGAATCGCTGAAGTTGCCGGCCCGCAGGATCGAGCGCAGCAGGTCCTTGCCGGTGAAGCTGGTGTCAAGGCTGAGCTGCAGGTCGTAGCTGAAGGTGGTGGCCCCCACCTGGGCGCGGGCGGAGTCCACCTCGGCATTGGCGCTGCCGCTGAAGGCGTTGGCCCCCACCACAAAGGTGGCCAGGCCGCTGAGCTTGGTGGTGGTGGAGAACTGGCTGGCCTCCAGCTCGCCGACTTTGGCCTCCAGGCCATCGACCCGGCCCTTGAGCACGGCCAGTTCGGTTTCAAACTCCTTCATCAGCCTGCGCAGCTCATCGGTCACCTCGGTGATCCGATCCAGGCAGGCGTTGAGGAGGGCAGCGGCTTCCCAGCGGCTGAGCGAGCGCTTGCCACGGAAGGTGCCATCGGGATAACCCGCCACGCAGCCGTAGCGCTCCACCAGGCTGGAGAGGGCCTGATAGGCCCACTCGGTGGGTTGCACATCGGAGAACTGGGTGATGCTGGTGACCTGCTCCAGGCCTGATCGCGCTGAGGCGGCGTAGGCGTCGATTGCGGCGAGGTTGATCGCGGTGGCCTGAACGGTGGCTGGGACTGTGGCGGGAGCAGCCGTGGCCGGGGCGTGGATGGGGGCCAAAGGGGAGAGCAGACCCAGGGCTGCAGGGGCGATCAGGCGGGTGAACATGGGCGGCTGGAGGGCGGACGGACGGTTTGCGCAACATCCGGGTGGCGAAGCCAGCTCGGATCTTGGTAAGAATGATAATCGTTCGCGTTGCGATGGCAAAGGGCCTGGTTTGTGGTCTTTGAGCAGTTGGGCCGCCGGCTAAGGGAGCTGGAGCTCTTCAGTCGTCGTCGCCTTCTCCTCCTTCACCGCCTTCGCCTCCCTCTCCTCCTTCGCCACCCTCGCCGCCTTCCCTGTCTTCGCCCCATTCACGGCCTTCCCTTTGTTGGTCTTCGTTGTCATCCCTGTCGTCGTTATCGCGCCGCGATTCCCTGTCCCAGGGCATCCGTTGCTCGTTCAATCCAGGGACCATGCCGCAGCCCGCCACGCCGGCGATCAGTCCGCTGGCGGCAAGAAAGAGGGCGATGCTGGGTCGTGACATGGTCGATCCGAATCGTGTGAGAGAGATTCTGAATGGGCCTCAGCAGCCGTGGGTCGCAGAAGCGGTGGGTTGAAGCGCTGGGTTGGAACGGTCACCCGCCCGGGTGCTTTTTGTTACGAGGCCCGCGCCAGCCAGCCCCACTCCAGCCCGCCCGCCCGCTGCAGCGCCCCCATCCCTTTGTTTCTGCTCCGATGCGTTTCCAGATCGACTCGCTGCTGCCAGCCGACCAGCTCGCCGGTTGGTGCCGTCGTCTGCTCGCTCCCGAGGCCGACTGGCGCCCGGGCCAAGACAGCGCCGGCTGGCATGCCCGAACCGTGAAGCACAACCGCCAGTTGCCGCGGGGTTCGGCCTTGCATCAAAGCCTGCTGCCGCTGGTGCATCAGGCCTTGCAGGGCCATCCCCTGCTGGCCTCAGCCGCCCTGCCGGCGCGGATCCACAGCTTGCGCTTTTGCCGCTCAGGCCCCGGTGAGGGCTATGGCCGCCACGTGGATAACGCCTACATGGCGGAGGGGCGATCCGATCTCTCCTTCACCTTGTTTCTATCGGAGCCTGATGCCTATAGCGACGGCGAACTGGTGCTGGAGTTTCCCCATGGTGAGGAGACCTTTCGGCTCCCTGCCGGCGATTTGATCGTCTACCCGAGCACCCTGCTGCACCGGGTGGAGCCCGTGAGCGATGGCGATCGGCTGGTCTGCGTGGGCTGGATCCAGAGCCGCATCCGCAGCGCCGAGCAACGGGAACTTCTGTTTGAGCTCGACACAGCCCGGCGGCTCCTGTTCAGCCAGCAGGGCAAGGGGGAGGCCTTCGACCTGATCAGCCGCAGCTACAGCAACCTGCTGCGGATCTGGGGCGACTGAAGCGGGCCGGGCATCGATCAAGAAACTGGTTTGGCTGCTGGTCTGGGCTGAGGGCGAGTCTTGGGCTTCAGCCGAGTCTTGGGCTTAAGCCGAGTTTTGGCGCTCCTGACAGCCGGCGCAGAGCCCGAAGAATTCGAGGGTGTGGAACAGGAGCTGGAAGCCACCCAGCTGGCTGGCACTCAGGTGGGCCTCGTGCATCGGGCAGCTCTGCAGCACCACCGTGCTGCCGCAATCGACGCAGGTGAGATGGTGCTCATCCCGTTCGGTGGGAGCGAACAGGGCTTCGCCGCTGGGCAGATGGCGGCAGCGCACCAGGCCGCGTTGCTGCAGGGTGCGCAGGTGGCGATACACGGTGGCCAGACCCATGCCGTGGGGGGTTCCGCGCAGGCGAGCATGGAGCTCCTGGCCCGTGAGTTCCTCGCTGGCCTGTTGCAGTTGCTCCAGCAGATGGGTCTGTTTGGGGTTGAGCTGACCTTGGCGGACCGCTGGATCGGCGACCTGGGCGGCCATGGCGAAGGGCACTGAGAACACCACGCGATCCTATGGAGTGAGCTTCGCTTGTCGCCGCTCGCCAGGGGCTGATTGGCCAAAGCCGGCCTGCATAGCTTCCTGAATGAGTACCATTCTCAAATCGCCGCTGGTCGATTCTGGCGGCCCGATCCGTTTGTTCTGGTCACTCCTTTGAACGCACCGCTCCGCCCGATGGCCCTGCTGGCCGCCGTCCTGCTGGCTTCCTGTGGCAGCGATGCGTCTGGGCCTGCGCCCTCCAGCGATGCCGCCCTCCATGTGGTCACCACCTTCCTGCCGATCACTGAATTCACCAAAGCTGTGGCCGGCACCTGCGCCACGGTGGAGGCCCTGATGCCAACCACGGTCAGCCCCCACGATTTCCAGGCCACCCCCGGTGATCTGGTGCGGCTGCAGAAGGCCGACGTGCTCGTCAAGAACGGCCTGGGCCTGGAAACCTTCCTCGACAAGCTGATCGTCAACGCCGACAACAGCGGCCTCCAGGTGATCGACTCCAGCGCCGGCATCCCCACCCTGGAGAACACTGAAAAAGACGCCAAAGACCCCGACCATGCCGACGGCCACGATCACGGCCACGATCACGGTCCGATCAATCCCCACGTCTGGCTCGATCCCCTCCGCGCCGTCCAGCAGGTGGACACCATCCGCGATGGCCTGATCGCCGCGAAGCCCGACTGCGCCGAGCAGTTCAGCGCCAATGCCGCTGCCTTCGTCGATGAACTCCGCTCCCTCAATGCCGAGTTGGCCAGCCAGCTCAAACCGTTTGCTGGCAAAACCTTCGTGGCCTATCACGATTTCGCCCCCTACTTCGCCGAGCGCTACCAGCTCAAGGTCGCCTTTGTGGTGGAGTCTCCCGAGCTGAATCCCACCCCGGCCGACCTGCAGCGCGTCAGCCAGTTGGTCGAGCAGACCGAGCTCAAGACCCTGCTCAGCGAGCCCCAGGAGGGGCGCCAATCCTTCAATGCCCTCGCCGCCGATCTGGGCGTGAAGATCGGCGTGTTTGATCCGCTTGAAACCGGCCCGGCCGAGGCCGGCAAGCCTGGCTACTACCTCAGCCAGATGCGCCGCAACGGCAAGGCCCTGGCGGCGGCCTTCGCGCCCTGATCTGGAGTCAGAACACTGGGTAGGCTGGGCTGATGGCGGAAATGGTTCTCGAAGTCAGCGGGCTGACGGTCTGCCGGGAGGGCGCCGTGGCAGTGGAGAACGTCAGCTTTGATTTGGCGGCCGAGAGCGATACCGCCCTGATCGGTCCCAACGGTGCCGGCAAAAGTAGCCTGGTGCAGGCCCTGCTCGGCATCCTTCCCCACAGGAGCGGCGAGGTGCGGCTGCTGGGCCGGCGGCTCGGGCGCAAAGGTCAGCTGCCCTCTTTGGTGCGCGACCAGGTGGCCTACCTGCCCCAGAGCTTCGGTGTGCGCAACCGCTGCCCACTCAGCGTGGCTGAATTCGTGGGCCTGGGCTGGGATCCGGCCGGGATTCGGTTCAACTGGGTTGGAGGCGAGGCCCGGCGAGCGGCCGTTCGCCGGGCCCTGGCCAAAACCCACTGCAGCGACCTGGCCGATCGCCTGATCAGCGAGCTCTCCGGCGGCCAGACCAAACGGGTGCTGCTCGCGTTTTGCGTGGTGCGCCCCCGCCGCCTGTTGGTGCTCGATGAGGCCCAGGCCGGCCTCGACAGCCAGATGGCCGAGCAGTTCTATGGCCTGCTGTTCGACCTGCGCCGCAGCGAGGGCTGGACTGTCCTGCAGGTATCCCATGACCTGGAGATGGTGCGCCGGACCTGCGATGGCGTGCTCTGCCTCAACCGCCGCCTTTGCTGCTCCGGGCCGCCCGATCACGCCCTCAGCCCCTCCCAGCTGGAGCGTGTCTACGGCCGGGGTTTCGTTCCGTACCACCATCGCCACGCCAACCCATCCTCCTGATGAGCGAAGCCGCCCCCTTCCTGGAGCTGCTGCAGTTGCCGTTCATGCAGCGGGCCCTCCTCGGTGGCCTGCTCACCGGCGCCCTCGGCGGCCTGCTGGGCAGTTTTGCCGTGTTGCGCCAGCTCTCCTTCTTTAGCGATGCCCTGGGCCACTCGTCGTTGCTGGGCATCACTATCGGCATCCTGCTGGGGCTCAATCCCACCCTGGTGTTGATCCCCTTTGCGGTGATCTTCGCCCTGTTGGTGAGTCGGTTGGTGGAGCGCAGCCGCCTGCCCACCGATGCCCTGCTCAACATCGTCTATTCCTCGTCGTTGTCGGTGGCGGTGGTGGCCCTCAGCTTCGTGCGCACCTACCAGGGCAACATCCAGAGCCTGCTATTCGGCGACATCCTCGGTGTGTCCTGGCTGGATCTGGGCCTGATCTCGGCCCTGCTGCTCACGGCCCTGGCCTATCTGGCCCTCACCCGCCGCGACCAGATCCTGCTCACCATCGATGAATCGCTCGCCCTCTCGCGTGGGGTGGCCGTTCCCGTTCATCGTCTGCTGTTCATTCTTTTGTTGGCCCTGGTGGTGGCGATCTCGATCAAGGCCGTGGGGGTGCTGCTGATCAGTGCGTTTGTGGTGATCCCCGCCTGTGCCTCCCGGTTGGTGAGCAGCCACTTCAATTCCTACGTGCTGCTGGCCTCGGGCCTCGGGGCCCTCTGCGCGGTGCTGGGCCTGCTGCTCTCGGGGGCCTTGAACCTGCCGTCCGGGCCCTGTGTGGTGATTGTGCAGTTGCTGGGCTTCCTGGGTGCCCTGACCCTGGCACCGCGCCAGGGGGCGATCGGTTAGGGATCAGCCCGCCACCAGCCAGCGCACCTGCCTCACCGGCTTGCCGAGCAAGGTGAGCTCCAGGCTGGTGGCATCGATCAGGGCGGCCTGGGCCTGGGGAGCTGCGCTCCTGCCAGCAACGCCGATGGGGAGCAGGGGCCGCAGGGCCAGCAGCAGGCGGTCGCCGGTGGGGTCGTAGTCGAGCCCGGTGCCCGGCTCCAGCTCCCAGCCCTCCAGGGGGCGTCGCTGCAGCACCTGGCCCGCGCGGTTGAGGGCCAGCAGCGTGAGCCTGGGTTGGCCGACCCCTTCAATCAACAGCGCCCAGACCCGCTCGCCACTGCGCGAGCAGGCGCTAGCCACCAGCCCTTCGCTGCCCAGCCAGAGCGAGCGGGGCGCCTGGCCGGGTTCCACCAGTTCCAGTGAACGCCGGAAATCGGGCCAGTGGCGCACCAACAGGGCGCGGCCGGCCACCGGACAGAAACTGCTGAGATCGCGGCTGCCGGGCAGCACCTGCCGCTGGATCGGCCGGGGCGGCAGGGTGCGCAGGGCCAGGCCTTCCTGCTCCGGCACGATCAGCTCGCCGCCCTGGGGGAGCAGGGCCACCGGCCCGCTGCTTTCGATTTCGAGAATGGAGCGGCCGCCGCCGCGTTCCCAGAGCACCAGCTGGTCGTTGCCGGGCTGCCGGGGCGCTGCCTGCACCAGCAGTTCGCCCAGGCGGTTGCTGCTGAGCTGGGCAAAGCGCAGGGGCGGCCCGCCGAAGGGCTGTAAGGTTCCGGCTCCCACCGGCTGGAGGCTTCCAGGCAGCGCCACCAGGTTTTCCTGGCTGATCGGCAGCCGCCAGACCTGGTGATTGGCCTCCAGATCGCGGCTGACAAGGCCAAGGCCGCCACCGTCGGCCATGGGTTCGAGCTCCGGGATCGACGGCCAGACCGGGGTGAGCGGGGTCCAGGCGCCATCGTGCTGGCGCACCTGTACCTGTTCGCCGCCGTTCACCGGCACCACCGCGAGCAGGTGGGGGCGGGGATCCCAGCGCCAGCGGCCACCAGCGAGGGCGAGCCCGCGGCGATCGCGACCGGTCAGTTCCAGCACCAGCGGGCCATCGATCCGCTCGCCTGCCTGCGGCAACAGCAACAGGGGGTTGGACTGGCCCTGCAGGCTGAAGGGGATCGGCGGGTTCAGGCTGCTGCCGGCTGCCACCGAGGAGCGCTCCATCGGCCGGCTGAACTCCAGACTCAGCGCCGCGGGTCCTGAGCTGGCCGCCGCCTGGCGCAGGGATTGCAAGCGGGGCGGCATGCGCACCAACAGCTGCTGCTGGGCCAGGGCCACGCCGACCCCTGCCAGCAACATCACAGCCACCGTGTTCCGGGCCAAAGCTTTCATCGCAGGCCTTTCATGGTTCCAGCGGCCGTTGGGGGCGGGGGATCGGGCGGACCTGGCGCACCCGCACCACACTGCGATTCTGGCCGGCCACGGTTTCGTTCTCCATCACCCCTTCAATCGCCAACCACAGATCGGCTTCGGGGGTGGGTTGATCAGCAGGCCAGAGCACGGGCAGGCCCACCGGCACCGCATCGACCAGGCAACAGCGCACCAGCAGGCGCGCCAGCTGGGGGCGATCACCCGGCACGGGTAGCACGAAGCCGCTGATCTTGACCGGATCGCCCTGGTGCAGCTTGGGGTCCGGTTCGCTGCGCAGCAGGCGCACCCACTCGGTGAGGCTGCGTTGGCCCGGTGGCACAACGAAATTAAGGCCCGGGCCCGGTTGAAAGTCCTGGCTGCGGTTGGCGGCCAGGTCGGCGAAGGAGGGCACCGGCGGCAGCAGCAACACCGCCAACGCCGCCAGGCAGCCCGCCAGAAAGCCCAGGCGCTGGCGCCGTGGTAGCGGCGCCTCCTGACCGCTGACCAGTTCGAGCACGGCCAGCGCCAGCAGCAGCCCGCCACTGATCCACACCAGCGGATGGAAGACGGCGCGCAGGAGCAGGTCGAGACGGCCACTGGCGCCGCTCTGCACCAGCACCACCCCCCAGAGCCCCAGGCTCAGGGCCTTGAGGCCGCTGTTGAAGCCAGGTCGCCAGCTCATAACAGGATCAGATTCGCCCATTGGCCAATCAACAGCACCACCAGACCTGCTCCTGCTGCCGTGAGCAGGATGGCGCGCGGGCGCAGCAAGACGCCGAACAGGCCGATCAGCTTGAGGTCGATCACCGGCCCCAGCAGCAGGAAGGCCAGCAGGGCACCGGGTGTGACCTGGGCGGCGAACCCCAAGGCCAGGAAGGCATCCACGCTCGAGCACACCGACACGACCAGGCTCAGCAGCATCAAGCTGAGGATCGAGAGGGTTGGTGCCCCTCCCACGGCCAGCAGCCAGCTGCGCGGCAGCACGGTTTGGACCAATGCCGCGATCAGGCAGCCGAACACCAGCAGCAGGGCCAGGCCAAGAAATTCCGAGCTGCCGTGGCCCAGCACCTCCGCCAGCGGCTGTCGTCGCACCGGCACGTCGGCCGGCAGCGGCGTCGGCGGCTGGCTGCCGATCAATCCGCTGCGGCGATCCAGCAGCGAAACCTGGCTGAGCGGTTGGCTCAGACGCCGTTCTTCCAGCAGCTCCGGGGTGAGCAGCAGGGCTTCGGAGCGTTGGCCCAGCAGGGTGGCCAGCGCCACGGCCACCACCACGGCGCCCAGGGGCCGGGCCAGCAACAACCAGGGCTTATCCGGGAAGGCGGCCCAGGTGCTGGCCAGCACAATCGGGTTGAGCACCGGAGCGGCGAACAGGAACCCCAGCGCCGCGCCCAGGGGCGCACCGGAGGCCAGCAGCCGCCGGGCCACCGGCACATTGCCGCATTCGCAGGCCGGCAGGGCGAAACCGAGGGCAGCGCCGCTGAGCGGCCCGAGCAGCGGTTGGCTTGGCAGCTTCCGCACCCAGCGACCGCCAGGGCTCAGCCAGCGCGCCAAGGTGGCGATCGCCACACCGATCAGCAGAAACGGCATCGCTTCAACGAGCAAGGCCTGGAACAGGGCCCAGGTGGTGGCCAGACGCTGCAGACCCATCAGCTGTCGGCCCGCAGCTGGAACCAGGCGGGAATCGCCTCGAAGCAGGCCGCGTTCTTCTCGTTCTCGCGGGCTTCGGCCTTCCAGCAGCAGGCCCGGCCGGATTCCTGGTTCTGCAACAGGGCATTGGCCCAGCCCCAGACCAGCTCGGCGCTGGCCTCCATGCCCACGTTGGCCATCACGCGCAGATCCAGGCCGCCCTGGGCCTCGAGCTCGCGCCACTGCTCCAGCAATGGGTCGTCGGCATTGACAAGAAAGGTGTGATCGAACTGCTTGGCGAGCTGGGCTTCGAGGGCCTGCAAGCCGGAGAAATCAACCACGAAGCCGTTGGCATCGCGTTGGTGGGCCCGGAACCAGAAGGTGAAGCTGCGGCTGTAGCCGTGCACGAAACGGCAGTGGCCGCTGTGGCGCCACTGGCGGTGGCAGCAGGGGTAGCCGCTGAACTGTTTGGAGCAGCTGTAGGCCGCCGCTGGTGCTGCCGTCATGGGATGGGGGAGGATCGCAGCCACTCGACACTGCAGGCCTTGGAGGCATCATTTCAGCCCCGCCGCACCGCCGCTGGCTCCCTGCCATGGCCTGAGCTGATTGGGGTACTGCGTTTTAACGCGGCGGGTCTGATTCCCGCCATCGCCCAGGACTGGCTCGACGGGGCCGTGCTGATGCTGGCCTGGATGAACGCCGAAGCGATCGAGCAGACCCTGGCCACTGGCGAGGTGCACTACTGGAGCCGCTCGCGTCAGGAGCTCTGGCACAAGGGTGCCACAAGCGGCCATATCCAGACCCTGCGCGGCCTCCGCTACGACTGTGACGCCGATGTGTTGCTGCTGAGCATCGAGCAACGCGGAGACGTGGCCTGCCACACCGGCGCCCGCAGCTGCTTCTTCGCAGATGGATTGACAGCAACAGGCATCAGCGCAGAACGCCTGAACGCTGGTGCCCAGCCGCCGGCCGATGCCTGCAGCGAACTGGCGCGGGTGATCAATGGGCGCCGCGACCATCCCGAACCCGGCAGCTATACCAACAAGCTGCTGGAAGGCGGTGACAACAGCATCCTCAAGAAGATCGGCGAGGAGAGCGCTGAGTTCGTGATGGCCTGCAAGGACGACGATGCCGCTGCCATTGCCGGCGAAGCGGCCGATCTGATCTTTCACCTGCAGGTGGCCCTGGCCCACCACGGCGTCCCCTGGCGGCGGGTGCAGGAGGTGCTGGCGGCCCGGCGAGGAGCGCCAAGGCGCACTCAGGAGCCGTCCTGACCAGCGGCAGACGTTTCAGGAGATCTCTTTTTGCCGGGCCCAATCTCAAGCTCATTCAGGGGCTGTAGCACACCGAAGCGACTGGGTTGGGCATAGAGCCAGCGCAGGGTGGCCAGATCACGGGCCGTGAGCTGCAGCACCGGCACGGCGCCTGGCACCGCAGCCATCGCGTCGCTGGCCTCGGGGCTATGGCCCCAGAGCCCGAAGGCATGGCCGAGCTCATGCAGGGCCGTGGCTTCAGTGGCTTCGCGGCGCTGATCCGGGCTGATCAACACCTCTACGCGCGGCTCAAGGCGCCAGACCCCCTGGCGTTCAGTCTCTTGCAGGGTCAGGCTGGCCCGGCCATGGCTGGCGCGTCTCTGGCCTGGTTCCAGGGAGATCAGCGGGGGGCGGCGGCGGCGAACGAACACCTGCGCCCGGGCTGGATCGTTGACCCGCTGCAGCGGCAGGTGACCCTGCCATTGCCCCAGGGCCGATTCCACGGCCGTCAGCCAGCGCTGCTCAAAGCGAGCGCCCGGACCTTCCAGGCTGGTCGGCTCCACCCAGACGCACCAATGGGCCAGCACGGGCCAGCCGGCGACAGAAGGATCGAGGGCTTGGCGGTAGTCGCCGGAATCAGGCGCCACCTCGCCTGCCGCCTGCCCCTCTGAGCTGGCCGCTGGGTGGGCCATTGGGCTGGCTGCTGGGCTGGTGGCAGGCTCTTGCCACGGCCGGCTGGCTTGCGCAGGCGGGCAGCGATCGCTCGCCAGAGCTGGCAAAGGCAGGCCCAGACCAATTCCCAGCAGCGTGATGGCCCTCAAACAAACGGCGCTTCGATCCACCACCTTCAGCCGGGCAGACCGACGCCCCTGGCCATCAAGGTGGCGAGCAAGGGGATGGTGGCGAAGCCAGCCAATTCGATATTCAGCACCCAGCGCAGGCGCGTGGCCAGGGCTTCGCTCACTTGGGGCAGATCACCCTTGCGCAGCGGAATCGCCCAGAGGATGTAGGTGATCGTGGGATACAGGGAGAGTGCGCCGACAGCCAGGTAGACGCCCACCTTCCACCAGAACAGGGGATTTTCCGTATAGAAGCTGCTGCCCTGGCCGTAATGCAGCACCCGCAGGATGCCGCTGACCAGCACCGCCAAGGCAGCGATGCCGTACACCACGTCGGTGACCACCATCAGGATCGCTTCCCCCCTGGCCGGGTCGGCCTTGATCAGGCGGCGCTCCAGCACGAGCGCGCCGAAGCAGACCATGAAACTGAGGTAGTGGACGTAGGCCACCGCCGCATTGGGCAGCACGCCGCTGGGAAACACGAACCCAGGCAGGGAGAGGCCTGGCAGGGAGAGACCAGGGAGTGAAAGTGCGGGCAGAGAAAGTCCTTGCTGCAGAAAGCCAGAGAGGATCTGGGCAGGAAAGGCGTCGAGAGCGCTCATCGCGGGTGCCATTTCGCCGACGGTAGCGGCCCCCTGGGCTGACACGGGCGCAGGCCGGGATGGTGCTTCAACTCGGTATAAAAACTAATGATTTTGGAACAAAATCAGTAGCCAACCTGTTGATTCGTAGCGGCTAGATGGACCTGCTCAAAAGCACCGTAGTTTGAATCAGCCAAGCTGCTGAGAGTTCCATGTCCAGTTCACTCAGTTCCTATCTCGCTGAGATCGGTCGCCATCCGTTGCTCACCCCGGTTCAGGAACTCACCCTGGGCCGGAAAGTGCAGAGCATGGTGGCCTTAACCGAACGCTGCAGGCTTTCCGGTGGCACAGGAACAGCTTGCCTGTACTCCGACCTGGAGCGACGCCACATCCGCAACGGCACCCGGGCCAAGGACCAGATGGTGGTCGGAAACTTGCGTCTCGTCGTCAATCTGGCCAAGCGCTATCAGGGCAAGGGCCTTGATCTGCTCGATCTGATTCAAGAAGGCACGATCGGCCTGTGCCGGGCCGTTGAAAAATATGATCCCACCCGTGGTCATCGCTTCAGCACCTATGCCTATTGGTGGATTCGTCAGGGGCTGAACCGGGCTCTCTCCACCCAGAGCCGAACCATCCGGATTCCCGTCAATGTGAACGAGAAGCTCACCCGGCTGCGGGCGGCCAGGGCCGAGTTGATGCAAGCGAACGGCAGCTCCCCCAGTCACGACCAGTTGGCGGCCAAGCTCACGCTTCCGCTTGACCAGCTCGAAGATCTACTGGCCTGCGAACTGCGTACGGTCACCGTCAGCCTGCAGGGGGCGGTAAGCGCCAAGGCAGACCCTTCAGAGTTATTGGATGTGTTGCCCAGCACCCAGCCGTCACCTCTGGAGCAAGCCGAAGTCAGTGAACGCCACGCGGTGGCCTGGGAGTTGTTGGATCGCTCCGATCTCAGCGAGCGTGAGCGCGCCGTGGTGCTGTTGCGCTTCGGACTCGATCAGGGGCACCAGTGGCGAACCCTGGCGGAAGTGGCGGAACAACTCGGCTGCAGCCGCGAGTATGGCCGCCAGGTGGTGCAACGGGCCCTGCGCAAGATGCGCCGGATCGGCCTGCAAAGTGGCCTGGTGGAAGCAGCCAGGGGATGATCACCGACCGTCGCTGGATAAAAACCGAACTTGCCCGTCTTGTCCGGGGCAAGGATGATGGCGAAGTTCATTGCTGTGGATAGACCCATGGCCTCAACCGAAACCACCGTTGACACCGAGGTGCTCGAGAGCAGCGTCGTTGATGAGGGTGTTCTGCAGCGATTGCTGCGCCGCGCCGGCCGCGCCATCGCCCTGCCTGCTCTCGAATGCCTGGAGCTGCTGCTGGATGGCAACACCCCTCCCCAGGTGCGGATCACGGTGATGGCAGCGTTGACCTACCTGCTGCTGCCGCTCGATCTGATCCCCGATTTCATCCCCGTGGCCGGCTTCAGTGACGACCTGGTGGCGATCACGGCCCTGCTCGGCATGACCGGCAGCCACCTCACCCCGGACATCCGCCAACGGGCAAGGCGCAAGCTGGATCGCTGGTTCCCTCCTTCCCGGTAATGGCGACGCTGAGTCCTGAACAGCTCGATTCCCTGCAGGTGTTTTTGAAAGATTGGTTGCGCCATTCCGGCCGTACCCAATCCGATCTGCGCAGGGCCCTGCGGGCTGAGTCGATCAAGATGCCGGCGCTGCTTGAGGAGCTGCAGCGTCTGCACGTTGAGGCGGGCTTGGGCGGCGTGGCTGAACGGCTCTGCGCCATCGAGACCCAGTGGCAGAGCGAGGAGGCCGTTGATCCCCTCGCCCAGCTGGATCTCGATCTCGACGCGTTGCTCAACGAGATCCGTGAAGGACAGAAAAGTTAGGCCTTTAGAGGCAGAGTGAGAGGCCCTGATGACGCCGCGATGAGCATGCGATCACTCCCGAAACCCAAGCAACCTTGCGGGCACGGCCAGAACACCCTCGCCATGGCCCTGCTGCTGGCAGGGGCTGTATGGGGCGGTTTGCCTGCCGTCGCCCAGAACCTGGCCCAGAGTGAGTCGTTCCTGCTCGAGCGCGGCAGCAATGTCGGACCCGCCACCCGCGTCAAACCGGTGGATTGCGTCACGGGCCCCGATGGTTCCGTCACCTGTAACACCACCCTGGAGAACCCCCCCGGCGACACGCGTGCCAGGCCCGAATTCAGCCCGTTCAATAATTGATGCGCCGCCTTAAAGACGCCTTTAGCGACGAGGCCTTCATGGGCCTCGTCGAGCGGTTTGAGCGGCAACTGGCGAAATTGCTGGCGGTGCTGATCTGCATCGTTCTGGTGGCTGCCACGGTGCAGCTGGTGATTACGGTGCTGAGTGAATTCAACAATCCCGCCACTGGCTGGCTTGGCGACGACCTGATCAAGATCCTCGGCGATGTGTTGACCCTGCTCATTGCCCTGGAGGTGCTGCAGAACGTCACGGCTTATTTGCGCCGCCACGTCGTGCAGATCGAACTGGTGTTGATCACCGCGCTCACGGCAGTGGCCCGGAAAGTGATCGTGCTGCCACCAGGAGCTGAGAACAAGCCCTTGCTGCTGCTGGGGCTTGGCGTCACGGTGGTCAGCCTTTCGGCCGGTTACTGGCTGGTGCGCAAGGCCGACTTCAGGGACCGGAACCCCAGAACAGAGCAAGCCAGAGGGTTCCGGGGGCTGGATCTGTAGCCACAACCCGATGGCGGCGGTGAGGTTCGATCAACAGTTGATCTCCCTGCCGAAGCAGAACCCGCTCATCTGGATTCAAGAAGGCCAGTTCGGCGCTGCCGCGTAACAACGTCACCCATTCCGAGAACGGCTGCTGCTGCCAGCTGCCGCTGTAACTGCAGGAGTGGATGCGCTCCAGCCACAACCCTGGAGCCTCCACCAGGCGCTGCGTCTGTTCCTGGCCGGGATCAGGGCACTGGCCAGCCAGCAGGTTCGCGGGTTGTGGCTGGTCGGGCTCAGCGGCTCCAGGTCCCTCTCCCCAGCGCCGACTGATCGCAAAGCCGTGCTGCAGCGCCAGAGCCACCACGGCCTGGTGATCAACGCAGTTGCGCAGGGCCTCGCCGAGGCCGGCATCCCGTTGACTCAGGGCCACAAAGGCATTGAGCTGCTCCACTTTGGCGAGAAACTGCTGGAGGTCTTTCTCAGCCATGGGTCCAGGACGCCAACCACTTGTTTAGGCCCGCAGCGGCATTGGCAGGTTCAGCCCTGCAGCCATTTCGACATCCGAAAGCGATGAAAGATGACGCCAGCGAGGGGCAGGGTCTCGAACCTGTCGACCTGCCAGCCCTCCCGCTCGAACAACGGCCTGGAGAGAAAGCTGGCCTCGGTGCGCAGCTTCGGGGTGCCGGCGTCGCGGGCGAGCGCTTCAAGGGCCCGCAACAGGGCCCTGCCGCGCCCTTGGCGGCTGGAGCGTCCACGGCAGTAGAGGAGGGAAAGGCGATCGGCGGGTTCGAGCAGGGCGAACGCCTCGATGCCCTCGCCCCCAGAACCGGTACTGACCAGACCGGTGCCCCGCTCCAGCTCCCTGGGCAGAGAGGCCCGGCCGGCGGCCAACTGGGCCCAGGCCCGCACCTGTTCGGGGCTGTACAGACGTGGGGCCTGGCTGAGTACCGCGTCGCGGTAGACCTCAACGATTTCAGGGTGGTCCTGGCTGGTGAGGGGGCGCAGCGAGGTCATGGTGAGGAGCGGCTGCGAAGAAATGAAACGAGATCTGACCGCTCGGCCGGATACACTCGCAATGGTGACGCGTTCTTTTATACGGTCATCGAAAGGCCCATGGAGTTGAACTGCGAATGACCATGGCCGATTCAAAACCGCTCACGATTGGTGAGCTTGAAGCGGGCTTTTCGGCCTACTGCCAGGCCCTGCGCCGGCTGGTGGCCGACGAACGCAGCCAGGAACGCATCCAGCGCACCCACTGTTGGCACAATCTGCAGCGTCTGCATGACTGTCTGCCCCAGCGCTACCGCTCACCCCTCGATCTCTATCAGCGTTACCAGCGGGCCCACCAGGCCGGCCTGCCGATTGACCAGTGACCTAGGAGCCAATCGGGATTATCGCCCCATGACCTGCTGGGTTTGCATGCCTGGCTTTGCCGGTATTGGCACGAAACACTGGTCAGATCGTTTCAACTCAGTGAGCTCAGATCAGTGAGTAGAAATGAATGAGTTGAGATCACTGGCCTGACAGTAGTGACCTTTTAGTTCAGGGTTTGAAGCTTGCATAAGGTCACTCTATTCAAGAATTCTTTTGAATCAGCAGGATTAAAGCCTAAAAAACGATTCGTATCTCTGATTGATTGAATCCCAGTATGATTGCTTGTCAAGCCGATCTGAACAGCACTGACAACATCAAAGGGCCAAAGGACCAAGGACCAAAAAACATAGGATCAAGCCCAACAAATCAAGGAAATCGCTGAAGCGGAGAAATGTACCCAGGATGAACAGCAACAGTCCAGCTTTCCAAACCAACAGCCTCGCCGCTACTGCCGCAAGAGTTGGGTTCTGGTGGCGGCGACTACTGGTCTGGGCGGCCGTGCTGGGACTGTCGCTGCTGATCAGTTGGCCTCGAGCGGCCTATGGCGCCACCACAAAGTCCTTGGCTGGTTCGTTATTTGAGGCCCACTGCGCCGGCTGTCATGTCAATGGCGGTAACATCCTGCGCCGCGGCAAAACGCTGAAGTTGGCGGCGCTGGAGCGCAACGGCGTTGGCGGGCCCGAGGCCATTGCCGCGATTGCTGCCGGAGGAATCGGCCAGATGGGCGGCTATGGAGCCGTCCTCGGCGAGGGTGGAGCGGAGCTTGTCGGCGATTGGGTGTGGCAGCAGGCCCTGAACAACTGGGCCGCCGAGAGCCCAAAGGCTTAAAACGCCTGGATCCAGGGGTAGACCTTCAGCTCCGTCCAGATCCCCTCCCGCCAATACACATCGGCGTGGAGAGCGGCTTCCACCTGCGACTGACTGTCGGCCTCGTAGATCCCAAACACATGGCTGCTGCCTTCGGTGGGTCCCAGGGTGACCAGCAGGCCCCTGTCCTTCTGACGCTGAAGGCCTGAGAGATGGTCGTCGCGAAAGGGTGTTCGCTTTTCAACGGCGTTGGGGCAATACGTTCCCCAGAGCACGAATCGGGCCATGGATGCAGGTGTTAGCGGATGGTAGACACCGAAGTTTCAGGGCAACAGCAACGCAATGGCGCCGCTTGAGGCCCGGCCGCAGCCAATTGCAACAGGCACCCGCAACAGGCACCGGCTTAGCTTGATGGCGCTGCACTGTCAGCGCAGACAGGTCAATGGAGGCAGCTCCTTACAAGCGGCCGATACAAAGAGCTCAACGGACACGATGCGATGACCGAGGTCCTGCGCCCTTTAGCGGTCGTTCCAACCGGAGAAACCGTCTGGCTCAGGAGCCTGCCGGAGCAGCCGGCGCTCCAGGCTCGCCTCAGGGCGATGGGCGTGCGTCCAGGTGTTGCCTTGCAGGTGTTACGGCGGGGTTATCCAGGTGGGTTACTGCACCTGCGGGCCGGACTGATGGAGTTCATGTTGCGTCGCCGTGAGGCCGCCCAAATGGACACGGCCTCGCTCCCAGATCCCGCAATCAGCCCAGCCCCAGCAGCCGGCCTGATTGATACAGCAGAGCAGCCATCAGCCAGGCCAGGCCCAACGACCAGCCCAGTGACAACAGAGTGAAACCTTTGCTGCCCGATTCCTTGAGCTGCACAGCCACGGTAGAGAGGCAAGGGGTATAGAGCAGGGTGAACATCATGAAACTCAGCGCCTGCAAGGGAGTGATTGAAGCGGCGATGGCCTCGCCCAGATTGGCCTGCGACGTGGCATAGATCACCGCCATGGCCCCGAGCAGGATTTCCTTGGCGATGAAGCCGAAGATCAGCGAAATCGTGAGCTGGGGGTTCATGCCGATCGGCCCGAGCAGAGGCTGAAACAGGGTTCCGAGCTGGCCGGCCAGCGACTGCCCAGAGAACGGATCGACACCGAGCGGTAGGTTGTTGAGCAGCCAGATGCCGATCACCCCGAGTATGATGAAGCTGCGGGTGGTGAAGAAAAAGCGCGTCATCTCCAGCCAGGCCCGCTTCAGCATCGCCTCAAGTTGCGGGCGGCGGTAAGGGGGCAGCTCAAGCACAAAGGCTTCCTGGCTTGGATACACGCCTTTGAACAAGAGCGCCGTGAGGGTGGCAGCCACGAAACTCATCACATAAAATCCGAAGATCACCAGACCGGCGGCCCACCACGGCCGGGCAAAGAAGGCCCCGGCGATGAACACAAACACCGCCAAGCGGGCCTGGCAAAGAGAGAAGGGAATCACCAGCATGGTGAGCAGCCGCGCAGAACGATCGCGGATCACCCGGGTGCCCATAATCGCCGGCACGTTGCAACCAAAGCCGAGAATCTGCAGCACGAATGCACGACCATCGAGGCCCAGGCCGTGCATGAATCCATCCATCAAGAAGGCCGAGCGCGCCAGATAGCCCGAGTCTTCGATCAGGGCGACCATCAGATAGAAAATATAAATGATCGGCATGAAGCTGATCACCGTGCTCAGCCCAAGCCAGAGGCCTTGCGCCAGGAAGGCCACAACAAAGTCCGGCAGGCCAACAGCAGCCAGGGCCGGAATGAGTCCGACCTGCTGGATCCAGTCGAAGCCCAGCGCTAAGACCTCCTGAATCGGCACACCGATCGCATAGATCAGCTGGAATATCGCCAGCATCACCGCCAGGAAGGCCAGCAGTCCCACCACGGGATGCAGCAGGATCCGATCCAGGCGATCGCTGAGCCGGTCGATCAGGCCCCCAGGCACCTGCACGCAGCGTTCGGCTAGCACTGCCAGCCGTTGCTCCAGCGCAGCTTGGCCAGTGGGGGCAAGCGGCGCCGGTTCTATCTGCTCGAAGTGGTGGATCTGCTCCAGCAGGGCGCCCATCCCCTGGTTGCGTCGGGCGCTGATCGAGAGCACCGGCAGCCTGAGCTCCTCGCTCAGGCGCTCTTCGTCGACCTGTACCCCGAAGCGGGAGGCCTCATCGCTCATGGTCAAGGCGATCAACAGGGGCAGGCCGCTGGCCTGCAGTTCCAGGGCGAGCCGCAATTGCGTATCCACCCGGCTGGCATTGAGCACCACGATGGCCAGATCCGGTGGGGTCTCCAGCAGGAAGCGCTGCACAACCTGCTCGTCTTCGCTGCCGCCGAGCAGGTCATGGATTCCGGGCAGGTCGATCAAGCTGTAATGGCGACCATGGCTATCGGCAGGCAGGGAGCCGCGCAGCAGCTCCACGGTGAGGCCTGGCCAATTGGCGACATGGGCATCGCCGCCGGTGAGCTTGTTGAACAGGGTCGACTTGCCGGTGTTGGGCATGCCCAGCAGGGCAATGAGCACCTCGCCCTGGATGGCCTGCGGGTCCATAAATCAAACGTTAAAGCGGGTCCTTCAGGTGGGGACGCCATGCTGGTCGCCTGTTTGCTACCACGCCGAGATGCAGATCACTGCCTGGCAGGCCGCTGAAGCCGGCGCACCCCTGCAACTCACCAACACCGAGTTGTTACCTCCCGGTCCGGGGGAAGCCCTGTTGGAGGTGTTGCACTGCGGCCTCTGCCACAGCGATGTCTCGATGCTCGACAACGCCTGGGGTGTGAGCACCTTTCCGCTCGTGGCCGGCCACGAGGTGGTCGGGCGGGTCGTCGCCGTTGGCGATGGCGTTCCCCAGACGTGGATCGGCGAGCTGCGCGGCCTGGGCTGGATTGCCGGCAGTTGCAACCACTGCACCCTGTGCCTGGGGGGAGAGCAGAACCTTTGCGCCGATCTCGAATCCAGCGTGGTGGGCCGCAGTGGCGGCTTTGCCAGCCACGTCAAGGCACGCCAGGACTGGCTGATTCCGATCCCCGCCGGCGTCGACCCCGCCCTGGCCGGGCCGCTGTTCTGCGGAGGCATCACCGTGTTTGCGCCTCTGATCGACGAGGCGGTCTCACCGACTGCCCATGTGGCGGTGATCGGCATCGGCGGACTTGGCCATCTCGCCCTGCAGTTCGCGGCCTCCTGGGGCTGCCAGGTCACGGCGATCACGACCACGCTCACCAAGGCAGAAGAGGCCCGCGGCTTCGGTGCCCATGACGTGCAGCTGCTGGCTGATCTGGCTTCCACCCCGAATCGCTATGACGTGATCATCAACACCAGCAACCATTCGCTTGATTGGAACGCGGTGGTCAACGCCCTGGCGCCCCTGGGCCGCCTGCATCAGCTGGGCGTGGTGACCGAGCCGATCCCCATCCAGGCCTTCGCTCTGATTTCTGGTCGCCGCCAGATCACCGGCAGCCCCACCTCATCGCCGGCGAGCCTGCGCAAGATGATGGAATTCTGCTCGCGCCACCAGATCGCCCCCATGGTGGAAACCCTGCCGATGGCCGAGATCAACACCGCCATCTCCAGGCTGCGCCGCGGTGATGTGCGTTACCGCTTCGTGCTCACCGCCTGATCCAGCCGAAAAATCAAGCCCGAAAGATCAAAGCCGATAGATCAGCACCCGGTTGTTGGCTGGAAGGGCCAGATCCTCTACGGCCGTGAGCCCAAGAGCAGCGGCCTGTTTACTGAGTTCACTCGCATCACGCACGCCCATGGCAGGGTCGAGGCTACGCAGGTGGGCATCAAAGGCGGAGTTGCTGGCGCTGGTGTGGACGCCGCCGCTGAGGAACGGTCCGTAGAGCAGCAGCAGCCCGCCTGGATCCAGCACCCTGGCACTACCGGCCAGCAATTCAGTAACCGCTGCCGCGGGCATGATGTGGGCGGTGTTGGCGCTGAACACGGCCTGGAAGGGACCTGAAGGCCATTGCTTCGGATCGGTCACATCCAACGGAATCGGCTGCAGCAGCCTGCCCGGCAGAGCCGCACCCCCTTCAAAGTCAACGCGACGCTGTAGGCCAGCCAGGTTCTGGCGCTGTTCGCTCGGTTGCCACTGAACGCTGAGCTGGCGGCAGATGTGGACGGCATGTTGTCCAGTGCCGGAGCCCACTTCGAGCACCTTGGCGGCCGCTGGCAGCCATTGGCTCAGCACGTCGAGGATCGGCTGCTTGTTGCGTTCGCAGGCTTCTGAGAAAGGCAGATCCTGGTTGAAGCCGAACACGGAGCGGGAGGCGTTCATCGTGGAGTTGGAAATCGGGTTCAGCCGTCCAAGGCGGAGCGCAGCTCGGCGCAGAACCCAGCAGCAGCCACGGCTGGATCATCGCCAGCAGCGCTGGCCGCTGCCATGCGCTTGACCAGGGCACTGCCAACGATGGCGCCGTCCGCGCCCCATTGGCGCACCTGGCGGGCCTGATCGGGGCCGGAGATACCGAAACCAACGGCCACCGGTGTGGGCCCCAGGGCCTTGAGCTGGCTCACCAACCCGCCCACGCGTTCTTCGAGTTGCTGGCGCACGCCCGTTACCCCGTTGACACTGACCAGATAGGTGAAGCCGCGGCTGGCGGCGGAGATCCTGGCCATGCGGCCGGCCGGCGTGGTGGGGGCTACCAGCAGCACCAGATCGAGCCCTTCGGCGGCGGCGATCGGTGAAAGCCGCTCGGCCTCCTCCAGGGGGAGATCGGGCACCACCAGGCCGGCGGCACCGGCGGCGGCGGCCTGGTGGCAGAAGGTTGCCATGCCCAGGTTGAGCAGGGGGTTGGTGTAGGTGAACAGCACCACGGGGATCGTGAGCCGCCCCTGCAGACTGGCCAGCAACTCCAGCACGGCAGCGGGAGTGGTGCCGGCAGCGAGGGCACGGCCGGCGGCGGCCTGGATCACCGGACCATCAGCCAGCGGGTCGCTGTAGGGAATCCCCAGCTCGATCAAATCGGCGCCCTGCTCCTGGAGGGCCAGCAGGGTGCGGCCGGTGGTGGCCAGATCGGGGTCACCCGCCACCAGGAACGGCATCAGGGCGCAGCGACTCTGCTCTGCCAGTGCCGAGAAGCGTTGCTGGATCGGGGTTCCTCCAGACGTGCTGCGAGTGGCAGCGGAGGTGGCGGCGCTCATCGGAGGCTCGGCAGGCACGACAGGGAGCGTCTCACACCTCAGGTTCGTCTTTGAGCTGACCGATCTCGCGCAACAACTTCTCCTGCTCGCCGGGGCTGAGGGCGTCAAATTCCTTCTGGAGTTGCTCCTCCGTTATGGCGTCATAGCCCGCGCGGTACTGACGCCGCTGCTCCATGAAGGACATCTTGCCGGTGACAACACGGAACAGGTAGCTGCCTGTCCAGCCGACCACAATCAGGATCAGGACAGCCTCTGCAGCAATCCCGGCTGACACCTCCTCCATCCCAACGGCCTGGAAGCCCCAGTAGCCCACTCCACCGAGGGCAAACACGCCCAGGCCAAGCAGCAGCGATTGACCGCGAGTCATCGGCTCAGGCCTCGCCCTGGCCAGCCATGCGCAGGTTGAGGAAGGGGGAGAACAAAATCAAGCCGGGAAAAAACAAGAAAACCAGCCCATAAATGCCAAGTCGCTCAAGCTTGCCCATCACCGTCCAACGGGTGTGCATCCACCAGTAGAGAGCCAGGGGCACCACCACCAGATATGCACCGGCCACGGCCAGATAGGTGCCGATCAACAGGAGGCTGTCGACACTGAGCGAACTGAGGAATCCAGGCAGTGGCATGGAGGAAGAAAGCCCAACCCTCAAAATCTAAGCTGCCTAAGCCGGGGGCATGGCGAAATTGGTAGACGCAGCGGACTTAAAATCCGCAGGCCGCAAGGCTGTGGGGGTTCAAGTCCCCCTGCCCCCATCGCTCAGATCGCTTGCAGGGCAAGCGTTTGTCCAAATAGTCTTTCTAGGTGGTGCCAAACGGCCTAGGCACGCTCCAGGCATAAAAACGACCAAAAGAGGGAAAATTAGGCACGGTCTGTCATGGCCTCAAAGAGTCCCTACTTGGCTCGAATCCACCGGGCTCTCAAGGACCTGGGGAATCCCATCACACTTCCTGAGCTTGGACTTCTGAACCGCCACAGCTGATCAGCGGCACCGTTACCCAGAAGCTTTCAAGGGAATGATGAGAAAGAGAACGCCCAGCCAAGAACGTCAAGCTTGAGCCTCTCGACAGGAACTTCCCGCCATAGAAACGCTCAGCACCCTTGTCAGGGGATAACCCATAAGCCTGGCTGATGACCGTGATCCAAAGAGCTGATCGATCCCCTGCCTTCCAGCTTGAAATGTTTCGAAAGGTTGCTGTAGGTTAAGGAAGCCGGTTTACCGGACTTATTTCCCGCTCTTCCGAGCATCACCCCCCGTCCTTATGACCACCACCGTTCAGCAGCGCTCCGGCGCTTCTGCCTGGAGTCAGTTCTGTGAGTGGGTCACCTCCACCAACAACCGTCTGTATGTCGGTTGGTTCGGTGTGCTGATGATCCCCACCCTGCTGGCTGCCACCATCTGCTTCATCGTGGCCTTCGTGGCCGCGCCCCCTGTCGACATCGATGGCATCCGCGAGCCTGTCGCCGGCTCCTTGATGTACGGCAATAACATCATCTCTGGTGCTGTTGTTCCTTCCAGCAACGCCATCGGCCTGCACTTTTACCCGATCTGGGAAGCCGCCAGCCTCGATGAGTGGCTGTACAACGGCGGTCCCTATCAGCTGGTGATCTTCCACTTCCTGATCGGCATCTTCTGCTACATGGGCCGCGAGTGGGAACTCTCCTACCGCCTCGGCATGCGCCCCTGGATCTGTGTCGCCTACAGCGCCCCTGTGGCGGCTGCCTCGGCTGTCTTCCTGATCTACCCCTTCGGTCAGGGTTCGTTCTCTGATGGCATGCCCCTCGGCATCTCCGGCACCTTCAACTTCATGTTGGTGTTCCAAGCCGAGCACAACATCCTGATGCACCCCTTCCACATGCTGGGTGTGGCTGGTGTCTTCGGCGGCTCCCTGTTCTCGGCCATGCACGGTTCACTCGTCACCAGCTCCTTGGTGCGTGAGACGACCGAAAGCGAGAGCCAGAACTACGGTTACAAGTTCGGCCAAGAGGAAGAGACCTACAACATCGTGGCGGCCCACGGCTACTTCGGTCGTCTGATCTTCCAGTACGCCTCTTTCAACAACAGCCGCAGCCTGCACTTCCTGCTCGCCACCTGGCCGGTTGTGGGCATCTGGTTCACCGCCCTTGGCGTGAGCACGATGGCCTTCAACCTCAACGGTTTCAACTTCAATCAGTCGATCCTCGATGGCCAAGGCCGCGTGATCAACACCTGGGCTGACGTGCTGAACCGTGCCGGTCTGGGCATGGAAGTGATGCACGAGCGCAACGCTCACAACTTCCCGCTTGACCTGGCCTCTGCAGAAGCCACCCCAGTGGCCCTGATCACGCCGTCCATCGGCTGATCGCAGCGGAGCCAACCCTGTTGGCTCCAGCCATGCCTTTCACCTCAAGCCCCCCTCACTGCGAGGGGGGCTTTTTTGTGGGTTGATGAGTTGCTGGCAATGGCAAACCCGCAAGGATGAGAACCGCGTCGAGATCGTCATTCGTGGCGGAACTCGATGCTGTATTGATGACTCTTCCTTGATCGGCTCCGGCTGGGATTCCTGGTCTTGCTGTGATCATTTGCTGCAAAACCAGTAAATCGAGGAAGACACCCGCAGTGATCGTCCAGCTGGTTGAAAGCGTCAAAGCACCTGTTGTCTTCAGTGCTTGCTCTTAGCCAGGCCGAGCCAGACAGGCATCTGGTCGCTGCTGTCGTTTCTCCAACCTGTTTGAACGTGACGACCTTGTTCAGGTGGCCTGCACGAGGCTTGTCCGCGCAGCCGCAACAGTCGTCGAACACAAACGATCGACATGAGACCAGCTCGTCAATGGGTCCTAGTCTGATCGATTTGTGTTGCTGCCATGCCCCTGGTTGTTCCCACCGCTCGTCCGTTCGTCCGCCTGGCCCTGGGGTTGGCCGGGTTGGTGGTGGCTTCGGCCGGCTTTTGCATCAGGGTGCAAGCGCAGACGCTGCGGGTGGGTGTGTCCGGCTCAGCCCCCTTCGTGATCCGCGAGGGTGACGTCACCCAGGGAATCAGCATTGACGTCTGGAGGGATTTCGCTTCTGCAGAAGGCTTGTCCTACAAACTGATTCCACAGACATCGACAGAAGCCAGCCTCAAGAACGTGGCCAATGGTGAGCTGGATGTGGCGATCGGTCCGATCAGCATCACCTCGGATCGGTTGATGATCGATGGTATCGAATTCACCCAGCCTTATTACATCAGCCATGTGGGCTTGCTGGTTTCGGAACGATCGCCGGGCCTCTGGCGGAGGCTGCGCCCGTTTTTCGGCTGGGCGGCTCTGTCTTCGGCGGGTGTGCTGCTGATCTGCTTGTTTGTGGTGGGGAATCTGATCTGGCTAGCTGAACACCATAAAAATCCAGAGCATTTTCCGCGCCATTACGTCCGTGGAATCGGCAACGGCATGTGGTTTGCCCTCGTCACATTGACCACCGTCGGATACGGCGACCGCGCTCCGGTGACGGGCGTTGGTCGTTGGATTTCGGGTGTGTGGATGGTGGTGTCGTTGATTGCCGTTTCTTCGATCACAGCAGGCCTGGCCTCGGCCTTCACGATCTCCCTGGCCCGGCTGGGTGGTACCACCATCTCTGAGCCTACCGACCTGCGTGGCAGCCCGATCGCAGCGGTGAGCGGCACCACAAGCGTGAAATGGGGGAACCATTACGGAGCAAGACTCACCCAGACGGACTCCCTGGAGGACGCCATTGCCCTGCTGGAGTCCGAAGGGGTGCAGGGCGTGATCTTCGATCGCCCGGCGTTGAAATATCACCTGCTTCAGAATCCGGGAGCTCGGCAGAAACTGGCCCCCTTCAGCCTGGCGACAGAGCCCTACGGGATCGTGATTCAAAGCGGCAGCCCCCTGGAGCGCCCGCTTGATGTGGCTCTGGTGCGGATGCAGCGCCAAGGCCTGACCGCTGAGATCGCCGATCGTTGGATCGAGTCCATACCCAGCCAGAGGGAGCCAATCGAGGGGTCTTGATCTCAGGTCTCTGAGCCGTGGGTCTTGCCCCCGCACGTGTCAAGGTTGGTCAGCTGCCAAGCACCATGACCCTGCCTTCACGCTTACCCCGCTCCCTTGTGCTCGGCTTCGTCTTTCCGGTGATCGTGCTGAACCTCTGGGTCTTCAGTGGTCTTTACCGCGCCTTCGAAGGTGTTCTATCGACCTTCATCCTGGCGGGGGTGATCGCCTTGATTCTGAACATTCCGGTTCGATTGCTACAGAAACGCCTGGGCTTCAAGCGCAGTTGGGCGATCGCAGCGGTGTTCCTGCTCTTCAGCGTGGGGGTGATTCTCGCCAGCGCCACGCTGGTGCCCATGCTGGTGATTGCTTTCTTTCGATTGGTCCAGACGCTGCCGGAGTGGATTGATTCCAGCGGTGGCAAATTAGTGGATCTCAGTGGCAGGGCCAGCGCGGTGGGCCTACCTTTTGACTCAGCCACGATCATCGACGGGGTGGCCAACAACATCAAAGAGCAGCTTGAAAGTGTGCTGCTCGGGATTCCAAGTTTCGTCTCCGGTTCTCTGGGCGGGTTCTTCAGCATCTTCTTCCTGTTTGTGCTCACCGTCTTCTTCCTGATCTATGGCGGTGAGCTGGTCCGCAATTGTTTGGTGTCCTGGTTGCCGGATGACCGTGGCCTGCATGTTCTCGGCGTGCTCCGGCGTAACTTCAACAGCTACATCTTCAACCAGCTGGTGCTGGCGGTGGTGCTGATCACGGCGTTGACACCCACGTTGATGCTGTTGGGGGCTCCGTTCCCAATCCTCTCGGGTTTTGCCATCGGCCTGATGGGCTTCATTCCCTTTGGTGCCATCCTTGGCATTCTGGTCGTAAGCATCCTGTTCATGTTCAAGAGTTTCTGGCTTGGACTGCGCGTGTTCAGCGTGCTGATTCTCGTTGACCAGGTGATCGAAAACATCCTGCCGCCGCGGCTTCTCGGTAAGCTCACCGGACTCAATCCGATCGTGATTCTGTTCTCGGTGATGGTAGGGGCAACACTGGCTGATTTCTACGGTGTGATCACGGCCGTGCCGATTGCGGCCACCATCAAGGCGTTGTTTCTTGTTCCAACTTCGATTGCTGCCACTGGCTCTGCTGGTGCATCAGACATCTCAGCGGATGGCATAGAGATTGCTGCCAGCAGCTAGGGGGGGGTATGGGGACGTAATGCAAACGTCAATGACTTCAGCAGATTCCCGCACCAGGTATCAGGTGGCACGAAGAACCTGCTTGCCGAAGCTATTGGGAAGCACTCAAATAATACAGATTCAGAACGGGTAGCGCAAGATCGCCGCGAGCTTCGCCTCACCGGGAATCTCGCTTTTGCGCACACCCATGACTTTGGCGCCTGTGACAAGGGCGCGGCTGGCAATCTCATCGACAAGTCCGTAGCTCTTGGCACTGGGGCCATCGGCAAAGGTCACAGCTCCATCGTCGTCGACGGTGCCGGGGGTGACATCGTCAATGTCAATCAATAGCAATTGAATAGCGCCGTAGGTGGCCGCGCGGGCCGCCTGGGCTAGATCGGTTGTGGTCCGACTCTGGCTTGTGCGCAGCGCGTAAAGGGAATGGATCTCAGCAAGCTCGTCTCTGAACAGTTCATCGAGGATGGAGCGTGCGCTTGAGGCCAATTCGGCATCGCTCTGGGTTTCAGGATTGTGCGGGATTGCGGTGCGAGCCAGGTGCGGATACGACTGCAGTTCGCGGTAGATCGATTGCATCGGCTCTGCAGCTGCCAGAATCAATGGGGTTTCCTTGCCTACCAGCAGCACCCTCAGCGCCTGATCGATCTTGCGTGCATATTGAACTTGGTGCACTTTCATGCCTTCAGAGCCCTGAAGGCGGCCGCTGGGTGAACGGTCTTTGATCGACGTCTTTCGGGCTGAGCTGGCCACATCCTTCGGCATGCCGTCCAAGTTCAGCTCAACAGCCGGCAGGTCGGAGGAGACCCCGACCAGGCGCACGCTGTTCTGTGCCAGAGCAAGCACATAGGCCGATTGATTCACTGTGACCGTGCGCAGCAGAGGCTGAACGTGAAAGCGGTCGCTGACCTCCACGGCGGGCTTGAGGTGGTTGGGCAAGCGGAAGCTGCGCAGGCCTTCTGGCGACACGAAGACGGCAAGGCTGTTGGCCTGAACCTCCCAGAAGTCATCGTCATCGATCAGATCGTGGAGCAGTTCCTCAATGGCGAGCACTTCACGCTTGTCGTGGCTGGCGAGCTGCTCAACGGCCTGCTCAGTCAGGTTTTTCAAGACGATTCGGTCGCCCTGGGCCGCCTGGGTCAGCGGTGTGGTCGGCAGGACCAAGCTGACCCGTGCTGGGCCGTGATTGAGCATCAGCGCTTCGATTTCGGCACGCGTAGGAATGTCAACATGCAGCATGAAAAAAGGCGCCTGAACGTTCTTTTATTAATCTACAGGGTAGCGATTGTTAAAAGAAACAAAAGATTGACAGTTGAAAGCACAAAGAAACCGAGTAGCCGTCGAATTCGCGCTCAATTGATGATCTCCAGCCATTTTCTCAAGGTGACTGGTTGTACGGCAGCGTGCTCTCCTTGCTGTCAGTCGGACGATTGGCTCCTCACGCCAGGTTGGTCATCACACCATCGCCAGTTCATGGCTGAGGGCCTGGGAGAGGCACAACCGCTTGCTATCTCCCGCAGCCTCCACGGCAACGCCGATCGTGCTGCCTTCGGGGAAGCGACCGGCCAGAATCGCCTTGGCGATGGGTGTTTCCAGCTCCCGCTGAATCGCACGCTTCAAGGGACGAGCTCCATACACCGGGTCGTATCCGGCGGCAGCGATCCAGTCGAGTGCTTCGGTGCTGAGCTCAAGGCCCAGCTTGCGGCTTTCAAGGCGCTGACGCAGACGTTCCACCTGCAGGACAACAATCTCGCGCAGTTCATCGGCGCGCAGGCTGTGGAAGATGATCGATTCATCCAGGCGGTTGAGGAACTCCGGCCGGAAGTGAGCACGCAGGGCTTCATTCACCCGCTTCTCCATCTCGCCGTGGCGGGCTGGATCACCGGCCAGATCCAGAATCGAGGCACTGCCGATGTTGCTGGTGAGGATCAGCACCGTGTTGGTGAAATCCACCGTGCGGCCCTGGCCGTCGGTGACGCGCCCATCATCCAGCACCTGGAGCAGCACGTTGAACACATCGGGATGGGCCTTCTCCACCTCATCGAACAGGATCACCGCATAGGGCCGGCGCCTGACCGCTTCGGTGAGCTGGCCGCCCTCTTCGTAACCCACATAGCCCGGAGGGGCGCCGATCAAGCGGCTCACGGCGTGCTTCTCCATGTATTCGCTCATGTCGATGCGCACCATGGCGTCGTCGCTGTCGAACATCTGGGCGGCCAGGGCTTTGCAGAGTTCCGTCTTGCCCACGCCCGTGGGTCCAAGAAACAGGAACGAAGCGATCGGCCGATTCGGATCTGATAACCCGGCGCGGGAGCGCTGAATCGCATCTGCCACCGCCGTGACCGCCTGCTGCTGGCCGATCACCCGGTTGTGCAGCTCCGCTTCGAGATGCAGCAGCTTCTCCATTTCGCTCTGCACCAAGCGGGCCACCGGGATGCCGGTCCACTTGGCGATCACCTCGGCGATGTCGTCCTGGGTGACCTCCTCACGCAACAGGTTCTTTTCGCCGGTTTCGGCGTTGAGGGCCGCCTCCTTGGCCGCGAGCTTCTTGTTGAGGTCGGCCAGGGTGCCGTACTCCAGCTGGGCGGCCCGGTTGAGGTCGTAGCTGCGCTTGGCCTGTTCCACCTGCAACTGCACCTGCTCGATCTCTTCCTTGAGGCCGGAGAGGGCATCGATGGCGCCCTTCTCCTTCTGCCACTGGGCATTGAGGCCGCTCTGCTGTTCGCCCAGCTCCGCCAGTTCCCGCTCGATCCGCTCCAGCCGCTCCTTGCTGCCCGGGTCCGATTCGCGGCCCAAAGAGAGCTTCTCCATCTCCAGCTGCAGGATCTTGCGATCGATCTCATCGATCTCCTCGGGCTTGGAGGTGATCTCCATCTTCAATCGGGCCGCTGATTCATCCATCAGGTCGATCGCCTTATCCGGCAAGAAGCGATCGGCGATGTAGCGGCTGGAGAGCACGGCCGCTGCCACCAGCGCGTTATCGGCGATGCGTACGCCGTGGTGGACCTCATAGCGCTCCTTGAGGCCACGCAGGATCGAGATCGTGTCTTCCACCGTGGGCTGATCCACGAACACCTGCTGGAAGCGGCGTTCCAGGGCCGGATCCTTCTCGATGTGCTGGCGGTGCTCATCGAGGGTGGTAGCACCGATGCAACGCAGCTCACCGCGGGCCAGCATCGGCTTGAGCAGGTTGCTGGCGTCCATCGAGCCCCCGGCGGCACCAGCACCCACCACGGTGTGGATCTCATCGATGAACAGCACGATCTGGCCTTCGCTGGAGGTCACCTCCTTGAGCACGGCCTTGAGCCGCTCCTCGAATTCACCGCGGTATTTCGCGCCGGCAATCAGGGCGCCCATGTCGAGCGAGATCAACTGGCGGTTCTGCAGGGCCGAGGGCACATCACCGTTGACGATGCGTTGGGCCAACCCCTCCACGATCGCGGTTTTGCCCACACCCGGTTCACCGATCAGCACCGGGTTGTTCTTGGTGCGGCGGCTGAGGATCTGGATGGTGCGCCGGATTTCCTCATCGCGGCCGATCACCGGATCGAGCTTGCCCTCGCGCGCCGCCTTGGTGAGATCACGGCCGTATTTCTCCAGGGATTCGTAGGTGCCCTCGGGGTTCTGATCGGTCACCGTCTGGCTGCCTCGCACCGCATCGATCGCCTCCCGTAGTTTCGCCGCATCGATGCCGCACTGCGAGAGCAGCTGGCGCCCGCAACGCCCATCGCCTGCCAGGGCCAACAGCAGGTGCTCAATCGAAAGGAAGCTGTCTGTGAACTCCTTCTTGAACACCTCAGCCTGATCGAGCAGGGCGTTGAGCGCCTTGCCCAGAAAAACAGACTCAGGCGCCGCACCCAGGCTGGGCTGCGTGCTGATGAACGTTTCCACCTTCTGGGCCAGCACGGCGGGATCCACCCCCGACTTCTCGAGAATGCGCGTGGCCAGGCCAGGCTCTGCCAAGAGGGCCGCGAAGAGATGTTCGGTTTCGAGTTGTTGGTGGCGGCGCTGCTGGGCCAGCTGTTGGGCGGCGACGATCGCGCCCCAGGCCTTCTCGGTGAACTGCTCGGCGGTGGGTTGCATTTGACCTCCTGACGTTGTTTCTGTGTAGGAAAACCGTATGCCGGATCCCCTGGCTCCACAGGGTGGGTGGCCCGAAACAAATAGCGAATCATCCGAACCGAGCGGCAGAGCACTCTTTTATGTTTTTCTACTGACCACTGAATAGAATCCGTGATGCCTCGCTCCCTCTTCACGCTTTTGCGCCCCGCTTCAGCCACGGCCCTGCCCTGGCTCGCTCTGCTCCTAGGCGGGGTGCTGCTGACGTCAGGGGCGCAGGCTGCCACCTGCAGCAAGCTGAACGCCGTGGGTGGCGGCACCAGCGTCAGCAAGTCGATCCAGCTCGACGGTCCCCTGGTGTTCCCCTTCGGACGCACCAACTTCAACACCGACTTCGCGGTGACCAGGCCTTACAACAGCTACCGGCTCAATTTCAAATCCACCTCCACCAAGGCGGGCCCCTTTCCGATCCAGGCCTATCTGAAATTCAGCGATGGCACCAACCTTCAGGTGGTGAATGAAACCTTCGACGCCCAGCCCGGGGAGTTCAAGCAATTCGGCCCGGTGCTGCCCCCCGCCAACAAGCTCGTCAGCCAGGTGAACATGAAAGTGGGCAGTGGCTACAACGCCAACGCCACCGGCTTCAGCTACACCATCTCCGTCTACGGCTGCCGTTGACCCAGACCCTGAAGCTGCGTCACCAGCCAGGCTGGCTGCTTGATGCCGACGCCACCCTGAAAGGCTTGCAAGCGGAGGTGCCCTGGCAGCAGGACTCGATTCAGATCTTCGGGCAGCGGCGGCTTCTGCCCCGGCTCACCTGCTGGATGGCCGATCCTGGTTTTGCTTACACCTACAGCGGTGAACAGCAGATCGCCCAGCCCTGGATCCCCCGCGTTCTGGATTTGCGGTGCGCTGCTAACGCGTTCGCTGGTTGTGCTTTCAACTCGGTGCTGATCAATCTCTACCGGGACGGGGACGACCGGATGGGCTGGCATGCCGACGATGAACCTGAACTCGACCCCAGCGCGCCGATCGCTTCATTGAGCCTGGGGGCAACCCGCAGTTTTCGCTTCAAACCCAAAGGGCGAGGCCCGGACAGCCGTGAGCGTCACTGCCTGGAGCTTGGCCATGGCGATCTGCTGCTGATGGATCCACCCACCCAGCAACATTGGCTGCATGAACTGCCCCGCCGCCGCCGGGTGAGCCAGCCGCGCCTCAACCTCACCTTTCGGCTGCTGCGCCCCAGCTGAACCCTTGCCACCCTTCCATCAGAGCTCAATGCCACGGGTCTGTGGGGGACACAATTGACGCGGGCAGCCATCGGCGCCGTAGATGGCATCCGAAGGCGACAGACACCCGCCGGCATTCTTGCGGGCAACCTGGGCAGGGAGCAGCCGCTTTGGTTGGAAAACCGCATCCTGCCGGGGTACCAGCAGGGGACAGCCATCAGCAGAGAAGGTCTGAGCCTGGGGGGAGGGGGTGGTGGCGGCGACCAAGGGCAGAAGCAGCAACAGGGCGCGAATGATCATGATGGGCGCGTCGATCTACGGACATTCAAGGATGGAGAGCGAGAGTCACGGGGACCTGTTGGCCCGGCTGGTGGCGGAGTCACGCAGCTTCGAGTCCAGCAGCAGGGATGCCGAAAGGAACTGCTGGCTGGTGGTTCACCGCCATGCCCATGGCGTGCTCCCCAGTGAGTACGACATCCGCGAGATCCCCGAAGATCTCTACCTTGAGGTGCTCGCCCTCCACCGCCAGCAAGCGTGAGCTGGCTGGCTCAGCGGCACAAAAAAGCCCGCCAAAGGCGGGCGTGATTTCGAGGATCCAATCAGTTCAGATCGAAACAGATCAGGTCCAGCCCTTGGCCGCCATTTCTTCGACATAGGCCGAGACATCGGCAATGTCGGCTTCGGTAAGCCGACCGAGGAAGGCGGGCATGGCGTTCTTGCCCTTGGTGACCTGGGCGGCGATGGCTGCCTCATGATCAGTGCTGTAATCAGCCAGGTAAGCCTCCAGAGCTCCCTGCTTCAAGGTGCGCTCGGCATTCACCACATTGCCGCCTCCCATGTGGCAGGCCGCGCAATTGGCGGAGAAGAGCTGGCCACCATGGGCGCTATCCGCAGCAAAGCTTGGGGCTGCACCGAAGAGGAGGGCAAGACAGAGAGCGAAAAAGCTGATCAGGCGACGCATGGAAAAATCCGGGCAACGATACAAAAATAGGCCGGCAGTTGGGCCCTAAGCCAGCCTGCCGGCCACGATCGAAACAATCCTGTGATCACCGGCTTCGCTGCTCAGCTTCGAGGCTGATCAAGAAGGCAGAGACCCGCTTCACTCCACAATCACCTTGCCCACCATGCCGGCACCCCGGTGGGGTTCGCACCAGTAGTTGAAGGTGCCCACTTCACTGAAGGTTTCTTCCCAGGATTCGCCCGGGTTGAAGGCCAAGGCCGAGTGGCTCAGCTCTTCGTGGCCGTCGAACACGGCGTTATGGGGGGCCAGCTTGTTGTTGACAAAGCGGACGGTGTCGCCTTTGGCGATGGTCAGGCTGCTGGGCTCAAAAGCGAGCATGCCCGAGTCTGTGCCCAACTTCACTTCCACGGTGGCGGCATCGGCGGGCAGGGCCAGCAAAAGACCGCTGATCAGGGCAAAACAGAAGGCGAACAGGGACGCAAACAGGCTGGAGCGCATGGCAAATCCAAGAGGTTTGCCAATACTAGGAAATGAACACCCCTTCAGGGCCATGGTTTCAAGGTGAAGGTGGCTTACTGACGGGCCAGCCCTGCGGTCTCAAAGGCCAGCTCCAAGCTGGGAGCCAGGCTGACAAGCCCGAAGCGCTCCGGTGGGCTGATCGGCTCATGCACGAAGTGGCGCTGGCGGATGCTGAAGCGATCCCAGGCGTTCACCTCGATCGGCAGCACCTTGATCAGGGCTTCGATCAACCAGCCGCTGAGCTGCAGGCCAAACGGGGGGCGGGACATCCCGCGCCAGCGGCAGAGCCGACTGACGGTGTCGTCCACGGTGACCGCCGGCTGGCCGAGCACCAGGCGCCGCAACGGCCCCTGCCCCGGCTCCGGGTTGGGTTGGTGGGGCTGCAGGGTCAGATTCACGCAGATCCGGGCGATGTCCTCGGCGTGGATGAAGTGGAAGCTGGCCTCAGCCCGCAGCCAGCGGGCCAGCCACAACCAGCGCACCACCTCGTTGAGCCCGGCGGTGAGGTAGCTGGTGGGCAGGCTGCTGCCCGGTTGCACCGATCCACCGAACACGAGTGTTGGAAACACCGCCACGATCCGCTCAGCGAGGGGATGGGTCTCGAGCTGCTGCAGGCAGAGGGCCTTGGTCTGGATGTATTCGGTGCCGTAGGCCGCCGCTTCCGGCAGCAGGTTGAGATCGCGGTCGAGGATGCTGGCGGTGGAGAAGTAGATCACCTGCTCCAACCTGGCCGGGTCGGTGCGCCCCAGCAACTCCTTGACGGCCAGCACGTTCACCTGATGGGCACGCTCGGGATCACCCCAGGCCGTGGCCGTGTGGATCAGCCGCTGGGCCGAGGCAATCGCGGCGGCGTGGGGCTCCTGGTCGCGCAGATCACCCACCAGCAGGGTGATGCGGGGATCGTGGCGAGGAACGGCGGTGAGCTTGGCAGGGTCGCGCAGCCACAGCAGCAGCTCCACATCGGATTCGCGGTACAACTGCTGGGCGATCGCCTGACCGACGCAGCCACTGGCGCCGGTGATCAGAACCTTGGCCGGAGCGCTCAACCAGCGGCTCCGATCAATTCATTCACCGTTTTGCCGGCTTCAAAGAACACCCGGGCATTCTCTTCCGGGGTGCCCGGCAGGATGCCGTGGCCGAGGTTGAGGATGTGGCGCCGGCCCCTGGCCTTGAGCACCGTGTCGACCACCCGGGCCCGGATCGCCTCGGGGGTGCCAAACAACAGCCCCGGATCCACATTGCCCTGCACACCGAGGTGTTCCGGCAGGCGGGCAAGGCCATCGGCCATGTCCACGGTCCAATCCAACGAGATGAAATCGACCCCGGTGTTAGCCATGCGCTCCAGCACCCCGGCACTGCCAGAGATATAGAGAATCAGGGGGGTGTCGGGGTGGGTGGCCTTCACCTGATCCACCACCCGTTTCTGGTAGGGGGCGGCGAAGACGTCGTAATCGAGGGGGCTGAGCTGGCCTGCCCAGGAGTCGAACAGTTGCACCACCTGGGCGCCGCTGTCGATCTGGTAGCGCACATAGGTGGCGATCGCATCGGCCAGATGGCCCAGCAACTGGTGCAGCAGGGCAGGCTCCTGGAAAGCCATCGCCTTGATCACCGCATAATTCTTGCTGCTTTTGCCTTCCACCGCATAGGCGGCCAGGGTCCAGGGGGCTCCGACGAAGCCGAGCACGGCCGCCTGGTGGCCCACGCTCTGGCGCAGCCTCCCGAACACCTCACCCACGAACGGCAGTGCCTCGGCCGGGTTCAGCGCCCGCAGGGCCTCCACCTGGGCCCGGCTGCGGATCGGCGGATCGATGATCGGCCCCTTGCTTTCAACGATGTCGAAGTCAATGCCGAGGCCCGGCAGGGGCGTGAGGATGTCGGAGAAAAGGATCACCCCATCGGGCGCAAAAGCCCGGAACGGTTGCATCGAGATCTCGTAGGAGAGATCGGCGTTTTCAGAGCGCTCGCGGAAGCCGGGGTGGCGATCACGCAGCTCGCGATACACCTTCATATAACGGCCGGCCTGGCGCATCATCCACACTGGCGGCCTCTCCACCTGCTCACCTCGGGCGGCGCGCAGCAACAGGGGAAGGGGTTCGGCCATGGGGGATATCGGAGGCGGGGTCAGAAGCGAAGCCAGGGGCGAACCTACCCGACCAGTAGACCGCCATCAGCGGCTTCGTCACACAGGACCTCGCTGCGCTCCGCATCCCTGCGGAACACCAGCACACTCAGCGGCGGCAGACAGAGATCGAGCGAATGGCTGTAGCCGTGCATGGCGGCGGCGTCGCTGAACTTGCCACCGAGATTGCCGAGGTTGCTGCCGCCGTATCGGCTGCCGTCGGTGTTGAACACTTCGGCATAGAAGCCCTCCAGCGGAACACCGATGCGGTAATGGTCGTGCGCCTGGGGCAGGAAGTTGGCCACCACCACCAACCAGCTGTCGTCGCCGCTCACCCGGCGCATGAAGCTGATCACCGAATGGCGGCTGTCGCTGCAGTCAATCCACTGGAAGCCGAACTGAACAAAGTCGTCGCGCCAGAGGGCCGGCTCGGCCCGGTAGAAGCTGTTGAGGTCATCGACCAGGTTCAACAGGCCCTGATGGGGATCGAACTGGAGCAGATTCCATTCAAGATCCCCCCAGACATTCCATTCGGCCCGCTGACCGAACTCCATACCCATGAAGATGGTTTTCTTGCCGGGATGGGTCCACATGAAGGCCAGCAGGGCGCGCACATTGGCGAACTTCTGCCAGTCATCGCCGGGCATCTTGTTGAGCAAATTGCTCTTGCCATGCACCACTTCATCGTGGCTGAGGGCCAGCATGAAGTTCTCGGTGTAGTGATACCAGATCGAGAAACTGATGTTGTTCTGGTGGAACTGACGCATCCACGGATCAAGCTCGAAATAATCGAGCATGTCGTGCATCCAGCCCATGTTCCACTTCAGGTTGAATCCCAGGCCGCCCAGGTGGGTGGGCTGGGTCACCATCGGCCAGGTGGTGGATTCTTCGGCGATCGACAACGCTCCGGGGAAGTGCTGAAACAGCACGGTGTTGGCCTGCTGCAGGAAGGTCACGGCTTCGAGATTCTCGCGGCCGCCCTCGTCATTGGCCAGCCACTCGCCATCGGGCCTGAGGTAATCCCGATAGAGCATCGAGGCCACCGCATCCACTCGGATGCCATCGATATGAAACTCCTCAAACCAGTAGATCAAATTGGCCACAAGGAAGTTGCGGACCTCATTGCGGCTGTAATTGAAAATCAAGGTGCCCCATTCCTTGTGCTCACCGATGCGGGGATCGGCATGCTCATAGAGATGGCAGCCATCGAAGAAGGCCAGGCCATGGCTGTCCTTGGGGAAATGGCCTGGAACCCAGTCGAGCAACAGGCCAAGGCCCACCGCATGGCAGCGGTTCACGAAGGCCCGGAATTCGTCGGGGCTGCCGAAGCGGCTGGTGGGGGCATAAAAGCCGGCCACCTGATAGCCCCAGGAGCCATCGAAGGGATGCTCGGCGATCGGCAGCAGCTCAATGTGGGTGAAGCCGCGTGCCACCACGTAGGGAATCAGCCGATCGGCCAGCTCGGCGTAGGTGAGCAGGCGAGCACCGGGCTTGAGATCGGCGGCGGCCACCGGTTGCCTCGGCGTGCCATCGGCCTCCAGGAAAGGCTCGTCGATGGAGCCATGCATCCAGCTGCCTAAGTGCAGTTCATAGACGCTGATCGGTTGATCGAGTGGATCACGGCTGTCCCGCTGTTCAACCCAGGCCTGATCGCTCCAGCGGAAATTGTCCAGCTGGGACACCACCGAGCCCGTCTGGGGCCGTATTTCATGCTGAAAACCATAGGGGTCGGCTTTCTGGTAGCAGTGCCCCTCGGGGCTGCGCACTTCGTATTTGTAGACGGTGCCCACCGCCAAGCCGGGAATGAACAGCTCCCAGATGCCGCCCAGCCGTTGTTGCATCGGATGGTGCCGGCCATCCCAGTTGTTGAAATCACCGAGCAGCGCCACGCTGCGCGCGTTGGGTGCCCAGAGGGCGAACTGAACCCCGGGCACACCACTGCGCTCGCAGGGGTGGGCACCAAGACGCCGCCAGATGTGGTGGTGGTTGCCTTCGGCGAACAGGTGGCGATCCAGTTCACCCAACCACTCCTGGCGGAAGGCCCAGGGATCGTGCTGGATGTGGGTGATGCCTGCCCGACTTACCTCCAGCTGGTAGGTGCAGCCAGGATCGCTGTCGAACTCTGCTTCAAACAACCAGGGGTGGTGGGGCGTGGCCGTGGCGTGGCTGTGGCCGTCGAGCAACAGGGCCACGGACTGGGCTTCCGGCATCCAGGCCCTCACCACCCAGCCATCGCCCAGGGGTTGGGGGCCGAGCACCGCGAACGGATGGTCGTCCCGGCACTCCCCCAGCCGTTGTCCTGCTTCAGCGATCCCGTCGAGGCTGGCGGGGAACATGGAGGGCAGGCATCCGAAAATCAACCCTAGACGGCAAGCAGATCCCTCCAGCCGCTTTGGTTTGGAGTCGAAGTTCTGGTGTGATCAGGAGCCGGCAGCCACACCAGGTGTCCTGATTTCTTCAGGAAAATCAACGCCGATGATGTGACCACTGGGATCAAGGATCACGAACAGGTTGTCGGTGAGTTGGCTGAACTGGGTGGTGACGAGCACCAGTTGCTGTTCGCCGCCTTCACTGGACACCACCGTGCCGCGAATCCGCTGAAAGCTGCCGGTGAGTTTCTCCAGATCCTTCCAGCGGTTGAGCAGATCCTGGGGGCTGATCTCGGTCTGCATGAAGCTGGAGAGCAGGGCGCGGGCCTCGATCAGTTTTCCTTCACTGAGTGCGGTCACGAAATTGGAGGCCACCTTCTCGATCGGCGTGTCCTCCAGAGACGTTTCCCAACCCAGCAGCCGGCCCTGCTCATCGAGCACCAGGATCAGCGGTTGGGACCCTTTGGCGGTGACCAGCACAGCTTCAACCGTGCTGTCGTCGGCGCCGGTGAGCACCTCTTTGATGCGAATACTGAGAATGGGATCGCGCTGCTTGAGGCGTTTCTTCACGCGCTCCAGCGTGGTCGACCGTTGCAGATCCGGTGAGAGCAGGTCGTAGATCGCCTGGCTGTCTTCGCGGCGCAATCCCTGGATGATCGTCTCCGCTGAGCTGCGGGCCTGGGCTGCCGTCTGGCCCGCACTGGCCGGGATAGCCGGGAACACAGCACCAAAAGCCAACGCCATGGCCAGCAGGGGGGCACGCAGAGTCACAGTTGGTCGACGAACGATCAGCCCAGTTTGGCCGATCCGATCGGCTGCAGCCACAGCTTCGCCTCGGAGAGCATCAACTGAAGGGTGATCACCCGGTGCGCGGGGCCCACCGGCCCGGGCAGCTGATCCGGATTACCGCTGATAACGGCGATCTGGGGCCAGGCGGCACCAGCCAGGGACAGCCGCAGGCGCTCGCCGCTGGCAAGGCTGGCCCGCAACGGCTGGAAGACCAGCACGCGGCGTTGTCGGCGCTGGGCCTCAGGGCCGGGGAAACGGGCCACCGCCGTGCTGATCTGCCACACCTGGCGACCGCCCGCGCGCACGATCGACAGGGCCGCACAGAGATCGAAACCGGGCTGGTCGGCTGCCACTTCCAACTCCAGCCGGGGGCGCCCCTGCAGAGTCAGCCCGGTTTCAAAAGTCCCGCTGCTGAAGCAGGCCACATCGCCGCGGCGGTCCAGATCGGCGCGCTCGGCAGGTCCGGCATCGAGGCCCAGGTGTCCGCCACGGCCTGGCACGGGGCGCCAAGGGTCATGGACCAGCCAGATGTTGCCGCCCGCTCCCCCTTCCCCCGGCCGCAACAGGCGCCCTTCATCGCCATCGATGCAGGCCAGACCCTGACTGCCCAGGCGCCAGGGCGCCATGCCCTCTGGATGCAGGGGTTCAGACGGCTGGGCCCAGTCGGCGGTTGTCAGATCGGCAAACCGCTCACGGGCCAACGGGTGTGGCGGCGGCCGATCGCGCAGGTGGTGGTCGAAGAAGGCCAGCTGCAAGCGATCGAGGCCGCCGTTCCAATCAAGATGGGTCCAGGCCCCGATCCGCAGCAGGGGGTCACCGCCGGCGCGGAGGCTGCGGTCCTGCAGATCGAAAATCCCTTCGAGCTGGGCATCCCACCAGCCCCCGAGCAACAGCATCGGTTGACGCAACAGCGTCTCGGAGGGGTCATGCACGGTCCAACCGTCAGCATGGCCGGGATCGAGGCGGAACCAGCCCAAGCCCATGCCGCCTGGGTCATGCCGCTCCAGCAGGGCCAGGCCGTCCTCAAGGAAGGCGCCGCTGCGCAGGCTGTGGCGGATCGCCTGCCATGCCATCTCCTCACCGCGGCGGCGCACGGTTTCGGCCGTCAGCTGCAGGGCCCAGGCCAGGCCAAGCGCCCAACGATGGGCGCCGCCGTCGCTGGCCCAGTGCAGCCGTTCATCGAGGCCAGCCATCGCCGGGACCAGGCAATCGGGCCGGATCGTTGGGTCGTCACACAGGAGCTGGGTGAGGCCTTGGTAGGAGAAGCCATAGCAGCCAAGTCGGCCATTGGATCCAGGCAGGCTGCGGGCCCAGGCCAGGGCGGTGGCCCCATCGCCTGCCTCCTGGGCGAAACCGGCAAAGCTGCCGTCCGAGTCGCCACGCCCGCGCACGTCCTGCACGGCAACCAGATAGCCCTGACTGGCATACCAGGTGGGGTGGGCGCTGGTCACCGTTGAGGCGATCGCCCGGTGGTAGGGCTGCCGCACCAGCAGCACCGGCCAAAGGCCGCCCACGGCCGGCTTCCAGATGCGGGTGGCCAGCTTCACCCCATCGGGGCAGGGCATCCAGGCATCGAACGACTCCACCGACAGGGGGGGAGGCACTCAGCGAACGTCGGGGCAGTGCAGGCCAACCACGTAGGTGATGACAATTTCAGCGTCGGAGGGGCTGATGCCCTGACGGCGGGCCACCATGGCGATCGCCTGGGGGGAGGAGGAACGCACCCCCTGGCTGTTGAGCTTGCGAAATTCGGCGCAGAGACTTTTGGCTACCTGTGGATTCTGCTTGACGGACTCCAGCAAGGCAGAGGCCGCGATCGCCGAGCTGCCGCTGAACGCCGTGGCGAGGCCAAGAACAACGGCCAGGCCGAGGCGGAGCGATCGCAGAGGGAAAGAATCGAGGAACACAGACGATCCACCGCAAAGGGGATACCCATCCATTTCAGGCGTACCCCAGGCTTTACGGCCCCGGTTCGGGTCAGTTTGGCGAGCGACCGGTGCTGCGCCGGGCCGCACTGATCCATTGGCGCACTGTCGTTGCGCTGACCATCGGCAGGGTGGTGCCGGTCAAGGAGCGTTGCAGCCGGCCGAGTTGGACCACCAATTGTTGGGGGGAGGCCTGGGCCAGGCCATCGGCAGTGGCGATGCCGGCATAGAGCAACAGGGCCGCATCCGGCGGCGCCAGGCCGATCGCCACGATCAGCTGGGCCTGGCCGCGCAGCTTGATCAGCCGCTGCTCTGAGGCGCCATTGCGGGCCAACCGACGCAGCTCAGCGTCGCTCAGCTGGGCCAGGGACTGCCAATCAAGGTGCCCTGAGAGCTCAAGCTGGCGTTGCTCAGCCTGGAAGTGAAGCGGCAGTGTGCCGATGGCGGTTGGCGTCAAGGCAGCAGCAGGGCCACCTCGCCCCGGTTGTTGCGGGTGGCTTCGGCCAACACCACCGGCCGGCTGAGACCCGGGCCCACGGATTCAACCCGGCGCAGGCGCACATGCACCAGACCATCGGGGCTGGAGCGGCCATTGCCGCGCAGGTTCAGGGCCAGTTGTTTGGCCGTGGGGGCAAAAGCCTCGGCGGGCAGATCGGCCGCAGCGGTGGCTACCACCAGGTTGGTGCCGTTGTCGAACACGATCGGTGCCGTGACCGCCCCCTCCACCAGCACCCGGGGGTTGTAGCTGATCGCGAAGGCCAGACAAGACAGCGACAACAGGGCGGTGAAGCTGGTGATGCCCACCAGGCGAAAGCGGATTCCCCAGCCAGAGACAAATCCCGCGACCATCAACAGCGCCAGCACACCGCTGGCGGCACCCAGCCATTTGCCGACGGTCAGCAACAGGGGATCAACGGGCATGGGGGGGGCTGGGCGGCAATGAAATCACCTTATAGATTGCGGAAACCTCAAGCGGTAACCACAACGTTCCGATGGGGTTGCCGAAGCTGAATTGGCGCCACTCCCTCGTTGTTGGCGGGGTGTTGCTCGGTGCGGGAACCGCGGTCGGCATCTGGTTCGGCGCCGACTATCTCGTTGGCAGGCTCTATCGCCACCTGCGCCCGGACCTGGAACGCCAGATCGGCAAGGGGCTGGGCCATCCGCTGCAACTGGGCCCCTATCAGGGTTTGCGACCCTGGGGACTGGCCATCGGGCCGAGCCGGGTTGAGGCCGGTCCCGCCGATAACTCCACGGCCGCAGCCCAGGGCCTTGGGGTAGCGATCGCCCCCTGGGCCAGCCTTGTTCAGGGGTTGCCCGTGGTCCAGCTGGCCGTGCAGGGCGGCAGCCTTGAGCTGGAACCCAACAGCCAGGGCCAGTTCTGGGTGTTCAGCGGCGTCAAGGGACAAGCCCCCCCCCGGCTGGCCCTGCGGGTGCGGCTCGTCGATCCTGCCAGCGTCGCGGTCAAGCCGCTCAACCTGAAGCTGCGGGTGGACGGTGGCCTCAGCGTCGCCCTCCACCGCAGCGCGATCACCTGGTCGGGAGCAGCCCTGTTGCCGCCCGAAGGCCGCTTTGCGCTGCAAGGTGACGCCAACTGGGACACAGGCAATGTCCGCCTCAACCTCGGTGTCAAGCGCCAGCCATTGGCGGGTCTGGTCTCCTTGCTGCCGAACACCAGGGGCACCAGCGCCAGCGGTTGGCTGGATGGCCGCCTGCGCCTGAGCCGCAGCGACGGTCGCAACAGCTGCAATGGCGCCCTGAACCTCAACGGCCTTGGGCTGGAAGACGAACTCCTGCCAGGCCCATTGAAGATCGAACGCCTCGCGCTGCGCTGCTCCGGAGAGCGCCTCAATCTGAGCAGGACCCCCTGGCAAATGGCGAACTGGCAGGGGGTCCTCAACGGCAGGCTGGAGCTGGAGCGTTGGTTTGACTTTCGCCTCACCGCCGAGGACCCCAAACGCGGGGACCAACTCGCTTTCGACCTGCGCGGCCCCTGGCGCCAGCCCCGGCTGGAGATCGCCGGGCAAATTCCGCTCGGGCGCGGAACCCCGACCAGCCCGGAGCCCTTGCGTTTCCGCGGCCAGGTTCTGGCCGACTGGCGCCAGTCGCTGACGCTGCGGCTGGCTGAGCTTCAGCTCAACTCGGGACGCTCGGAACTGCTCCTCGCTGGACCGTTGTGGCCCCGCCTCAACCTCGATAGCCGGGCCTTGGGCGTACATCCTTCGCTGTGGGAGTCGGCGCCATGGCTGGAATCCCTGCTCGGCGAGGAGCAATGGCTGAGCGGCCGTCTCAGTCTCAGCGGCACCTGGAGCGAGCCCGTGCTGCGCAGTTCTCTGGCCCAGGCCGGGCGGCCCCTGCTGGAGATCGAGGCCCGCCGCACGGTCCCGCCGGGCTCAGGGCCGCTGGGCACGATCAGCGCCAGCTTGCGGGCTCCAAATGGGCTGAGCGTGAACCAGACGACCGTGCTCGGCCCGGCCCGGGCCAGCCTGGCCTGGAGAGGCAACCTGTTGCGTCTCACGGAGCTTCAGAGCCCTGAGCTGAGCGCCAGCGGGTCCCTGCCCTTGCGCTGGCAGAAGCGGCGAGGGCTGGTGGCAGGCAACCTGGACCTGGCCTTCGCGGCGCCGCCGTTTGCGCTGCAGCGACTCAGCCCCCTGCTCGGGGTTGAGCTCGAAGGCGATCTCGCCGCCAGCGGCAGCTTGCGTGGTCCGCTCGCAGACCTGCGTCCTGATGTCCAGCTCACGTTGCGCAATCCCGGTGGCGGGCCGCTCTCGCTCAAGGAAACCTGGCGGGGGTCGCTCACGGCCAACGTCGGCGCGGGAAGCAGCCTGCGCATGCGAGCCCAGGGCCCGGCACCGCCAGGCGAGCTGCGTGCCCGCCTCTCAGCGAACTGGTTGCCGCAACAGGTGGTGCTGGAGCGACGCGAAGGGCAGTTGCGACTGGTCGGCAGCCCCCAGCGCTACCAATGGGTGGCGGAGCAGTTTCCCTTCGACGGACTCGCGGTGGAGGTCGGGCCCAGGGCGCGCCCCACACCGATCGGCGGACGGCTGAGTGGCCAGGGCAGCCTCGATTTCCAACCGCTGGCGGCCAGCGGCTCGCTCACGGTTGAGCGTCCCATGGTGCTGGAGCTGCTGGGCAAGGAACTCACGGCCAGCGGCGGAATCCGCGAGCGGTTGTTCCAGCTCAAGGGTCGCTTTGAGCCGCTGGAGGGAGGTTTGGTGACCTACACCACCAGTGGACAGACCAATGGAGCTCTTCGCGCCCAGCTGGAGGGTCGCCGGCTGCCACTGGAGATGTTCAGCCAACTGGTGGGGAGCTGGCCGTTGACCCAGGGGGCGAGTCCGCTGCCCAGGGGCCGGGCCGAGGATCTGGGCACGGTGCTGATTGAAACGTTCGGGGAATCGATCGACACCCAGCTCAGGGCCCTGCAACTGGCCAAAGAGCGCCTTGCCGCCTTCCAGGTGACTCCAGAGGAATCGGCCCCGATGCGTCTGCAGGATCTGCGCGGCCTGGTCGATGCCGATCTCACGCTTGCTGGTCCAACGATCGGGCAGCTTCGCCTCGATCTGGCCGCCAAGGGGCATCTCTGGCAGAGGGGCGCCGACAAAGATAAGGCGCTGGGACTTGAGCCTCTGGTGGTGACGATCCAGGGGGCCCTCAGCGGTGGTCAGGGTTCCTTTGGCTTCGATGGCCTGTCGCTCAGCCTGCTGGCTCTCTTCACCCCCGTGCCGGCCAGCTTGCGCGGCGTTCTCTCATTGAAGGGTCAGTACCAGCTCGGTGATGAGGAGCCCAGCTTCTCGACCACCATCGCGCTGCGCGAGGGCTTCTTGAATGACACCCCGCTGAACCTGGAACAGGGGGAATTGTCGCTGGCGGGCAACAACCTGAATGTCCAGGGTGCCCTGCGCGGTGGCGGCGCTGAAAACAGCGTCGATCTGATCGCTGAGGTGCCCCTGGATCCGGAGGCCGAGGGCTTGCGCTTGCGGCTATCGAGTCGGGGCGATGGCCTGCGCTTTCTCAATGGACTGATCGCGGGCGAGACGATCTGGCAGAAAGGCAGCGCTGACCTGGAAGTGCTCGTGCGCGGCAGCCTCAGCCAGCCAGTGGCCAACGGCTTCCTGCGCTTCCGCGAGGGCGAACTCGCTCTGGGCGGCCAGGAGGTGCGACAGCTCGAAGCAACGATCCTGTTCGATTTCGAAGAGCTGCTAGTCCAGGAGTTCAGCGCTCGCGTGGGTGAAAAGGGCACGATCAAGGCTGGCGGCGGTTTGGGCCTCACCGAGGTCACAGCTCAGCGCAATCCCCTGGTTGTGGAGATCAGCCAGGCCCGCATCCGTGTCCCCCGACTCGAAGCCGACATCGATGGCGAGCTGGGAATCGGCGGCAGCCTGCTCAAGCCCTTGCTGGGCGGCGAGCTGCAGGTCAGCAAGGGAAGCATCAATGCTCAGCCTGGTGGCCTGGGCCGCAGCGATGCCAATGGCATGGTCGAGCCGGTGGCGGTCCAGCAGCTGGTGGAGGAGAAGTGGGACTTCCAACAGCCCTTGGTGTTGTTCGGTCCCGAGGTGGAAACAACGACCGGCCTGGCGTTGCGGCAGGCGATTCCCAATTTCTCCTATGTGCGCCTGAACGACCTGCGGCTCAGCTTCGGCCCCGATCTGCTGGTGGTTGCTCCACCCGTGGCCACCTTCAAGACGGGCGGATTGCTCACCCTCAACGGCCCAATCGACAGAACCCTCTCGGCCAGGGGCGTGGTGCGGCTGCTGAGCGGAAGACTGAGTTTCTTCACCACCAATTTCACCCTCGATCCCGACGCGCCGAACGTGGCGGTGTTCACCCCGTCCCAGGGGCTGGTGCCCTTCCTGGACATCGCTCTGCGCACCCGCATCTCCAACACCTTGAACACTGGCAGTGATCGCAGCGCGCTCACGGATCTCTCGCTGCGCGGTGATTTCACCCCCCTTGACCAGCTCAACTTGGTTCGCGTCGTGCTCAAGGTGAGCGGCCCGGCCGATCGGATCGGCGAGTCGTTCGAGCTGCGCAGCAACCCGCCCATCTCCGAGCAGCGACTGGTGGCCCTGATCGGTGGCAATACCGTGGCGGGGCTCAGCGGCGGCAATGCCGGTGCGGCCCTGGCCACGGTGGTTGGCCAGACGCTGCTCTCGCCGTTGTTGAGCAGCCTCACCGATGCCCTCGGTCAGCGGATCAGCTTCGCGATCTATCCCACCTTCGTCACCCCGTCGGTCAACGAAGATTCTGAGGAAACAGACCAGTCTGTTCCGAGCCAGTTGGTGCTGGGCACTGAACTGGGTCTGGACCTCAGCGACCGCTTCAACTTCTCGGTGCTGGCCGCCCCGAACCGCAGCGACATCCCCCCCGAGCTCACCCTCCGCTACCAGGCCACCGACAACATCGGCCTCCAGGGCACGTTCGACACCGAAGGCCGCTGGCAGACCCGGCTGCAACTGTTCTTCCGCTTCTGATGGACTCCCCACCCCAGCTGATCGGTGTCGACATCGGCGGCACGGCGATCAAGCTGGCCCGCTTTAGCTCCAGCGGCACCTGCCTGGCGGAGCTGCATTGGCCCACACCTCAGCCGGCCCTGCCTGGGGCCTTGACCACGGCCCTGGTGGAGGCGATCAGCGTCCTCGACCCGCAACGCCAGGCGGCGCTTGTGGGCGTGGGGCTGCCCGGCCCAATGGATCGCGCCAGCCGGGTGGCCCGGCTCTGCATCAACCTGCCGGGCTGGCGTGAGGTGCCGTTGGCCGCCTGGCTGGAGCCCCTGCTGAAACGGCGGGTCACGCTGGTCAACGACGGCAACGCCGCCACCGTGGGCGAAGCCTGGGCCGGCGCCGCCCGGGGTTACGCCAACGTGCTGCTGCTCACCCTGGGTACGGGAGTGGGAGGTGGGCTGCTGCTGGGCGGGAGCTTGTTCACCGGCCATGGTGGCGCCGCCTGCGAACCGGGCCTGATCGGGCTGGATCCGGCTGGGCCTCCCTGCAACAGCGGCAATCGGGGCTCCCTGGAGCAGTACTGCAGCATCAGCGGCCTCGGCCGGCTCAGCCCGCTTGATCCCGCCGAACTCTGCCGCCGCGCCGATGCGGGTGGGGGCGAAGCCCTGGCCATCTGGGCGGAATATGGGCGCCTGCTGGGAGTGGGGATCAGTTCCCTGATCTACGTGCTCACCCCGGAACTGGTCTTGCTCGGCGGTGGCCTCAGCGGCGCCAGCCACCACTTTCTGCCGGCCCTCTGGCGTGAAGTGGAGGAGCGGGTGCTGCCTGAAAGCCGCCAGGGCCTCCAGATCCGGCGCTGTGCCCTGGGCAATGGGGCCGGCCGGCTGGGAGCGGCGAAACTCGCCCTCGATCGGCTGGGATGATGGTGCCCTTCTGTTCCTGAATCCATTCCCGATTCCGTCCCAGGATCCGTCCCCGAACCGAGCGCCGATCTGCTGCAACGGGCCAGCGCCGTGCGTCAAGCAGCGATGGCCCTGGCCCAGACCAGTGACAGCCAACGGCAGCAGGCGCTGGAGGCCATGGCTGGCGCCCTGGAGGAAGACGCCGAGGCCATCGTGGCCGCCAACCGGGCTGATCTTGAGGCCGCCGAGCACGACCAGCTGGCGGCTGCGTTGCTGGGGCGGCTGAAGCTGGATACAGGCAAACTCTCGGCGGCCATCGCTGGGCTGCGCCAGGTGGCGGCCCTGGCCGATCCGCTCGGCTGCCGCCAACTGCACACCGAACTCGATGAGGGCCTGGTCCTCGAGCGGGTCAGCGTGCCGCTGGGGGTGGTGGGGGTGATCTTTGAGGCGCGCCCCGATGCGGTGATCCAGATCGCCGCCCTGGCGATCCGCTCCGGCAACGGCGCCATCCTCAAAGGAGGCCGCGAGGCCAGCCGCAGTTGCCAGGCGATTGTGGAGGCGCTCCACAGGGGGCTGGCAGGCACGGCCGTGGCGCCAGGCTGCCTGGCGTTGCTCACATCACGCGAAGAAAGCCTCGGCCTGCTCAGGCTCGATGGCCTGGTGGATCTGATCATTCCGCGCGGCTCGAACGACCTGGTGCAGTTCATCCAGGACCACACCCGCATCCCCGTGCTCGGCCATGCCGATGGGATCTGCCATCAATACGTCGACCGGCAGGTGAACCTCGATCAGGCGCTGCGCATTGCGATCGACAGCAAGACCCAGTACCCGGCAGCCTGCAATGCGACCGAAACCCTGCTGGTTCACCAGGAGGTGGCTGCCGCCTTCCTGGAGCGGGCGATCCCGGCCTTCACTGCCGCCGGCGTGGAGCTGCGCGGCGATCCAGCCGCCTGTGCCCTCGGTGTGGCCAAGGCCGCCAGCGCAGCCGATTGGTCGACGGAATATTCGAGGCTGGTGCTGGCGGTGAAGGTGGTGGCCAGCCTGGAGGAGGCGATGGCGCACATCGCCAGCTACGGCTCCCGGCACACCGAGCTGATCTGTACCACCAACACCGACACCGCCGAGTGCTTCCTGCGCACAGTGGACAGTGCCGGGGTGTTTCACAATTGCTCCAGCCGCTTCGCCGATGGCTTCCGCTACGGCTTCGGCGCTGAGCTCGGCATCAGCACCCAGACCATGCCGCCGCGGGGCCCTGTGGGTCTGGAGGGCCTGATCACCTACCGCTACCGGCTGCGTGGCCACGGCCAGATCGCCGCCGATTACAGCGGCGAGAGTGGCGCCGATGCTGGCAAGCTGCGTCAGTTCCGCCATCGCCCCCTGCCGCTTTGAACGCTGGGAGCCCCTGGGGGACGGATGCGATCCATATGCGCGGGCTGCGGCTCTGGGCCCATGTGGGCGTACTGGAAGAAGAGCGGCAACTGGGTCAGTGGTTCGAGCTGGCTTTCAGCCTCTGGCACGACCTGCAACCAGCCGGCCGCAGCGACGATCTCAGCCTCAGCCTGGATTACGCCCTGGGGATCCAGGCGCTGCAGGCGCAGGCCCGTGAGCTGCGCTGCCTCACGCTGGAGCACTACGCCGAGCTGGTGATGGACCGACTGGAGCAGCTCTACGGGCCGGTGCCCCTGCGGGTGGAGATCTGCAAATGCCAGGCGCCGGTGCCGGGCTTCCAGGGGAGCGTCAGCGTGGAGCGCTGGCGCCATTGGCCTGATCCACACTGATGGCTGCCAATCCGATGCCTGCCAATCCACTGGCCGCCTACCCGCCCCTGGTACTGGTTCATGGCCTCTGGGACACGCCACGCCTGTTCAACCGGCTGCGTGACGCCCTGGCCGGTGAGCGCGACCCGCTACTGATTCCCTATCTGCACCACCGACTCGGAGCCACCCGGATGGGGCCCCTGGCTGAACGCCTGGGCGAGTCGATCGAGGCGGCCTTCGGGCCTACCGAGCCGATCGACCTGCTGGGTTTCTCCATGGGCGGTGTGATTGGCCGCACCTGGATTCAGGAGCTGGGGGGGCACAGGCGCACCCGCCGCTTTTTCTGTGTGGCCAGCCCCCAGCAGGGCACGCCCCTGGCCCAGATCTGTCCATCCTGGCTGCTGGGTGGAATTGCCGAACTCAAACTGGGCAGCCCGCTGCTGCACAGGCTCAATGCCGATCTCCGTGCCCTCGAAGCGGTCGACTGCCGCAGCTTCTATACCCCTACCGACCAGATCGTGGTGCCGGGCTGGCGGGGGGTGCTGCCTGTGGGGCCCCGCACGGCTCTGCCGCCGATGACCCACCAGGGCATCCTCAGCGATCAGCGCGGCCTGGCCGCGTTACGCCAGGCCCTGCTTTCAGACTGATTCATTCGGGCTGATTGGTTCAGACCGCGCTAGTCGCCAGGCCGGAGTGGCGGATCAGGGCTTCGGGGCTGGGCGGGCGGCCGCGGAAACGCTCGAACACCTCCTGGGGACTGCGGCTGCCGCCAAGGCTCAGCACCGTGTCGCGGAAGCGGCGGCCGGTGGCGATGATTTCGACCTCGTTCTCCAGGCCCACCTCCTCAAAGGCACTGAAAGCATCGGCGCTGAGCACTTCTGCCCATTTGTAAGAGTAGTAACCGGCGGCATAACCGCCCGCGAAGATGTGCCCGAAGGAGCAGAGCAGGGCGTCTTCCTCGATCAGCGGTAGCACCGTGGTGGTGGCGGCGATCTGGCGGCGCAGCTGGGCTGGCGAGAGGCCAGCATCCGGCTGCCAGAGGCTGTGCAGCCGCAGGTCCACCAAGGCCAGGTGCACCTGACGCAAGGTGGCGGCTCCGGCCATGAAGGTGCGAGCCGCCAGCAGCTTGGCGAAGCTGTCGCTTGGCAAGGGTTCGCCGGTCTGCCAGTGGCGGGCCATGCCCAGCAAGGTGGCCCGGTCGAAGCACCAGTTCTCCATGAACTGGCTGGGCAGTTCCACCGCATCCCACTCCACCTTGTTGATGCCGGCGGCTTCGGGCCGCTCCACGGTGGTGAGCATGTGCTGCAGCCCGTGGCCGAATTCATGGAAGAGAGTTTCCACCTCCTCGAAGGTCATCAGGCTGGGCGTGCTGCCCACCGGTGGGCTCTGGTTGCAGATCAGGTAGGCCACCGGCAGCACCGGCGTGCCAGCTGAATCGAGCGAACGGCCCAGGCAGTCGTCCATCCAGGCACCGCCTCGCTTACTGCCCGGGCGGCTGTAGGGGTCGAGGTAGAAGGCGGCGATCGGCGCCGCGCTGACGGCATCGATCACGCGAAAAAAGCTCACATCCTGATGCCAGATCGGCGCTTCGCCGTCGGCGGGCACGATCTGGATGCCGAAAAGACGGCCACAGAGGGCGAAGAGGCCATCGAGCACCCGGGGCAGCGGGAACCAGGGCCGCAGGGCTTCGCTGTCGAGATCGAAGAGCTCCTTACGTAACACTTCGGCCCAGAACGGCAGGTCCCAGGGCTGGAAATCGGTGGCCTCGGGGGCGCCGTGGCGGGCGGCGCAGGCCTGGAGGTCGGCCAGCTCGGTCTCGGCGATCGGCAAGGCCGCCGCGCGCAGGTCTTCGAGTAGGGCCTCCACCGCCTCCACCGAGCCGGCCATCTTCTTCGAGAGGCTGAGATCGGCCCAATGGGGGAAACCAAGACGGCGGGACTGCTCAGCGCGGAGCGTGAGAATGCGGCTGATCAACGGCTGGTTGTCGCGTTCACCGCCGGAGGCCCGTCCCACATGGGCCTTGTAGGCCAGGGCCCGCAGGTCACGGCGACGGCTGTATTTCAGAAAAGGCCCGTAGCGGGGCATGTCAAGGCCCAGCAGCCAGGGGCCCGCCGTTGGGTCGACCGATCCGGCCGCCTGGGCTAGCTGCTCCAGCAGGCTGGACGGCAAGCCCTCTACCTCGGCCGCTGTGCTCAGGCGCAATGTCCACTGGTTGGTGGCATCGAGCACGTTGTTGCCGAAATCGCTGGAGAGGCGAGCGAGTTCCTCACTGGCCTGGTTGAAGGCTGTCTGCTCGGCGCCGCTGAGACCCACACCGCGCAGGCGCATCGTGCGCAGCTCGGCACTGAGAATCCGTTGCTGGGTCGCATCGAGCTCACCGGCTTCACCGGGCCCCGCTTGGCTGTGCTGGCTCTGCAGTTTTTCAAGGGCCTGATAAATCGCCTGGCTCTGGCCGGCCCGGTTGCTGAAGGCCACCACGGCTGCCTGTTGGCTCTGGTGGGCCTCACGCAGCTCCGGGCTGTTGCACACCCCCACCAGATGGCTCACCACTCCCCAGCTCCAGCGCAGCTGCTCGCCGAGATGGTGCAGGGGCTCCAGCACCGCATCCCAGGCCAGGGTCTCGCCGCTGGCCTCAGCCTGCTCCAGATCTGTGTTGAGGTTGGCCTCCAGGGCTGTGAGCGCTGAGCCGAGCTGATCAAGCAGCAGGGGTATCTGGCTGCTCACCTGCTCGGCTGTGATCGCCTCGAAGGCCGGCAGGCCTGAGCCGGCCAGCAAGGGAGACGACTGCAGCGGGGACGCAATCACGGTGGCGCTCATCAGCAGATCAATGGGTCTGAAACCATTTCAGCCGATCCGCCAGCGGGATGTGGGCTCAACCCAGGGCGGGAAGCCGGCTGAGGGCAATCACGCTTTGGTTAGCCACGGTCTGGGCCAGGGCGGTGGTGCTGGCGCCGTAGAAGTCGATCGCCAGGCGGGGCCAGAAGCCGATCGCCAGAGTGGGCACAAGCAACACCAGGCCGATCACCAGTTCGCGCGGTCGCATGTCACCCAGCACGGCCAAGGCCGGAATCCGTGGGCCAAAGAACACGCGCCGGCACATCGAGAGCAAATACACCGGTGTGAGCACCAGGCCGATCGCCGCCAGCAGCACCGTGACGATGCGGAAGCTGGTGGTGAAGCCTTCGTTGCTGGTGACACCGAGGAACACCGTGATCTCACTGACAAAACCGCTCATGCCTGGCAGGGCAAGGGAGGCGAGCGAACTGGCCAGGAAGAAGGCGAAGGTGATCGGCAGCACTTTCGCTAGGCCACCCATGTTCGGGATCGACAGGGTCTTGGTGCGCTCGTAGAACACGCCGGTGACAAAGAACATCGAAGCGGCGATCAGCCCGTGGCTGATCATCTGCAACATGGCGCCGCTCATGCCGAGGCTGTTGATCGCGCCGATGCCAAGTAGCACGAAGCCCATGTGACTCACCGAACTGCAGGCAATCCTTCGCTTGACGTTGTCCTGGGCAAAGGCGTTGAGGGCCCCGTAAATGATGTTGACGATGCCGAGCACGATCAGAGCCGGGGCGAGCCGCAGATGCACCTCCGGCAGCATCTGCACGTTGAAGCGCAGCAGGGCATAACCGCCCATCTTCAGCAGCACGCCGGCCAGCAACATCGACACCGGTGCACTCGCCTCACCGTGCGCGTCGGGCAGCCAGGTGTGCAGGGGAAAGATCGGCAACTTGACGCCGAAGCCCACCAGGAAACCGAGGTAACAGAGCAAGCCAAAGCTGCCGCCATAGGAGCGGCTGCTCAGGTCAGCGAGATTCAAGGTGAAGCTGTCACCGCCGAGAGCGAGAGCCAGGCCACTGACCAGGATCAGCAGCGATGCGGTGGCGGTGTAGAGGATGAACTTGGTGGCGGCGTACTGGCGCTGGGCCCCACCCCAGATCGCGATCAGCAGGTACACCGGCACCAGCTCCAGTTCCCAGGCCAGGAAGAAGAGCAGAAAGTCCTGGGAGAGGAACACCAGCGACTGGGCCGAGGCCTGCAGCAGCAGCAGGCCGAAGTAGAGGTTGGTCTTGCTGTTCACGTTCCAGCTGGCCGCCACCGCCAGCAGGGTGACCAGGCCACTGAGCACGACCAGCGGTGCCGAGAGGCCATCGGCGGCCAGCGACCACTCCAAGCCCAGGAACGGCACCCAGGGCACCCGCTCCACCAGCTGCAGGGCGCTGCTGCCGCCATCGAAGCGCTGGCTGAACACCCAGAGCATCAGCAGCAGATCAGCTAGCAGCACCACCAGGGCCACCGTGCGCGGCCCGCGGGGGTCCGTGCCATCACCCGGCAACAGGGGCAGCAGCAGGGCGCCAGTGGCCGGCAGCAAGGCGATCAGGCTGAGCCAGGGGAACTCTGTGGTGAGCCGGCTTGTGGCCGAAAGGAGCAGGGGGGCGTCCATGGCAGCCAGCAAGGGATCCGGTGTCACCGGTGACCCGGCGGTGGCGAATTTATCAGTTGGGTAGAACTACTCAGGGCGATCTTCAATGGCCTGCCAGCGGCTGCCGTGGTGCTGAAGCTCGAGCACTTCGGCCCGTGAGGCGACGCCTTCCTTCTCCCAGGCCTCCACCATGGCGCGCCCCACGTGAGCGGCCTTGTCCGCGGTGCTCAGGGCCATCAGGCTCGGCCCTGCTCCACTGATCACACACCCCCAGGCGCCACTCGCCAGGGCCGCCGCGTGCACGGCCCGTCCGCCTTGGATCAGGCCCCAGCGGTAGGGCTCGTGCAGCCGGTCGTGCATGCCATCGGCGATCAGATCGCCGTTGCCGGTGCGCAACCCCTGCAGCAGCAAGGTGAGCGAGCCGAGATTGACGACGGCATCGGTGATCGCCACGTGGCGCGGCATCACTCGCCGGGCCTCACTAGTTGGCAGACGCAGCGCTGGGATGGTGATCACCACCTTGACGGCTTCATTCCATTCGCAGCGCACCACCCGCCAGCGATTGGAGGCCGCCTTGGCGGTCAGGCAGAGCCCTCCCAGCAACGACGGCACGACGTTGTCGGGATGGCCCTCGATGTCAATGGCCAGCTCCAGCAGCTTTTCCTTGCTCAGCGGCTCTCCCACTAGGGCATTGGCACCGATCAGGCCGGCCACGATCGCCGTGGCGCTGCTGCCCAGGCCCCGTGCCGGCGGCACGGCCAGCCGTACCCGCGCTTCTAGCGCCACCGGCTCCTCGCCCGCCTCCTTCCAGACCCGCTGGGCAGAGCGGTAAACGAGGTTGTCAGGTCCCCCGCGCAGGTGGGAGCCCTCACTGCCATCGATCAGCAGATCGAAGCGCTCGCCATCTCCTTCGATGCAGCGCAGCACGAAGCGGTTGTTCAGGTCCAGGGCAGCGCCAAGGCAATCAAACCCCGGCCCGAGATTGGCCGTGGTGGCGGGAACATTCACCTCGACTGCCTGGCCGAGTCGCGGCCGCACCATGTTGTCTGCCCTGCTTGGCACAGTGTCCCACTTGCCCGATCACGGGTTGAATCAAGGGCATGGCGTGTCGTGGCTCCCCGCCAACATTCGCGCCCGACAGGCGGCGCTGAATAGCCCGACGCCCGGGTCAACGATTGCCCTCAGTGGGATGGCCTCAAGCACCGGCGAGAGGCGCCCTTTGGCGCTGAACGGCTCCAGGAAGGCAGGCGAGCGCAGGCGATGCAAAAGTTTGGCGGCGGTGCCACCACCCACCCAGAGGCCACCGCGGCAAAGGCAGTGCAGGGCCAGATCACCGGCCACGCTGCCGTAGGCCCCCAGCCAGAGGCTGAGCGCGCCTGCGGACAGAGGATCGCCGTCGTCGGCGGCCGCTGACACCAAAGCCGGCAGGTCCGGTCGATCGGGTCGGCCGTCCCGTTCGGCGGCGGCCCAGGCCAGGGCTGGCTCAGCCAGGGAATGGGAATCGGCGCTGGGGGCTTCCATCAGCATCCAGCGGAACAGATGGCCGAGGCCGGTGCCGCTCACCACCCGCTCCACTGAGAGGCGATCGAGGCGAAGGTCGTCTTGAAGCCATTGCTTGAGCCGCCATTCAGCGCTCAGGCGAGGGGCGAATTCGGCGTGGGCCGCCTCGCTGGCCATGGCGATCAGGCCGGACGGCCCAGGCACGCCGATCGCGGTGCCAAGCCCGGTGCCAGCGCCGAGCACCGCCAAGGGTGCACTGAGCAGCGGCTCCTTAGCCGGCAAAGGCCGCAGGGCCTGCTGCTGATCGGCAGCCAGATGGGGCAGGCCATACACGAGCACGGCGAAATCGTTGACCAGCTCCAAAGAGTCCAGGCCGCAGGAAGCCGCCAACTGCTGCTGATCCAGCTGCCAGGGAAGGTTGGTCACCTTCACCTGGCCGCCGATCACCGGGCCGGCGACGGCGAAGCAGCCATGGCTGGGCGCCTCTGTTGTTAAAGAATCAGCGGCGGCCAGGAAGTGGCTCACCATTGCGGCGAAATCAGGCCAGGCCTGGGAGGGGTAGCGACCGTGGCGCTGCTGCTCCAGCCGCCCGCCATCGAGCCGGTAGGTGGCCAGGAGGGTCTTGGTGCCGCCGATGTCGCCAGCCAGCAGAAGGGTCATGGGGAGTCCAGGGCCAGGGATGCGCAGCGTTGTTGGTTGGCGGCACCGGCGGCGCTGAGCAGATCGGCAACGGCGACGCTGCCGAGATCACCGTCGCGGCGGCTGCGCAAGCTAACGCTGCCAGCTTCAGCTTCCTTGGCCCCGATCACAGCCAGCAGCGGGATTTTTTGCTGTTCGCCGAGGCGAATGAGCTTGCCTAGCCGCTCGCCGCTGCGATCGAGGCTGGAGCGCACGCCAGCGGCCCGCAGCTTGCTCTGGAGATCGGCCGCAAACGCAAGCGCCCCATCGCTCACCGGCAGCAGGCGGATCTGCTCAGGTGCCAGCCAGAACGGGAAGTCACCGGCGTAGTTCTCCACCATGATCGCGAAGAATCGCTCTAGCGAGCCAAAGATGGCGCGGTGAATCATGATCGGGCGTTGGCGACTGCCGTCGGCGGCCACGTACTCCAGATCGAAACGCTCGGGCAGGTTGAAGTCGAGCTGGATCGTTGAGCACTGCCAGAGACGGCCGATGGCATCTTCGATCTTGATGTCGATCTTGGGGCCGTAGAAGGCGCCCCCCCCTTCATCGACTGTGTAGGCCCAGCCCTTGCGCTCAAGCGCGTCGATCAGGCCCTGGGTGGCCAGCTCCCAGACGGCATCCTCGCCAATTGATTTCTCTGGACGGGTGGAGAGGTTGATCTCGTAGGTGTTGAAATCGAAGGTGGAGAGGATCTGCTCGGTGAGGTTGAGAACGCCGAGGATCTCGTCGCCGATCTGATCGGGCAGGCAAAAGATGTGGGCGTCATCCTGGGTGAAGCCCCGCACCCGCATCAGCCCGTGCATCACGCCGGGGCGTTCGTAGCGGTAGACGGTGCCCAGTTCAGCCCAGCGGATCGGCAGCTCGCGGTAGGAACGCAGCCGGCTGGCGTAGGTGAGCACGTGGAACGGGCAGTTCATCGGCTTGAGCTGGAACTGGCGCTCATCCACCTGCATCGGCCCGAACATGCTCTCGCTGTAGAAGTCGAGATGGCCGGAGGTTTTCCAGAGGCTGAGATCGGCCACATGGGGGGTGTAGAGGAGCTCGTAATCGGCCGCGAAGTGGGCTTCGCGCCAGAACTCCTCAATCAGCAGGCGGATGCGCGCGCCGCGCGGATGCCAGAACACCAGGCCGGCTCCGGCCTCGTCTTCGATCGAAAAGAGATCCAGATCGATGCCGAGACGACGATGATCCCTGCGCAGGGCCTCCTGCTTACGGCGCTGGTATTCGGCCAATTGCTCGGGGGTCTCCCAGGCCGTGCCGTAGATCCGCTGCAGCTGGGCGTTGTTTTCATCGCCCCGCCAATAGGCGCCAGCCACACTCTCGAGGTCGAAGGCTTTGGCGTTGAGTTCGCCGGTGTTGGCCATATGCGGGCCAGCGCAGAGATCCCACCAGCCTTCGCCGAGGGTGTAGAGGGTGATCGGCTCAACCAAGCCGGCGAGGATCTCGAGCTTGTACGGCTCGTTCTGGGCTCGGATGCGCGCTTCAGCGTCACCCCGGCTCAGCTCGATCCTCTCCAGCGGCAGGCGACGGCCAATGATTTTGCCCATCTCCTTTTTGATCGCCTTGAGATCGACCTCCGTGAAGGGCTCGGGATGGTCAAAGTCGTAGTAGAAGCCGGTTTCAGTCCAAGGGCCGATCGTGACCTTCGCCTCAGGGAAGAGCGTCTGCACTGCCAGGGCCAGCACGTGGCTCATTGAGTGACGAATGCGCAGCAGCTGGGGGCTCTGGCTGGTTTTAGGCAGGGCGATCGGGGCAGAGGCCGGCTGGGTCTGCGCGCCTGGCAGCGACGGTGCGGGCACGAGCAAAGCCTTGAAGTGGTTTGAATCCTATTGTCGCAACCGATGCGGCACCGCTTCCCCAGCTCCCGACTGCCTCAATCAAGATTGCCTTCATCACGGCTGCCTGAATCCCGATCCATCGGCCTGGGCTATCTGTTCTGGGCCGCCTCCCTGCTGGGAATCTGCGGGTTACAGCGTTTTTATCTGCGCAAACCCGTCAGCGGAGCGCTGTGGTTGTTCACACTGGGCTGGTGCGGGATCGGTCAGCTGGTTGATCTTTTTCTGCTGCCCTCCATGGTCGAGCAGGCCAACATGCCGCTGCGCCTGGCTGAGGCCCTGCAGAGCAACCAGGAAAGCGAGCACCCATCCCTGGAGAAACAACTGTTGCTTTTGGCCCGCTCGCGGCGCCTGGAGGGGTTCACGATCAATGACGCCATCTTGAGCCTCCAGACCGGCAACAACCAGAGCAGCGATGCGGTCCGCAGCGAAATCGAACGGCTGCTGCATGCCCATCTACTTGATGTCGGCAACGACGCCCAGGGCCGGGTGGTGTACCGCGAGCCCTAAGCCGCCAGGCCGGCATCCCGGCGCCTGGTTTCCAGCATCCGCTGGTGGAAGAGGCGCAGAGCTGAGGCGGTTTTGGCCGGCTGCCCGTAGGCGCTGGCTCCGTTGACCATCGGGAAGGAGGCCCATTCGCGCGAAAGTTTGTCGAGGGTGCGATCGCAAAGCACGCCACGATCAATCGCTGCCAAGGCGCCGCGCCGCTCCACCAAATCGAGGGCGGCCTGATCCTGGCTGGCAGGTCCAAACCCCGACAGGCCAAGGCGGCTCTGTGCCGCACGCCAGGTGGCAGGCAGAAATTGATAGGCGCCAGCAGCGGCGCTGGCGTAGCGCCTGACCACAACGACATCGGGGTGGCGGGCCATGCTCTTGAAACGGCCGCCGCCGTACAGGGTGAGGTAGCCCGAAACGCTGCCACCGTTCCAGGTGCCCTCTGCGTAGCGAATCGTGTCCAGCGCAGCCCGGCGCTCCGGTGTGATCCGGTACAGCCCCGGTCCTTTGACAACTGCATCCACCGGGGGGGTCATGGCGAGACCTCTTGCTGGGATTGGATCCGGCGGCGGAGCCATGGCAGTCGTCCTCGCGGACGTCGCGGCCAGGCAGAGCAAAGGGAAACCCACCAGCAGACCCACCTGGGTCAGGGGATGGAGGGGTGCTGGCCGCTCAAGCCTGAAACGCATCGGCTGTATCGATTAAGAACTGCCATGAGATTGTGCTTTTCGCTACGGATCGCTGGCAAGAGCTGGCCGGCCGCCCTTGACAAGGGTTCGTAGAAATGCTTACCCGGTGAATTGACTGGCTACGGAGTCTTCCGTTGTCGGGTTGCCACAGGAAACGATCAGATCAACTGATCAAAAAGCTGGGGTGGATCAGTCTCTGAGCGGGACATCGACCGGGCTGTTGGACTGAATTTATCGCTCCGGAGCCAGCCGCTTCAGCTCGCTGCTAGAAAACCCAACGCCGTGCGCACCCGCTCCAGCGTCGCCCCGGCCACCGCCGAGGCGCGCTCCCGGCCATCGCGCAGGACAGACTCAAGAGTGCTGGGATCGGCGCGGATCGCCCCATAACGCTCCCGTAGAGGTCGCAGGGCTTCCACCGCCGCCTCAGCCAACAACGGCTTGAACCGACCCCAGCCCATCGAGGCGCACTCGAGAGCAGCCTGCTCTCGGCTGCTACCGCTGAGAAGCGCATACAAACTGAGCAAATTGTCGGCCTCAGGGCGCTCAGGATTGCCGAACTCCAGCCCCATGGCCGGGTCGGTCTTGGCCCGCTTGATCTTCTTGGTGATCAGCTCAGGGGTATCGAGCAGGTTGAGGCGGGAGCCCTCATTGGGGTCGCTCTTGCTCATCTTGCTGCGTCCATCGCTGAGGCTCATGACCCGGGCACCCTCGGCGAGGATCATCGGCTCGGGCACCTTCAGCAGGGCCTGATCGGCTGGCGCAAAGCGGGCGTTCACGCGCTGCTGGGCGATGTTGCGGGCCAGCTCCAGGTGCTGTTTCTGGTCTTCCCCCACCGGCACCAGGTCGGCGTCATAGAGAAGGATGTCGGCGGCCATCAGCACCGGGTAATCGAGCAGCCCCACCGAGACGTTGTCGCCCTGCTTGATCGCCTTCTCCTTGAACTGGATCATCCGCTCCAGCCAGTTCAATGGCGTCAGGCAGTTGAGCAGCCAGGTGAGCTCGGCGTGGGCAGCCACCTGGCTTTGAACGAAGACGGTGGAGCGCTGCGGATCAATGCCACAGGCCAGGTAAAGGGCTGCGGTGCGCAACGTGGACTCCGCCAGCTCAGCCGGATCGTGGGGGACCGTGATGGCGTGGAGATCAACCACACAAAAAAACGGCTCGTGGCTCTCCTGCAGGGCCACCCAGTTGCGGATGGCCCCCAGCCAGTTGCCCAGATGCAAGGCGCCGCTGGGTTGAACCCCGGAGAGAACCCTGGGGCGATCACTCACGGCTGGGTGTCGCCGCTGTCGGGATCAGCGGCAGGTTCGAGCGACGGTTCAATCGTTACCGGTAAGGGACCGTCTGCTGCTGGATCGGGCTCGTTGCTCGCCACTTGGTGCAGGGAGGGATCGAGCAGGGGCGCCACCTCCACCAACGGCGTGTCGTCGACCGGGGCTGGCGGGGCCGGTTGGGGCCGGCTGGGCCTAGCAAACGGATCGGAGCGGCTGGGGTTCCGCTCGCCGGAGCGAACGATCCCGCGCCCTTCTCCACGTCCTTCACCGCGGCCGTCGCGACGGCCGTCACCGCGGCCCTCCAGGCGCCGCACGCTGCTGGCTTCCCGGGACGGTTCCGGACGGTCGCCAGCCTGGGCCCGGTGCTGGGCGAGCAGCTCATCGAGCTTGCCCAGCTCCAGCAATTGGGCCACGGTGCGGATCGAGAAACCAAGGGCCGCCACAGGGGTGCGCAGCTGGAACGTCTCTTGGATCAGCTGGGCAGCCCGTTGTTCGTTGTCACTCAGGCGGATCCGGTAGCCACCGGTCTCCCTGTTGCCATCGCGGCCACCCTCTCGATTGCCGTCCCTGCCGCCACCCTGACCGCGGACCCGCTCACGGCGCCCTTCGCGAGGCTCCGTACGAGCCGGCTCCCCGGAAGCCAGAGCCTCAGCTGCCGCCTGAGGTTCTGGCGTTCCCAGAGGCTCAGCAATGACCTCGGTCTCGGGCGTCCCGGACTGCTCCTGCGAAGCCTGAGAAATGGCTGTGTCGTTCTGACTGCTGTTGCTCTGATCCGTGTTGCCCTGATCCGTGCTGTTTTGATCGGCCATTGCCGGAGCCCTTCAATCCAGGGCAAGTTTGCCCCATCAGGCGTTCCCTCTCCCGGCCATCCAGTGCAGCTGGTGTGACTCCCTCGGCCGCCCGCGCGCGAGCACCAGCAGGGGCAAGGGCCGATCGCCCGGACGCTCAAACAGCCCTCGATAGGTGGCCAGGAAGGCCAGGTAGTCAGCCAGCGTCCAACCGTGACGGCCGTCGTCCTGGGCCTGCCAATAACGCTGCAGGGCTTGTTGGCAGGCCTGTTGGCCAAATTCCTGCCAACACAGTGATTCCGCCAGTACAGACTCCACCCCTTGCTGCCGCAGGGTCCGGAAGCGCACCAACTCCGGAGCTGCCGCCGTGCTGTCTGGGGGCAGAACCGTGGTCAGGGTTTCGAGTGGCACAACAGCGAGCCGCAACCAACAGCGATTCAGCACCAATACCGGCAGCTGGCCATGCCAATGCTGTTGCTGCTGTTGCTGCTGCCATTGAGATTCCAGCAGGTCAGCCTGCCGGAGCGTCAGAGACAGGCCCAGCTCCCGCGTCAGCTCAACCATGGGTGCCACGGAAGGTGATCTCGGCACTGGCATATTCCCTGGGCTCGAGGTGAATGGTGCAGCGCACCGGGCCGAAGCGAGCCTCCAGGTGCTCTTCGACCAGTTCCGTGACCCGATGGGCGGTGGGTAGATCGTTGGCCGCCACCACCATGTGCATGTCGATGAACACCTGCTGACCAATCACGCCTCGGCTGGCGATGTCATGGCAGTTGAGCACTCCTGGCACCGCCATCGCCACCGAGTGGATCGCTTCTGGCGCGATGGCGATCTGATCCACCAGCCAGGGCAAGTTGCTGCGCAACACCTGCCAGCAGGCCCGCACAAGCAGCAGGGCCAATGGGACCGCCACCGCCAGATCCAGCCAATTCAGACCCAGCCAGAGCGCGCCACTGAGGCCGACCAACACCATCGCGGTGGTCCAGATGTCGCTGGTGGTGTGCATGGCATCGGCCAGCAGCAGCCGGCTCTGTAGCCGCTGACCCTCCCGTCGTTCGTAGAACGCCAGCGCCAGATTGCCGCAGAGCGCCAGCAGAACCAGGCCCAGCTCAACGGGGGTGATGCGCAGCGGACCAATGCCATTGATCAGGCGTTGGGCTGCGGTTTGGAGGATTTCGAAGGCGGCAAACAGGATGAATGCCGCGATCGCCAAGGCACCGACGCCTTCATATTTATGGTGACCGTAAGGATGGTCACGGTCTGGCCTGGGATCGGACAGACCGTTGGCGATCAGACCCAACAGGCTGGAGAGGCCATCGGTGGCGCTGTGCATCGCATCGGCCAGCAGGGCCAGGGAGCCGCTCAGCAGGCCGACCGCCAGTTTCAGCAGACTCATGGCGATGTTCACCGCCAGGGCGATCAGCAGAACCCTCTGAACGGGCCCCCGGTTGTCACTGCCAAGGGCGGCCCGAGCGGCTTGGGACGGGATGACGTTTCCAGCGGAGGCTTCCCATCTAATTTATGGAGGCTCTGGGATGATTGGTTGAGCTGAGCTAGAGATGCTCACCTCAGCCGGAGCCGCCACCGGCGCCGCTGCCCGACTGTTTTGCCCAATCCCTTTGCCCAATCCCATGGTCCCTGATCCCAGGGGTATCCCCTGGCTGCCGATCGCGGCCACTGGGCTGCGCCGCCTGGCTCTTCCAGCCGGGGCGCTGTTGGCGGGAGGCTGGGTCCTCGGCGACGCCCTGCATTTGCCCCTGCCCACCGCCCTCGCTGCAGCGGCGATGGCAGGGGGCTGGTGGTGGTTGAGCCGCCCACGGCGTCCTGTCAGCCCCAAATTGCCGACATCCCTGGAGGGCTGGTACAGCCGCTGTGACGCCCTGCTGCTTCAGTTCGACAAGCTGGCCGTTGCAGGCGGGCTGACCGGCGAGGCCAGAGCCCTGGCCCAGGAGAAGCGCATCCAGCAGCTGGAGCTGCTGCGGCAGCGGCAGCAACGGACCAATCTCGAGCTGGGCGTGGTGGGGTTAACCCCGCCGCCCGCTTCGATGCAACCGGCCCTGCTGGCAGCCCTGCGCGGCGCCCTGCCCCTGACCCTGCACTGGGGCCATCCCCTTCCCTCCACCAGCCCCGACTGGCAGTGGCCCCAAGCCCTTGAGCAGTGCGACCTGCTGCTCTACGGCCTGACGCCACCCCTGCGGGGCGCCGACCTGCGCTGGCTGGGCAGCCTGCCGCAGCAGCAAGCGGTCTGGTTGCTGGTGGACGCCCAGCCGTCGGCGGCGCAATCCCTCCAAGACCTGGAGCTAGAACTCCGCTCCCAACTGCCCGAGCCTTTGGGCGAGCGGCTGCTGTTCTGGCAGGGCGAGGCCGAGGGACTGGGCCAAGCAACCGCGCCACTCCAACCCGTGCTGCATGGCGGTGGGCGGCAGCGCCTGATCGACACCGACCGGCGCTGCCTTGCCTCGCTGCATGACGCCTGGCAAACCGAACTTGAGGCTCTGCGGCGGCAAGCCTTGCGGCCGCTGCTGCAGCGCACCCAGTGGACCGTGGCAGGCGCCGTGCTCATCGCCCCGCTGCCCAGCCTGGATCTGTTGGTGCTGGCCGCTGCCAACGGCCTGATGCTGCGGGAGATGGCCCGCCTCTGGAACTGCCCCTGGGATGCCGATCAACTGCGCGACGCCGCCATGGAGCTGGCCAAGGCCGCCCTGGCCCTGGGCGTCGCCGAGTGGAGCAGCCAGGGTTTGATGGCCTTGATGCGACTGGAGGCTTCCACCTGGTTGGTGAGCGGCGCGCTCCAGGCGCTCAGTGCCGCCTACCTCACCCGGGTGGTGGCCCACGCGATGGCCGATGTGCTGGCCCTCAGCAGCGGCGTGCCCCAGGCCGATCTTCAGCAGCTGCGCCTGCAGGCCCCCCTGCTCGTGGCCAAAGCTGCAGCAGCAGAACAACTCGATTGGCCGGCGTTCCTGCGCCAGGCCAAGGACTGGGTGCTCTCCGGTCCTGGCTCCAGGGGAAACAGTCCAGGCCTGGATCAGCGCCAGCTACCGGCTTGATTCATCCATCTTCATGAACACTTGATGAACATGTTCATGAACATTATTTTCCAGGCGACACGAATCATGGAGTGATCCCAGAGGCCAAAGTCTTGATGACTAGCCTGTTATTCATCTTCATCCTCATTCCTCCAATGACAACGGCTGTTCGCAGCGGACGTTCCGCCTCTTGGGAAAGGTTCTGTCAGTGGGTCACCTCCACCGACAACCGCCTCTACGTGGGCTGGTTCGGTGTGCTGATGATTCCCTGCCTCCTGGCAGCCACGAGCTGCTTCATCATTGCTTTCATTGCCGCGCCGCCTGTCGACATCGACGGCATCCGTGAGCCCGTGGCGGGCTCGTTGATGTACGGCAACAACATCATTTCCGGTGCTGTCGTTCCCTCCAGTAACGCCATCGGCCTGCACTTCTACCCGATCTGGGAAGCCGCCAGCCTCGATGAGTGGCTTTACAACGGCGGTCCTTACCAGCTGATCATTTTCCACTTCCTGATCGGTATTTCGGCCTATATGGGCCGTCAGTGGGAGCTCAGCTACCGGCTGGGCATGCGTCCCTGGATCTTTGTCGCCTACAGCGCGCCGCTTTCGGCCGCCTTCGCCGTCTTCCTGATCTATCCCTTCGGCCAGGGTTCTTTTTCTGACGCCATGCCCCTTGGCATCTCAGGCACCTTCAACTTCATGCTGGTCTTCCAGGCGGAGCACAACATCCTGATGCACCCCTTTCACATGCTCGGTGTGATCGGTGTGTTTGGCGGTTCGCTGTTCTCGGCCATGCACGGTTCGCTTGTCACCAGTTCGCTGGTACGGGAAACCACCGAAAGCGAGAGCCTGAATTACGGCTACAAGTTCGGCCAGGAAGAGGAGACCTACAACATCGTGGCGGCCCACGGTTATTTCGGCCGCCTGATCTTCCAGTACGCCTCCTTCAACAACAGCCGCAGCCTGCACTTCCTCCTGGCCGCCTGGCCGGTGGTGGGGATCTGGTTCACGTCCCTGGGCGTCAGCACGATGGCCTTCAACCTCAACGGCTTCAACTTCAACCAGTCGGTGCTCGATTCCCAGGGCCGGGTGTTGAACACCTGGGCCGACGTGCTCAACCGCGCCAACCTCGGTTTCGAGGTGATGCACGAACGCAACGCCCACAACTTCCCGCTTGATCTGGCCCTGAGCGAATCCAGGCCCGTGGCTCTGATCGGCTGATCCGTTATTCGTTCAGGCCTTTTGCCGGCTTTCTCAGGTGTTCACTGTCACCATTTAGCCCCCTCCCTGGAGGGGGCTTTTTGATAGGGTCGCACAATCTCTTCATCTCACAGCAACGTTGCGTTGGGCTGACGATCTCCCCCATGACTGAATGGCCCAGCGGCCTTACTCCTCGCGGGCCTCAAGCATTTCGTCAGTGGTTTCAGTCAGGGCGAGTGAGAACAGCGTGAGTGATGGTAAGTGAGTGATGGCAAGTGAGTGATGCGGTCGCCGACCAGCGCTGGCCCTGGTGGCCTCTGCTGCCGCTTTATCCCTACGGCCGACGGCGCACCTTGGTGCGGGAGCTGGTTCCAGGCCTGGTGTGGGGTTTCGAGCAGCTGCAGGGGCTGTTCTATGTGGCCGTGCCGATCCGGATGACGGTGGTGCGGCTGCGCGAAGGCCTGCTCCTCTACGCCCCGGTTGCTGCCACCGCTGAAGTGATCCAGGAACTTCGGAGCCTTGAGGCTCGCCACGGTCCGGTGGTCACGATCGTGCTGCCGACCAGCTCCGGGCTGGAGCACAAGCTGCCGGTACCGGCCATGGCCAGGGCTTTCCCCCGTGCCCAGGTCTGGGTCAGTCCCAAGCAGTGGAGCTTCCCACTCTCTTTGCCCCTGGACTGGCTGGGTTTCCCGGCGGATCGCACACGGGTGTTATTTGAGGACGGCGTGCCCCATGGCGATGCACTGTCCTGGCACCCCCTGGGTCCTGTGAATTTGGGCATCGGCACCTTCTTGGAGGTTGCCGTGTTCCACCGCAGCAGTGGCGCCCTGCTCGTAACCGATGCGCTCGTGGCTATTGCCCCTGATCCACCCCAGCTGTTTGACGCTGATCCAAGGCCCCTGCTGTTTCACGCACGGGAGAGGGGTGATGAACAACTCCAGGACACAGCCGAACGGCGGCGACGGGGCTGGTGGCGCATGGTCCTGTTCGCGTCCTATTTCCGGCCGGAGTTCCTACAGGTTTTGCCTTTGGCAGAGGCGTTGGCTCTGTCCTGCCGAGTCGGCGTACGGCAGGCCGAGGCTTATTTCGGGATCTATCCGTTTCGCTGGCTGCCTGGCTGGGAGGCCGACTTCGAGGCGTTGTTTCGCGGGGGCCAACCCCATCTGCAGATCGCCCCAGTGCTGGAGAGGCTGGTCTTTCCCCGATCCAAGGAGCTTCTGTTGGGCTGGATCCGTGAGCTGGCGGGGATCGACTCCCTGGCCTGGATCATTCCCGCCCACTACACGGCCCCGGTCCACTGCACCAGCCAAGATCTCTGTAACCTTGCTGGCGAACTCGAAACACGTGATTGGGCCTGCTCGGAAGGGTCCTGGCGGTTCTTAGCTGGCCTGGACAACAACTTGCTGCGCTGGAGAATCATCCCCAGGTCTGTTCAGAACTAGGACCAGCCCCTCAGAGCTTCAGTTCGCCGGGATCGGCATCACTGCCCCCTTCGCCGAACAGGGTGGTTTCGAGCTCCATCCGCTGCTCCATCTGGCGCAGGAAGTAACCGGTCATCATCGCCGAAGCGAGCAATCCAGCCAGATTATCCCGGCTGGCTTGAATCTTCACCTCGAACTGCTCGCTGGGGATCATCCCAAGCAGGCCTTGCACGTTGTGGCGGATGATGTCTTGGATATCGCCGCTGGCCGAACGGGCTACCCGCTGCAGCACGTCCGGGGATTGTTCCTGCAAATACTGAATCAACAAATTACTGTTGATCGCTTCACTGTCAGTGGTCAGGAACTCCGGGTTGAACATCTCCGGTGTGCTCTGCATCACGGCTTTCACCCTACCGCAGGCCGTCGGCCTCCCCTCCTGCCGGCAGGGGTGAGAACCGTATCGGTCCGAGCTGGTTGAGGGGCCAGTAGCGCAACACGGCCGTGCCGATCACGTGATCAGCAGGAAGCGGACCCCAGAGGTGGGAATCGAGGCTGGCATTGCGGTTGTCCCCCAAGACCATCAGATGTCCCGGGGGCACCACCAGCGGCGGTAGGTCGTAAGCGATCGGCACCTGGCGCCAGGTCTCAACTACGGGGGTCCCATTGCGGATCAACGCGCCGCCACGCACTTCGATCCGATCACCTGCCCCGCCGACCACCCGCTTGATGAGGGCGGCTTTGGGGTCGTAGCCGGCTTCGAGCAAGGGGTCTGGCGGCCTGAATACCACGATTGTTCCTACCGGCAGGGGGGCTGGCAGATGGGGCCGAACCTTCTCCACCAGGATCCGATCGTTCAGCTGCAGGGTCGGCAGCATCGAGCCCGAGGGAATCCAGCGGGGTTCGATCACCGCCCAGCGCAGCGTCACCGCCAGCAGAACCCAGAGCAAAAGGCCAAGCCAGGGCCGGGTGTTCGGTTGGCCCCCTGGGCCAGTGGCAGGAGCAGGCGCTGGGGCGAGGTCCGGTGCTGGGGCGCTCATTTCAGGGTCCGAACCGGAGGAAAGCCCCGCAAGTGGGCATGATCACCCCATCCTGAACAGGTGCGGGCCAGGGTGAGCGCAGCCGAGAACCTTGAGGCTTCTCTGATCCTGCTGCAAGGCCTGCAGCGGCTTGGACTGCGGCGCCTGGTGCTCTGTCCCGGCAGCCGGTCTGCAGCCCTGGCTGTGGCGGCCGGGATGCTGGCGGGTCCGCGCCTGAGCCTGCAGACCGGCATCGATGAACGCTCCGCCGCCTTCTTCGCACTCGGGCTGAGCCGGGCCGATGGAGTCCCAGCGGCCGTGATCACCACGTCGGGCACCGCCGTCGCCAACCTGCTGCCAGCGGTGGTGGAAGCTGACCACGGCGCGATCCCTCTGTTGCTTCTGAGCGCCGACCGACCCGCTCACCGCAAGGGATGCGGCGCCAACCAGACCGTCAACCAGGAAGACTTCCTGCGGCCCTGCTGTCGCTGGGTCGGGGAAGCCGAGGCCACCGGCCTGGCGGCCATGGGAGCGGCAGCCCTCGAAGCGATGGCCGAGCGTGCCTGGCGATCCGCCCTGGGCTATCCAGCCGGACCGGTCCATCTCAACCTTCCGTTCGAAGAACCCCTGCACGCCGACGCCGGCACCCTGCAGCGCCTGGCCGCCCTCTGGCTGCCAGCTGCTTCCTCGGCAGAAGTCGTGGCCAGGCCGGATGGCGCGCTAACGGGCCTGGATTCGGCGCTGTCCGGCCTGGATCCCGATCAACCTGGACTAATCGTGGCCGGACCGTGGCGCGGAACGCCGGCTGATTGGCCGGCGTTCCTTGCCGCCCTGCGCCACTGGCAGCAGCGCAGTGGCTGGCCCCTGCTGGCTGACGGGCTCTCCGGGCTGCGGGGCCAATCGGATCTGGTCTGCTTCGCGGGCTACGACCTGTTGCTGGAGGCGGCGCCGTTAGAATTGGCGGCCGCCCAGGTGCTGCGCCTCGGTCCCACGCCCTCCAGCAGGCGCCTTCAGCAGTGGTTGGCTGGCTTGGGGGGCCATCAGCTGCTGATCTGCGAAGCCGATCCCCGCAACCAGGATCCGCTGGGAACGGCGACATCAAGCGATGGACTGGGCTTGGCCCACTGGTGCCAGAGCCAGAGCGACGCCATCTGGCGAGGGCAGCCCGCCCCAGCCAGCACGGCCCTGCAGCAGCGCTGGCGGCAGCGGGAGGCCACCTGCCAGGCGCTACTTGATCGCCACCTGCCGGCCAGCGGAGCGCCGAGCGAACCAGCCCTGGCCCGGGCCCTGAGCCTGCTGCTGTCGGCCGATCGGCCGGTGATGCTGGCCAGCAGCAGCCCCGTGCGCGACTGGGAGAGCTTTGCCGATCCAAGGGGCCCAGCCCGGCCCGTCTATGGCTTCCGCGGCGCCTCCGGCATCGACGGCACCCTGTCGCTGGCGGCTGGACTGGCCGAGAGCCTGGGACAACTGGTCTTGGTCTGTGGCGACCTGGCCTTGCTGCATGACAGCAACGGCTGGTTGTGGGCTCAGCAATTAACGGGGCAACTCACCGTGGTGCTGATCGACAACGGCGGCGGCGGCATTTTCGAGCAATTGCCGATTCGCCCCAAGCCCGAAACAGGCACCGTCGATTTTGAGCGCCTGTTCGCCATGCCCCAGCGCCTTGATCACCGGGCCCTGGCGGCGGCCCATGGCGTGCCATCACGGCGGGTGGAGCGGCTCGACGACCTGGCGGCAGCCCTGCACTGGAGTGAGGGAGAACAGCTCGCCCTGCTGGAGCTGCGCACCGATCGCCGGGCCGATGCCCAGCTGCGAGAACTGTTGCGAGCCAGTGGCGGTCACGCCACAGAATGAGGGCGACCTTGCTTCAGGCCCGATGAGCGCCGATCCCAACCCGGCCCCATCCAGCACGGGTCGCCAGTGCGAGGAGTGGCTGCCGGCAGGCGACTACGAGGACATCCTGTTTGAGCTGAGCCGGCAGGCCGGCATCGCCCGGATCACGATCAACCGCCCGGCCAAGCGCAACGCCTTCCGCCCCCGCACCGTTCAGGAGCTCTGCGACGCTTTCTCGCGCGTGCGCGACAACCCAGCCATCGGTGTGGTGCTGTTCACCGGTGCTGGGCCGGCCGCCGATGGCGGCTACGCCTTCTGCTCCGGCGGTGACCAGAGCGTGCGCGGCGATGGCGGCTATCTCGATAGCTCCGGCCTGCCCCGCCTCAACGTGCTGGATCTGCAGCGATTGATCCGATCACTGCCGAAGGTGGTGATTGCCCTGGTGGCTGGCTACGCGATCGGTGGCGGCCAGGTGCTGCACCTGCTCTGTGACCTCAGCCTGGCGGCCGAGAACGCCGTCTTCGGCCAGAGCGGCCCGCGGGTGGGCAGCTTCGACGGCGGCTTCGGGGCGAGTTATCTGGCCCGCGTGGTGGGGCAGCGCAAGGCCCGGGAGATCTGGTTCCTTGGCCGCCAGTACAACGCCGAGGAGGCGCTGGCCATGGGTCTGGTCAACGCGGTGGTGCCGCTGGCCGAGCTGGAGGCCGAAGGGGTGCGCTGGGCCCGCGACGTGCTGCGCCAGAGCCCAACGGCGATCCGCTGCCTCAAGGCCGCTTTCAATGCCGAAACCGACGGCATGGCGGGCTTGCAGGAACTGGCCGGTCAGGCCACCCATCTCTTCTACCGAACAGCCGAAGCCCAGGAGGGTCGCGATGCCTTTCTGCAAAAAAGGGATCCGGATTTCTCCGATCAAGCCTGGCTGCCCTGAGGCAACGTCAGCTGGTGGACATTTCCAGGAGACCAGGGATTGATTAATCTCAAGACCTACCGGATTTGATTGTTTCTGTGCTGGCCGCCCGGTTCGCCTCCCTGCTCACCTGCGGTTTGCTTGTCGTTGCACCGGCTTCTGCAGAAGCTGCCAGCCGACTGAAATGGACCTTGTCCAGCCCCGCCCCGTCGAGCCCGCTCACTCCTAGCCCAGCCCTACCCAGCCCAGCGCCCACCAGCTCCCTGGTGCTCTTCCGCGCCCAGCGCCAGCTGTTGGTCCTTGAAAACGGTCGGGAACTGCGCCGCTTTCCGGTGGCCGTGGGAATGCCCGGCTGGGAAACGCCCCTCGGTCGCTTTGAGGTGATCGAAATGCGTGCCAACCCAGAGTGGGAGCACCCGGCCACCGGCCAGGTGGTGCCGGCGGGACCGAATAACCCCCTGGGCAGCCGCTGGATCGGGTTTTTGCGGGATTGCCAGGGACGCAGTGGTTTCAACGGCCAGCAACACCTGGAGGTGAAGGGCTGCGTGACCGTCGGATTCCATGGCACACCGCAGCGGGTCAGCGTCGGCCAGGCCGTGTCCCACGGTTGTGTGCGCCTGCTCGATGAGAACGTGCAAGACCTCTTCCAATTGGTCGAAGTGGGAACGATGGTGACGGTCCTGCCCTGACAAGACCGCTGGCTGCGCGTATGGCTCCCCGTAGAGTTCGGCCCACCTGAGCAACCTCCCATGCGCGTGCTGTTTGCCGCCGCCGAGTGCGCTCCGATGGTCAAGGTCGGGGGCATGGGCGATGTGGTGGGTGCCCTGCCGCCAGCCCTCGCTGCCCTCGGCCATGACGTCCGGCTGATCCTGCCGGGCTACGGCAAACTCTGGAGCCAGTTGCCGATCCCGCCAGAGCCCATCTGGCGCGGTCGGGCCATGGACAACGACTTTGCAATCTACGAAACGCGCCACCCCAGCCACGGCTTGCCGCTTTATCTGGTTGGCCATCCGGTCTTCAATCCAGAGCGCATTTACGGCGGCGACGACGAAGATTGGCGCTTCACCTTCTTCGCCAACGCCAGCGCCGAATTCTGCTGGAACCACTGGAAGCCAGAGGTGCTGCACTGCCATGACTGGCATACGGGCATGTTGCCTGCCTGGATGCACCAGGACCCGGAGATCAGCACCGTCTTCACGATCCACAACCTGCAATACCAGGGGCCCTGGCGTTGGAAGCTGGAGCGCATGACCTGGTGCCCCTGGTACATGCAGGGGGACAGCACCATGGCGGTGGCGCTGATCTATGCCGACCGGATCAATGCCGTCTCGCCCACCTATGCCCAGGAGATCCGCACACCGGACTACGGCGAAGGACTCGATGGCTTGCTGAACTTCCTGAGCGGCAAGTTGCGGGGCATCCTCAACGGCATCGACACCAAGGACTGGGATCCCGCCAGCGACAGCACCCTGCCGGCCCGTTTTTCGGCCAGTAACCTCGCCCCCCGGGCGGGCAACAAGGCGATCCTGCAGGAGCGGATGGGCCTGAGCGCCAATCCCGGCAGCTTCTTGATGGGGATGGTCACCCGCCTGGTCGACCAGAAGGGCGTGGATCTGCTGCTACAGGTGGCGGAGCGCGTCCTGGCCTACACCGACAGCCAGATCGTCGTGCTGGGCACCGGTGATCGCGGCTACGAAGCGGGCCTGTGGCAGATGGCCTCCCGCCACCCAGGCCGTTTTTCCGTCTTCCTCACCTACGACGACCTGCTGGCGCGGCTGATCTACGCCGGCGCCGACGTGTTCCTGATGCCCAGCCGCTTTGAACCCTGCGGAATCAGCCAGCTGTTGGCGATGCGCTACGGCTGCATCCCGGTGGTCCGCAACGTCGGGGGGCTGGTGGACACCGTGACTCCACACTCCCCGGCCGGGCACAGCGGCACCGGCTTCTGCTTCGATCGTTACGAGCCGATCGATTTCTACACCGCGATTGTGCGGGCCTGGGAAGCCTGGCGGCATCCCCAAAGCTGGCAGGAGCTGCAGCAGCGGGCCATGGCCTTCGACAGCAGCTGGCAGCGTTCCGCCCTGGCCTACGACGCCCTGTACAAGGACGTGCGCGGCGTGAAAGAAGCAACCCCGTCAGCGGCCGAGATCGAGGAGCTCTCCCGGGGCCAATCCGACGATCCGAGTCTGCTGGGCAGCCCTCCGGCAACCAACCCGCCAGCCAGGAACCCCCTGGCCCAGTTGCTGCGCCGTGGGCCTGGCTGAGCAAACGATGGACCGAGGTCCGGATCGCAGTGGCCGTGACCTGCCGGCGCCCTATCGCAACCCCTGGTCCTTGCTGGCCAGGGATTTGCGGGCTGTCGGGGCCAGCCTTCGCCTCAAAGCCCAGGAGATCTGGCGGCGCAACGCTGAAGGTGATCTGGCCATGCCGGGCCTCTGGCCCCGGCGCCTCGCCGCCTGGTTCTGGCCGTTGGTGCTGCTCCTGCTGATGTGCGCCACGGTGCTGGTGCTGCGGATCGCACGACCGGGGGGCTCCATCGAGCCTCTGGTCCAGCCGCTACCGGCTCCACAGACGGCAGCAGCAGCCGAGTCAGAAGCTGATGCTGGGCCCTCTGACAGCCGTCGATCCGGCCTGAACAACCCATCTGACCTCATCAACCCGTCGGGTCCGACCAATCCAGACGCCGAGCAGACCACTGAACAGACCACCGGCCAGACCGCTGAGCAATCGGCGCAGCCGCTGATCTCGCCCCCAGCTGCCTTGAAGATCGATCCGCTGCTGGCCCTGCTGGCCGATCTCGACCCCCAGGGACTGATCGTCACAGCGAAGCCGTGGCCCGCTGCGGGGAGGCTGGAGCTTGCGCTCAACGAAGGGTTCACCAGCCTCTCTGGCGAGCAGCGCCGGCAACGGGCGGAACTCTGGCTCGAACGATCCATGGACCTGGGCTACGACAGGCTGGAACTGGGCGACCCAGAGGGGCGAAGCCTGGGACGAACCGCCCTTGTGGGACAAGGCATGATCATGCTCGAAACACCTGAAACGACCGAAAGCGATGCGGCTAGGTGAGCTCGAAAGCCTCTGGGGTGCTCCGATCGGCGTGGAGCGGCCCAACCTCGAAGCCGAGCTGGGGCCGGTCTGCACCGACAGCCGCAGCCTGGCAGTCGGCCATTGCTTTGTTCCCCTGGTGGGGGATCGCTTCGATGGCCACACCTTCCTGGTCGAGGCGCAGCGGCTTGGGGCCCAGGCCGCCCTGGTGGAGCGGCGCCAGCTCCAGAAGCTGCCGGCCGGACTGCTGGCCTGGGTCGTTGACGACACCCTGGTGGCCTACCAGCAGCTGGCCTGCCTCTGGCGGCGGAGTCTGGCCATCCCCGTGCTGGCGGTGACCGGTTCGGCCGGCAAAACCACCACCCGCGAACTGTTGCGGGCTGCCCTGGAACCACTTGGGCCGGTGCTGGCCAGCCGCGGCAACGAGAACAATGATGTGGGAGTGCCGGCCACCCTGCTGCGAGCTGGGGCGGAGCATCGCGCCGTGGTGCTGGAGATGGGCATGCGCGGGCTCGGTGAAATCGAGCGGCTCTCCCGCTGCGCTGAACCCGATGTGGTGGTGATCACCAACATCGGCAGCGCCCACATCGGCAGGCTGGGCAGCCGTGAGGCGATCTCGCGGGCGAAGTGCGAAATCACCGCGGCGATGCGGCCCGGTGGGCTGGTGGTGATCCCGGCCGGCGATCCCCTGCTTGAGCAGGCTCTCGCCCAGTCGTGGAGCGGTGCTGTGCGGCGTGTGGCCCTTGCTGGTGACCCGCCAGCCCAGGCCACTGGCACCGCCGCCCTGCCCCCTGCCGACTGGACAGGTGCCCTCACCCCGGCAGGCCTGGTCTGCAACGGCGAGACCTACGACCTGCCGCTGGAGGGGGCGCACAACGCCCGCAATCTGCTGCTGGCCCTGGCGGTGGCAGACCACCTGGGCGTTCCTCCGGTAGCTCTGCGACACCTGAGCCCGTCCTTGCCAGGCGGGCGCAGCGGGCGCCTGCATATCGCCGGGATCACCCTGCTCGATGAGACCTACAACGCCTCACCTGAAGCGGTGGTGGCCGCCCTGCACCTGCTGGCCGGCCAGAGAGGACGCCGCTTCGCCGTGCTGGGAACGATGCGCGAACTCGGCGCCCACAGCCTCGCCCTGCACCAGGAGATCGGAGCGCTGGCCGCCGAACTGGGCCTCGATGGCCTGGTGATCGTCGATGATGGGGACGACGGCGAGGCCATGGAGCGCGGTGCAGCCAACCTTCCCAGGCAGGTTCGGGTGGCCACGCCCGAGCAGGCCCTCGACCCGCTGCTGCAATGGCTCAGCCCAGGTGATCAACTGTTGCTCAAGGCCAGCCGGGGCGTGGCCCTGGAGCGCCTGATCCCCCTGCTTGAAGCCAACTTCCCAACGTGACGGCCTAGGCCGCAGGACCAGGCCAGTCGGCTTTGATCCGCTGGGGGGTGCGGCTGAGCGCCAGGGCCCCATCCGGTACGTCGCGGGTGAGGGTGGAGCCTGCTCCCACCGTCACATTCGATCCCAGCTTGATCGGGGCGACCAGCACAGAATTGGCCCCTGTCTTGCTGCCCGCGCCGATCACGGTGCGGTGCTTGCGCACGCCGTCGTAGTTGGCGGTGATCGTGCCGGCCCCCACATTGACCCCCGCTCCGAGCTCGGTATCACCGATGTAGCTGAGGTGGTTCACCTTGCAGCCCGCCGCCAGGTGGCTCTGTTTGATCTCCACGAAGTTGCCCACCCGGCAGTCGGCTCCCAGTTCCGCGCCAGGGCGCAGCTGGGCATAGGGGCCGATCACACAGCCATCGGCCACCACAGCGTCGCGCAGCACCGAATAGAGCACCTCAACGCCGTCCCCGAGTCGGACGTTCTCCAGCAGGCTGCCTGGCCCCAGTCGGGAACCGGCTCCGATTTGGCAATCGCCACGCAGGTGGGTCTGCGGTTCAACCAACACGTCACGCCCAAAGCGACAGCCATCGCTGAGGCTGCAGCTGGCCGGATCGGCAAAGCTCACGCCTTCGGCCATCCAGTGGCGCCGCAGCCGGTCCTGCAGCACCGCCTCACACTGGGCCAGCTGAATCCGGTCGTTGATGCCGGCGATCTCGCCCGGATCGGCCACCTCCAGGTGCTCGGCTGGATCGAGCAGGGCAACGGTATCGGTAAGATAGACCTCGCCTTGGTCGTTGTTGGCCTCAAGATCGGGAAGTACCGCCGCCAATCGGCTCCAGTTGAAGCAGTAGATGCCGCCGTTGATCAGGTCATTGGTGCGTTGCGACTCGTTGCAGTCGCGATGTTCGACGATCGCGCTGAGCAGCCCATCGCCGTCGCTGAACACCCGGCCGTAGCCCGTGGGGTCGTCGAGGCGAGCCGTGAGCAGGGTGACGGCGGCCCCGTTGCTGCGGTGCTGCTCAAGCAGGGCTTCGAGGGTGGAAGGCCTGAGCAGGGGCACATCGCCATTGAGCACAAGCAGTTCGCCACTGAAACCGCTGAGTGGTCCGAGCAGTTGCTGGACGGCGTGGCCCGTGCCGTTCTGGGGCTGTTGGCGCACAAATTCGAGGCCGGGGTATCCAGCCAGGGACGCCTCCACCCGCTCGGCCTGATGGCCCAGGATCAGCAGGCGGCGATCGGGCGCAAGGCTCTCGCAGCAGCCGAGAACCCGCTCCAGCAGGCTGACCCCGGCCAGCTCCTGCAGCACCTTCGGCCGATCACTCTTCATTCGGGTGCCCTTTCCGGCAGCCAGAACAGCAACGGCGAGCATGGAAAGCCTGGGAAATCTGGGCGGAATCTACCGGCCCTCGCCCCCGCCCCCGGCCTGGCGCCAGTCCGGATCAGGCCTGCAGCCGAGCCAGATCGTCCCAGAAGCCCGGGTAGGACACCGCCGCCGCTTCGCTTCCCTGCAGCAGGGTGGACCCCACGGCAATCTGAGCCGCCACCGCCAGGCTCATCGCCACCCGGTGGTCGCTCTCACTGTCAACCTCGGCGCCACGCAGACCTTGACCGCCCTCGATCGTCAGGCCGTCAGGGGTTTCCTCAAGGCGAGCACCCATGGCCAGGAGCTGGCGGGCCATCACCGCCAGCCGATCGGTTTCCTTGATCCGCAATTCGGCCGCATCACCGACACGGCTGATGCCCTCGGCGCAACAGGCCGCCACCGCCAGCACCGGAATCTCATCGACCAGACGGGGAATCAGATCGCCAGCGATCGTGAAGGGGCGCAGGGGCCCATGGCGCGCCCTCAAATCGCCGACCGGCTCACCGGCCACCTCGCGCAGGTTGAAGCGCTCGATCGAGGCACCCATCTGCTCAAGCACGTCAAGGATGCCGGTCCGCGTCGGGTTAAGCCCAACGTTCTCCAGCGTGATCTCGGCGCCGGGGGTGATCGCGGCGGCCACCAACCAGAAGGCCGCCGAGCTGATGTCGCCGGGCACCACCACCGGGCGGCCATGGAGCTGGGCGCCGGGATGGACCGTGACATGACGACCGGAGTCGCCGCCGATGGCGAGATCGGCACCGAAGGCCTGCAACATCCGCTCGCTGTGGTCGCGGGAGCGGGCCGGCTCGATCACGGTGGTGTTCCCCCTGGCGGTCAGGGCCGCCAGCAGGATCGCCGACTTCACCTGGGCCGAGGCGATCGGCGTGCCGATCACAGCCCCATGCAGGTCTTGCCCCTCAATGGCCAGGGGGGCCAGGTTGCCGGCGCAGCGGCCACGAATCGAAGCCCCCATCAGCGCCAGCGGCTGGCCCACCCGTCGCATCGGCCGGCGCCGCAGCGAGCGATCGCCGTCGAGCACGAAGTGGCGGCCAACGCGGCCCGCCAGCAGGCCCAGCATCAGTCGCATCGTCGTGCCGGAGTTACCGCAATCGAGCACAGACTCCGGCTCCTGCAGGCCATCGAGGCCAACACCCTCCACCCGCACGGTTTGGCCCGCCACGATCGGGCTCACGCCCACCCCCATCGCCCGCAGGCAAGCCGCCGTGCTGAGCGGATCTTCGGCGGGCAGCAGGCCCTCGATCGCGGTCTCGCCGATGGCGATCGCCCCGAACAGCAGGGCACGGTGCGAGATCGATTTGTCACCCGGTACCCTCACGATCCCGCGCAGGCTGGCCGCCCCCCGATCACCGAGCACCCGGGCTCCCGCATGAAGGCTTCCGGCGGCGGCAACGGCCATAGAGCCACAGGCAAGGGCCTGGATCTTAAATCTGGGGCTGCTGGGAACCGAAGAGGCGGTCGCCGGCATCGCCCAGGCCCGGCACGATCCGAAAGGCGTCGTCGAGCTCGGCGTCGATGCAGGCGCTGTAGATGGTGAGCTGGGGAAAACGCTCCCCCAGAGTCTTGAGGCCGGGGCTGGCCACAATCGCCGTGATCACCCGCAGACGATCGCCGCCCACACCGAGTGCTTCTAGCTTTTCCAGCACCTGGATCAAGCTGCCGGCCGTGGCCAACATCGGGTCGAACACCAGCACGCCCACCTGGGGGCCAATGCTGGAAGGCAGTGTGTCGAGGTAGCAGCGGGCGATGCCGCTGACCTCATCGCGCACCAGACCCACATGGGCCACCCGGGCGGTGGGAAGCACTGTCTGGGCTCCTTGCCAGAGGCCCAGACCTGCCCGCAGGATCGGTACCGCCAGCAGAGGGATGGTTCCATCCACCACGGTTCCCTCGGCAGGGGCCAGGGGAGTCTGCACTGTGACAGGACGGTGGGGCAACCAATCCCTGAGCGCCTCGTAGGTGAGCCAGCGGCCCAGTTCGGCCATGGCACTGGCGAACAGGGCCGGTGGGGTGGCTTCATCGCGCAGCACGGTAAGCCAGTGGGTGATCAGGGGATGGGGTGGCACCACCACCCGCAGGGACATGCTCATGCAGAAACGCGTCTTGGCCTTGGCCTGGCATAGCTTGAAGGCACAAGCTAGGTCTGCGCCTTTGTTCCCACTTCTTCAACACGGGATCTATCAACGCGGGATCAGCCTGGTCTTACTGCTGCTGATGCTGGGCGCAGCCGGCCTCGCCTTACCGGTGGCGCCGGCCTGGGCGATCACGGCGCCGGAGCTGCGCGGTCAACGCTCCCTGCAGGATCTCGAGCCCAACATGCACGGCCGTGATCTCAAGCAGCAGGAATTCCTCAAGGCCGAAATGCGGGGCTTTGATCTGGGCGAAGCCGATCTGCGCGGAGCTGTGTTCAATTCCAGCGACTTGAGGGACAGCGACCTGAGCGGCGCCAATCTCGAGGATGTGGTGGCTTTTGCCACACGCTTCGATGGCGCCGATCTGCGCGGCACCGTGCTGCGTCACGCGATGTTGATGCAGAGCCGCTTCACCAATGCCGAGATTGAGGGCGCAGATTTCAGTGATGCGGTGCTGGATCTCTCCCAGCAGCGTGCCCTCTGCGCCAGAGCGGCGGGAGTGAATGCGAGCACCGGCGCCGCCACGGCTGAAAGCCTGGGTTGCCGATAGATTTCTGCCCTGGTTCCGCTGGGGATCAGCCACCGGTTTGTCTCCCTCAATCCCGGCGCGGACCGGACGCAATCCCATGACCATTGCTTTTCGGTCCTTCGCGACCCTGCCGGCATCAACACGCCAGCTGAATGAGCCATTTACAAGCCAAGGGGCCTGAGATGACCACCAGCACAACCCAGCGGCGCCTGCCGGTCACCGTGGTGACAGGCTTTCTTGGAGCAGGCAAGACCACGTTGATGCGCCATCTGCTGCTGAACAGCGGGCTGCGCCTGGCAGTGATCGTCAACGAATTCGGTGAAGTGGGCATTGATGGAGCCCTGCTGCGCAGCTGCGGCTTCTGCCCAGAAGATGAGGCCGAAGACCGGCTGGTGGAGCTCGCCAACGGTTGCCTCTGTTGCACCGTTCAAGACGACTTCCTGCCGACGATGCAGACCCTGCTCGCTTCGGCCGACCGCCTTGACGGGATCGTGGTTGAAACCAGTGGTCTTGCCCTGCCTGAGCCCCTGGTCCAGGCCTTCTCCTGGCCGGAGATCCGCACCCGCACCCTGGTGAATGGTGTGGTGGCGATGGTGGATGGCGAAGCCCTGGCCCTGGGCAGCGTGGTTGGCGATCCCGCCGCCATCGAGCGACAACGGACCGCTGACCCCAGCCTTGATCACTTCAGCGACCTAGAGGATCTCTTCGACGAGCAACTCGAAGCGGCCGATCTGGTGCTGGTCAGTCGGGCCGACCGCCTCGAGCCCAGCCAACTGGCGCGCGTGCGCGAACGCATCGGCCAGGCGACCCGTCCCGGCACCCAGGTGCTGCCGGTGGAGCAGGGTCGGATCGCACCAGAGTTGTTGCTGGGTCTCTCCCGTGTCGATCTGGGAGCCGGCTCGGGCGTTCAGGCGGGCGATGTCCACCATTCAGACCATGACTCCGATCATCACGACCACGACCATCACGACCACAGCCACGTGCCGATGCAATCGGTGGCGATCCGGCTGGAAGGCCGTTTCAATCGCCAGAGGCTGGAGGCGATCCTGCGCGATCAGATCGAGCGCCAGGCCATTCTTCGCCTCAAAGGCTCGTTGCAACAGCCTGGCAAGGTCCGTCCCCTGCAGATCCAGGCGGTGGGGCCTCGGCTGGAGTGTTGGTATGAGGCGCATCCTCAGGCCGGGGTCCGGCCGGCACAGCCTGCGACGATTGAGCTGCCGGTGCTTGAGCTGGTTGCCCTTGGGCTGCAGCTCGATCGAGCTGTCCTGGAAACTGCCTTGCTTGCTAGCGCTCAGAACAGCTGAGGTTCTCTGAGCGTCTCAATCGAGCGGAAACTGACCCAGGGCACAAAGTCCGTTCCAGCAGAGCGCATGCTCCGGGCTCCATTGGCTGGTGACTGGCCTCCACTGACCAGCACCGGCCCGCGACATCTCGACAATGCCGCTGCCGTCATGGCGGAAATCGAAGCTGTCATCAGGTAGTTCGAGGCTCCAGCGCTCGCCGACCGCCTCGATCCGCATCACACAGGCCTGCCAAGGACCCTGATCGGTGCGACAGCGCAACTGAAGCCGTTGTTGATCCGCGAGGGCTGCCGAGAGCAGAAGCATGGCCAGAGCGCCGCCGATGCCGATGGCCAAGCCCAGAGGCCTGCGAACTCGCTCCAGAGCGGAGGCGACCGTTGAAGGCCATCCCGTTGTCTCCAGCATCACAGCCATCCCCGCTTCCCACAGTTTCAACCTGGATCAGCGCCAGGAGCTGCAGGAGCGTGCGATGGCAAGATTTAATCAATCTCCTGAGCTGCCAGTGCCACGCTTTCAAGCCCGCGTTCTGGTCAGCCTGAGGCCCTCGGTTCTCGATCCAGCCGGCGAGGCCACCCGCGCCGCCGCGGCCAGGCTGGGCGTTGAGGGGGTTGTCGGCCTGCGGATCGGCAAGGCAGTGGAGATCGAGATCGAGGCGATCGACGCCAGCTCGGCCCGCTCCCAACTGGAACTGCTGAGCGAACGGTTGCTGGCCAACCCTGTGATCGAGGACTGGTCCCTGGAACTGCAGTCCGCCGAGGCGGGGGCGGCGGCGTGACCATTGGTATTGCCGTTTTTCCTGGCTCCAACTGCGACCGAGACGTGCAGTGGGCCGCCGAAGGATGCCTGGGAATTCCAACCCGCTTTCTGTGGCATGAACAGCGGGATCTCAGCGGATTGGAGGCTGTGGTCTTGCCGGGTGGATTCAGCTACGGCGATTATCTGCGCTGTGGCGCCATTGCCCGCTTCGCGCCCCTGCTCCAGGAAGTGGTGGCCTTTGCCGCCAGGGGTGGGCCGGTGCTGGGGATCTGCAACGGCTTCCAGGTGCTGACCGAGCTTGGCCTGCTACCCGGGGCCCTGACTCGCAACAGGCGCCTGCACTTTCTCTGTGAGCCCGCGACGCTCAATGTCCAACCCGGACCCTGCCGCTGGCTGCAGGGCTATGCCGCCGGGGAGACGATCCATTTACCGATCGCCCATGGCGAAGGGCGCTACCAGCTGGAGGCAGGAAGCCTGGCAGAGCTGGAAGAGAAGGGACAGGTGGTGCTGCGCTACCAGCGCAATCCCAATGGCTCGATCGGCAATGTCGCCGGCCTCTGCAACCCGGCGGGCAACGTTCTGGGTTTGATGCCCCATCCGGAGCGAGCCTGTGATCCCCTGCTGGGCGGGATCGACGGGCAGCGGCTGCTAGCGAGCCTGCTCGGATAGGGCAACACGGGGTGGGGGCCGCTCAACTGATGGCGGCGAAGAACACCTTGCTGCCGACGGGATCGGGCTTCATGGTCAGTTCGCCCGGGGTCCAGTTGGCGGGGCAGACCTCACCGGAGTGAGCCCGCACGTATTGGAAGGCCTGCAGCACCCGCAGAGTTTCATCGACGTTGCGACCAACAGAAAGATTGTTGATGGTGGCGTGCTGGACGATGCCATCGGGATCGATGATGAACAGACCGCGCAAAGCCACACCGGCGTCCTCGTCGAGAACGTTGTAGGAACTGGCGATTGTTTTCTTGAGATCGGCGACCAGTGGGTAGGCAATATCACCCAGCCCGCCTTGGCTGCGGTCGGTCTGGATCCAGGCCAGGTGGCTGAACTGACTGTCAACTGAAACACCGAGAACCTCGGCGTTCAAGTTGCTGAACTCGCTGTATCGATCACTGAACGCCGTGATTTCCGTTGGACAAACAAACGTAAAATCAAGCGGGTAGAAAAACAGCACCACGTACTGGCCGCGGTAATCAGCCAATGACACATCTTTGAATTCCTGGTCAACAACCGCTGTTGCGGTGAACCCTGGGGCCTGTTGACCAACGCGCAGCGAAGCGTTGACGGTCATAGGGGTGCTGGAGGAGAAAGGGAATGGCAGGGAAGGCAAGTCTTCAGCCTGAAGGATTGAGCCTGACGAACGACCACCTGCCTGTGTTTCAATTTATCACGAAACTTGATGCTTGGGCGGGGGGTAAGGTTAGGGGAGAATCTAAAAAGCAAGCAGCTCCATGTCCTGGGATCCGGCGATTCTGCGCAAGTTCAACACCACTGGTCATTTTCGGCTCCTCAACCAACTCCGCGGTGAGCTCAAGGCCCATCCCCTCCCGCGCCAGCAGGCGGAAGGAGACGCGGCAGCTGGTGGTACCCGAGGAGCTGGCACTGGCGCGATTGAGATGCGACCCCAACCCATGGGTTACAGCCGTTCGCGCCGCTCCAGTGGCTACGGCTCCCCATCCAGCAAGTCGGAATCCTTCAGCGACGCCGCTGAGCTGGACGCCAACGGTTCATCCAGGAGCTTTCGCGATCGGCTCAATGCGATCGACATGCGTTGAACTGTTGAAGCACGATCCCAGGCATCGCGAGCAGAACAAGTTGCAGCGACGATTGCAGCGATGCCAGCAGCTCTATTGGAGCCTGACAACATGACAACAATCCAAGCATGAAGTCTTGGCTGACAAGAAGATGGTATTCAAAGAAGTGCAACTACAAAAAGCGTAAGGCTTAACGAAGCCGAAGGTAGATTTCCATAAAAAACAACGGTTGCCAGGTCGTTTTCTACTCAGGCAACAATAGTTTGATCAATCAGAATCTTTTTAAGGATAGGATTAATCGATAGATTTTTGTTATTATGCTAAATTTAACAAGCCAGAAACAATTAAGGGCACCTTGAAAAATCCGACATGCCCGCCGAGGCTGCCAATCGGATTCAAGTCCTGACAACAGGTCTGACTCGACAGGACTGGCAAGAAAGGTGATTTTTGAGTTGTCCTTAACTTACATCGATTAAGTTAGGCCTGTCAATTTGGGCCTATTAACTGAGGCCAAATAAAAAAACTCGTCAACCAATCAAAACAGTTGACATCGAATAGATGAAATAACCATCACAATTCCATCCAATGGAGTGAAGAATCAAATGGCTCGAGAGTGACTTGAACACTCGACCTTGGGGTTATGAATCCCACGCTCTAACCAGCTGAGCTACCGAGCCTTATCCTCTGGAGTTTAGACGATCGCCGATTCCACCAGCTTCTGTTCAGGCTCTGCCAGGAAGAAACTGAAGTGGATTGGCCGCACCGCGACCGGCAGGGTGAATCTCGAAATGAAGGTGGGGGCCCGTGCTGCGGCCCGTACTGCCCATCGCCGCGATCTTGGTGCCCTGAGCAACCGTCTGGCCGACTTGGACCGTCACCCGGCTGTTGTGGCCGTAGAGAGTTTTGCTGCCATCATCATGGATGATCTCAACGAGATAGCCGTAGCCGCCGTTGTGCCATCCCGCATAACTGACGCGGCCTGAGCGGGCTGCCACGATCGGCGTGCCGACGTTGCTGGCAATGTCGACGCCCTTGTGCATGCGACCCCAGCGCCAACCGAATCCCGAAGTGAACACCCCCTTCGCTGGCCAGATCCAGGTGGTGGTGGTCGGGGCGGGGCGAACCTCAGCTTCACCGCCGAAGCTGGGCAGTTCAGGCCAGCTCAGACCACCGCTACCGACAGGATTGAGTCCCAGCACCATGCGGCTGCGGGCCGGAGAAGAATTAGCGACACGAATCTGAGTGCCGGTTACCAGGCTGGCAGCCTGGAGTCCTGGATTCAGCTGTAACAGATCCTGAAGACGCATGCCATAACGCTGCGCCAGCTTGCCAAGATCATCACCGAAGCGAACCACTCCAGTGGAGGCAACAGGCCCAGAAACCGAAGCGGGTGGCGTACGGCGGATCTGTCCGGCGTCGAGTGAGTCCAGCCGCCGAGCACGCTCCTGGGACTCGCCAGGCAATTGCACCCATTCACCTGGTTGAAGGCGATGGCCAACCTGACGCTTGTTGAGTTGGGCTAGGTCTGTGGGCACAAGGCTCAAGGCATCCGCCAGCTCCCTGATGCTGACTTGGCTGCTGATTTTGATCCAGAAGCGATTGGCAGAAGGCTCACCTGGCGCTAGCGCCAGGTGAGCCTCAGCCAAGGCCTCGGGCAAGTCGTCCCAGCTGAGCGAGCGGGAATCGGCTACACCGGGCACAGCTCCAGCTGCCACGAGCGAGAGGACCGGAATCGGCCCCGCCATTGCCAGAAAGAAGTGAACAGGCTTCATGCAGTTTCCACAAGGGACAAGGCACGGTGGAGAAGCCACTATCCCCGCGCCGCGCTGAGAGTAGCGGCTGGGCACTCTCGAAACAAGCCATCAAGACTTCAAGCGCGGCCAGACGACCCCACCCTTGAACCCGAATCAGAACTGAGCAGGGCCGATGCAGGCCCCAATCCCTTGCGCTCACTGCTCTTCGTTGCTTGGTTCGCAGACTGGTTTTGTCATGACTTCACGCAGGGCTCGGCAGCGGACGGATTGGTCTCCAGCTGGCGCAGGGCCTCGAACAGGGCAACGGCCGCTGCGACCGAGAGATTCAGGCTGCGAACCCCTCCGCCCGAGCGCACCGATCCGGTCATCGGGATAGTGAGCCGCACGTCGGCCAGCTTCAACAGGTCCGGAGGCAGTCCATCGGTTTCTCTGCCCAGCAGCAGCCAATCGCTGGCCTCGAAGCGAAAGGCGCTGTAGGAGCGTTCCACCTGGCTGGTCAGGGCCACCAGTCGCCCACCCCGTCTGGAGCGCTCCAGCTCGAAGGCGGCAAGGTCGGCGTGGACATGCAGCGACACCCAAGGCCAGTAGTCGAGCCCGGCGCGTTTGAGCTGACGGTCGTCGATAGCGAAGCCCAGGGGACAGATCAGGTGCAGCTCGGTGTTGGTAGCGGCGCAGGTACGCGCCACGTTGCCGGTGTTGGGAGGGATCTGGGGCTGAAAAAGAACCAGACGGGGCATGGGAGTCAGGGCGTGGCCCCACCAGCTGTGGGCGTGGCTTCAGGGGGAACAGGCTGGCTGAGCGCCAGCAAGTCGAGGGCCCTGCCGTGGACCACAAGCCAACTGGCGCCGCTACGGGCCTGGAGAAGCTGTCCAAGCCGCCCGAGGCGGTCCCGGAAGCGGCCACCGATCGCCGTGGCGGGCACCACGCCCCAGCCGGTCTCCTCACACACGACCAGCTGCGGGCTGCAGCAACGCTCCAGGGCCGCCAACAAGCCGTTCTGCTGGCGCTGCCAGTCCGCGGACTCCAGCTCCAAGTGATGACTCAGCCAGGTGCCCAGGGAATCGATCAAGACACAACAGCCGGGAGGAACCCGATCAAGCGCCTCAGCCAGGGCCCCCTCCACCTCCCAGGTGGGCCAGCTGGCTGGACGCTGCTGGCGGTGAAGGGCCAGGCGCTGCTGCCAGGCCAGATCCCCGGGATAGAGGGGTCCTGTGGCCAAGTACAGAACGGGCAGACCGCTGGTGGTGGCGAGATGCTCGGCCCAGCGGCTCTTGCCACTGCGGCTTGGCCCTGTCACCAGCGTCAGGCGGGACGGCTGGGACGGCTGGATAGCCCCCTCAACCACCGCCGTTCATGTTGCGCAGGGTGGCCACCGAAGAGGGCGACACCCGGTTGAGATAACGGAAGATCCAATACTTGAAGATCGTGGCCAGGATCACCGGGAAGGTGGCGATGAACAGGAGCACAAAATTCTCCCGCTGGGGCAAACCGAGGTGGTTCGAAACCCCATCGAGCAGCACCGTCCAACCCTCCGGGCTGTGAAAACCCACAAAAATATCGGTGAACAGAATGATGGCAAAGGCTTTGGCGCTGTCGCTGAGGCCATAGATCTGCTCATCAAGGAAGCCCCGCAGCACCCGCAGTTCCTCCCTGCCAAGGAAGCAGACCAGCACGAAGCCCAGCAGTCCCACCCCATCGGAGAGCACGTTCTTGATCGCCCGGGTGCTCTGACCATCGGCCTCCTGCTTCAGCTCTGCGGCTCGCGAGGAGAGGGCCTTGTGCAGCAGTTCCGGGCTGGGCAGATCGTCGCCCTTGAGCAGGGCATCGAACTCGATCTCCGCTTTGTAGATGCGTAACTTCTCAACCGCCGCCTCCTCCAGTTGGGGCTTGGTGTAGCTCAGGAATGGAACGTCAGGGGCCAGACGATCGACCACCGGCGAAATCACGAACGTTCGGCTGACCTGCTGGAACAACAGGGGCACGAGCACCAACAGCAGGAGGATGCGCAGCGAAACCAAGGTGGAATCGCGGCGACGACGAAAGCCGGCGACCACATTGGCCTCGGCCTCGGGATCCAGCTGGCGGCGGACCCGCTCCACCACGCCGATCAGGCTGCGGGGCAGGAGTTCCGGTGAGCGGCTCATGACCGCCACCGGGGTGCGGTTGCTGTAGCGCCCCTCCACCGATTCGATCAGCTGCAGCTGGCGCAGCTCCTGGCTGTCGAGCTCTTGGCGGCGGGGTGCCGGCCCATCGAGAAAATCGCTGCAGATCTGCAGGGCCGTGCGAAAGCGGCGCAGCATCTGAGCCTGCACCGTGCGAGGCAGGCTCAGGGCAAGTTCGGGGCGTACCGGACGATCGTTGTAGTACTCAAGTTCCAGGCTCTGGATCAGCAGCGCCGCTTCATAGGCCCGTTCAAGCTCATTGCTGAGATCAACCGAGCGAGCCCTGCCGAAGGTCCCGATCCAATCACGCAGGGTCATGGCAGATCAGCGTGAGAAGACCCACCAAGTGAGCATCGGCACAATCGTGCCGACCACCAACAGCACGACCACCCAGGTAAAGCCACTTCCCGCAGCGGTTTCAGCTTGGGTTGGGATGTTGGTGACGATCTCGACCTGCACCTGCTGCTCGGGAGGACCGGGATCATCGGCGCCGTTGAGCACCACTTCCAGGCGGTTGAGCGCATCGAGTGAGGCCTGGCGGTAGCGCGATCCCATCCGCATAGGAATGCCCATGGTCGTGTCCGCCGTGCTGATCAACAGGTCTTGGGGCAACTGCATCAACAGATCGGGCGAAGCCACCACAGAGGCTGTGTTGGTCTGGGCGTCGATCAGCAGCAACAGGTTGGAATCCCGGCCGGGGTTGGCCTGGCTCCAGCGCTCCTCCATCTGGGCGCCCAGGCTCTCGAGTTCAAGTCCGTAATCGAGGCGATCGACTGTGATCAGATGGGCCTGGACATGGCCCGCTTCGAAATCTTCGAGGCGATGTTCCAACTCCTTGGCGGTGGAGCGACTGAACAGACTGGCCGGATCGATCAACCTCTGCTGGGGAGCCTCGGCGGGGTAGTCGTCCACTCCGGCTGCCAGCAAGGGCTGCAGGGGAAGGAACAGGAACACCAGAACGGCCAAGGCCGCCAGGAGTCGGGGCAGGAGCGGCGGCAAGCGCACGGATGACGATTGGCAGGGCGGGCTTGACTTCAGTCTGCCTTCACTCGGCCAGGCTGTCGCGGTGGAGGATCTGAATCACCTCAAGGATTTGCTGCGCTCTCGACTCCGGCAGCTCCAGCTGCAGCGAGAGCCGGTCGAGAAAGACCTGTTCATCGGGTTCGACCACCCGATCGCTATGAACCAGTTGGGCCGCCACAGCCAGGGCCGTTTCGCGCTGCTCCTGGTTGAGGGCAGGAATGGCGGCAGAGACGAGAGCCTCTATGCCGTCATTGCGCAGAATCTGCAGCAAATCATCGAACATCGTCGCGATGGTCTGCTCCGGCAGGCTGGCGAAGGGGGTTCGGTGATCGAGCTGGCTGCGCAGCGATTTGGCCTCCTCCAGGCCCATGGCTCCGTCACAGGCCACCGCCGCCAAGGCGATCGCGGCGAATCCCTTGCTGGCATTCATGGCGAGATTGGGTGCAAAAGGGCATCGCTGTAAAACCTGTCATGGCTCAGGCCCCCCTGGGTGCTCATGTGTCAGCGTTTGCACGAACCGCGTCGCCCTCAGCTCGCCCGTCACACCATGCAGCCACGTCCGTGAACGGCCTTCCGGCCCCCGCCCGCGCCTGCCTGGCAGCCGGTCTGCTGGGCCTGCTGCTTTGCCTGATCAACCAGGCCAGCGCGCCTGAACTCAGCCCTGCCCTGCAGCGTTCTGCCGTGCTCGCCAGCCTGATGGCCGTGGGGTTGATGCTGGTGGCCCTGCTCTGGACCCGGGCCAACCCGAAAGCACCGGAACGGGTGTCCCTGGAGGGACGGGAGGGCCTGGAGTTGATCAATGGCCTGCCAGAAGCGCTGGCTGCCGAGCTGAGCTGGGGGAGCCGGCTGCTGCTCACGGCCACTCCAGCGGCCAGTGTGCTGATCCATTGGCAAGGAGTGGCGATCCTGCGGCGGGGGGTGCTTGCAACGGAGCGCTGGCGGCCCGGTGCCATCAGCGAGAGGTCCCGCCAAACCGGAAAGGCGATCTCCCTGGTGAACCTGGCGCTCTACCCGGGCCGGCAGGAGTTCACTGGCCTACCGGCCGGCACCCCTGCCGTTCTGATCCAGCCGATCGGCGGCGGCGGCTGGCTGGTGCTCGGTGGCTGGTCACCACGCTGCTTCAGCAAGGCCGATGAAACCTGGCTTGAGGGCTGGACGGAGAAGATCAGAACGTCACTGGAGGCCTGGAGCGGGGAGAGCGGCTGCCCGCCGATTCCCCTGTCGGAGACTCTTTTGCCGGCGGAACCTGAAGCTGGGATTTCACCCGACCCCCCGGTGTCGTGAACACGGCGAGACCCTTCCCATCCACCTTGCCGTTGAGCACCTCACTGCGGGTGACCTGTTGGTTGGCTTCGCGACGAAACACCACGTTTCCCCGGGCCCGCACCGACTGGTCAGCCCAGTTGTAGAGACAATCGTTAGCCGTCAGGCCTTCGCCCGGTTGGCGCAGGTCGCAGCCGGCCGGAATCAAGGCCCACTTCTCATCGAGTTGCAGTTCCAGAGACTGGCCCCGCACCTCCTGGTTTCCAATCTGGGCAACGAAGGGCAAGGCCGTGCTGAGCCGCTGGCGTGCGCTGTCCCAGCGGGTGCGCTGGCCATTGAACACGGCGTCCTGGGAAGGATCCACAAAGCGCACTGGAGCTAAGGCATCGATCACTTCGGTGCGGGTGTTGCCTTCCAGGGCGGACGCTGTGAGGGTCTGCTCCTGCTTGTTCTTGAGTCGCCGGATCCCTTTGACCGGGCCGGGGGCCTTGAGGACGCCACTGGCCGCGAACCAGTCGGCCTGGGCCACCTGCAGGTCGATGGTGGAGTTGACCAGCCGGGTGCGGCCCCGCAGCTCCAGTTTGTCCTGGTCCAGCAAGAACAGGGCCGTATCAGCCGTGAGGCGGGAGGAACGATCAACCAACATCGGACGGCGATCGATGGAGATCCTCTGCCGGCTGGGGATCCAGCGCAGCCGATCCCCTGAAATCACCGAGGGCTTGGGTCCGACCGCCTGAATCTTTACCTTCCCCTCCAGCTGGATCACTTCGCCGTCGTTGATCACCGTGCCGCTGGTGGCGGAAATGTTGTATTGCGGCTTGCCTTTGGCATAGATCACGCCCCGGGGCTGTTTGACCTGGGCAATTTTCCGCTCGAGGTCATAGCTGGCTTCAGGGCTGATCAGCGACCAGGCAGGGCGGCCTTTGTCATCGGATTGGCGCAGGTTGAGCGACTGAAAGACGAACTGCTGCGTTTCTGTCTTCTTTTCTGGCGTCCGGGTGCATCCGGAGAGGGCGTAGCCGCCCATCAGGGCGATCAGCAGCAGGGATGCCAGACGGCCCATCCTCATTCCCCCGGCTCAAGCCGGGCCATGACCGGCTCAGGCTGGGGCAAGGGGAGACCCTCTTCGAGAACGCCCCAGCGCAGTTGCTCCAACCAAGTGCCGGCAGCGCCACTGGACAGTGGAGGCTGACCGAGTTGCTTCAACATCCTTTCGCAGAGATCGGGCAGCAGGGGCGCCAGGAGCAGGGCCACATGCCGGCTGGCCTCCAGAACGACATAGAGATCATCGGCCACCTGCAGGCGACCGTCCCCCTGTTTGATCCGGCTCCAGGGCGCCTGTTCGTTGAGGTAGCCGTTAGCGGCGATCGCCAGTTGCAACGCGGCTTCAGCGGCCTGACGGAAGTCCAGGCGCTCCATGCCAGCAAGCACCAGCTCCCGGGCCGTAGCCGCCGCCGCCGCCAAGGGATGGTCGGCCATGAATCCAGCCGAGACGGGAGGCACGGCGTTATCAAACCAGCGCCGGGCCATTGAGGTGGTGCGGTTGAGCAGGTTGCCGATCGTATTGGCCAGGTCGTTGTTGACCAGATCGAGGAAGCGTTGCTGCTGGAAGTCCCCGTCATCACCAAAGGTGATGTCGCGCAGCAGATACCAGCGCACCGCGTCGCGGCCGTAATGCTCCAGAAGCTCGGCTGGATCGAGCACATTGCCCAATGATTTACCCATCTTCTGGCCCTCCCGGGTCAGGAAGCCATGGCCAAACACCTGCTGGGGCGGCTCCAGGCCCGCCGAGAGCAGCATGGCGGGCCAGTAGACGGCATGGAAGCGCAGGATGTCCTTGCCGATCACGTGGACATGGGCTGGCCAACCGCGGGTGATGGCGAGATCCAGATCGGCGGGATCGCCTGGCTCAAGCAGGGCCGTGATGTACCCCAGCAAGGCATCGAACCACACATAGAAAGTGTGATCGGCATGGCCGGGAACGGGGATCCCCCAGGGCAGGTGCAGGCGGGAGATCGAGAAATCGCGTAGCCCCTGGGCCACGAAGTTCTCCACCTCGCGGCGCCGGCTGGCTGGTGCGATGAAGCCCGGCTGGCTCACCAAAGCTTCGATCTGAGCCTGATAACGCGACAGGCGGAAAAACAGGTTGAGCTCATCGCGCCACTCCAGCGGCCGGCGGTGAATCGAGCACTCCGGATCCTCAGCCCCGAGGGCATCATCCTTGAACTCTTCGCAAGCCACGCAGTACCAGCCCTGCTGGCGGCCTTCCACCACATCGCCTGAAGCCTCAACCCGTCGGTAGAACTGCTCGACAATCTGCCTGTGGCGAGGATCGGTGGTGCGGATGAAGCGATCGTTGCTGATCGTCCAGCGTTGCCAGAGCTTCTCGTACGTTTCGCTGACCTGATCGCAGTGGGCCTGGGGGCTGACACCGCTGGCTTCTGCCGTGCGTTGAATTTTGAGGCCATGTTCATCACATCCGGTGATGAACAACACCGGCTCGCCCTTCAAACGCTGGAAACGGGCCTGGGCATCACAGGCCAGGGTGGTGTACGCACTGCCAAGGTGCGGCTTGTCGTTGACGTAATAAAGCGGGGTGGTGAGGGTGTAGGTCATGGAGCCGGATCTTACCCATCGCTGCCGCTCCTTCAGAATCCGGCCGTTCGCCGGGAGTCGCTATCAACAGGATCGAAGACGGCGCTGAGGTGGTGGTGTGGGGAGGCGGCAGCGGTGGTGTGGCGGCGGCGCTGCAGGCGGCCCGCAGCGGAGCGTCCACACTCTTGCTCACCCCGGGCTCCTGGTTGGGGGGAATGGTGAGCGCTGCCGGGGTCTGCGCTCCCGATGGCAACGAGCTCTCGCCCTGGCAGACGGGACTGTGGGGAGCCTTGCTGCGCCAGTTGCAGCAAGAGGAACCCGAAGGGCTCGATCAGAACTGGGTGAGTTGCTTCGGCTGGCGGCCAGCCACGGCAGAAACCATCTTGCGGCGCTGGCTGGCAGCAGAACCCCGCGCCCGCTGGTGGAGTAACTGCCGCCTCCGGGACGTGGAGTGCCTGGGCTCGCGCCTGCTAGCCCTGACCGTGGAGCGGGGCGGCCAGCTGCTGCGGCTCCCCTTCGAGGTGCTGGTCGATGGCAGCGACCGGGGCGATCTGCTGCCACTAGCAGGCGTGCCGTTCCGGCTGGGCTGGGAAGCCCGCGAGGAATGGAATGAACCCAGTGCCCCGCTGCGCGCGCGACTGGAGGCGGAGCCATTTTTCCAGCGCCAACGGCTGCAATCCCCCACCTGGGTGGTGATGGGCCAGCTGGGAGAGGGCGGCTGCCCGGACGGGCGGCGGCTGGCGGCGCCCTTTGAGCAGGCCAGCAGCCACTTCGGCTTGGAGCGGACCATCACCTACGGGCGCCTGCCTGGCGGTCAGGTGATGTTGAACTGGCCGCTGCATGGCAACGACTGGCACGGAGATCTCGGCGGAGCTTTCAGCGGCGATCCCGTCGCTGAAAGCCACCTCTACGGCCAGATGCGTGCCCATAGCCTCGCTTTTGCCGCCGCCTGCGTGGAGGCCACCGACGGTTGGATGCAGCTGGGCTCGGTGTTCCCTGAGGCAGGCGATCCGGCCACAACCGGCCGCTCTGCCCTCGCCCTGATGCCCTACTGGCGAGAGGGCAGGAGGCTGTTGGGGCAGATCACGGTGAAAGAGCAGGATCTGCTGCCGAGCGGCCCGGGAGCCTCGATCGCGCCGCTTCCTTTTGATGGCGCGTCGATTGGACCCCAGGCCGTGCAATCGATTGCCGTCGGCAACTACGCCAACGATCACCACTATCCCGGCGAAGACTGGACCCTGGCCGCCAAGAGCTGCCGCTGGGGCGGCCGCTGGAGCGGCACCCCCTTCTGCATTCCCTACGGCGCCCTGGTGAGTGCGGCGGTTGACAACCTGTTGACGGCCGACAAGTGCTTCAGCAGCAGCCACATGGCCAACGGCGCCACCCGGCTGCAGCCGCTGATCCTCAACATCGGCCAGGCAGCAGGAGCGGCGGCCGCCCTGGCAGTGCGCCTGGGTGTGCCCCCGGTCGCTCTGCCGCTGCGGCCACTGCAACAGGCCCTGATCAATGATCCCAAGGCACCGGCCAGCCCCGTGCCGCTCTGGGATACCCCCTGGCACCATCCCGATCGCGCTCGGCGCCAGCACGCAGCGTTGGCCGATCCAAGCCTGATCTCAGCGGCAGGTCGCTGGTGTGGGCCAGCGGGGAGCGCCGCGATGGCGCCACCGCAAGAGGCCCAGGCCCAAAGGTTCAGCGGCCACCTGCACCCTGATGGCGCAGGCGGCTACAGGCTGGACACAAACTCAGCCAGCTGGCCCGTCATCACGCTTGAGCCTGTCTTGGCCAGCTGGCTGGAAGCCCAGCAGGGTCCCTGCCAGGTTGCCTTGATTGCCGTGGCGAATCCCTGGGGACCGTGGTTGCGGGCCTCCCGATTGGCGGATTGACTCAGCGCGCTTCCAGTCGGAGCAGGTCAGAGAGAGAATCCACCTGCTGCACCGTGACAGTGAAGCCATCACCGGGGGCAGCAGAGTCCGGGCAGCGCATCGCCTGATCCATGGCCAGCGCCTCGAGATGGACCAAACCGAGCCGGTCCTGGGGGCGGAGCCAGCGCAGAAACAACCCTTGCCAATGCTCGCTGCGATGCTGCTCGAACCAAACCTGCTGCCAGTGGCGCTGATCTTCGCGGCTGATCTGGATGCCCTCACGCAACACCGGATCAAGCTCGTTGAGCACCTCAGCCAGGGCGTCTTCGCCCAGCGGCTCCTCTCCTGAAGCAAGGGCCGCCAGCTGGCGCTGGACCACCAGATCACCGTAGCGGCGGATCGGAGAGGTGGCCTGGACATAGGCCGGCAGGCCAAGGCTGAAGTGCGCTGAGGGGCGAACGCCACTGCTGCCGCGCGCCAGGCAGCGGCGCAGGGCTGCATGACGCACGGGCCCCGGAGGTAGCGCCAGCAGCTCGGCCTCCGCTGGCAACTCAGCAGCGGGCTGGCCGCGATAGGGCAAAGCCAGGCCCTGCCTGGCGCCGTGTTCGGCCAGCACAGCTCCGTTGAGGATCATGGCTTCGGCCACCAGGGCCCGCGCCGCTGTCGGTTCGGTGATCTCCAGCTCCGCCCGCTGGCCGTCGGTGCGGATCCGCCCCTCCGGCTGCTCCATCTGCAGGGCTCCCTGCTGCAGTCGCCACTGCCGGCGCTGCTGCAACAGCAGATGCAACTGGGCCAGGTCGGCGTCCTGGGGTGGGGCCAGCTCGATCAGGTCATCACCATCGCTGTAGGTGAGCCGGTAGGTGGGGCGCACCCAGCTGCGCTTGATCGCATAGTTCGCGACAGCGCCATCGGCGGCCAGTTCGATCGACGTGCTCCAGGCAGGGCAGCGCTGACCCTGGCGCAGGCTGAACGGCCCTGAGGCCAGCGCGAAGGGGAACATCGGCACAACCTGCGCCGCTAGGTAGAGGCTGGAGGCCCGTTGCCGCGCCTCAAGATCCAGGGGTGAACCGGCCGGCACCAGCCGGCCCGGATCAGCGATATGGACCCAGATCCGGCAGCGGCCATCTGGGAGGGTTTCGAGGGAAAGGGCGTCGTCAATCTCCTCGGTTTCGGCGTCATCGAGGCTGTAGGTGCGCAGGCCGGTGAGATCACAGCGGCCTTGGTCGCTGGCGGTCTCCTGGTCGGCGCTGGCCATGAGCCGGCCGGCCTCCTCGAGCAGTTCGGCACTGAAGCCCCGCTCCCAGACACTGCGGCGCATCGAGGGGAGGCCATGGGGCTCCCATTGGCCCAGATCCACCAACAGATGGCGGATCGGACCGGGTTCCGCCGCGCAACCGGCCTGCTGCAAGCCACGGCGCAGCTCCGGGGACAAGCTGACATCGCTGGAGCCCGCAGCGAGCGAAAGCAGGAGCTCAAGCTCATCGCGCTGCGGGGCCGCCAGAGCTGCCGGCTCAATTGGAAGGCGCTGACGCAGCAGCTCGAACCAGGCGTCGCGGCGTTGGTCGGCGAGGCGAGCAAGGCGCCGCTCGCGCCGCAACTGCCTCAGATCCTTGAGCGAGCGGGGCTGGATCTCAGCGTTGCGCCAACGGAAAAAGAGCTGGTTGCCCTGTTGCAAGGCCAACCAACAGGCCGCGCGAGCCGCCGGGGTATCGGCGCTGGCCACCAGCTCCACAAAATCCTCGAGCGTGCAGGCCTGATCGCCAAGTAACATCCAAGCGGCCGCCAGATCCTTGGGGCCGGGATCGAGGGCGAGAAGGGCAGGTTCCGAAAGCTGCCAAGGAGCTCGGTCGATCCGGCCAGCCTTCGCCTGGCTGTCAGGGGAAGAAGCGATTGGATCAAGCTGACGCAGCGGGAGCTGCTGAGAGCGCCCCGACCAGCCAACGCAGAGGCTGGCCTTGGAGCCGTTGAGCGCCACCAACACAGCCAGTTCCGGTCCCTTCGGACCGATCAGGCCAACCAAATCCCCCGTTTGCAGGGCCAAGGCGCTACTCAGCCTTCAGGATTCACAAAGGGGAGCAGGGCCAGGATGCGAGCGCGCTTCACCGAGTTGGTGAGATCACGCTGCTGCTTGGCCGTAAGACCTGTGAGGCGGCGGGGCAGGATTTTGCCACGCTCAGTGATGAATTTCTTGAGAAGATCGACGTCTTTGTAGTCGATCGGATCACCGGGCTTGATCGGTGAAAGACGCTTTTTGAAAAAAGAACTGGCCATGAAATCGAAACAGGCAGGGTGGAAGAAAGGTTGACTGGCAGAGCACTGGAGATTGAACGAACGATCGATCAATCACTTCAGCGCCGAGCTCACTTGATCTCTTTGTGGATCGTGCTTTTGTTGCAGTGAGTGCAGAACTTCTTCAACTCAAGCCGTTCGGTGGTGTTACGGCGGTTCTTCTGGGAGGTGTAACGAGACACCCCGGGAGACCGCTTGGCGGGATTGGACCGGCATTCCGTGCACTCAAGAGTGATCACGAGCCGGACGCCCTTGTTTTTAGCCATGTAAGGACGTGCGCCGCTTGTGCGATGCGAACTGACAACATCTGATCTTACCTGCAGAGCCCCCCACCCCCTCTCCTTAAGATTGGCAAGTCTTTGATGGTTCAAGGCGGATGCGGGTCTCGCTCCAATGGCTGCGGGAACTCGTGGCCTGGGATGGACCGGTGACGGAGCTTGCCGATCGGCTCTCGATCGCCGGTTTCGAAGTCGAGCAGATCGAGGATCTCGCCGCCAGCGCCGCAGGCGTGGTGGTGGGTCAGGTGCTGGAGAAGACTCCCCACCCCAACGCCGACAAGCTCAATGTCTGCCGCGTTGACGTCGGCGCAGAAAGCCCGCTTCAGATTGTTTGCGGCGCTGCCAATGTGCAGGCTGGCCAGAAGGTGCCGGTCGCCCTCGTGGGTGCCCACCTGCAGGCCGTCGCCCTGACGATCAAGCCTGCTGAGCTCAGGGGCGTGGCCAGCAGCGGCATGATCTGTTCCCTCAAGGAGCTGGGCCTGGCTGACGACTCCAGCGGCATTGCCGTGCTCGATGCGCTGCTGGAAACGGTGCCAGCGCTCGGCAGCCCCGTCGGGCCCAGCCTGGGCCTCGACGACCAGGTGCTGGAGCTGTCCATCACCGCCAACCGCCCCGATGGTCTGTCGATGCTGGGCATTGCCCGGGAGGTCGCCGCCCTGACCGGAGCCCCCCTGCAGTCCAGCGTCCCCGCACGGGCGATCGAGGCGCAACCTCTGGCGGTGGCCGCCGCCGATCAGCAGGCGATCGAAGCCGGTGGCCTGTTCAGCCTCACCGCCCTCAGCGGGGTGACCGTGGCGGCCTCCCCCAAGTGGCTGCAGCAACGCCTGGAGCATGCCGGCCTGCGGCCGATCAACAACGTTGTCGATGTCACCAACCTGGTGATGCTCGAAACCGGCCAACCCCTCCACGCCTTTGATTCCGACCGCCTGGCCGGGCTTGGCGGCGGCGAGGCAACGGCGCAGCGGATTGGCCTGCGCCAGGCGCGCAGCGATGAAGCCTTCACCAGCCTCGATGGCTTGGAGCATCGCCTCAGCAGCGAGGCCTTGGTGGTGACCTATGCCGGCACACCTGTGGCCCTGGCCGGGCTGATCGGCGGGGCGAACAGCTGCGTACAGCCGGCCACCACCAACCTCTGGCTGGAGGCCGCCGTCTTCGCGCCCCAGGCGGTGCGACGCAGCGCCCGCAGCGTCGGATTACGCACAGACGCCAGCCTGCGCTTTGAAAAGGGCCTGCCGCGGCAGGTGACCCTGGCGGCAGCGGATCGGGCCGTCGCGCTCCTGCAGGAGATCGCTGGAGCCCAGGTGGGCGAACGCTGGCTGCATCAACGACCTGGCCCGCCGCCGCCGCCCCTGGAACTGCGTCGCAACGCCCTGCATCAGCTGCTCGGTCCGGTGCTGGTGGACGGCGCCGAAGTGGATCTGGACGATCAACGGATCAGCGGCACCCTCGAAGCCCTCGGCTGCCGGCTCGAAGCGGGTGACGGGGGCTGGACCGTGACGGTGCCCCCATCGCGGGCGATGGACCTGCAACGGGAAGTCGATCTGATCGAAGAGGTGGCCCGCCTGGTCGGCTACGACCAGTTCGCCAGCCACTTGCCTGATCCGATCTGCCCAGGGGGCCTGGAGCCAGTCCAACGGGCGGAGCGACGGCTGCGTCAGGCCCTCTGTTCAGCTGGCTTGCAGGAACTCTGCGCCCTTTCCCTGGTGCCGGCGGAATCCAGCCTCGGCACGGCGCTGCGGGTGCCCCTGGCCAACCCCTTGCTCGCCAATTACAGCCACCTGCGCGACAACCTGATCGAAGAGATGCTGCAGGCGGCTCGCCGCAATCTGCAGGCGTCGCGAGCCGGTTTCTGGGGCTTCGAAATCGGCACCGTGTTCCGCCCTCCCGCCGATGGGAACGAGGTTCCCAGGGAGCATCTCGAACTCGCCGGAATTATCTGCGCTGAGCGGCGCAGCGAGCTCTGGAGCAATGGCGGTAAGCCCAGCCACCCCGATTATTTCCAGGCGCGCGGGATCTTGCAACAGGCGCTGACCAGCCTGGCCATTCCTTGCGTCGATCGCCATCTCGGTGACCCGTTACTGCTGCATCCCGGCCGGGCCGCCGAGTTAGTGGTCGAGGGCCAGGTGGCCGGCTGGTTCGGCCAACTCCATCCCGCTCGGGCCGAAAGCCTCGACCTGCCAGAAGCCACCTATCTGTTTCAGCTGGCTCTCGCCCCCTTGCTCACGGCGGCCACACGGCGCAACCGCTGGCAGCCCAGCTATGCCCCCTACGCGACCGTGCCGGCCTCGGAGAGAGATCTGGCGCTCGTAGTGCCAGCCACGGTCACAGCAGGCGAACTGCTGGCTGCGATTCGCAAAGCTGGTCAACCGTTGCTCGAGTCCGCTGAGTTGATCGACCGCTATGCCGGTGATCAGGTCGGCGCCGGAGCCGTCAGCCAGGCTTTCCGCCTGCGCTACCGCGATCCCCGACGCAGCCTGACTGAAGCCGATGTGGAGCCGAGCCACAGCGCGATTCGTGACGCCCTGGCCAAGCAGTTCGGCGCCCAGCTCAGGAGCTGATCACCCGCTCAAGCACGGCCAACGCCTCGACATGGCTGGTCTGGGGGAAGAAGTCGAGCGGTTGGATGCTGCGCACGACCAGGCGGCCATCGGCACTCAGCCTGGCCAGATCCCGCGCCAGGCTGGCCGGGTTACAGCTGAGGTAAGCCACCCGAGCGGGAGGGTCAGCAACGATGGCCTCGCAGACCTTGTGCGGCAGGCCCTTGCGGGGCGGGTCGAGCAGCAGGGCATCGGCGTGGCGCAGGGCTTCGGGCAGGCCAATCGCCACATCGGCGACCTCCAGTTCGACGTTGTTCAAGCCGTTGAGGGCGGCATTGATGCGGGCCTGCTCCACACTGCCGGCCTGTTGTTCAAGGCCCAGGACCTGGGCGCCGGCAGCCGCCAGCGGCAGGGTGAAGGTGCCGATGCCGCAGTAAGCATCGACAATTCTGCGATCAGGCGAGGGCTGCAGGGCCTGCAACAGCAAGGGCAGCAGTTGCTCTGCCTGGGCGGTGTTGACCTGGAAAAAAGTATCGGGACCGATCTGATATTGAAGGCCGGCGAAACGCTCGATCAACCAGGGACGACCGGCGATGCAGCGGGTGGTCGGGCCCATCAGGGTGTTGTTGGGCCGGGGCTGGAGGTTGAGGCACACCCCGACCAGCTCAGGCCAGCGCTCCATCCAGATCGCGGCCTGGATCGCCAGATCGGGGAGGTCGTCATGGCTGCTGATCAGGGTGAGGAGCACGTCGCCGGTGTGATGGCCCAGCCGCAGGGCCAGATGGCGCAGCCCACCGCTTTCACTGAGGTTCACGTCCACCGGCCAGTCACTGACCTCCAGATCGTGTTTGAGCGGAGCGATCAGGCGATCCAGGCGGGGATCGAGCACGGGACAGCGGTTCATGTTCACGATCCGGTGGCTGCCACTGCGGTAAAAGCCAGCTCGCAAGCGCCCCTCAGGGGTGCGCTCGAGGGGAATCACCGCCCGGTTCCGGTAACCGGTGGGAGCCTGGGCCGGAATGATCGGCTCGATATCGATGCTCAGCCCGCCAATGCGGCGCAGGGTTTCCTGAACCAGCGACTGCTTCCAGAGCGCCTGGGCCTGGTCTTCAAGGTGCTGAACACTGCAGCCACCGCAGTCGTTAGCGAGGATGCAGGGCGGTTTGCGGCGATCGGCTGAATCGTTGTGGCGTGTGATCAGCTCGGCCACCAGATGGCGCTGGGCCCGGTGCTGAACCCGCACGCGCACGTTCTCGCCAGGGAGGGCATTGGGCACGAAAACCACCAGACCAGACTCACCTTCTGCGGAATCAGCCGTACGGGCCACACCCTGTCCCTCGTGGTTGAGGCCGTGGATGCACAGCTCCAGTTCGCTGCCTGTTGCCGGCAAGCTAGAGACCATTAACAGCACCCCATCAGCAAGACCCCAGCACCGGGTTCGGCCCAGCAGAAACGAGCTTTGACCCTAGATGCAAAGGGGCATTACACATGGCTCCCTTGGGGCTCCCCTGGGCCAAAGGGTCGATAGGATGCCTAGGCGCGTGGTCGAGTGAATGAGCGTTGTCCGGGATCTGATCCTGCAAGCCGATGATCAGCTCCGCTATCCAAGCGGCGGTGAGTTGCGTTCGATGGCGCAGTTCCTCTCGGGCGGTAACCAGCGCATCAGGATTGCCCGGGTGCTGAGCGAAAACGAGAAAAAAATTGTCAGTGAATCGGCCAGACAGCTGTTCGAACTCAAGCCCGACTACGTCGCCCAAGGTGGCAATGCCTACGGTCAGCGGCAGCGGGCCCAGTGCCTGCGTGATTTCAGTTGGTACCTGCGCCTGGTCACCTATGGCGTGATGGCCGGCAGCACTGAAAAAATCCAGGAGATCGGTCTGGTCGGTGCCAGGGAGATGTACAACAGCCTGGGCGTTCCGATGGCGGGCATGGTGCAGGGGATGCGCAGCCTGAAAGCCGCTTCCCTGGTGCTGCTCGGCACTGAAGACGCCGCCGTTGCCGCGCCCTATTTCGACTTCCTGATCCAGGGAATGCAGACCTCGGTCTAAAACTCCAGCTGGAACTCCGCCCCGTCAGCACCCTTTGCTCAGGGGTGACGGCTACCTGCCGAGGTTCTTCGCGCAGGCAGGCGTTTTGTGGCGCCCAAAAGGGTCTGCCCTCAAGAGGGTCTTTGCCCAATAGGGGAGCGGAACAGGGCCCCAGGCCGCTGCGGACTGGACGAACTTACTCGCGAATCCAGCTCTGGATTCAGTATTGGACCCATTTCACTTCTCATTCGAGACAAGCGCAACTCTTCTGCGAGACAAGCGATAGCGCAGAACAGTCGCGTCAAAGCCTTCACTCTAGAAATGGTCTTTGAATGGGACTAGCCATAAGTCCTGATTGGGATGTCTGATACATTCACTTCAGCGGGCTTGCGACGGAAGAACGCAGCCAATAACACACGCGCTGAGGATCACGTGAACCAGCAAAACCATGCAAGCGCGATGACTCAACTGACGTAGATGAGTCAAGCAAGAAGACTCTTCAAGAGAATTGTATGAGACACCTTAGAGTAGCTTAAGACTCATTTCAAGACCGAGAACAGGACTTGGATGAGACTCACAGGAGCCTGAAGCAGACAGTTCCAATCAAGCCACCAGCAGTACGACCCGAATTTTCGCTGCCAAAGTGAATCCGCCGCGATGCCGCCAGAACAAGAGCGGGCCGCGAGAGAGCCCAACTTGGCATCGACACAATGAGGGGTGCATCAAGTCCAAGCTCAATCCAGCTGCAAGCGACGGTTGGCGATGACTGCGGTCATCACCGAGCGGCTCTGACGTGACCCCCATCAGTGGTCCAGTTCCAGTGAGAGCTGGTGGGGTTGTCATGCCGCTCTCCATTGCTGGAGGACTTCCAAGGGCGTACGCCCTTGGAGAGCCGAATGCGGTCTGTATGTGTTGTACTCCATTCTGTGCCTTTCCGCCAAGATCTTGGCTTCATTGACCGATGAGAAGAGTTCAATATTTAGGAATTCATCCCTGAGCCTGCCATTGAAGGATTCAACGAATGGATTCTCCCAGGGTGATCCTGGTGGGATATAGGCGACGCCAGTGCCACTTCCTGTGCACCATTCCTGCAGGGCATGGGCAATAAACTCTGGTCCATTGTCCATCCTCAAGTGGGTGGGTGCTGGATGCTGTTTGAGTAGCTCCTCAATCGTGTCGATCACATCCACAGCCTTGCAGCGCCGGCCCACCCGAATGGCCAGACAGACGCGACTGAATTCTTCCACGACATTCAAGAACTTGAGATTTCTGCCATTCATAGTCTGATCAAACTGGAAATCAATCGCCCATACGTGATGTGGGTACTCGGCCCTCAGAAGCTCTCTCGATCCGTTTGCCGCTCTCGAGCGCTTCCTCTTGCGGGGCAGAGGCCGCTGTAACCCTTCCTCCCGCCAGATCCGTTGCACCCGCTTGTGGTTCACGCTCCAGCCATCCAGGAGCAGGCGCCGATAGACCAAGCGCCGTCCCCAGCGCACATGGCGACGTGCCAACGCCAGGATGCTCTGCCGAAGCTTGTGCTCCTCAAGATCAACAACGCGTGCTGGTCGGCGTTGGGTGGTGCGGTTCTGTCCTGTCAGACGGCAGGCGCGCCGCTGCGAAACCCGGAATCGATCCTGCAGAACCACAACGGCTCTGCGGCGTCGTTCCGGGCTTAGAAGTTTCCCTCGGCAAGCTCCTTGAACATGGCCTTGTCGAGCTCTGCGTTGGCCAACAATCGTTTGAGCTGAGTATTCTCGTGCTCCAGCTCCTTGAGTCTCTTGGCCTCGCTGGATTTCATTCCTCCGTAGAGCTGCTGCCAGCGGTGGTACGTGGGAGCCGAGACCTCCAAGGCCCGACAGACATCGGCGACAGTCTGACCTTGGTTGAGCAGCTGCTCGGCCTGCCGAAGCTTGCGGATGATCTGCTCTGGGTTGTGGCGCTTGCGTTTCATTGGGCTTCTCCTGGCCAAGTCTGGCCAATAGGGAAGCTCTCATAAGGACTGGTTCAGTTTTTAGGGTCCACGTCAGCTCCATCAAACGAAAATGACGTCATGATGATCGAAACTGACGTCTGGCTGATCGATGAAACTCGCCGCGATCGATATTGGGACGAACTCCATTCACATGATCATCGTGGAGGCGATCGCCGAGCGGAATTTCAAAGTGATTGAGCGCGAAAAAGAGATGGTCAAGCTGGGGAGTGGGGTTTTCGCAACCAGGCAAATCGGCGATCGCGCCTTTGAAACTGGCTTAGACGTGATCAAGCGCTATGTGCGGTTCGCTGAACAGGTTGGCGTTGATCAGGTGATAACCGCCGCAACCAGCGCCATACGCGAAGCGCAGAATGGTGAAGCCTTTTTAAGCGATGTGGAGAGCCGCAGTGGGCTGACTCCCCGGATGATTTCCGGCAAAGAGGAAGCCCGTCTGATTCTCTTGGCCGTTCGTAATTCAATCGCACTTGGCGTGGATAAAGCCCTCATCTTTGATATCGGTGGCGGCAGCACGGAAGCTGTGATTGGTGATCGGCAAAACCTGCTTTTCAGCAAGAGCCTGCAGTTGGGAGTGCTTCGCCTACTCGATATGTTTGAAGATCAAGGTCCCGTAGGTAGTGAGGCTTGCCACCTTCTTGAAGCACACATCCAGGCTTTGGCCCAGCAGACAATCGACCAGATTCGAGTCATCGGTTTCGACCGGGTGATTGGTACCTCGGGCTCCATTCGTACGCTAGGAGAGGCAGCCAATCTTCTGGCCGGCGGCGATTCTTGGCAATCGGTGAATGCCGAAACAGTTCAACTCAAAGACATCGAACGCCTGACGCATGAATTGCTGAAAATCAAAGCAGCAGATCGCGCCAAGTTCGATGGAATTAGCGAGAAACGAGCCGATGCTATCCAACTGGGCGGCGTCTTACTCATGCAGTTGTTGAACATGGTTGGCGCCCAAGAAATCACCCTTTGCGATGCGTCTCTGCGTGAGGGAATGATTTTAAACTATCTTGAGCAACACACGCACAGGGTCACATCCTTTCCGGCTTATACGAATCTACGCGATCGGAAGGTGGCTCAACTGGCCCTGAAATATGATTCCGATTGGCAGAGAAATGAACACGTTTCCAGCTTGGCATTACAGCTTTTCGACCAAACCCAAAAGCTTCATTCCTACACCCTATTCGAGCGCAATCTGCTGCGATTTTCCGCCCTACTTCATGATATCGGCATGTACATATCTTTCCGGAAACACCACAAAAACTCGCGAGATATTATTAAGCGGACAATTCCACGGGGCTTTACCGATGAAGAAACGTCATTGATCGCCATTTTGATGCGTTACCACTGCAAAGCGGCTCCAACCAAACGGCATAAACGCTTCAAGAAGTTGTCAAAAGCACATCGCCAGATGATTCGAGTTCTCTCAGGTCTACTTCGAGTCGCAATCAGTCTGGACAAAACCAAGACCGGGCGCGTTCAGTCCTTGTCTTGTCAGCTATCAGAAAACACGATGAAGATCGGAGTCTTAGGCACTGGCAACCTTGATCTGGAACTTTGGGCCGCCCGGCGCGATCGCCAGGTGCTGGCCAAAGCCCTCGATCGCAACATTGAGTTTCACCAACTTCCCTGTTTCCCCTCGTCCTGATCGCGTGCTGGACCATAAAGAGAGCACGGCGAAGGCGCTCATCAGCTTGCGTACCTGCTTTTTAAGCAGGTACGCAAGAACAGGCAATCCAGTCCTGGCAAAGGTTTAGGGAAGGGCTCGTTAGTACTGGACAGTGGCCAACGACCGGATTGGACAGCAAATCCGCTGGGCAGAAACCAGGGACCAGCAACCAAAAGCCATCCACCTCACCCAATGACCAAAACCCGAAACTTGGCGAAGGCCTGCAACCTGAAACCAGCTAGTTGAAGGCTGCAGGCCAGGGCGAGAGCGAATAAGAACGCAAGGGCCCAATCGCTAGATCACCGAACTCAACCAAGACTCAGGTCAAGACTAGACATAAGACCAAGATGCGAACCATGAGGCACTCAGGCCTTAGCGCGATAGAGCTCCTTCAGCAACTGGTAGGCCTCGTTAAGGCGGCGCATCGCATCGGCGCTGCCGCCGGCGTCGGGATGGTGATTCAAGGCCTGCTCGCGGTAAGCCTCTCTGATCTGATTGAGACTGAGGCGATGCCCGGTCTGGGTGGGCAGGTTCAGCTGACGCAGGGCCCCCTGCAGCGTCATGGTGTGCTCCAGGGTCTGGAAGGAGGTGCCGCGATGCCGGCGGCGGAAGCGGTGCACAAAACGACGGATCAAGGTGGGGATCCGCAGCGTCAGGGTTTCGGTGCTGAAGGGATCCTCCAGCAATCCGGCAGCCACCATCACCCGATCGAAACTGGCCGGCCCTGCAGGCCAGGCGGGAATGACACCGAGAATCCACTGCTCAGCCAACGACCAGGTGAACGGGCGGCCATCGGATTGGTCGGACTGGGGCCAGATCTCCTGGGCCAGCCAGATCATGGAGGCCTCCAGCACCGCCGCATTGGCCTCGGTGCCATAAAGACTGAGCCAATGCTCCCTTGTAGCCAGCAAGGCTTGATCCAGATCGATCGGGGCCAACGGCGGCAGCGGTTCCTGGCTCCGCACCGACCCTGTCGCTCGGGGATGCAGGCTCTGCCGCAAGCGGTCGGATTTCTGCTTGACAAATCCGGGCAGATCGATTCCTGAGCCTCTGCCCCGTGATCCTGCAGGAGGCTGCGGATCAGCGGCTCGCGTGGTCTCCGGAGCTAGCAAGCCCTCAGCACCTAGCGGAGTGCTAGCCGCTTCGAAGTCGAACACCAGTTCGGCTTGGTGACTGTTGGCCAGGAGCACGAGAGAACCATTCTCATGCAAGACGAGCGCTTCTTGGTTGTCGTCTTCAGTCTCGAGATCTTCCTCACTGCTGAACAGATGGTTGAGAAGTCGCTCCAGTGCATCGCCCCGTTTGCGATACCCCCACTCGCTGCAGAGCTGATCAAACTGCGCAAGACGATCCAATGGCAGATCGAGGCTGAAGCGCTTTCGTATCGGTCGTTCAGCTTCAGCCACGACTGCTCCTACCTCTGCTCACCGGCGGCGCAGATCTAGCGCTCCATCATCTGGTTGAGAAAATCCTGCTGGGCAGTGGCGGCCTGCTGATAGCGATCCAGCAACGACTGGGTGACCTGGGGAGTGTCCCGGTTGCCTGGGAGGCCTGGAGTTGTTTGAGGCAGGCCACGGTTCAGCCGGGGCAAGGGTAAGGGTGGTAAGGGCTGCATCCAGGCGGGGATCACGGCCGGACGGCCCAGAGGCAGGAGGGGAGGCCTGGGAGTTGCCGGGGAGGGATTGACCCTGGGTGTGGCTGGCCTGACTGGCCTGTTGGCCGCCGGCGCGGGTGCGGGGGCAGGGGCCACGACAGGCGGTCTGGCGGTGCCGGCCACGGCCGGGGGAGCTGGAGGAGCTGTCCTTTTTCTCGCTGCTGCTGCTGCCGCTTCGGCGCGGGCAACCTCCACCTGGCGCTCGCGCTGACGCAGCTGGGCGAGCTGAGAGGCCGGAACAACACTGAGTAAGTGGCCAGGCGTGGCATCAGCCGGATAAACCAGGCTCACCCTCAGCGGATTGTTCACCCCGGGGGAGATGTTGAGTGAACCCAGGGAAAGGCTTTCCCCGGATTGCATGCCCACGTGAACTTCGCGGTAGCCCTCGCTGGTTTCGATGCCGATCGAACCGCGAAAGGCGGTGAATTGCTTGCCAGGAGCTGTCGGATGGCTGAGAACCAACTCGTAGGGCCCGCTGCCTTTGAGATCGAGATTGACATCAAAACGCACGCCGTAGGTGCCGATGTTGTCGAGAGCCGAATCCAGCATGCGGCTGGCCAGCTGATTCACCTGGACGTCACGGGTTCCGAAATTGTGGCGAGGGGTGCTGGTGAGCGGCACATGCAGTGGACCGCTGCTGAGATCGTGGCTGAGACGGGCCTCATAGGCATCACCGAGGGCCACACCACCGACCCGGGAGAACACCCTGCCATCATTGATTTTGGGCAACATATCTAGATAGGTGCGGCCTGGAGCAAGCACACCCTGATCAAGGACGGCAATCAGGTCGGCATCGGTCTTGGGATCCTCCGCAGCGATGACCGCCATCTGGAACGGTCCGTCGCTGCGCCCCCGCAACAGGCCGTTGGCAATGCCACGGGCCGGCAGCCGGGTGTGGAAGAGAACGGCCCGGCTCTTGGGAGGGATCACGAAGCTTGCAGGCATCTTCGAATCCAGTTGATTGCGCAGCATGATCACGGCTGTGGCATCACCCGGTCCGGTGTTCCAGGGCCGCGGCCCCAACGGCTTCACTCCCATCAGGTGGTTGCCTAAATAGGGAGCCTCGAAACTGTTGCGAACAGCACCACGGTCGAACTCCAGGGCGACAGGCTTCGCCCCCGGATTGATCACGATGGTGGCAATCGTCAGCTTGCCGCGCACATAGCGTCCGCCCAGGCGGCTGGCATCTTCAGGGAAATACTTGTGATGGGCATGCAGGCCAAATTCACCGTTGAAGGTGAAGGTGGCATTGTCGAGCCGTTGGCCGGTCTCCCGGGCCCAGGCGGAACCCGGTGCGGTGTTGATCAAGATGCCGGGTCCGAACACCTCCTCCGGCTGATTGGAGTGGAGCACGGGCACCTTGTTGAAGGTGCCATTGAGGGGGCGGGCAGACTGGCCCGCCATCAGCGAGACATAGGCCTGGGCCGGAGCGACCTGAAGAACGGCGGCGCCGGAGAGGGCCACGGTGAGGGAAAGAACGCATCCCCTGGAGACGGCAAAGTCGTTTCTGAAATTCAAGCGATCCAACAACCGAAAGACTGGTTCTGTGCTGATCGATCCGGCTGTACTGATCTGGCTGCGCGCAGACAGGGGATCTCACTAGCGGTTGATAATGGCACAGGTCGATTCAAGCCTTCACCGCAACCGCTGAACGGTCGCTAGAACCGTCTGGTCCTGAACCATTTTTCCATGTTCCCCTCCTTCGGCTGTTGCTCCGGCAGCAACAGTGACCCCGAGGCCAGTCGCCGTGCCTACCAGGAGCGCAAGCTGCGCATGCTCACCTTCTGGCGCGACGGTGTGGAACGGCAGTTGGTGGCTGTCAGCGCGGCCATCAACACGCTGGAGCAACAGATGCACCGGGATGGACCCTCAACTCAGAACTAAGATCCTGGCTTGATTCCTTCAGTCGGCTCCTGAGCTCGACGAGAGCCGTGCGCAGGCGGCGGTGAACGGTCATCGGACTGACATTCATCGCTTTGGCGGCCTGCCGGAGACTGCAGCCCTCCAGGACCACCCGCCTGACCACCGCTTGCAGGCCGGGATCGAGCCCCTCGAGAACCGCCATGGCCCTTCCTTCCTCAGCCCCTGAGCCAGCGCTTGCGGGCTGGTCTGGAGCGGCCAACTCAATCCCGTGGAGATCAAGAGACACCGGTCTGGCCAGGCCGCGAAGCTGCTCAAACCGTTGCCACTGGGTCAGGCCCAAGCCCAAGGCGGCGCAGATCTCCGTGGCGTTGGGTTCGCGGCCGGCCTGCATGGGCCAGGTCCGCTTCAGTTGGCGCAAGCGGTCTTCGAGTTCCTGCTGGCGCCTGGGTAACCGGATCGGCGCCGCCTGATCTCGCAAGTAATGAAGGATGGCACCGCGGATGTGCTGCCGGGCAAAGGCTGAAAACGGCGTCCCCAGGCTGGGTAGAAAAAGCTCAGCGGCCCGGATCAAACCAAGCAGGCCAACCTGGATAAGGTCGTCGGCGCACTCGGGGCTCAGAGCGCTGTAGTGAAGGGCAATGGGCCGGACCAACTCGCGATAGCTGGCCACGCGGCGATTGCGTTGGTTGAGCTTCTCGGCAGCGACCGAGTCGGTCTTGCCGAAATCCACAGCGATGGGGTGGGACATAAGGGAGCGGAGCAATCGATCAATGGGATGGGAACTGGGGAGGGCGCTGGACGCCGCTTCCTTTTCCACAAAGATCCCCGTCGCTTCGATCTGGCAACCGTGAAATCACGGAACCTTGGTGGCCACCGCTTCAAGCAGGGCCCAGGGTCCATGGGCCTTCAACCAGTCCAGATTGGAGTGCTCGGTCAACAACAGATAACCGGCAAAGCCGAGCGCATTGATGCTGAAGCCGGCCACATGCTCCTGGCGCCGCCGAATCATCAGGAACCACTCACGGCAGAACAGCAGGTTGTAGGGGGGCGGAGGGGTTCCGGCGGCGGCGGGATCCCCCAGGCCCAGGGCGATCGCCCCTTCGCGGTAGTGGGTCGCCAGGTCAGAGGCGGTCTCCCCCGCTGCCCTGGCCCTGAGCTGATACAGCCAGGGCCAGGGCGCCGCATCACCGCGAAGCTGGGCGCGAAGGGCAGGCTCCAGCGGGCAGGAAGGCTCCCCCCTGTGGCGGGGCAAGAGCTGAAGGTGACGGTGGGGTTGGCTGGCTCCAGCCTGGGCAGAACTGTTGAAGAACCACAGCCCGGTGGTGTCTTGATCCACGGCCAGCACAGACCGCCAGTCGGCCGCCTCCAGCCAGTCGTTCTGCGCAGCCCACCTCTGGGTGATCAGCAGCACGTGTCCCGCCTGGACCGGATACTTGTTCAGCAGAAGCACATGGCTTTCGCCCAGGCGCTCCACTTCCAGCGGGGGTTCCCAGGGCAGGAAGGGATTGGCGCGGGGACCTGCTGCCCTGAGATGTTTCGGCGTGGCGGAGCAGAGGCGACGCAACTGAAACGGAGCCCAGCCCTCTGGGCTGACGAGGCGGGTGATCAGGGGGACTAAACTGCCCTGGCGGCAAGCCTGGTCGCTGCGCTCCAGGGCCGCCTGCCAGAGGCGCTCAGTTCTTGGCACCGATCTGGAGCCTGGCCAGGGAGGCTCCCTGGTAGTAACGGCCGAGAATCTGGTTGTAGGTCAGGCCACTGAGGGCCAGTTCTTGCGCGCCTTCCTGGCTCATGCTGGCGCCCAGATGACCATGGGCCTCCACGGTGATCTGGCTGTTGGCCGCGTAGAGGCTTTCAACAATTCCCCCCTGGTAGCTGAGGATGAGCCCATCGGTGCGCCTGACCGCTTCGGCCGTGCGGTCCGTGACCGAAGCCAAGCCCCGGTAGGCCTGCCAGCGGGTGGTGTCCCCCAGATGCCAGTGGGGGTCGGCAGGTCTGGCCATATGCGCCAGGGCGTAGGAGCGGGCCGCCACCGCCTGGGCCTTGAGGGCCTGGATCGACCAGGAGCTAGGCATTTCCGCTCCCACCACCGACATCAAATAGCGCTCCAGAGGAAGATGGTTCACCGGAGTCAGGCCATCGCCCGTGCGAAGCAAGCGAATCCGGCCCTCGTAGGCCTGGCCGTTGACCAGCAGGGCAGAGCCAGCAGTGGTGGAGAGCCAGAGGCCGTTGGCCCCCGCTGGCAGGGCCGCGAGTGCCAGCGGTGTCTGGGCGGCTCCCTGGAGCAGAACGTCTCCGTCACTGCTGCGCAGCGTCCAAGGACCGGTGGCCGTGAGACTGGGCTGGCCGACCTGCCGCAACAGCGCCACGCGGATCTCCAGGGCAACGGACTGACCGGGGGCCGGCTCCACCAGGGTTGCTGCACCATCTGGCAGGCCGGGAGCAGAAGGAGCCGGCTCGGCGCGGCGGGCCTCGATGGCTTCGAGGCGGCGCTCTTCGACGGCCTGATCTTTGGCAGGTTCGGTGACGGCCGGCAGCAGCGCATCAAGGACGCGGTCGTCGGGAATTGGCGGGGCAGGGCGGAACGATTGGGCCAGGAAGCCCACACCAATGGCACACACGCCCAGGGGAGCGCCCAGTAAAAATTGCTTCAGCTGCCTGGAAGGCACCGCCGCCATTCGGCGGTCGCGCCAGCGGCGCAGCCAGTTATCAGGACGCCATCCCAAATTAATCGCCCCGAGCCTGTCAACTGGATCATGCCTGAAGACAGCCGTTCGCAGAGCATTCCGCCCCCCTGGCTCGACGCCTGCCAGCCCACCACCTGGCGGCGTTGCCGTTGGGCGCACCACCACGGGGCCACCAGGGCATGGGCTGAGCCGGTGACCGGATCCTCGCTGATGCCCAGGCCAGGCGCGAAGAAGCGGAGTTGGTAGTCGGCTGGCTTCCCCATCACCAGCGGCCGTCCTTCGCCACTCGGGCAGCCTTGCATCAATACAAGGCCGGCGCGCAGCTCACCGGCCAGAGCCAGCGCAAAGGCCTGGCCATCCAAGCTCGCGAGGTCGGCGGCTTCAGCCAGCAGGGCGACCCAATAGCCCAGGTCGGACCGCCAGCTGGCCTGCAGGGAAACCCCGAGAAAAGCAGAGAGATCCTGGGGCAAGGGGCAGGCCTCCAGGGGCGATGCAGGCAAGACCAGATCGGCGGAACCAGCACTGGATCTGCTGGTCAGGCCCTCGCCCTCGGGGTGGTCGGGGTGGCAACGCACCGTCAGGCCGCCACTGCGGGTCTGAAAACAGCTGGCCGATCCCCGAGCCAATCGCTTCCAGTGGGCCAACGCCAAGGTGGCGGCGAGGGTGGCATGGCCGCAGAGCGGCACCTCACAGCTCGGCGTGAACCAGCGCAGGGCCCACGCCGGCTGATCAGGGTTTGGGGCAGGGTCCTGGCCCGGGCCAGGGATCTCTAGGGCGGCCATGGGAAGCAGGAAGGCCGTTTCTGATTGCTTGAAACAGGAGGCCACCGACTGCATCCAGGCTGCTGAGGCCGGTTTGTCGAGCAGTACCACCGCCGCCCCATTGCCCTGCTCCAGGGTTTCGGCGAACGCGTTGATCAGCACGGCCGGCGGAGTGGCCCCGTCTGGAAGGCCTCTCATCGCTTCTCCTGGCCGAGCTCCCGCTCCATCAGGATTCTGAGCACCTGATCGGCCGTGGATAGCCCCTCGACGAAGGCCACCACCTGTTCACAGATCGGCAGACTCAGATCGTGCTGGCGGGCCAGCGCCATGGCCGCCTTGGCAGTCATCGGCCCCTCCACGGTGGCCTGGAGGGTCTCCCTGGCCTCGGCTGCGCTCACCCCCTGCGCCATCAGGCGACCGAAGCGGTAGTTGCGGCTCAAGGAGCTGTTGGCTGTGGCCAGGAGATCGCCCAACCCGGCCAATCCGTAGAGGGTGGCGGGGGCACCGCCCATGGCCACCAGCAGACGGCCCATCTCGGCCAGACCCCGTGTGAGCAAGGAGGCCTTGGCGTTCGTGCCCAGGTCGAGCCCATCGCAGATTCCGGCCGCCACCGCCATCACGTTCTTCAGGGCTCCAGCCAACTCGGTGCCCACCGGATCGCTGTTGGTGTAGAGGCGAAACGAATCACTACTGAGCTCACGCTGGAGTTCAGCGGCAAGGGCGGCATGGGAGGAAGCCAAAACACTGGCGGCCGGTAGGCCCTGCTCCAGCTCGGTGGCCAGATTCGGTCCGCTCAGCACCACACTGCGCATACTCGGCAGGTTCTGCTGCCAGACCTGGGAGGCGGTGAGTTGTTGCTCCAGGTCGATGCCCTTGGTGCCACTCAACAGCGGCAGACCATCCGGCCAGGCCGGCTCCAGCTGGCGAGCGAGCGAGGGAACACCGGCCATGGCCACGGCACAGATGATCAGGTCCTGGCCCCCTAGCAGGCTGGCCGGGTCGGTTCGATGCGTGCGGGACCAGCGCTGCACCCGATGGCCCTGTTGCTCGAACAAACCGGAGAGGGTTCGGCCCCATGCACCCTGTCCCAGAACGCCGATCCGCATCGCCATCCCGCCATCATGCGACATCCAAGAGCGGGAATTGGTCATGGCCTCAGCCCTGAACCCCAGTGCCGACGGGGCCCACGGCCTTCGGCATTGGCGGGGCGACGCCCTGGTGGTCGGCTGCGGCGGCATCGGTCGGGCCCTGCTGGCTGAACTGGGCCGCCGGGCCCCCGGCCTGACGCTCTGGGCCGCCAGCCGTCAGGGTTGGTGCCCAGGCCCGGACGACCCCGCCACAGGCGTGCGCAGCGTGGCGCTCGACCTGACTGATGACTCCAGCCTGGAGCGGTTCGCTCTGGCGCTCGAGCCGCTGCGCTCCTCGTTGCGACTGGTGATCAACACCGCAGGCCTGTTGCATCAAAGCGGCCTGCAGCCGGAGAAACGCCTGCGCCAGGTGAACCGCCAGGCCCTTGAGCAGCTGTTTGCCGTCAATGCCTACGGGCCCCTGCTGCTGGCAAAGGCGATCGAGCCGCTGCTGAGCCGCAGCGAGCCGGTGCTGTTCGCCAGCCTCTCGGCCCGGGTGGGCAGCATCGGTGACAACCAGCTCGGCGGCTGGTATGGCTACCGCGCAGCCAAGGCGGCCCAGAACCAGTTCCTGCGTTGCCTCGCGCTGGAGTGGCAGCGGCGGCTTCCTCTGGCCTGTGTGTCGCTGCTCCATCCCGGCACCACGGAAACGCCGCTCTCGGCGCCGTTCCGGGCTTCGGTACCGTCCGAGCGGCTGTTCAGCCCGGAACGGGCCGCCAGCCAGCTGCTGGACGTGCTGGAGGTGCAGGGACCGGAGCAGAGCGGGCGATTCCTGGCTTGGAACGGGGCCGAGATTCCCTGGTGAGCAGGCCAGGCCAGCCGCCTAGGCCTTGGCTCTTACGCCTTCACGGCCGTCTGGCGCAGCAATTCGAGCGGAATGATCTGCAGGGCCGACTGTTCGGTGGCTTCCAGGCACACCGGTGGAGCGACGCCATCTTGATGGGCCTCCAGCCAGCGAGCAGCGCAGACGCACCAGTGATCTCCTGGCTTGAGGCCAGGGAAGCCATAGGCCGGCATCGGTGTGCTGAGGTCGTTGCCCTGGGAGCGGCTGTAGCTCAGAAAATTTTCGGTGACCACGCAGCAAACCGTGTGCTGACCCAGGTCGCTGCTGTCGGTGCGGCAGCGTCCGTCACGGCGCCAACCGGTGAGGGGCTGGCAGCTGCAGATCTCCAGGGGCTCTCCAAGCACGCTCAAAGCCTGTTCGCCAGCGGGATTCGGGCTGGTGGGAAGGGGAGAGGGATCCAATCGAAAAGGTGCTGCTGAATGGAATTCTGACTGGGAGAGCCCACGAATCGCCGCCGAGAGGTTGACGAAGTCGGGGGGGAAGGCAGTAAAGGTCATGCAGTGGAGCTGCTAAAGAAGACTCTCTTCCTCTTGCCCCACCGTCTTTACTTGAACCGCTTTTCCTTGAACCGTCTTTCCTTGACACCTTCATGAGCTGGGATTTCACCGAGGATGCGGCCTTCATGGCCCTGCACGACGCCTTCAAGGAGAGCGGTGAAACATCCGCCATGGAGTTCCTTGCCCATGGGGAAGGCGCCTTCCACTTCCAGGAGCTCAGCCAGAACGCCGCCGGCGAGGGCTTGGATCTGAGCGATTCCACCAACCTGCAGGCTTTTCAGCAAACGGTCATCGACAGCCTCCAGGACCTTTGAGGCCTTAAGGCCCCCGGTGACCTGGATCTCAGCTGTAGAAGAAGGCGATTTCTTTGTCCTTGAGGCCATCCCAGCCGGCTGAACGAAGCCGGGCATTCAGGCTGGCTTGATCAAAATGCTTGGCGCCGGTCTTCACCACCCTGTTGCGCATTGATTTGCGCACCCCGCTGCGGGCCCGCTGGGCCTCCAGCGCCATCACCTCGTTGTAAAGGCTGAGCATCTCAGCGGGAATGGGGCTTCCATCGAGATCAACTCCAGCGGCGATCGCCGCATCAACGCCATCAGGACCGGCCATCGCCATCACAGAACAGGAAGACACCTCCTCAGCCTGCCACTCCCCCTGCTGATTGCTTCTCAGGCACTGAAGTAGCGGGCCTGGGAATGGAGAGCCACCAGGGCGGTGGTGCTCTGTTCGGGCTCCAGCTGGTCGCTCTCATCCATCGAGAGGCCGATGCGCTCCGCCCCCAGCCAGTCGAGCTGGGGGCGTGAATCGGCCACGTTCGGGCAGGCCGGGTAGCCAAAGGAGTAGCGGCTGCCGCGATAGCGCTGGGCCAGCACGTCGCGCAGGAGGGCAGGTTCCTCGCTGCCGAACCCCAGCTCCAGGCGGATGCGGGCGTGGACCCATTCGGCGAGGGCCTCGGCCATCTGCACGCCCAGACCATGGAAGTAGAGGTAGTCGGTGTAGCGGTCGGCGGCAAACAACTCCCGGGCAAAGGCACTGGCCCCCTCACCCATGGTCACGGCCTGCATCGGCAGTAAGTCGGTGGGGCGGCCATCGTCGAGATCCCGGTAGAAGTCGGCGACGCAATAGCGGTTGCCAGCGCGCTGCCTGGGCAGCACAAAGCGGCCCAGCTCCACGCCAGGATTGGCCGGATCAAACACCACAACGCTGTTGCCCTCCCGACCGCAGGGGAAATAGCCGTAGGCCACCCGGGGGGTCAGCAGGGATTCCTGGAGGCAGCGCTCGATCCAGCCGGTCAGGATGGGTTCGGCTTTCTCGGCCAGCATCTGCTCGTAGTCGTCCCGGCTCTGCTGTTTCGTCTTGCGCAACTGCCACTGGCCGGCGAAGAGGGCATTGCGATCGAGGTAGGCGAACACCTCAGCCAAGGGAATCTGCGCTTCATCCAGCACGCGGCTGCCCAGAAAGGGCGGCCTGATCGCCGGCTCCTCGGGAACGGCCTCGGAGCGCTCCAAGTTTTGCTCCAGGTGAGACTGCAGCGAACCGGCTGCACTGGCGCCTTCGGGCCGCTCAGCTGCCGCTTCGGCGGAGAGGCCGTTCTCTGGGGAGCCCTCTGCAGAGGTGCTGGTCTCTGACGTCTGCTCGTCGCTGGCAGGTTCAGGCTCGCTGCCCAGGCCCAGACCTTCAGGAATGCCGGCGAGAAATCCCTGCAGGTCGTCCCAGTGGCCGGCCTGTTTGGCTTCGGCCAGGGCATCCATGAAGCGCAGATCCGAGAAGGCATCACGGCCATAGATCACCTGACCCTTGTAGACACTGCGGCAGTCTTTGTTGACGAAGCGAGGCGTCAAAGCGGCACCACCGAGGATCACCGGCACGGCAATGCCAGCCTGGTTGAAGGCCTGAAGATTGTCCTTCATGAAAGCGGTCGATTTGACCAGCAGCCCACTCATGGCAATACAATCAGCCTGGTGCAGTTGCTGGGCTTCGATGATCGCCTCAACAGGCTGCTTGATGCCCAGATTGATCACCTCATAACCATTATTGGTGAGGATAATATCAACTAGATTCTTGCCGATATCGTGCACATCGCCTTTCACCGTGGCGATCAGGAATTTGGCCTTGGCCCGCCGCTCCCCTTCCGTCTTCTCCATATGAGGCTCAAGAAAAGCCACCGCCGCTTTCATCGTTTCAGCGCTCTGCAGCACAAACGGCAATTGCATCTGGCCGGAGCCAAACAGCTCACCCACCACTTTCATGCCATCCAGCAGGAAGGTGTTGATGATCTGCAACGGCGGGTAGCCCGTGAGTGCTTCGTTGAGGGCGACCTCCAGGCCGATGCGCTCGCCATCAATGATGTGCTGGCTCAAGCGTTTGTCCACCGGCAGATCCGCCAGGGATGGGCCCGATTCGCGGGCCTCCCGGGCACTCACCCCCTCGAACATCTTGGTGAGTTCTGCCAGGGGGTCGTAGGTGCAGACGTCCCCATCAAAACGGCGGGCATCGTTGATCAGATCCAGACAAACCTGCTTGGTGTCGTCATTGATTTTGGCCAGAGGCAGAATCTTGGCGGGGCTGATGATCGCCGCATCAAGACCGGCGCTGCAGCACTCGTGCAGAAACACCGAATTGAGCACGATTCGGGTGGCTGGAGAGAGACCAAAACTGATGTTGCTCACCCCCAGCACCACATGAACGCCGGGAAGCTGGGCCCGGATCCGCCGGATCGCCTCGATCGTGGCGGCACCATTGCCCCGGTCTTCCTCGATACCGGTGGAGATCGGCAGGGCGAGCGGGTCGTAGAAAATTTCGTGGGCAGGAATGCCGAATTCAAGGGCGTCGCGATAGGCCCGCTGGGCAATGGCGAACTTGCCTTCTGCCGTGCGCGCCATGCCCACTTCATCAATCGTTCCCACCACCACCGCAGCCCCGTAGCGCTTCGCCAGCTCCAGTACCTTGAAGAAGCGCTCATTGCCATCTTCGTAGTTGGTGGAATTGAGGATGCACTTGCCACCAGCCACCTTGAGGCCGGCCTCCATCTTCTGCCACTCGGTGGAATCAAGCATCAACGGCAGATTCACATTGGTGACCAGCCGTTTGACCAGATCGTGCATATCTTTCTCGCCATCCCTGCCGACATAATCGACATTGACATCGAGAACATGGGCATTCTCCTTCACCTGGCCGCGAGCCAGGGCAACCAGGCCATCCCAGTCTTCCTGATTGAGCAGTTCACGCACCTTCTTGGAACCGCTGGCGTTGAGTCGCTCGCCAATGATCAAGAAGGAATTGTCCTGTTGATAGGGCGTGATGCCATAGATCGAGGACGCTGCAGGTTCGCTCTGCAGGGCCGGGCGGCTGAGTTGCTGTTCCGGCAGCCTCACCTGCCGTGGTTTGGGATGAAGATCCTGGGCCAATTCCGCCAGGGCGCCGATATGGGCTGGTGTGGTGCCACAGCAGCCGCCGATCACCTGAACCCCGAGATCTTCCACGAAGTGCATCAGCTGCATCTTCATCTCCAGGGGCGTCAACCGGTAGTGGGCAACGCCGCCCACATTTTCGGGCAAGCCGGCATTGGGAATGCAGCTCACCACAAACGGACTGTGCGCACTCAAGTAGCGCACATGCTCCTTCATCTGCTCAGGGCCGGTGGCGCAGTTGAGGCCGAGAATGTCAATCGGGAAAGGCTCAAGAATCGCCACCACAGCAGCGATATCTGAACCCACCAGCATGGTGCCGGTTGTTTCCATGGTGACCGACACCATCAAGGGCCGTCGTTGGCCGGTAGAGCTGAAGGCGGCCTCGATGCCCTGCAGAGCCGCCTTGATCTGCAGCACGTCCTGGCAGGTTTCCACCAGCAGCAGATCCACATCCCCGGCGATCAATCCCTCCGCCTGCTCCTGGAACGACGCCTTCATCGCATCGAAGTCGATGTGCCCCAGGGTGGGCAGCTTCGTGGTGGGCCCGATCGAGCCCGCCACATAGCGGGGCTGATCGGCAGTGCTGAATTCGAGTGCCACCTCCCTGGCCAGTTCCGCAGCCCGTTGGTTGATTGCAAAGGCCCGATCCTCCAGGCCGTACTCCACCAGCACGATCGAGGCCGCCCCGAAAGTGTCGGTTTCGATCACATCACAACCGGCCGCCAGAAACTGGCGATGCACCGCCTGTACCGCGTCGGGGCGGGTGAAAACCAGATTTTCGTTGCAACCTTCCAAGGCAGCGCCGCCGAAATCAGCGGCGCTGAGATCCATCTGCTGCAGGGAAGTGCCGGTGGCACCGTCGAAGACCAGCACCGGCCGCTCCGGTGCATGCAGCCTCTCGATGAACCCCATCGTCCGGGCCGCTGGGGTTGCAATCGGAGCCACCAATGTCGTCATGCCAGCAGTTTCTGGGCGATCAGTCTAGAAATCGCCCTTGGCTTTGGAACCGGGGCGAAACGTTCACTCTTCAAGGCGGATTCGCGTCACCCAGCGGTCGTAGGCGGGGTCCTGGCCCTGGGTGATTGCCGTGAGCCGCAGGCGGAGCTGCTCCATCACCGGCCGATCGGCGGGCATCTCGGTGCTTTCGATCCGCCGCACCGGCGTGACCCGGGCGGCGGTGCCGCTGAGGAACACCTCATCGGCGATGAACAGCTCGGTTTTGTCGACCGCCCGCTCCAGGGTGGGGATGCCCATATCCTGGGCCAACTCGAGGATGCTGGCGCGGGTGATGCCCTCGAGGATGTCCTGATCCACCCCCGGGGTGATCAGCTGGCCATCGCGGACGATGAACAGATTCATGCCGCTGGCTTCACTCACCTTGCCGCGGCTGTTGAGCAGCAGGGCCTCATCGAAGCCACTGGTGACGGCTTCGGTTTTGGCGAGGGAGCTGGTGATGTAAGCGCCACTGATCTTGCCGCGCAGGGGCAGGGAACGGTCTTCCTGGCGACACCAGCTGCTGAAGCGGCAGCTCACCCCGTCGGGGGAGAGGTAGTCGCCGAGCTCGATGCCGTAGATCAGGAAGTCGGTTTCGATGTCGTGCAGCCTCGGCGCGATGCCGAGATCGCTGGTGTACACAAACGGCCGCAGGTAGATCGGTGTGGTGGGGCGATTCGCCCGCAGAAACTGAACGATCGCATCAAGGATCGTTTCTTCCTTCAGTTCAGCAAACAGCAGCCTGGCGCTCTGGCTGAGGCGGCGGGCATGGCGATCGGCCCGAAACAGCAGGATTTCGTTGGGGTCGGCGGGATTGGGCAGGGCGCGCATGCCGCCGAAGGCCCCGGTGCCGTAGTGGAGGGCGTGGGTGGCCACGGAGATCGTGGCTTCCGCGAAAGGAACGCAGCGCCCCCCGAACCAGGCGTAGGGCAGAAACTCTTGCATGCAGGTTCGCGTCGTGAGGAGGCGGAGCGAGTGGCGTCGACGAGACGCGCTGCCCCGATCTTCTCACCGCCAGGGCCGAGGATGGGGCGATGCACCGGCTTGCCTCCGTTCCAGGCCTCTCCGATCAAGAGGAGGGCCCGCTGCTTGTTGAGCAGCCCTCCGCACCGTTATTGGTGCTCAGCAGCGCCGACAGCGATCTGCAGAGCCTGGCGGACCTGCTCGCCAGCGAACCCGCCCTGATGCCGCGGGGGGTGCGAGGCCTGAACCTTTCGGCCTTGCTCCATCCCGCCGCGATCGATCACTACCTCAGCACCAGCCTGGCCAGCACCGAGGTGGTGCTGGTGCGCCTGCTGGGCGGGCGGGGGCACTGGAGCTACGGGTTGGAGCGACTGGGGGACTGGGCGGCTGCGGGCCCGAAACGACAGCTGCTGGTGGTGGCCGGCACCGCCGAAGAGGAAGTGGCCCTGGCCAGCCTCGGGACGGTGGAGCCGGGGCTCAGCCTCGCCATCGGCCACGGCCTGCGGGAGGGTGGCCGCGACAATCTGCGCCAGGTGTTGATCGCCCTTGGCGCCCTGATGGCCGGGCTAACGGTGGAACCTCCCGCGGTGGTCCCCCTCGCCGACCCCCTGGCCCATGACTGGCGCCAGGACCCCGGGCCGAGAGTGGGCCTGGTGCTCTACCGGGCCCTGTGGCAGGCCGGCGACACGGCCCTGGTTGAAGCCACTCTGCTGGCCTTGCGGGGCCAGGGCCTCTGCCCCAGGGCCCTTTGGGTGAGCGGCTTGAGGGATCCGGCCGTGCAACGGGGCGTGGCCGATCTGCTCGGCCGGGAGCAAGTGGAGGTGGTGCTGTGCGGAACCTCCTTCGCTTCGGTGCAGTTCGAGGAGGCCGGACTTGGGGCTCCGCTTTGGGAGGCCCTGAACGTGCCGGTGTTGCAACTGCTCTGCAGCACCCAGGGCCGTGACCAGTGGCAACGCAACAGCATCGGCCTGGGCCCTCTCGACCTCAGCCTGCAGGTGGCCCTACCCGAACTCGATGGCCGCATCACCACGCGGGTTGGGGCCTTCAAAGAGCTGCTGCGCGCCGATCAGGGGCTGACCACGGCGCTCTACGGCTACCGGCCCGATCCCGAGCGGCTCGACTGGATCGCCCAGCTGCTGCGGGCCTGGGTGGAGCTGCGCCAGACGCCGCCGGCGCAGAAAAGGGTGGCCCTGGTACTCGCCAACTACCCCAACCGCAACAGTCGGGTGGCCAATGGGGTGGGGCTCGACACCCCGGCCAGCACGGCCCTGATGCTGAGCTGGCTTCAGGAGGCCGGCCACAACCTCGGAGCAGGCCCCCTGCCCGAGAGCGGCGATGCCCTGATCCAGCTGCTGCTGGCCGGCCGCAGCAATGATCCGGAAAGCAGCCACCGCCCTGCCCTCGACCATCTGCCCCTAGCCACCTACCAGGCCTGGTACGCCACCCTGCCGGCCCGGGGCCGGGCGGTTCTGGAGGCCCGCTGGGGGCCACCCGAGCACGATGCCGGGCTGGAGCGCACGGCCGGCGGAACCGGTTTTGCCATCCGCGGCCTGCGCTACGGGGCTGTGATGGTGCTGATTCAGCCCGAGCGCGGCTACGACCGCGACCCGAGCCTTAGCTATCACTCTCCAGACCTGCCACCCACCCACGCCTACCTGGCCCTCTATCTCTGGATGCGGCAGGTGGCCGCCAGCCAGCTGGTGGTGCATGTGGGCAAGCACGGCAACCTGGAATGGCTGCCGGGCAAGGGCCTCGGACTCTCCAGCGACTGCTTTCCGGAATGGGCGCTGGGGCCGATGCCCCATCTCTACCCCTTCATCGTCAACGATCCCGGTGAGGGTTCCCAGGCCAAACGGCGTGCCCAGGCCGTGATCCTCGATCACCTCACCCCGCCCCTTGGCCGGGCCGGGCTGCATGGACCGCAGCAACGGCTCGAAACCCTGCTCGACGAATACTGGGAGGCCCGCCAGCTCGGTGCGGCCCGGGTGGAAACCCTGCGCCAGCGCCTGGCCGAGCAGCTTGACGCCATGGCCTTACCGGCAGGCCCCAGCCAGGACGGCGATCGGCCTGATCAGCAAGCCAGCCTCGATTCCCGCCTCGAGGCCGCCGACGGCTACCTCTGCGAACTCAAAGAAGCCCAGATCCGCACCGGGCTGCACATCTACGGCACCCTGCCGGCCGCCGAGCCCCTGGCCGAACTGCTGCTCTGCCTGGCTCGCCCGCCCCTGGCGGAAGGGGCCGGTCTGACCCAGGCGCTCGCCACTGATCTGGGTCTTGCTCTCGATCCCTGGGCGGATCTGGAGCAAGACCCATTGGACGCCAGCGACCGGCACAAGCTGGCAGCCCTGATCGACACCGTTGCTCTGCCCGCCACGGCCCATGGCCGCCCAGCGTCTGGCTTGCGCTGCTGCGGCGACGCGGTTGAGCTGCTGGAGCAGCGGGCCCTCGGCCTGCTGAAAGAGCTACTGCTGGAGCAGCCGTCGGCACCCGGCAGGGACCCACTGACCGGGCCTGCCACAAAAAAACCCGCCACCCCCGGGCCTGCCACAGCCGCCGTGCTCGAGCGGGTCGCCACAACCCTGCTGCCGCGGCTGCTGGCCTGTGGCGAAGCCGAACGACAGGCCTTCGTCGCCGGCGTGGCTGGGGAGCGGATTGCCGCCGGCCCAGCCGGTGCCCCCACCCGCGGCCGCCCAGACCTGCTGCCCACCGGGCGCAACTTCTACAGCGTCGACCTGCGCGGCCTGCCCACCGAAGCCGCCTGGGACCTGGGGCGCCGCAGCGCTGAACTTCTGCTGGAACTGCACCTGCAGGAGCAGGGCGACGACCTCGCCCATCTGGCCCTCTCGGTGTGGGGCACGGCCACGATGCGCAATGGCGGCGAAGACATCGGCCAGGCCCTGGCGTTGATGGGGGTCCGGCCCGTCTGGGACGGGCCCACCCGGCGCATGGTGGGGCTTGAGGTGATCCCGCTCAGCCTGCTGCAACGGCCGCGGGTGGATGTCACCCTGCGCATCTCCGGCCTGTTCCGCGATGCCTTTCCTCAATTGATTGGCTGGATGAACCAGGCGACGGCACTGGTCGCAGCGCTGGATGAACCGGAGCAGGAGAATCCCCTGGCCGCCTCGGCCCGCCGCGAGGGGCACGCCGCCCGGATCTACGGCTCAGCGCCTGGGGCCTACGGCGCTGGCCTGCAGGGCCTGATCGACAGCGGCCAATGGGAGCAGCGCACCGACCTGGGCGAGGCCTACCTGAACTGGAGCGGTTGGCGCTACGAAAGCCGGGGAGGAGGAAGCTGTGAGGCTGTGCCCGATCGGGCCGGCCTGGAGCAACGCCTCCAACAGGTGGAGGTGGTGTTGCACAACCAGGACAACAGGGAGCACGACCTGCTCGATTCAGACGACTACTACCAGTTCCAGGGAGGGCTGAGCGCGGCCACCGAGCGGGTGCGGGGCACAGCTCCAGCCCTCTGGTTCGGCGACCATTCCCGTCACCAGAGGCCACGGCTGCACCGCTTGGAACGCGAGCTCGACAAGGTTTTGCGCTCCCGGGTGCTCAACCCACGCTGGATTGAGGGGATGAAGGCCCACGGCTACAAGGGAGGATTCGAGCTGGCCGCCAGCCTCGACTACCTGTTTGCCTATGACGCCAGCACCGGCCGGGTGCCGGACTGGAGTTATGGAGCCATCTGCGAGCAATGGCTGCAGTCAGAGGACACCTTGAAGTTCCTACGCCAGGCCAATCCCTGGGCACTGCGCGACATGGGCGAACGGCTGCTTGAAGCCCACAACCGGGGCTTTTGGCAGGGAGCCAGCGAGTACCAATTGGAGCACCTGCGCCAGTTGGTGCTCAGCAGTGAAAGCCTGGTTGAAACCTGAACGTCAGCTGTTGATCTCTCTGGCCATCGCCTTGAACGGATCGATCGCGCCGGGCTTCTCGCCCTGCTGTTGGCTGGTCGAGGACTCGGCTGACGCCGAGCCGGCTGGACGGGGGCTGATCCCACCAGGAGTGTTCACCCCTGAAACGGCCGAACCACGCAGGCGGCGGTCCAACTCGGCGCTGCTCATCCTCTCCACGAAGGTTTTCTTGACCTTCTTGGGGACACCATCGTTGTAACCCTGGGAAGGTCTGACACTGCTTTTGACTTCAGTTTCAGCATTACTGGATTCGATCCTGGCTTGCATCGAATCCACCTGCTGGATGATTTCCTTATTGCCAGGACTTTCAACATTGCCAGGAAAAGTATGGCGGATCGTATTCGGCGTGCGCATGTAGTTGACATTGCCGAGGGTGCCTGAGGAATCGGCATCAAGGAAGAAGCTGCCTTCTTTCTTGGCAGCCTTTTCCTGTTTGGGCTTAGCGGGTTTCGAAGAAAAGACTCCACCATCACCGCCTTTTCCAAGCAGACGATCGAGTAAGCCCATGGTGAGGAGATCAAAATATTGACCCGAGTCTAGCGGCCGTAGAGCTTCAACCCATGGGTATCTGTACCGCAACTGTGCAGCAGGCCGAGGTCGGCAAGTTGACCGGCGATCGCTGCGCAGACCAGTGGAGAGGCGGCCCAGCGGGGAGACTGCTCGTAGTCGTAAAAGGCTTCGGCTCCGTCAAATCCAAGGCTGGCAGCGGCACGGATCAACTGCTGGTAAGGGCGGCGATAGCGGGCCGGGTGGGCCAGCAGAGCCAGACCGGCCGAGGCGTGGATCGCTTCGACAACCGCACCGGCCTGCAGGGCCACGCCAACCACCGCGCGGCCAGCCAGGTAAGGAGCGAGCGCCGCATGGCCAGGGTCGAAACCAAGCCCGAGCACATGCACCAGACACCCCTCCAACAGGCAGCTGATCTCGACGCCGCTCCAAAGGATGGGGACGGTCTCTCCAGCCTGACGACGCCGATCCAGGTGACGCCGCATCGGCGCCAGGGCCTGGCTGCTGTGGTGATCGGTGACGGCAAAATGCTCCAGCCCCAGCTCAATCGCCTGGTCCGCCAAAATCTCGGGAGCGAGGCTGCCGTCGCTGCAGATGGTGTGACAGTGAAAATTCAGCCGGCCGGGGCAACTTGAGGGCTCCACGCCGCGCAACACGGCCACAAGCGGATGCTCCGCAGAGCCTGCGACCGCCACTTCATCCACCACTGGCCAGGGCCTCCCGCTCCCCTCGCAAGCGCCTCCAGCGCGCATAGAACTGGATGGAGCCGGCCATGGCCACCACCAGGGCCACCAGGAACCAGGTGGCCGCCCCGGTGGGGAACTGGCCCTTGAACACCACCAGCATCACCACCAACACCAGCATCAGGGTGGGGAGTTCATTGAGGGCCCGCAGTTGCCGGCCACTCCAGGCGCAGGTCCCCTGGCGTAGATGACCCATCAGCCGGTAGCAGAACCAGTGGTAGGCAAGCAAGGCCAGAACCACGGCGAGCTTGGCGTGCATCCAGCCCTGTTTCAACCAGAGCGGCTGGGCGATCAGCAAGCCCACCGCCATCAGCACCGCCACCACCATGCCTGGCGTGGTGATGATGTTGGCCAGACGCTGCTCCATCAGGGCGTACTGGGCCTTGAAAGCGGCCCGCACAGGCTCCTCAAGGCTGTCCGCCTCCACGTGGTAGATGAACAGACGCACCAGATAAAACAGACCTGCAAACCAGACCACGACCCCGACGATGTGCAGGGTTTTGAACCAGAGATAGGCCTCCGGTGGCAGGGCCGGCAGCGTCATCAAGGCCAGGGGAAAGGAACTTCACGCTAAAGGAGAGTTCCTTCACTCCAGGTGTCCGGCAAGCACTGGGCTGGTCGATTCAGCTTCGGCGGCCTGCTCGAGGTCATCGGGATGGAAGTAACTCCACACCTGGCGCGCCAGGGCCGGACCGACACCCGGCGCCGCAGCGATCTGCTCGGGACTGGCCAGCTGGATGGCGTCGATCGAGCGGAAATGGCCGAGCAGTTCCTTCACCCGCTTCGGGCCCAGGCCGGGGATGTCGGAGAGGCGGGAGCGTTTCATCCGCTCACCCCGCTGCTGGCGGTGGAAACTGACCGCAAAGCGATGGGCTTCGTCGCGCAGGCGGCGCAGCAACTGCAGGCCCAACTGCTCGGGTTCGCTCTCCAACGGCGTACTCGCCCCGGGCAGAAACACCTCTTCGCGCTGCTTGGCCAGGGAGCAGACCACCAGCTCCTCGTGCAAGTCGAGCTCACGCAGGGCCTCCATCACCGCCGAGAGCTGGCCCTTGCCCCCATCGATCATCACCACGTCGGGCCAGTCGCCGAGACCATCGGTGTGGAGCGGGGTGTTCGCCTGGCGCCGCAGCTCGGCCAGGTTCGCCCCTTCGGCCTTCACCTGGGACCAGCGCCGAAAACGGCGACGCATGATCTCAGCCATCGCCATGAAGTCGTCGGAGTGGCCGGCCGTGATGCTGCTGCTCTGGATCCGGTACTTGCGGTAGTGCTGCTTGGCCGGCAGGCCATCAACAAACACCACCTGGGAGGCGACCGCGTCGCTGCCCTGGATGTGGCTGATGTCGAAACCCTCGATGCGGCGAGGGGGCTCGGGCAGATCGAGCAGCTGGGCCAGATCTTCGGTGGCCAGCGCATGCTGCTCGGCGGTGCGCTGGGCGCGGGCCAGCTCGAAGGCGGCGTTGCGTTCCACCAGTTCGATCAGTTCGGCCTTCTGCTGCCGCCTTGGCTGCAGCAGTCGCACCTTGTGGCCCCTCCGCTCGCTCAGCCAGTCTTCGACCAACTCCTGGCGGGGCAGCTGGTGTTGCACCAGCACCTCGGGAGGGATTTCAACCGGCTCCACCTGGCTGTAGTGCTCTTCAAGCACCCGTTGCAGGATCTCGCCGGGGGAGGCGATGCTGGCGTCGGCGGTGTACCCCAGCCGGCCCACCAACTTGCCGGCCCGCATCTGGAACAACTGCACGGCCGCCACGCGTTGATCGGCGGCGAGGGCGAGCACGTCGCGCGACACCGAGCCATCGGCCAGGGTCATCTTCTGGTCGGCGGTGAGCTGCTCGAGGCCCACCAGCTGGTCGCGGATGCGGGCGGCCTGCTCGAAATCGAGCCGTTCAGCCACCTTTTCCATCTGGGCGCGCAGCAACTGCTGAAGTTCGTCGCTGCGGCCCTGGAACACCATCGCCACCTTGCGCAGGGTGCGCTGGTAATCCTCTGAGCTGATCTTCTCCTGGCAGACGCCCGGACAACGGCCGATGTCGAAATTCAGGCAGGTGCGCTCGCGGTAGAGGGGCTGGGGCCTTTGGCGCAGCGGGAACACCCGTTTGACCAGAAACAGGGTGCGGCGCAACAGGCCCACATCCACGTAGGGGCCGTAGAAGCGGTCCAGGGGGCTGCGCAGCCGCCGCCGCCGGGTGATGAAGATGCGCGGGTAGGGCTCGCTCCAGGTGATGCAGAGATAGGGGTATTTCTTGTCGTCCTTGAGCAGCACGTTGAAGTGCGGCTGGTGGGCCTTGATCAAGTTAGATTCCAGCGCCAGCGCCTCGGCTTCGCTGTCGGTGACGATGAACTCGATCTCACAGATCTGGCGCACCATCAGGCTGATGCGAGGGCTCAGCTCGTGGGAGTCGCGGAAGTAGCTGCGCACGCGGCTGCGCAGACTCTTCGACTTGCCGATGTAGAGGATGCGATCTTCGGCATCGCGCAACAGGTAACAGCCCGGTTCGGCTGGCAGCTCTTTGAGGCGCTGCTCCAGCCGGGCAGGGTCTTTGCGCAGGGGCGCCGCCGTGATCAACCGCCGTATTGCCAACCGGTGCTGGCCAGCTCCAGGGCCGCACCATCGCGATGCAGCACCGCTGTTTTCACCTCGGCCACGAACACCGTGTGGTCGCCATGGGCCACCTGACCCACCAGGACGCACTCAAGAGCGCCGAGGGCTTCGTTGAGGATCGGCAGGCCGAGGGCACCGAGGCTGAACGGCGCGGCATCGAAGCGGCCGCCGATGCCCTTCTGGGGCTTGAAGAACACGGCTGCCAGGTCTTTCTGGTCAGCGGAGAGCACGTTGAGCGAGAAACGACCGGTGCGCTGAATGATGCCGTTGCTGCTGGAATCAGCCCGCACGGCCATCACCACCAACGGCGGCTCAAAGGAGCCCTGGGTGACCCAGCTGGCGGTGAAGCCGTTCACCTCTTCCCCTTCGGCCACACCGCAGATGAACACGCCGTGCGGAATCTTGCGCAACAGGGTTTTCTTGGCCGCCGCATCAAGAGCGAGGCCGGCGGCAGAGGCGGAGCTGGTGTCTGGAGCCATCGGAAAAATCTGAACAGGAATGTCAGACAACTCTAGGGAACCTCCACCTAGCCATCCGGGCCAGTGAAGTGGAGCCCATCAATCGGGCCCATAGGATCCGGCCCAGTGGCAGGGCGTTGCTTCAGCCACACCGCCCTGCCGCCCACGCTTGATGAAGGCCCTCTACCCCGGCAGCTTCGACCCCCTCACCCTGGGCCATCTCGACTTGATCGAGCGGGCCGATCGCCTCTTCGATGGCCTGGTGGTGGCGGTGTTGCGCAACCCGGCCAAGCAAGCCAGCTTCCCGCTTGAGCAACGGCTTGAACAGATCCGCCGGGCCACGCTCCATCTCGGTGCGGTGGAAGTCAGCAGCTTCGATGGCCTCACCGTCGACTACGCCCGGCAGTCCGGCTCCGCCGTCATCCTGCGTGGTCTGAGGGCCATGACCGATTTCGAGTTCGAACTGCAGATCGCCCACACGAATCGGAGCCTGGCGACGGAAGTCGAGACGCTTTTCCTTGCCACTGCAGCCCACCACAGCTTTCTGAGCAGCAGTGTGGTGAAGGAAGTGGCCCGTTTCGGCGGCGACGTGCGTCACATGGTGCCCACCGGAGTGGCAGAGGATCTCACCAGGCTCTTTAATCGGTAATCACTCCACACTCTTCCCATGGCTGAACCCCGGATCAGCGTGCTGGATCAACTCGATCAACTCGAGGAGATCGTGCTTGAGGGCAGCCGCATTCCTTTCAGCGGTGGCCGTCTGGTCAATGAGCAGGACGCCATCGAGTTGATGGATGCCGTACGGGATGCCATTCCGGTCCAGCTCACCCAGGCTGAGGAGCTGCTCAAGCAGCGGGAAAGCTTCATTGCCAAAACCCGACTGCAGGCCGAGGAACTCCTCTCCCAGGCCCAGAAGGAACGGGAGGAGCTGATCAATTCGGCGGCCATCCGTCAGGAAGCTGAACGCCAGGTGGCGGACATGCGCGAGCAGGCCCGCCAGCAATGCGAACAGATGCTGCTGAGCACGCGCCAGCAGGTGGCCCAGGCCGAGCAAGAGCACCAGACCCGCCTGGCCCAGACGGAACAGCAGTTCAGCAGCCGTCGCCAGCAACTGGAACAGGAGGCGATGCAACGCCGACAACAGCTCGATTCCGAGTACGTGGAAGTGAAGCGGCAACTGGGCGAGCAGCATGACCGCGCCCGCCAGCAGAGCCTGCAGGAACTCGAACAGATTCGCGTCGAGGGCCTGCGCATCCAGCGCGAGAGCCAGTCAGAGGCCGAACGGCTCCAGAATGATGCCCTCCAGTTCCGCCAGCAGACCCAACAGCAGTGCGAGGCCTTAATCAGCCGCAGCCGCCAGGAAGCCGGTGCCGTCCAGGACGGGGCCAATCACTATGCCGAGCAGGTGCTCGGCGAACTCGAAACGCGCCTCGGCGACCTCAGCAAGGTGGTATTGGCCGGCCGCCGCGAACTCGGTCGGATTCAGACGAACGAGACGCCATCGGCAGAGCTGGACCAGAAAACCTCGTCTGAGGCTCCCATGAGCCGAGCCCGCCGTGCCGCCTCACGCCTCAAGCAGGCGGCTGGCAGAGGCTGACGATCTGCACCTGACGCAGCACCTGGCCGATCGTGGTGTTGGGTGACCCGGCACCGTTGGAGATCAGGCTCACGTAACGGGGGCCGTCACTGGTATTGAGTACCCCACTGATCGAACGCACCCCGGTGAGGGTTCCGGTCTTGCCATAGAAACGGCCATCGAGGCTGGTGCCCTTGTAGAGGTTGCGCAGGCTGCCCCGCTTGCCCGCCACCGCCATCGACGCCCAGTAACGGGAAGCGAAAGGATGCTCGGCCATGCGCAGCAACAGAGCCGCCACAAACCGGCTGGTCAGACGGTTGCCGCGGTCAAGACCGCTGCCATCCACGAGAACGACCCCCTGCATCGGCAAGCCCTGCTGGCCGAGCCACTGGCTGGCGGCGTTGCGGCTCTGGGGAAGGTTCCAGCTGCCGCCGGCCTGGCGTAAGAGCACCTCGGAGGTGAAGTTGTGACTCTCTGAATTGGCCAGGCTGAGCAGGTTGTGCATCGGCGCCGATGGCTCCACATGCAGCAGCTGAGAGTCTTCGGGGAGGGGGCTTTGGGCCGGGACAACGGCCAGCTGGGTGGCCTGGCCACCTTGGCGGGTGAGCTCATTGGCCAACAGCCGCTGCAGCCGGCCCGGCGGATTGGCCACGGCCATCTCAATGGCGTTGCTGGTAATCGCCAACCGGGTGATCGGGGCGCCATAGGCAAAGGCCCGATCGCCCTGGTGCCAGCCAGGAGGCCACCAGGCCTGGGCCGGTTCCTCGGCGAGCTCCAGGCGCACCGGGCCCTGCGCCTGGCCGGGGCCACCGCCCGATCCGAGCGCCAGCTTGGCGATGCGCTGCAGCTGGGGTACGGCCAGGTCGGGGTCGCCCTCACCAGTGAGTCGCAGGTTGCCATTCGGTAGTCGCCAGAGCCTGGTGCTCAGCCGGTAATCAGGCCCGAGCTGATCGAGGGCGAAGGCGGTACTGACCAGTTTCTGATTCGAGGCTGGAACCCGGGGTCGCTGCCCATTGACATCGGCCAGCAGCCGACCGGAACCGTCGGCCACCGTCACGCTCCAGACGCTGGCCTGCCCACCCAGGATGCCCAGTACCCTGGACTGCAGGGCCGGACAGCTGACCTGGTTCTGGAGCTGGGTTAGTCCGACCTGCGGACTGACCACCGGCAGAGCTGAAACAGGCGAGACAGGCAACGCCCGCAGTGGAGCGAGCGGCAGCAGGGAAAAGCCAAGCCCCAGGCCTATCCCCAGGGAGCGCGAGGCGGATCGTCGGATGGAAGTGGCCATGGTTCAGGAGTCCTCCAGACGCAATCCGCTGACCGTGCCACCGACACGGAACTGGGCACCTTCGAGCTCAACCGGCGCGCCGATCTTCAGGTTCTGGTTGCCAAACACAACGCCGCCGCCAGTCTTACGACCCTGTCCCTCCAGCAGAAAACGGGCATCCAGGGATCCCACCATCGCCTGGTTCGGATCGACGGCAGTCACGACGCTGCCGTCGGGCTGAACAGCCACAAGCCGGCGCTGCAGGGAAGAGATCTGCTTCAGCTTCACCGTGCCGTGGGGTTGGTTGCGAATCACGATGTTGACCTTGCCCTCCGCGCGGGCGGCCTCGATCAGCCCGGCTGGATCGGCAACGGGCACGCCGCGCACATCCACCGTGACCAGGACGGGCTGCATGGCACCGGTGGCCTGGGCGACAGCTCCACTGAGCTTGGGGCTCCAGATCACACCGCCAACGGCAAGCAACACCGCCGTGAGGGCCCCGAGATCAATCAGGCTCCAGGACCATCGGCGTTTGTTGAGCTCAGCGGCCATCAAAAATCTGCAGACACGCAAGCTTAAGGAGCTTCTCCGCAGCCCACCACCCCCCGGCGCGATCCGATCGCAGCCGAACCGGTCCCACCAGAGCCGATCCCGCAGACAAGGAGCTCAATTGCTGAGACTGCCAAGAAAGCGATCGAGGGCCTTCAGACCATCTGCCATTGAGGGGGTCTGGCCCGGTTTGAGGGCTTCGGCCTGAAGCTCGGCATCCGGTTTCTGTTCGAAGTTCGCCACCCAGCGATAGCCGTCAGCATCCCGGCGGTAGAGGCCCCAGGGATCGGGAAACGAGCGCCGCAGGGCTGCCTCGGCCAGGGGGATCAGGGCATAGGCGCAACTCCAGGTGGAGAGGAAACCCCGCCGGCGCTGTCGGGCCACACTGCCGATGCCGATGGCGGCATCCTCCAGATTGCCGTTCAGCAGCAGCACGGCTCCACGGTGCTGCTGGCAGATCGTGTCAACATCTTCGTACTCAGCCAAGGCCGGTGCCACCAACACCAGCAACTCTGTGACGAGCTCAGCCCCAGGCTCAGCCTCCGGGTCAGCTGCCTTCTGCAGCCGGATCTGATCGCCGAGGCTGGCGATCGAGCCGGCCAGATCAGGGGCGTCCCGCTTGGCCAGGGCCGTGGCACCGGCATCGGTGAACAGCAGGCGCATCGGCAGCCCTTGCTCCTGCAACGCCGCCCCAAAGCGCAAGGCCAGAGGCAGGATCTTCAGACCCTGGAAGCGAAACTCGATCGTCCAACGGCTGGCCGTGCCGCCCTCTGCGGTGGCATCGAGCGCAGATTGCAGGGCGCAGAGGCTTTCAGCTTCAGCGCTGCGCAGGTCGGAAGGAAGCACGCCTGGGGGGTCTCGGGGATTTGACCCTACCGGCTGAAATCTGTGGCCATCGCCTGCTGTGCCCGTTCAAAGGCCGCCGGAACAGCCGCCAGGTCCTGGTCGCTCAACCAGGGCCCAAGGCTGAGCCGCACGCCACTCGACGCCTGCTCGGGGCTGTATCCCATGGCCGCCAGCACCGCGCTGCCCCTGGCTTGCCCCTGCTGACAGGCCGTGCCACTGCTCACCGCCAATCCCTGCCGCCAGAGGGCTTGAACCAGCGACCGTCCCGGCAACGGGCGGCCCTGGTCATCTGCCACCAAGAGGCTGATGTGGTGGGGCAGCCTGCGCTGCGGGCAGCCGCTCAGGCTCAGCCCCGGCAGGGCCAGCAAGGCCGCAGCCAAGCGATCACGCCGCGCCTGGATCGGGTCGATGCCACCATTGGCCAGCAGGCGCTGATCACAGAGGCGCAAGGCCTCAGCCAGCCCCGCCGCCAGCACCACCGGTTCGGTTCCGGCCCTGCGTCCCGCCTCCTGGCCGCCGCCAGCCAGCAAAGGCAGCAGCTCCAGGTCGGGGCGGCAGAGCAGCACACCGATGCCCCGTGGGCCTTGAAGCTTGTGGGCGGTGAAACTGAGCAGGTCAACCGGCATCGTCTCGAACTGGATCGGTTGGTGGCCCACCACCTGAACCGCATCGGTGTGAAACACCACTCCAGCGGCGCGGCAGCGCCGTCCGATCGCCTCGATCGGTTGCAGCGTTCCCACTTCGCTCTGCCCCCAGATCACCGACACCAGACGGGTGGGTGGGGCCAGCAGCGCATCGAGCGGCTCCAACTGCACCCGGCCGAAGCCGTCGACCGGACAGACCGCCACCTGCCAGCCCAGCCGTTCCAGGGCGGCGGCGGCGGCCGTCACGGCCGGATGCTCCACAGCCGAGATCACCAGGCGGCCAGGCGGCAGGGCTGCGGCAGCGCCTTGCAACGCCAGATGGGCCGCTTCGGTGCCACCGGAGCAGAAAATGAGGCCGTTGGGGTCGGCTCCAAGGCTGGCCGCGACCGCCTGACGGCTACGTTCGAGGCTGTCGGCAGCCGCCAGGCCGAAGCCATGCAGGCTGGAGGGATTCGCCCAGGCCGACTCCTGCGCCTGGGCCATCACCGCCAGCACCGCCTCAGCCGGCGGAGCCGTCGCACAGGCGTCTAGATAGAGCGGCGGCTCAACCCTGGGCTGGCTCATCGCGCTCCAGTCGGGCCCGGCTGCGGGATTCGAGCGATCCGGAGGCCATGGCAACGAGATCATCGAGCGAACGGCTGCTGAGCAGGGCGTCGACCCGGGCGCGGGCCTCAGCACTGGGGCAGTTCTCCGGTTGCTGGCAGCCCTGAACGCAAGCGACGGAGCAGTTGATCGCTGGCTGCTCGGCACTCACCGCTGGGAGAGAGGGTTCAGCGGCAACGGGCTGGGCCTGCTCCAGGCCCAGCAGCTCGGGGGCGAGCACCCCATCAAACGCCGGTTCTGCCGGCCCGGCCATGAACAGATGGCCGGTTTGTAGATCCCAGCGGATCCACAGCGTTCCACCCGGCAGATCCACCCGCGCCTCTGGCCCGCTCAGGCCCAGGCGATGGCAGGCCACCAGCACGGCACAGGCTCCGGTGCCGCAGGCCAGGGTGGGGCCCGCGCCCCGCTCCCACACCCGCATCACCAGGTGGTCAGCCGCCCGCACGGCCACGAAATGGACATTGGCGCGGGCGGGGAAGGCCGGGTCCACCTCCAGGAGCGGACCCAGGCGCTCGAGATCAACGTATTCAACGGCGGCCACCGGGATGACGAGATGGGGATTGCCCATCCCCACCGCCGCAACGGCAAAGGTTTCTCCACCCGCTTCGAGTTCGCCCTGGGGCAAGCCGGCCGGCCCGACCTGCAGCGTGGTGGGCACGTCTGCTGGCTGCAGAAAGGGCTCGCCCATATCAACGCGCACGCTGCCGTCGGCGAGCAGTTCCGGCACGATCGCGCCGGCCAGGGTTTCCACCTGCCAGCGCCGCCCCGGAGTGTCGCCATCGCTGTCGGCGAGGAAGCGGGCCAGACAGCGGATGCCGTTGCCGCACATCTCCGCCTCGCTGCCATCGGCATTGAAGATCCGCATGCGCAGTTCGCCGCCCTGTTGCGGCGGCAGGGCCAGGATCACGCCGTCACCGCCCACCCCGAAGCGGCGATCGCAGATCCGCTGCACCGTCTCCGGGCTCAGCCCCAGGGTCTCGTCGGCCTGGGCGGCTTCGCGGCCATCGAGCAAAAGAAAATCATTGCCCAGTCCTTGGTATTTGCTGAAGGCCAGCATCGGCATCGCCCCATCCACATACATTTGATCCTATGGAGAGTCATGCCCTGGATCCCAGTCTGCCCGGGGTGCGCCAACTCCAGGACTGGATCCGTGAGCGCACCCCACTCCAGCTGCAGCTCATCGACGGCACCGCCCTGGGCGGCTGCCTGTACTGGCAGGACCCGGAATTTCTGGCCCTGAAAACCAGCCCGGAGGCTCCGTTGCTGCTGATGGGCCGCCGCGCTGTGGCCCTGATTCGCCCGCTGGGCTGAAGCGGAGCGGGGGCCGTGGGCGGCATGTGGCACGATCGAGCACAAGAGTGCGTGGCTGAGTGAAACGGCCGTTTTGAAGCCATGGCCGTCTCAGAAAACACTCCAGCCGCTGCCGGCAAGCCCACTTCCGGCATCAAGATCGAACAGCCGGATCGTTACCTCCCCGCCGAGATTGAGGCCCGCTGGCAGGCGCGCTGGCAGGAGGATGGCCTCAACGCCACTCCTGAGAGCGACGGCGAAGCGGCGGCCGACACCTTCTACGCCCTGTCGATGTTCCCCTATCCCTCGGGGAACCTGCACATGGGCCATGTGCGCAACTATGTGATCACCGATGTGATCGCCCGGGTCCAGCGGTTGCGTGGCCGGCAGGTGTTGCAGCCGATGGGCTGGGACGCCTTCGGGCTGCCGGCGGAGAACGCCGCGATCGAGCGAGGAATCGATCCCGGCGACTGGACCGACGCCAACATCGCCCAGATGCGGGCCCAGCTGCAGCGCCTCGGTCTCTCGATCGACTGGGACCGGGAGGTGGCCACCTGCCACGCCGACTATTACCGCTGGACCCAGTGGCTGTTCCTTCAGTTCCACGAGGCGGGCCTGGCCTACCGCAAAGAAGCCACGGTCAACTGGGATCCGATCGATCAGACGGTGCTGGCCAATGAACAGGTGGATAGCGAGGGCCGCTCCTGGCGCTCCGGCGCCAAGGTGGAGAAACGGCAGCTGCGCCAATGGTTCCTGCGCATCACCGACTACGCCGAGGCTCTGCTCGATGACCTCGACCAGCTCGATGGCTGGCCCGAGCGGGTGCGCACGATGCAGGCCAACTGGATCGGCCGCTCGGTGGGCGCCCAGCTGCACTTCCAGATCATGGCGCCGGCTGGAGCCGACAACGCAGCCGCCAGCGAGCAGTCGATCACGGTCTTCACCACCCGCCCCGACACGATCTATGGGGTGAGCTACCTGGTGCTGGCTCCGGAGCATCCGCTGGTGGCCCGTCTCACCGCCCCTGAGCAACGCCTGACGGTGGAGGCCTTCTGTGATCTGGTGAGCGAACAGAGCGAACAGGACCGCACGGCCGAGGACCACCCCAAACGCGGGGTGCCCCTGGGCTCAAGCGCGCTGAATCCTTTCAACGGCGAGCTGATCCCGATCTGGATCGCCGATTACGTGCTGGCCGAGTACGGCACCGGCGCGGTGATGGGGGTTCCGGCCCACGACCAGCGCGATTTCGTTTTTGCCCGCCAGTACGAGCTGCCCGTCAAGCGGGTGATCGTGCCTGAGGGTGCCAGCGAAGAGGCCTACGACGGCGGCGCCTGGACCGCGGGCGGGCGGCTGGTTCACTCCGGGCCCTTTGATGGCCTTGAGGCCTCAGAGGCCCGCACCGGGATCGTGGCCCTGGCCGAGGCGAAGGGCTGGGGCGAGGGCAAGGTGAGCTATCGCCTGCGCGACTGGCTGATCTCACGCCAGCGCTACTGGGGCTGCCCCATCCCGATGATCCATTGCGACAGCTGTGGGTTGGTGGCGGTGCCAGCCGACCAGCTGCCGGTGGAACTGCCCAGGGATCTGGCCTTCAGCGGCAAGGGCGGCTCACCCCTGAGCCAACTGGAGAGCTGGGTGAACGTGCCCTGTCCCTGCTGCGGCCAGCCCGCCCGGCGCGAGACCGACACGATGGACACCTTCATCTGCTCGTCGTGGTACTACCTGCGCTACAGCGATCCCCACAACACCCAGCTGCCGTTCGAACGCCATGCCGCCGACCGCTGGTTGCCTGTGGACCAGTACGTGGGCGGCATTGAGCACGCGATTCTGCACCTGCTCTATTCCCGCTTTTTCACCAAGGTGCTGCGCGACAGGGGCCTGCTCAGCTTCGATGAACCCTTCCAGCGCTTGCTCACCCAGGGCATGGTGCAGGCCATCACCTACAAGAACCCGCAGACCGGCAAATACGTGGCCCCGGCCGATGTGGGCGATCCGGCCGATCCCCGCGATCCGATTGATGGCGAGCGGCTCGACACCTTCTTCGAGAAGATGTCCAAGTCGAAGTCCAACGGCGTCGATCCAGCCGTGGTGATCGACCGCTACGGGGCTGACACCGCCCGGATGTTCATCCTGTTCAAGGCGCCACCGGAAAAAGATCTGGAGTGGGATGACGCCGATGTGGAAGGGCAGTTCCGCTTCCTGCAGCGACTGTGGCGGCTGGTGGAAACTGCTGTAACCCGCGGACTGCGCCTGCCGAGCACCCCAGGAGCCGCCGCAACGGCCAGCACCCCGGCTGAGAAGGAACTGCGCCGGGCCGTCCACGCCGCCATCGCCGCGATCGACGACGATCTGGCCCCCGGCCACTACCAGTTCAACACCGCCGTCTCGGAGCTGATGAAACTCAGCAACGTCATGGCGGCCCAGCTGGAGGCGGCGGCCGAGCCTGTGGCGATCGAAGCCTTGAGCGCCCTGGTGATCCTGCTGGCCCCCTTCGCTCCCCACCTGGCCGAGGAGCTGTGGCAACGGCTGGGTGGGAATGGCAGCGTGCACCGCCAGCGCTGGCCCGTGGCCGATCCCACCGCCCTGATCCAGGACACGGTGCAACTGGTGATTCAGGTGAAAGGCAAGGTGCGGGGTCAGCTGGAGGTGCCCGCCGATGCCGATGCCGCCACCCTTGAGCGTCTGGCCCTCGAGAGCGAGATCGCCCTCAAGTGGCTGAAAGGCCAAGCCCCACGCCGGGTGATCGTGGTGCCCGGCAAGCTCGTCAACCTGGTGCCTTAAGCCGCGTCAACCTGGAGACGCAAGCAGGGCCACAGCGTGATGGCGCAGGTGGTCGTCGATGAAGCTAGCGATGAAGAAGTAGCTGTGGTTGTAGCCAGGCTGGCGCCTCAGCGTCAGTGGGTGGCCGGCCGCTTGAGCCGCCTCTTCCAGATCCTGCGGCCGCAGCTGACTCTCCAGGAAAGGATCGTCGAGTCCCTGGTCGATTAGCAGCGGCAGCCGCTGCGGCGCTGAGGCGATCAGCTCGCACGCATCCCAGGCACTCCAGCTGGTGCGATCGGGGCCGAGGTAACGACTGAAGGCCTTCTCGCCCCAGGGGCAGCGGCTGGGGTGGCTGATTGGGGCGAATGCCGAGACAGAGCTGTAGCGCCCTGGATTGCGCAAGGCGCACACCAAGGCCCCGTGCCCTCCCATCGAATGGCCACTGATGCCGCGGCGGTCGTTGAGGGGCAGTTCCCGCTCCAGCAGCGCCGGCAACTCCTGCACCACGTAGTCGTGCATGCGGTAGTGGCGTGCCCAGGGGGGCTCGCTGGCATTGAGATAGAAGCCGGCCCCGTGGCCGAAGTCCCAGGCCCCCTCCGGATCCCCCGGAACCTTGGGGCCCCGGGGGCTGGTGTCAGGGGCGATCAGGGCAAGACCGAGGCTGGCGGCCAGGCGATGGGCCCCGGCCTTCTGCATGAAGTTCTCATCGGTGCAGGTCAGACCCGAAAGCCAGTACAGCGCCGGCACCTGGGCTCCAGCGAGGGCCTGGGGCGGCAGATACACCGCCAGGGTCATGGCACAGTCAAGCACTGCCGATTGATGCCGGTAACGCTGATGCAACCCGCCGAAGCTGCGAGTCTCACTGAGCTTGTTGAGAACAGGAAGCGAGTCCATCAGCCGTTGAAGTGAATCACAGAGCGGATGCTCTGACCCGCGTGCATCAGATCGAAGGCCCTGTTGATCTCCTCTAGGGGCATGGTGTGGGTGATGAAGGTGTCGAGCGGGATCTCGCCTTTCTCGAAGCGCTCCACATAACCAGGCAGTTCGCTGCGGCCGCGCACTCCGCCGAAGGCCGAGCCGCGCCACACCCGGCCGGTGACCAGCTGGAACGGCCGGGTGGCGATCTCCTGGCCTGCTCCGGCCACACCGATGATCGTGGATTCACCCCAGCCTTTGTGGCAGCACTCCAGGGCTGCCCGCATCACCTCCACATTGCCGATGCACTCAAAGGAATAATCAACGCCTCCATCGGTGAGCTCGGCGATCACCTCCTGGATCGGCCGTTGCGACTGCGTGGGATCAAGGCAATCGCTGGCCCCCAGCTGGCGGGCGACCGCGAACTTCTCAGGGTTGGTGTCAACCCCGATGATCCGGCTGGCCCCGGCCATCACCGCCCCGATGATCACCGCCAGGCCGATGCCGCCGAGACCGAACACGGCCACCGTGGCGCCTGCTTCCACCTTGGCGGTGTTGAGCACCGCGCCGATGCCGGTGGTCACACCGCAGCCCAGCAGGCACACCTTCTCCAGCGGTGCCCGCTTGCTGATCTTGGCCACGGCGATCTCCGGCACCACGGTGTATTCCGAGAAGGTGGAGGTGCCCATGTAGTGATAGATGGGCTTGCCGTTCTTGGAGAAGCGGCTGGTGCCATCGGGCATCAGGCCCCGGCCCTGGGTGCCACGAATCGCCTGGCAGAGATTGGTTTTTCCCGACAGGCAGAACGAGCATGCGCGGCATTCCGGCGTGTAGAGCGGGATCACGTGATCACCGACGGCCAGGGAGGTCACCCCTTCGCCCAGGGCCTCCACCACCGCGCCACCTTCATGGCCCAGGACGGCCGGGAACAACCCTTCGGGATCCTGGCCGGAGAGGGTGTAGGCATCGGTGTGACAGACGCCACTGGCCACCACTCTGAGGAGCACTTCGCCAGCCTGAGGTGGAGCCACATCGATCGTGGTGATCTCGAGCGGCTCTCCGGCGGCCCAGGCCACGGCGGCCCTGGATTGGATCATGATTGGCAGAAGCGCAGGGAATCGGGCTGGGCCCAGGATCCCTCGGCGCTGTAGCCGCGATCATTACCGCAGAGATGGCGCAGGATCCAGAAGATGGGCTCCGGGCTCTCGAGGCCAAGGGCTGTCTGGATCATCTCCAGGCTGCGGATTTCGCCATCGGCAAGCAGCGCTTCGGTCCGGCTTTGCAGATCCAGGATCGTGGCAGCGGCCTTCTTGCCGGCCTCCACACCAGGTTGGTCGTAGGCGTTGATGTTGACCAGTTCGGCATAGAGGCCAACGGCCCGCTCAAACAGGGCAACAAGGGCACCAAGCGCCCGGGCATCGAAGCAGCGCAAGGTGAGGCTGATCGACTGGCGCCCCCCTTCACTGAGCGCCGCACGGGTTCCCTGCAGAAAGCCATCGAGGAAGTCGCCAGGCCAATCACCATCGATCGGCTTGATCTCGGCGGGATCGTCCAGTACCTCGATGAAGGTGACAAAGAAATTGTCGATTCCATCACGCAGTTGCTGCACGTAGGCGTGCTGGTCGGAGGAGCCCTTGTTGCCGTACACGGCCAGGCCCTGGTGCACCACCTGGCCAGCACGATCGAGGCGTTTGCCCAATGACTCCATCACCAGTTGCTGCAGGTAGCGGCTGAACACCTCAAGCCTGTCGCGATAAGGGAGCACGACCATGTCGCGCTGCCCTTTTCCGGCGCCGGCGGCATGCCAGGAGGCCGCCATCAGGGCGGCAGGGTTGGCCTCGAGATCGGCCACCCGGGTGGCCTGATCCATCGCGGCAGCCCCCGCCAGGAAAGCGCGTAGATCGGCACCGATCAAAGCGGCGGGCAGCAACCCGACAGCGCTGGTGATGCTGGTGCGGCCGCCCACCCAATCGAACATGTCGAAGCGGGCCAGCCACTGTTCGCTTTCGGCCTGGCGATCCAGGGCACTGCCCGCCATCGAGACCGCCACCGCCTGGGCTGGCCAGTTGCCGCCCCTGGCCTCCAGAGCAGCCCTGGCCTGCTCCATGCCGATATGGGGCTCGGGCGTCCCGCCCGACTTGCTGACCACAACCACCAGGGTGGTCTGTAGCCGATCAGCGAGGGCCGTCAGGGTGCGGCTGAAGCCCTGGGGATCGACATTGTCGAAGAAATGAAAGGGCAGGCCGACGCCCTCCTGCTGCAGGGCCCGCAGGATCAGCAACGGTCCAAGGCCAGAACCGCCAATGCCGATCCAGAGGACGTCCGTGAACGGCCTTGCTCCGGGGGCCTGACGGCTGTGATCGAGCACGCCTTGGCCAAAACGCTCGACCTGATCAATTTCCGAACGTATGTGTTCGGCCTCAGCTTGATCCGGACACAGCTGGGGGTCCCGCAGCCAGTAGTGCCCCACCCGGCGTTGCTCGTCAGGGTTGGCGATCGCTCCGGCTTCCAGCTCCCGCATCGCCGCGAAGGCCTCGCTGAAGGCCGGCCTCAACGCCTCGAGCTTGGATCGGTTCAGCGCCATGCGGCTGACATCCAGCCAGAGGCCCAGACCCTCGTGGTGCCAGAGCAACGCACAAAAGCGTTCCCACTGAGCCCGGGGCTCGGAGGGATTGAAATCAGGAAGCGTCATCCGACCAGGGTGGTTCATCGGGGTCTGAAGCTGAACCTATCGGTAAACGTTTCCAGGCCAAGCTCCATCTAGGCCAAGCCCCGTCCAGCCAAAGCTCCCAGCGCAATGGACAGCGCTTAAAACGACCCAGGACTGGATCAAGCCAGAGATCAACGCTAAAATGATGAAGATTCCTGAAATCTTCACGACGTGGCGCCAGCCGTCTGTTCATTTCCAACCAAGTGGACAAAACGTTTGGTCCATGCCTTTTCCAGGCTGGCACCGGTGGCCAGCCTTGCCATGATTGGGCTGATCGGCAGCAGCCGCCCCCTTCCCCTTCAGATCACCACCGTGGTGCACGAAACGGTGGTGAGCAGCGACAGCAGCTCTGCCTCTGCCCTGAGCCTGGAGGGACAGCGGCCGAACCCCGTTGATTTCACCCCAGAGGAACTCCAGGAGCTTCAACGCCGCTTTGGCGTCCATGGCCCCCAGCCAGAGCTGGCCCAACTCCTCACCCGGGGCCTCGACCAGCTCACGCCGTTGCGGGCCCACACCTTCCAGCGCCTGGAGCACCTGCAGCCGATCATCCTGAGGGAGTCGAAACAGCAGGGGGTCAACCCGATGCTGGTGGCGGCTGTGCTCTTTGATGAGCTGCAACGGGCCAAACCGGGCGAAGATCTGCCCATTGCCGCCCAGTCCGGCCTGTTCAAGACCCATGGCCCCGCCCAGCTCTCGGTGGGTGAACTGGTTCATCAGGGCCTGCTGCGCCCCGATGCCAGCGAGGCAGAAATGGTCGCTGCCCGCGAAAAGCTGCTGGATCCAGAAAGCAATGTGGCCTTGCTGGTGGGCAAGTTCGCTCGCCTCTCCACCGACCTCGGCTTCCCCACCGACCACTTGCTGGAGGCCAGTGCCAGCCCGCGCGATGCCAAGGCTCTGGCCACCCTGGCCTACCTGCACAACGGCAAGCTCGACTATCCGGCCAGGATTCTCAGCTACATGCAGGATCCCGCCTTGCATGCCCTCATCTACAGCACCTACAGGCCAACGATCTGGCCGGTGATCTAGGTCTTTTTCGGGTCGGCCCAGATCCGTTCGAGTCTCAGCAGAGCATCCCGAGGGCCGCGAGCCTCGACTCCAAAGCAGCCCAGTCAAAACTGCGGGGATCGGCCCGCTCACCGCCGAGATCAACGTAGGCGTGGGTGGTGATGTGACTGGCGGGAAAGTCGAAACGGCGCATCCAATCGGTCAGCACCACCGCCGTTGCGTCGTACTGGGCAGGGCTGTAGCCGCTGTGGGACGGATCGTTGTCTTCGCCGTCGATCGGGGTTTCGAGGCTGAGATGCAGGGCGAAATTGTTCACCGAACCGCCCACATCCGGATTGGTGACAACCCACTGACCGTTGAAAGCTGAATTTCCGGCACCGAATGCCCGGCGAGTGGGCTCAAGCGCCTCCACCACCTCGCCATCAAGACCGATCATCACGTGATAACTGACCTGATCCTCGTCTCGGGGATGGGGGGTCTGGAAGGTCTGCACGGCCGATTCCATTCCAAAAACAGTTTCGTGCAGCACCACCATCTGGGGCGTGGGATCGATCGGGTTGCCGAAAGCATCGCGGTCGTAACGGACGCCGAAATTGGTGGGATCGATGCGTAGACGACGCATGCTGGTTTGGAGACCAGCGAGCATCTGGGTGAGTCGAAGGTTCTCGCCTGGATTGGGTGTGGTGCAGCGGCGGCCCATCGGGCTGAGCCAGGGACGGTGGCTTTTCGGAGGCAGCGGCGCGGCGCGGAGAGGCGGCTCGACGGCCGGCGCCTTCTCACGCCCATTGACGTTTTCCAGCAACTGCAGCAAGGACGGTCGCTGACCTTCCCCCGCTCCAGCGGTGACATCACGGGCCACCCAACCCAGGCCGCCGATCCCCGCCAACGCCGCAATCCCCACCATCACCAGGCCGCCCCGCTGCAGGGAGAACCGCTGAGCCGAGGCGATCCAGACGCGGAACACACTCAACACGGCAGGAGCCCCAGCCACTCGGTCCGCCGCCGCAAGGCCTGGGGAGAGGCATTCGGATCGGGATCAAGCGTCCATCGCTCCACCTCGGCCGGGGACGCACGCAGGCTGAGCTGACGCAGGCAGCCGCGGCGGCTGATCGTCAGCTGTTGAGGCCGGCCAGCGACGAGCAGGGGGGGCAGGTCGTCAGGGCGCCGCAATCGCAGGCCATCGATGGCAATCAGCTCATCACCCACGACCAGGCCGGCCTGTTGCCCAGGGCCATGGCGCTGCACCCGCTGCACCTTCAATTCAGCCTGCTCCCGTTCACAACGGAAGCCCGTGTATGGATCGGCGCTGACCACCGCCTGAAGCTGAAGTCCCACATCGTGGAGATAGGCGTCAAGATCAGGATCATCGAAGCTTTCGAGCCATCGCGGCAGGTCATCGGCCAGATCTGGCGCTCGGGCAAGAATAGTCTGAACCAAAAGTTCTTCGCTGTAGCCCTTTCCACAGCGACCGAGGCTGCGCCACAGGTCACGCAAGACTTCGGCCAGGCAACTGGCGGCGCGCCGCAAGGCAAGATCGAGGACCAGGGAAACCACGGCACCTTTCAGGTAATAGCTGATCTGGGAATCATCGCTGTAGGCATCTCTTCGATACAACTTCACCCAGGCTTCCTCGCCGCTCTGGCGCAGGGTCTGGCCCTGCAGGCGTCCAGGTGTCAGCCGGTAGCGGCTGAGATCGGCGCCAAGATCTTCAAAGAGTTGGCGCTCGCTGCTGCGTCCCGCCAGCAGGGGCAGGAACTGATCGAAATAGCTGGTGACCCCCTCGGCGAACCAGAGCGTCGGCACGATCACGGGCCGGTCGTAATCGATCGGCGTAAGCTCAGCGGGCCGCAGCCTGCGCACATTCCACTGGTGGAGATACTCGTGGGCAATCAGCTGCAGCAGGCGCCGGTAGCCATCCGGCTTGGCCAGGGCCTGACGGCTGAACTGCAACACCGTGGAGCGGTCGTGCTCAAGCCCGCCGTAACCATGCTCCAGCAGATGGAGAATGAAGAGGTAATCGGGTGCCGCCGGCACCGCTTCACCCATCAGGTCGCAGCAGGCCTCACAGACGGCGGCCACATCCAGCAGCAGTGACGGGAAGCGAGAGAGGAGCCGGGCCTGATCGGCCGGGCCGTCTTCCCAGCTCACCCAACGGTGAGCCGCGCCGCGCACCTCGAAAGGGGAGAACCCATGGGGACCGGCCTCGATCGGGGTATCGATCAGCTGGTCGAAATGCTCAGCCAGCCAGCTGCCATCGCTGTGAACCGGCAAGGGCACAAAGGGGGACCAGGCTTCCGGTAGCTGAAGTGTCAACCGATGGGGCGTCCAACGCTCTCCTTCCACCTGGAGAGCAACGGCCGCCAGGGCCAGAAAACCGTGATCAGTATCGAGATGGCAGGTGCGCACACTGAGCTCGGTGGCCAGCACGGCATAACGGATCTCGATCGGGCCGAGCTGCTCCAGGGCCAGCTGCCAGCTGGCCGGGCCAACGCGCCGCGGCACGAGGCGTTTGGGAAGCATGGGTGGTGGCTCGCCAGAACCATGCTCCTGCCAGACCTCCAGGGATTCAAGGTGGCGGACGTAATCCCGCAACAAATAGGAGCCTGGAGTCCAGGCGGGCAAGCGAAAGGAAAGGGATGGTTGCCGCGGCGTGAAGCGCAGACGGACTCCAATGAGGTGCTGGCTGACCAGGCGCAAATCCAGGGAGATCTCAACTGGCGCCAATCGTTCAGGAGGCGGGGTGAAGAGTGGCCATCGGCAAGTGCTCCATGGCCTCGTTCAGGGCCATCCGCAGGGCATAGCGGTGGGTGATCTGGCCGATCAACTGCTGCAACGGCAGGGATCGGCTCAGCCGTTGCAGATCTCCAACCAGGCCGAGCGAACCATCCGCTTGCCGTTGCCAGCCGAGGGGCTGATCACGGTCCGCCAGTACCCGCAGCTCCACCGCAATCGCTTCCCCGGCAAAGCCGGTGATCACACCGCCGAGAATGGGTTGAAAGCCAAGATCTTCGAGGCTGGCGGCCAGCTGGGACGCGTCGCGAATGACCGTTGGCAGGATGGAGAGGTGCGACATGAGCCCGTTGCCTGCTGAGCCAAACCCTAGCGAGGGGCAAGATTCCATCCAGTGGCCATTGCCACAGCCATGGCCACAGCCACAGCCGTGGCCACTGGATCATCCCCTTCTGAGGCTGGGGGTGATGGCCTCAGGCCATGGATCCAATTTCGAAGCGCTGGTATCCAGCTGCCGGCACGGACCGCTGAACGCGTCGGTGGAGCTGCTGGTGGTCAACAACCCGGGCTGTGGCGCCCAGCGGCGGGCCGAGCGGCTTGCTGTGGACTGCGTCAGCTTGGATCACCGCCTGTATCGCCAGCGGCAGGATCTCGATCAGGCCCTGATCGAGGCCTTCGCCGCAGCCCGTATCGACCTGGTGGTGATGGCGGGCTGGATGCGGATCGTCACCCCCAGGCTGATCGAAGCCTTCCCAGCCAGGCTTTTGAACATTCACCCGTCGCTGCTGCCCAGCTTCCGCGGGCAAGACGCCGTCGGCCAGGCCCTGGCGGCAGGGGTGACCCTGACGGGCTGCACCGCCCACTTGGTTAGTGAGGTGGTCGATGGCGGAGCGATCCTGGCCCAGGCCGCTGTGCCGGTGCTGGACGGTGACAGCCACAGCAGCCTGGCGGAGCGCATCCAGCGCCAGGAACATCGGCTCCTGCCGCTGGCCGTCGCCCTGGCTGCTCAGCGCTGGAAACAGGCTCAGGGATAAAAGGGCAGCAGCGGCAGGCCGGTTTCCGCCGGCAGGCCGGCCATCAGGTTGAGGCACTGCACCCCCTGGCCCGCCTGGCCCTTGACCAGGTTGTCGATGGCACAGAGCAGAATCAGCTGACCGGTGCGCTTGTCCACCTGCACCGACAGCAGCGCCCGATTGGTTTGCCGCACCCATTTGGTGGAGGGATAGGTGCCGACCGGCAACACCTCCACGCAGGGGCTGTTGCGATAGGCCGCCCTGAGCAAGGTGGTGCAATCCTCGGCGGTCAGGCCGGGATCGCGCAGGCGCCCATAGACCGTGGCCAACAGGCCGCGCACCATCGGCATCAGGTGGGGCGTGAACTGGAGCTGGATCGGCTGGCCAACCGCCAGGCTGGCGGCCTGCTCGATCTCACTGGTGTGGCGGTGCCCCACCACGCCGTAGGGCACCACCGCCTCACTGGCTTCAGCCAGCAGTAGATGTTCCTTGGCGGCGCGGCCTCCTCCGGAGCAACCGGTTTTGGCATCGATGATGATGCCCTTCGTTTCAATCAGACCCTGCTGCAAGAAGGGCAGCAGCGGCAACAAACCAGCGGTTGGGAAACAACCGGGCGCAGCCACCAGACGGGCCTGACCAAGCCTCGCCTCCTCCCATTCCGGCAAGCCATAGACGGCTTCCTCGCAGAGGGCTCCATCAACGCGGGGGAATTGCACCGCCTCGCTGCTGTAGACCGCCTGCCATAGCGCCAGGGAACGGTAGCGGTAGTCGGCGGAGAGATCGACCACCCGGACCCCCCGCTCCAGGAGGCCGGGCACGAGCGTGGAGGCCAACCCACTCGGCAGGCTGAGCACGACGAAATCGGCGGCCGCTGCGATCGCATCGGGGGTGGGGGCTGACACCAGCGGGTCGCCTGGAAGCGGCAGGAAAGGTGCGAGTTCACTCCAGCGTTTGCCGGCGCTGCGCTCACCGCCGAGAAAGGTGACCTCCAGGTGGGGATGACCCTGAAGAAGGCGCAGGGTCTGCAGGCCACCGTAGCCGCTGGCACCGATCACCCCCACCCGCTGGGCTGCGACGGATCTGGACATGCCGGTGCCTCGGAAGGGCAGATCGTACCGGGGCCATCCTCAACGGCCCTATAAAGGAAAGAACACCGCGCCAGCCCTGGCCCGAACCGCCCTGACCCCCCGATCCAAGCTGAGCCCAGCCCCGGCCCTCTCCTCTGACCCCCTCTCCGGCAGGCCCGGCAGCCCCGCCAGTTCCAGCGCTGCAATCGATCAGCGGATTCGCTTCGATTCCGTGGCCGACGGCCTCGCCGCCATCCGCAATGGCGAGATGGTGGTGGTGGTCGACGATGAAAACCGGGAAAACGAAGGAGACCTGATCTGCGCCGGCCAGTTCGCCACCCCCGAGCAGATCAACTTCATGGCCACCGAAGCCCGGGGCCTGATCTGCCTGGCGATGGAGGGCGAGCGGCTCGATGCGCTTGAGCTGCCACTGATGGTGGATCGCAACACCGACAGCAACCAGACCGCCTTCACCGTCAGCGTGGATGCCGGACCTGAGAACGGGGTCAGCACCGGCATCTCCGCTGAAGATCGGGCCCGCACGATCCAGGTGGCAATCCATCCCCGCAGCCAACCCCAGGATCTGCGCCGTCCGGGCCACATCTTTCCGCTGCGGGCCCGGGAAGGCGGCGTGCTCAAACGAGCCGGCCATACGGAGGCCGCCGTGGATCTCTCCCGGCTCTCGGGGCTCTATCCAGCCGGGGTGATCTGCGAGATCCAGAACGTGGATGGATCGATGGCGCGCCTCCCCCAACTGGCCAGCTACGCCGAGCGGCACGGCCTGCGGCTGCTGAGCATTGCTGATCTGATCAGCTACCGGCTGGACACCGAGCGGTTTGTCCGTCGCCACGCCGAAGCCCAGATGCCGAGCGCCTTCGGCACCTTCCAGGCGATCGGCTATCGCAACGAACTCGATGGCAGCGAGCACGTGGCGATTGTGAAGGGAAACCCCGGCCAGGCCACCGGCCCGGTGTTGGTGCGGGTGCACTCCGAATGCCTCACCGGCGATGCCTTCGGCTCGCTCCGCTGCGACTGCCGTCCCCAGCTCGAAGCGGCCCTGCGCATGATCGAAGCGGCCGGCGAGGGCGTTGTGGTCTATCTCCGCCAGGAAGGGCGAGGCATCGGCCTGATCAACAAGCTCAAGGCCTACAGCCTCCAGGACGGCGGCCTCGACACGGTGGAAGCCAACGAGCGGCTCGGCTTTGCGGCAGATCTGCGCAATTACGGCGTCGGCGCCCAGATCCTCAGCGATCTGGGGGTGCGGCGACTGCGGCTGATCACCAACAACCCGCGCAAGATCGCCGGGCTGGGCGGCTATGGCCTCCAGGTCGAAGACCGGGTGCCCTTGATGATGGATCCCGGCCAGTACAACGCCTCCTATCTGGCCACCAAGCGGCTGAAGCTCGGCCATTTCCTGCAGACCCCGGCCAACGAAGCCAAAGGGCCAAGCGCCGTTGTGGCCTGGCGGGGCAATGGGATGCAACCGGAGCGGGCCATGGCGGAGCACTGGCCGAGCCTGCGTCAGTGGGCCCTGCAGCACCATCTCGACCTCAAGCTGGAGGAGCATCCCCGGCTGCTGGCCCTGCTGCAGCAACCGGAGATCGCCATCCTGCTCTCGCCCACCACAGCCCATGGGCTGGCCGAAGCCGACCTGACGGCCGTGCTGGCCCAGATGGCCGCGTGGCCGGGCACCATGGGGGTCAGCCTGCTGCTCACCCCCGACAGCCAGCGCAGCGGTCACCCCAGCGCCACCTTGGAGCCGGAGCGGCGCCCGCTGATGGAACTGCGGCAACGCAGCCCCCAGTTGCCCCCGGGCCCCGGGGGATTTCTGCACTGGCTGTGACAGCGATCGCTCTGACAGCCCAGGCAGGGCCAACAGGTCAGGCCTGAATCGTCACCTTGTTGATCTTGGTGCCCTTCTTGATCGCCAGCACCCCGGCCACATCGGCGACCTGACCGAAAACGGTGTGAACCCCATCGAGGTGGGGCTGGGCGTCATGACAGAGGAAGAACTGGCTACCGCCGGTGTTTTTACCGGCATGGGCCATCGACAAGCTGCCGGCCTGGTGCTTGCGGCTGTTGATTTCGCAGTCAATCTTGTAACCGGGGCCACCGGTTCCGGGGGCGCCGCCCGCACCGGCGCGGGTGTTGGGGCAACCACCCTGGGCCATGAAACCGTCGATCACCCGGTGGAAAGCCAGTCCGTCGTAGAAACCGGACTCAACCAGTTTCACAAAATTGGCCACAGTCTTGGGCGCATCGGCCTCGAACAGCTCGATTTCCACAGTGACAGGACCCTGGGCGGTGACTGCATCGGTCTCCATGAAGGCTCGGGTCACGCTGGTTCAGCAAAATCCGACTGTATCGACCCCCCCATCGACACCCCCCGTCCACCCCTCGCCAGCCTCGCTTAGAACAGGCCACGAACCTGGTTCTTGAACCTGGGGCCTCGCCCCGCCAGCGCATTGAATCTGCGGCGTCTTCCCGCTCCCCTCCTCTTTTTTCTCCCAGCCGATGAGCAGCTCCACCACTTCCGTCAAGGCCGGCCTGGATCTGGCCAAGGCCCGCCTCGGCGTGCTCGGCGGCAGCGGCCTCTACGCCATGGAAGGGCTCGAAGCGATCGAGGAGCTGGAAATCGAGACCCCCTTCGGCGCGCCCTCCGACCGCTTGCGACTTGGCAGGATCGGCGACCTGGAGGTGGTGTTCCTGGCCCGCCACGGCCGCCACCACAGCTATTCACCCAGCGAAGTGCCCTACCGGGCCAACCTCTGGGCGCTGCGCTCCCTCGGGGTGCGCTGGATTCTCTCCTGCTCGGCCGTGGGTTCGCTGCAGGAGCCGTTGCGCCCGCTCGACATGCTGGTGCCCGATCAATTCATCGATCGCACCCATCAGCGCCCGATCAGCTTTTTCGGCCAGGGGGCCGTGGCGCACGTCGGCATCGCCGATCCCTTCTGTCCCACACTCTGCCGCCTGCTGGGCGATGTGGCCGAGAGCCTGATGCCACCGGGCCGCCAGCTGCACCGCAGCGGCACCTATCTCTGCATGGAGGGGCCGGCCTTCTCGACCCGGGCCGAATCCAACCTCTACCGCAGCTGGGGTTGCTCGGTGATCGGCATGACCAACCACAGCGAGGCCCGCCTGGCCCGGGAAGCCGAGATGGCCTACGCCACCCTCGCCATGGTCACCGACTACGACTGCTGGCACGCCGAACACGCCTCGGTGACGGTGGATCTGGTGCTCGATAATCTCCGCGCCAACGCCGCGTTGGCCCAACAGATCGTGGCGATGGCTGCCGAGCGGATTGCTGTTCAAAGGCCGTCGAGCAGCAGCCACACGGCCCTGCGCAGTGCCCTGATGACGCCCAAGGAGCATGTGCCAGGCCACACCCGTGAGCGCCTCGACCTGCTCACCAGCCCCTACTGGGGCCCGTTCAACGGCAACGCCACAAACTGATCAGGGATCGCCGCAAGGGTCAGCGATCGGCCGGCTTAGCGGGGTGGAAGGGAGGCGCCTGCCAGCTCGAGGGCAGGGCGGAGTCTGCCGCTCGCTGTCACCAGAGCCTTGCGGGCGTCATCGGCCGATCCGCCCATGGCGGCCATCAGCAGGGCCGTCTTGACTGACCCTCCAGCGGCAGCCAGTAAGGCAGCGCCTTGAATCCTGTCCACTCCGGCGAGGTCCGAGAGGATGCGCAGGGCACGGTCTTCGAGCTTGGTGTTGGTGACCGCCACATCCACCATCCGGTTCCCGTAGGCCTTGCCGAGCTGAACCATCACCCCGGTGGAGAGAATGTTGAGGGCCATCTTGGTGGCGGTGCCGGCCTTCAGCCGGGTCGAGCCAGTCAGCAGCTCTGGCCCCGTGAGCAAGCGAATGTCGATGGCGCAGGGCATGGGCGCCTGGGCCGGCGGCACACAACTCATCGCGATCGCCAACGCTCCGATGCTGCCGGCATGGCGGAGACCACCCAGCACGTAGGGGGTGGTGCCGCCGGCGGCAATACCGACGAGAGCATCGGCGGGGCCGAACCCGCGTGCGATCAGGTCGTTGGCTCCGGCCTCGAAGCGGTCTTCCAGGCCTTCGGAGCTGCGCAGCAGGGCCGGAGCTCCACCGGCGAGCACGCCTTGAACCAGCTCAGGGGGGGTGCAGAAGGTGGGCGGACATTCCGCCGCATCCAGCACGCCGAGCCGGCCTGAGGTTCCAGCGCCGAGATAGAAGAGGCGGCCGCCGCCTTCAAGGCGAGCGCCGATGGCCGCGATGGCGGCGGCCAGCTCATGGGCGGCCGCCGCCACCGCCTGCTGCGGTTGGAGGTCTTCCTCGCAAAACAGTTGAACGAGCTCGAGCACGCTGAGTTGATCCAGGCTGGCACTCGCCGGATTCGCTTGCTCGGTGAGCAGGTTGCCGCGATCGGCGCAGGTCATAGGAGCCCCTCCAGACGGCGGCGGAACGCCTCGACCGCATCATTCTCCGCTGGCCCATCGCCGTCGCCATCACCTCCGGCGTCACCCTGGGGTTGGCCCTCCTTCCAGCTGCTCACATCCATGTTGCGCTCAGGGGGAGCAATCAACAGGCGCTCCTCGGGCGACTGGGGCAGGAAGCCGGCGGGAACAAAGCGGGCCTCGTAGCCAGCCTGAACACAAAACAGCTCCATCTCCTCGCGATCAAGAGACTCGACGCTGGGCACCGGAAAATCCTGGGCCTCCAGCAGACCGGCATAGCGCTCCGCATCATCGAGCTCTTCGAACAGCAGCACCACGGTGTGGCCGTTCAGCTCAAGGGAGTGGATGCCTTCATTTTCGGTACCGGCATCAAAAAGCAGAACATGAACAGCCATCGACCGAAACATTGCCGCCGCGCCAGTGTCTCATCGATCGCCGCCCCCCAGTTCCTCCCGGCTCTGCAGTGCGAGCTGCTCCAAGCGGCGGTAGAGGGCTTCTTCCGCTTCATTGAGTTGCTCGGGAACCATGATCCGCACTTCCACCAACTGGTCACCCCGCTGCTCCCCACGCGCCAGGCCACGGCCACGCAGCCGCAGCAATCGGCCGCTCGACGAGCCGGGCGGTACCCGCAACTGGACGCGCCCCTGCAGGGTCGGCACCACGACAAGGCAGCCAAGGGCCGCCTCCGGAGGAGACAACTCAAGCTGGAACGACACCCGTAGACCCTCGACGCGCAGGCCGTCTGCGGTGCGCACCCGCAGCTGCAGAAAGTGATCGCCGCCACCTGAGGCTACGCCGGCGAGGCGCAGTCGCCAGCCATCACCGGCCATCGGCGGGGTCCAGCATTCCACCGCGGTGCCACCGGGCAACTCCAATTCCAGTCGGGTTCCCTCCAGGGCCTGCTCCGGCGTGAGCTCAACCATCGTTTCCAGATCGGCTGCAGCCTGGACAGGCGGCGGCGACGGTGGAGCGTGGGTGACCCCTCCCGAAGGCGGATCCGGCTGCCACTGCGAATCGCTGGTGGGGCCAGAAGCGCCGCCTGGATCATCGCGAAAATCATCACCTAAACCATCCTCAAAACCGCCTCCAAAACTGTCTGCTGAGCCGTCTCCGGAGCCGTCGTCAGACTCGCCGGCGAAGGGCTCAGAGTCAGCCGTCTCTTCTGACCGGCGGCGACGGCCAAACAGAGCATCCAGGTAGTCCTCGAAAGCGGGGAAGCCTGCCGCAAAGGGATCAGTGGCGGCGTTGCGGGCGGCCAGCGGATCGAGGCCGGCTTCCCAGGCTGCCCGTCGCTTCGGATCACCGAGCACCGCATAGGCCTCATTGACCAACTTGAAGCGCTCTTCGGCAACGGGATCGTTGCCATTGAGATCGGGATGCCAGCGGCGGGCCTGCTGGCGGAAGGCACGCTTCAAGCTGGCGGCATCAGCGCCGGGGGACAGGGCGAGAACCTGCCAGTAGTCGGTTTCGAGCGGAGGCGATGCGCTGCGGGTCACGGAGGGTCAGTCCTCAGCCCAGGGATCCCGATTGGCGCCACCGCCGCGCTCATAGCGGGGTGGTTGGTACCCACCCCGGCTCATCACCGGCTCTTCCCAGGGGTCACGGCCACTACGCCTGCGGCCATCGGGCCGGTCCCAGTCATCCCAGTCGTCGTCGGAGAAGAGATCATCCTTGAGCGAACCAAGGGTGTTCTTGATGCCCTGAAGAGGCCCCGATTCGGATTTGCGCTCCGTCACAAGGCGACGGTTGAGGCCATAGAGGGCCTCCTGCAGCTGGCTGACCGCCAGGTCCAATTCCACCGGATCGTCTTCGCTGAGCAGGGCCTGCACATCACGCAGGGCAAGCTCCACCGCCCGCTGTTGGCGCTCCGCTCCATAGGGGCCCAGTTCCAGGGCCGCGTCCCGCAACCGACGCTCGGCCTGGGCTACCAGGGTCTGGGCACGGTTGATGCGATCCACCTCGGAGCGCTTGCGGCGATCCTCCGCCGCCTTGAGGGTGGCCTCCTCGAGTAAGCGGCTGATCTCTTCCTCACTGAGATTGGAGCCACCCTGAATCGAGACGCTCTGCTGACGGCCAGTGGTGCGATCTGTGGCCGAGACCTGCAGCAAGCCGTTGGCATCGATGTCGAAGGAGACCTGCACCTGCGGAACCCCCCGCGGTGCCGGTGGGATCCCCGACAGGCGAAAGCGTCCCAGCGACTTGTTGTCCGGCGCCATCTGCCGCTCACCCTGCAGCACATGCAGTTCCACCGCTGACTGGTTCGCCTCCGAGGTGCTGAACACGTCGGATTTACGAACAGGAATTGGGGTGTTGCGAGGAATCAGAACCTTCATCACCCCGCCGATCGTTTCGAGGCCCAAAGACAAAGGCGACACATCGTTGAGCATTAAGTCCCTGAGCTCTCCGGTGAGGATGCCGGCCTGAACGGCGGCACCAATCGCCACCACCTCATCGGGATTGACCGACTGGCAGGGCTCCCTCGGGATCAGCGTCCGGACCATGTCCTGAACCATCGGCATGCGGGTGCCGCCGCCCACCAACACCACATCGTCGATCTCTTCAGCCGTCAGTTCCGCATCCCGCAGGGCGCGCTGCACGGGCCTGAGCAAGCGATCGAGCAGATCGGGGCAAAGGGACTCAAAGCGACGGCGCTCCAGGCTGCATTCGATGTGAAGCGGTCCCTCAGGGCCGGTGGCAATGAAAGGCAATGACACCGGAGTGCTCTGAACACCGGAGAGCTCCTGTTTGGCTTTTTCAGCCGCTTCGTTCAGTCGTTGCAGGGCCTGACGATCGCGGCGAAGGTCGATGGCATGGGTCTGCTCAAAATTCTCAGCGAGCCAATCGACGATGCGGCGATCCCAGTCGTTACCACCCAGTTGGGTGTCACCGCTGGTGGCTTTGACATCGAACACACCGTTGGCGATGCGCAGCACCGACACATCGAAGGTGCCACCGCCAAGATCGAAAACCAGCACCCGCTTCACGGCACTGCGATCGAAGCCGTAGGCCAGCGCCGCTGCAGTGGGTTCGTTGAGGATGCGCTCCACGGAAAGCCCCGCCAGGCGTCCGGCATCCCGGGTCGCCTGGCGCTGGGCATCGTTGAAATAGGCGGGAACGGTGATCACCGCCGCCTCCACAGGCTCGCCGAGGTAGGTGCCGGCATCATCAACCAGCTTGCGCAGGATGCTGGCCAGCAGTTCTTCGGGGGCATATTCCCGTTCCGTGACAGGGCAGATCACGCGCACATTGCCCTGGTCGTTGGCCCGGATCGTGTAGGGAACAGCGAGGCTGCTCTCCTCAAGCTCATCCCAGCTGCGACCAAGGAACCGCTTGAGATTGGCGAAGCTGTTGCGGGGGTTCAGCACCAGCTGGCGCCGGGCCAGCTGTCCAACCAGCAGCTCCTGCTCCCGGCTGTAGCCGACCACCGAAGGAGTGGTGCGGCTGCCTTCAGCATTGGCGATGACCTGAGGCCTGCCACCCTCCAGAACAGCCACCACCGAATTGGTGGTGCCCAAGTCGATGCCAACGATGCGCCCCATGGACCCCCAAATCGAAGACCCAAACTACCGGCTCTTCAGGCCTGTGGCCGAGGGGAGCGGCCAGAGACGCCCGCACCTCCAGCCGGCCGAGGGCCGAGGGGATCAGGCGGAGACTGGAGGATTAACGCGTTCTTAGTGGATGGAAGCGGGGTGTCAGTTCTAGATTTTCGCTAGTTCAGGTGTTGAACTTTTGACGATGCGTACTTTTTCCCTGCTCCTGCGATGAGACCGGAGCCACCTGTGGATCGCTTCAAATTAAGGCGACGCCCGCCCTCAGAACGCTGGATTGACAGTGGCTTTCGCGGTCTCACCATTCTGCTTGCCTCCACCGTCGCCATCGTTCTGGTGGGGATCTTTCTTGTTGTGTTCCAAGGCGCCCAAGACGCGATCAAGGCCTTCGGGCTGACCTTTCTAACCACCTCCAGCTGGAACCCGGTCACCGGTGAGTACGGGGCCTTCACGGCGATCTACGGGACTTTGGTGTCGTCGCTGTTGGCGCTGCTGATTGCGGTTCCGCTGGGAGTTGGCACAGCAATTTTCATCACCGAAAATCTGATCCCAACCCGCTGGCGCAACATCATCGGGGTGATGGTGGAACTGTTGGCCGCGATCCCCTCGGTGGTGCTTGGTCTTTGGGCCATCTTCGTGATGGAGCCCATACTTCGGCCCTTTCTCAACCTTCTCCATGCCTCCCTGGGCTGGCTCCCACTGTTCAGCACCACACCCAAAGGTCCGGGGATGGCCCCAGCGATTCTGATCCTGGTGGTGATGATTTTGCCGATCATCACAGCCATTTCCCGTGACGCCCTCAACCAGGTGCCCATGGCCCTACGGCAAGGGGCTTACGGCGTTGGCAGCACACGCTGGATTGCCATCTTCAATGTGATTCTGCCCGCAGCGATTTCAGCCATCATTGGCGGGGTCATGCTGGCCCTCGGCCGTGCCATGGGGGAAACCATGGCGGTGACCATGATCATCGGCAACTCCACGAATTTCAGCTGGTCATTGTTGGCACCGGGCAATACGATCTCGGCCATGCTGGCCAATCAGTTTGGCGAATCCAGCGGCATTCAGGTATCAGCACTTCTCTATGCAGCCTTGATTCTGATGCTGCTCACCTTCACGGTGAATATACTGGCGCAGTGGATTGTCAAAAAGCTCAGCCTCCGCTATTAGCCGTTCAGCCTTCAGCTCGGATTAATTATTTCAAATAGTTCTGCATCATTCTTATTCAGAAATCCATACCCACAGAACCCGAACCCCAGATCCTGAATCTCGATGACGACCCTGACCCCAGCCATCAAGCATTCATCCCTGCGCTTGAATCCGTCGCTGAGACGCAACCGGCTTGATCGACTGTTCACCACGATTGCTGGTGGCTTCAGCTTGATCGCGGTGCTGCCACTGTTTCTTGTGCTCATCTACGTGATTTTGCAGGGAGGGCGGTTGATCAGCATCAATTTATTCACCCAACTACCGCCGGCTCCCGGTCTTGATGGAGGGGGGATCGGCAACGCCCTCATCGGCACGTTCGTGGTCACCTTGGTGGCTTCCATGATTGCCATTCCAGTTGGGGTTGGTGGTGGTATCTTTCTGGCCGAATATTCCAAAAGCGGGCCTTTCGCCCAGTTCATCCGCCTGGGTAACGACATCCTCGCCGGGGTGCCGTCGATCATCTGTGGCGTTTTCGTTTACGGGGCAATCGTGGCGACTCGGTTGTTCTTTGGTCAGTCGTACACAGCTGCCGCAGGGGGCATGGCCTTGGCGATCCTGATGCTGCCAACCGTGATCAAGACCACAGACGAGGGCCTCAGGCTGGTGCCCAAAGCGCTCAGCATGGGTGCGATTGGAGTGGGAGCTTCCAAGTTCGTGACGATCACGCGCATCACCCTTCCCAGCGCCTTCACACCAATTGCCACCGGCGTGGTGCTGGGAATTGCGCGTGCAGCCGGTGAAACAGCGCCCCTGATTTTCACTGCCCTTTTTTCACCCTTCTGGCCTGAAGGGGTATTCAATCCGATCGCCACGATGTCGGTATTAATTTATAATTTCGCGATCATGCCATTCGATGCCCAGAACGAACTGGCTTGGGCGGCCTCCTTTGTGTTGGTGATCCTGATCCTGGGAGCCAACCTGCTGGCCCGCTGGTTGCGGCGTTTTGCAAGCATGTGAGCCCCACCGATCTCAGCGTCATCTGCTCCATCCACCCTTCCTCCGCCGTTTCCCGGCCCTCTCACCATGACCATGACAATGCCCCGCAAGACACCAGCCATCACGAACCAGAGCTGCCTCTCCCTGGAGAAAGTCACGATCAGCTACGGCAGTTTCGAGGCCGTTCGTGATGTCTATTTAGAAATTCCCCGCGGCAAGGTGACGGCCTTCATCGGACCTTCGGGTTGCGGCAAGTCCACCGTGCTGCGAGGGCTCAACCGGATGAACGACCTGATCGAGGGCTGCACTCTCAAAGGTCGGGTGATCTTCGATGGCCAGGACATCTACGCCCCGGAGGTGGATCCCGTTGAGGTGAGGCGTCGGATTGGCATGGTGTTCCAGCAGCCGAATCCGTTCCCGAAATCAATCTACGAAAACATCGCCTTCGGTGCCCGCATCAATGGCTTCAGTGGTGATATGGATGAGTTGGTGGAGAGTTCCTTGCGCAAGGCCTTCATCTGGGATGAAACCAAGGACAAACTCAAGGAAAGCGGTAACTCCCTCTCCGGCGGCCAGCAGCAACGGCTCTGCATCGCCCGGGCGATTGCGATCGAACCGGAGGTGATTCTGATGGATGAACCGTGCTCGGCTCTTGATCCGATCTCCACACTGAAGATCGAAGAATTGATGCACGAACTCAAGAAAACCTTCTCGATCGTGATCGTGACGCACAACATGCAGCAGGCTGTGCGGGTGTCTGATCAAACGGCCTTTTTCAATGCCGAGGCCGTCGAAGGTGGTACGGGCAAAGTGGGCTATCTCGTCGAGTTTGACGAAACCGAAAGAATTTTCAATTCACCGCTCCAACAAGCCACCCAGGACTACGTCACTGGCCGCTTCGGCTGAACCCGTCGTTGTTTAGGGGTGCTTGTTCTGTGGCCACAATTTCAAACTCTTGGCATCCACTTGTTGGGACTTCTTGCTTTTTTAGTGCCCAAGAAAAAGCCGGCTTCAAAGCCGGCTTTTTTGATGAACTACGGAGAGGGAGGGATTCGAACCCTCGATAGAGTTGCCCCTATACAGCATTTCCAGTGCTGCGCCATCGTCCACTCGGCCACCTCTCCATTTAGAGTTCAAGGCCACATGGCAATGTAGCAGTCAGCCTTCTGAGGTTCTCGCCGCCGCTATGCGAAAACTGATTCCGATCACAGTCCACTGGCGCCAGCAGAACCGGGTGATTGCATTGGACGTGCCGGAAGGCGACTACATCCTCCAGAGCTTCGAGCAACAGGGAGAACCGTTGCCGTTCAGCTGCCGGAATGGCTGCTGCACCACCTGCGCCGTGCGGGTGATCGAAGGCAGGATCGACCAGGGTGAATCCCTCGGCCTCTCCCACGAGCTGCGGGCCCGGGGCTATGGCCTGTTGTGCGTGGCTAGGGCCACCGAACCGCTGCAGGTGGAAACCCAGGACGAAGACGAGGTCTACGAGCTTCAGTTCGGTCGCTTTTTCGGGCGGGGTAAGGTCCGCCCCGGTCTACCGATCGAAGAAGAATGAGCAGCAGACCTTTGGAGGCGGGCAGCGGCCATCAGGCCTTGTCCGATCAGGCCTTGGCCGCCTCGGGGCTGGCTCCAACTGAGATCGAACGACTCAGTGGTGTAGCCCGTTCCGCCGCCGCCGCCGGAGCTGCCGTACTGCAGCAGTTCTATGGCCATCTTGAGCAGATCCGCGAGAAAGGCCGCGCTGGAGATCTGGTCACAGAAGCAGATCTGGCTGCCGAGGCGGCGGTGCTGGAGGTGCTCTCGGCCCAAACGCCCGAGCTCGGTGTGCTGGCCGAGGAAAGCGGCCGCCACCCCAGCGAGGCCGCGCTGGAATGGTGCGTCGATCCCCTCGATGGCACCACCAATTACGCCCACTCCTACCCCTTCTTCGCCACCTCGGTGGGCCTCACCTGGCGGGGGTTGCCGCTGCTGGGCGCCATCGAGGCGCCGGCTCTGGGTGAGTGCTACTGGGCGGCCCCCGGTCTGGGTGCCTGGTGCAACGACCAGCGCCTTCAGGTGAGCGGCTGCAGCGATCTGGCGGCGTCGCTGCTGGTCACCGGCTTCGCCTACGACCGCCAGAGCCAGCCCGACACCAACTACGCCGAGTTCTGCTGGTTCACCCACCGCACCCGTGGCGTTCGGCGTGGCGGCTCAGCGGCGGTGGATCTGGCCTTCGTGGCCGCCGGCCGGCTCGATGGCTACTGGGAACGCGGGCTCTCGAGCTGGGACATCGCCGCCGGTGTGGTGCTCGTTGAGCAGGCCGGCGGGGTGGTGAGCCGCTACGACGGATCGCCCCTGCAGCTCAGCGAAGGGCGGCTGATCGCTTCGGCTCCCGGGCTTCACCAACCCCTGATGGCTGGACTGGCCCAATGCCGCCCCTTGCCTGGCGCCTGCTACGGCATCCCTGGCCCTGAGGCGGAAGCCTGACGAGGTGGCCTGAAGCGAGCCTTTCCATAGGATCGCCCCAAGACCACCATCTGCCGCCTGCCGTTCCCCATGGCCTTGCAACCCGCCGCCGGTGCCAGGGATCTCAATCCCGGCCAGGTGGATCGCAACCGCCGCCTCTGCGCCCAACTGGCCACGATCTATCGGCTCTGGGGCTATCAGGAAGTGGCCCCGCCGGCGATTGAACATCTCGACACGCTCCAGCTGCTGCGCAGCAAGCCTCAGAACGATGTGCTGCGATTGGCGTCGGAGGAACCGCTGGGGTTGCGGCCAGAGCTGACGGCCCCGATCGTGCGTGCCGCCTCCACCCGCCTGGGCTCCAGGCCACGGCCTCTGCGGCTGTGGGCCGAAGGCTCGATTTTTCGCACCTTCACCGGCGACGGCGGCGGCCAGCGCATCAGCGAACGGCTGCAGAGCGGCGTGGAGTTGCTCGGGGTGCGCTCGGCCGCCGCCGATGCCGAGCTGATGCGCCTGCTGCTGGCCTGCACCGAAACCCTGGGACTCAAGGCCAGCCACCGGCCGCTGTTGCTGGTGGGTCACCACGGCGTGCTCGGGGCCTTGCTCGATCGGGTGCCGGCGGAGCAGCGCCACGCCTGCCGGCAGGCCCTCACCGATTTCAACCCCCTGGCCATCGGCGCCCTGGAGCTGCCGCCAGGCGACGTGCACCAACTGCAGGAGCTGCTGCAGCTGCGGGGCCAGCCGGCGCGGGTGCTGCCGGAGCTGCAGCGGCAATTGGGCCCGACTCCCCTGCTCGCGGAGCTGGCCACCACCCTGGAAATAGTCGCGCCAGTGGCCGAGCGCCTCGGAGTGGGGATTCAGCTCGACCCCAGCTTCCAGCCCCAGTTCAACTACTACGACGGAATCGTCTTCAAGCTCGTCTGCCAGGGCGAGGAGGCGCCGGTGGAAATTGCCAGCGGTGGCCGTTACGACGCCCTGGTGGAGCGCTTCTGCCCTGATCCAGCCGAGGCAGCCGGGGTGGGATTCGGCTTCCGGATCGAGGAAATCCGCGACCTGATCGACCCGGCCAACCGGGTCGCATCACACCAGGGATCGCGACTGGTGGCCTACGCCAAACAAGGCAGCAACCATGGCGGCCTGGCCGCAGCGCTGGAGAGGCTGGAAGCCTTGCATCGGCTGGGCCAGTCGGCCGAATTGATTCCCGATCCCTGTTTGAACAAACCGGAGGCCGAGGCCATCGCCAGCGCCAGGGGCAGCAGCGGCCTGGACTGGCTCGGCTGAGCCTGCGGCCAGACATTTATAGGATCGGGCGAATCACGCCCAGCCCGCGCCATGGCCCACACCATCGTCACCAACGTCTGCGAGGGCGTGTCTGACTGCGTCGATGCCTGCCCGGTGGCCTGCATTCACCCCGGCGAGGGCGCCAACAGCAAGGGGACCAGTTTCTACTGGATCGACTTCGACACCTGCATCGATTGCGGCATCTGCCTGCAGGTCTGCCCGGTAGAGAGGGCGATCCTGGCTGAAGAGCGCCCCGACCTGCAGCGACGCTGAGCGATGGCCACGGCCCGAAAGCTTGCCCCGATTCGGGGAATGCCCGGCTGGACCCGGGTTCTTCATGTCCTTGATCTGGCCGTGCTGCTGCTGATGGCCGGCAGCGGCCTGCAGATCTATAACGCCAATCCGGTGTTCGGCGGCCGCGAGGGAGCCACCGTGCCGGAGCTGTTCACCCTGGGGGGCTGGCTGGCAGGGGGCCGGGACTGGCACTTCGGCTTGATGGGCCTCTACGCCGCCAATCTCGCGGTCTGGATCGTCCTGCTCTTCGACCAACGCCGGCGGCGCCTGGCCGATGCGGGCGATCTTGAGCGGCTGCGCGCCAGCGAAAACCGCCAGAAACGGCGGCTCTCGGCCCATCGCCTGGTGTACAGCCTGATGCTGGTGGTACTGGGTTTCAGCCTGATCACAGGCCTGGCCATGTACAAGCCGGCCCAGTTCTGGTGGTTATCGGGTCTGTTCAGCTTCGCCGAACCTCTCGGGATCAGCAGTTGGCAGACCCTGCGCGTCAGCCATCTGGCCACGATCCCCGCCATGCTCCTGCTCACGATCAGCCATGCGGTTCTCTCCTGGCGGGTTGGTGGCTTGCGCCTGCTGCGCGGGATGTTTCTGTGAAGCGGCGCCAATGGCTGGGTCTTGGCGTCAGTGGCGGCTCCTCGCTGCTGCTAGGAGGCTGCGCCTTGAACGGCCTCAGCAAAGCCGTGGGCAACGCCACCCAACCACTGAATGAACGCATCGAGGCCCTGATGCAGAGCCGGAATCCGGTGCCGGAATTCCGCCGTGATCAAGTGGATCCAGACGCACTTCTGGTCAATAGCTTCAACGGAGTTCCCCGGCTGGATCCAGAGAGCTACCGGCTGCAGGTCGATGGACTGGTGAGCCAGCCGCTGAACTTGAGCCTGGCCGATCTGGCGGCGTTGCCCCAGCATGATTTCGTCATCCGCCATGTCTGCGTGGAGGGCTGGGCGGCGATCGTGGCCTGGTCGGGGGTGCGCCTGGCCGATGTGCTCAGCCTGGCGGGGATCTCCAGCCTGGGCGGCTATCTGGCGATTGATTCAGCCGACCAGTACTTCTCCACCTGGGATATCGCCGCAGCCCTACACCCCCAGACCCTGCTGGCCACGGGCATGAACGGGGCACCGCTGCCGGTGGTCAACGGAGCGCCTGTGCGCCTGGCCACGCCGATCAAGCTCGGCTACAAGCTCAGCAAATGGGTCACCCGCCTCCAGGTGATCGCCACCCTGGAAACGCGCAGCGGCACCTGGGAAGACAAGGGCTACGAGTGGTTCGCCGGGCTCTAGTGGACGGGTTAAGGGTTCGGTCACCCCTCCCTGGCCGGGCTTGATGGGCCCGGCGCCCCTTTCCTAAGGTCTCCTTGCTGAATCTTTTTTCTTCGATCCCATGACGGTGCTGGAACAGGGCCAGATTCAGATCCACACCGAGAACATTTTCCCGATCATCAAGAAGGCCGTCTATTCAGGCCATGAGGTGTTCCTGCGGGAGCTGGTGAGCAATGGCGTTGATGCGATCAGCAAGCGCCGTATGGCGGCGATGGCCGGTGATTGCAGCGAGGGCGAAGAAGGCAAGATCCAGATCCGCATCGACCGGGAGAACAAAACTGTCACCATCAGCGACAACGGCATTGGTATGTCGCGCGATGAAGTGAAGCGCTACATCAATCAGGTGGCCTTCTCCAGCGCCGAAGAATTTCTTGAGAAATACAAACGCGAAGATGATGCGATCATCGGCCATTTCGGGCTTGGCTTCTATTCCAGCTTCATGGTTGCCGCCAAGGTGGAACTGGTTTCGCTGAGCGCTCGCCCAGAAGCGGAGGCGGTGCGCTGGAGCTGTGATGGCTCTCCCAATTTTAGCCTTGAAGAAGGCGAGCGAGACACACCGGGAACTGACATCATCCTGCACATGCAGGAAGAGGAACTCGAATATATCGAGCCCGCAAGAATCAGGGCATTGATCACCACCTACTGCGACTTCCTGCCCGTAGAAGTGCAGCTGGAAGGCGAAACGGTGAACAAGCGTCAGGCTCCCTGGCGGCAGAGCGCCCGTGATCTCACCGACAAGGACTACATCGAGCTCTATCGCTATCTTTACCCCTTTCAAGGCGATCCGCTGCTCTGGGTTCACCTCAGCACCGATTACCCCTACAACCTTCAGGGCATTCTCTATTTTCCAAAACTGACCGGTCGCGGTGATTGGGAGAAAGGCGAGATCCGGCTGTACTGCAACCAGGTGTTTGTCAGCGATTCGATCAAGGAAGTGGTGCCCCGCTACCTGCTGCCCTTGCGCGGCGTGATTGATTCACCCGACATCCCTCTGAACGTGAGCCGCAGCGCCCTGCAGACCGACCGGCGTGTTCGCTCGATCGGTGGCTTCGTGGCCAAGAAGGTGGGCGATCGCCTCAAGCAGCTGCATCGCGACGAGCCCGAGCGTTACAACGAAATCTGGGAGGGGATTGCGCCGTTCATCAAGATCGGCGCCATGGAAGACGAGAAGTTCGCCGAACAGGTAGCGGATCTGGTGTTGTTCGGCACCACCGCGGAGTCGGCCTTCACCACCCTGGCCGATTACCGCAGCCGCCTGCCGGCAGACAACGACAAACGGGTGCTCTACTGCACCGATGAGGCCGGCCAGGCCGGACCCCTGGCGCTGTGGAAGGGGCAGGGGGCCGAAGTGCTGCTGGCCGATTCACTCATTGACGCCCAGTTCATCCCTTGGCTCGAAGCGCGCCATGAGGACCTCACCTTCCGGCGCGTCGATGCCGAACTTGACGAGAGCCTGCAGGAGGAAGACAGCGGCATCACCGACGCCGAGGGCAAGGACAGTTCCGAGCAACTGCGCAGCCTGTTCAAAGAAGCCCTGGCCAACGACAAGGTGACCCTGCAGGTGCAGGCACTCAAGGGTGAAAGCGCCCCTGCGGCCCTGATCCTGTTGCCCGAGCAGATGCGCCGCCTCAACGACATGGGAGCCCTGATGGAGCAACGGTTGCCGGGCCTGCCCGACCATCACGTGCTGCTGATCAACCGCCGGCACCCGCTCGTTGAAGGGGTGCTCAAGCTCTCGTCCGGAGCCGTGATCACCGGCGGCGGCACCTCACCCACGCGCCAGCTTGCTGACGAGCTCACCCGCCATATCTATGAGATGGCCCGTCTCTCCGTGGGCGGTCTGGAACCCCAGGAGCTGGCTGGCTTCCAGCAGCGCAGCGCCGATCTGATGGGGCGGCTGATGCAACGAGGCTTCTGATCGCCGCAGGATCTCTTGCCGGACCTTTCGGGCACTCCAGCAAGAGATCCACCACCCTTTGATAAAGTGTTGGTTGGGCTTGTGCCCAGTTGTCGTGTCTGAATTGATTGTCATGTCCCGGGTTTGTCAACTCACCGGCAAGCGCGCCAACAACGGCATGGCCGTCAGCCATTCCCACGTGCGCACCAAGAAACTCCAGCAGGTGAACCTTCAGGAGCGCCGCCTTTGGTGGGCTGAAGGCAAGCGTTGGTTGAAGCTGCGCGTCGCCACCAGCACGCTGCGCACCATTCAGAAAAAAGGTCTCGGGGCCTATGCCCGCGAGCTGGGCATCGACCTGTCCAAAATCTGATTTGAGTTGCAGTCATCCACGATCCAACAGCACCTGATTAGTTTTGGGTTCTGTTGGTTTTAATCCAGCTTCACAACAGTTCTGGTTTTAGCCAGCGATTCAGGAGCTTTGCGTGAATGGCGGTACTGGCTCGCAATTCAGCGATTTTGTTTGGTAATGACGGCCGGTCCAGTTGCTGCTCCCAGCTCATCCGCAAGTCTTTGGCCGTTACAGCCTGGTCAAGATCCTGGCAGGGGCAGTCGATTGCACCGGCTGCGGCAGCCACCTTCGGGTCGTAACTGAGCGCCACGCAGGGGGCGCCGGCGAGCGCGGCCAGGATCAGGCCATGCAGGCGCATCGCCACCACCAGCCCAGCGCCACTGAACAGGTCTGAAGCAGCAGCAGGGTGATCGATCTGGCGCTCTTCGCTGCGCTGCAGCAGCCGTTCGGGCACGAGGCCCTCGGCTGCCAGGCGGCAGAGCAGGCCGCGATCTTGATCGCGGTGGAAGGGCAACCAGATCACCTGCCGCTCGCACCCTGCCGCCAAGCTATCCACAGCCTCCAGCAGCGGGCTCCACTGGCGGCCCTCCAGTAGAACGCTGGGTCGCCAGCAGAGCACAATCGGCCCACCAGCCCCCTGCCACACCTGGGCCGGCAGCGACCAGACAGGGTCTGCAGCCACGTCTCCTTGGAGGCCCCAGCTTGAGGCCAGCTGCGCTGAGGCGGCGTCGCGCCAGCTGATCGCCTGCACCAAGGGCAACAAAGAGCGGACCAACAGGCGGCTGCGACGCCTGCTCAGGGGCCCCAACCCCTGGCCCCAGAGCAGAACGGGTTTGCGTCTCAAACGGGCCGCCAGGATCAAGGCGGCGTAATACAGCAAGCTGCGGAAGCTGGTGGAGTCCTGAAGCAGGCTGCCTCCGCCGAGCACCAAGGCCCGGCAGGAGCCCAGGGCTGCCAGCACCGCCGGCAACTGGCGCCGCTGGGTGGTTTCCAGTGCGAAGCAGCGCTCGATCTCAGCCTGGTCGAACGCCGTGACAACCGGCACGATTCCAGCCGGGAGTTGGCCTAACAGGGCCTCCAACAGGGCGTCATCGCCAAGGTTGTGCTCGCCGTAGTAGCCGCAAAGCAACACCCTGGGATCAGCCGCGGCTGATGCAGCCCTCGTCGGGTCGGCAGGGGACGGGTCCACCAGGCTGGGTGTGGAAGTGGGAGGGCGCAGCATCGCATCCGCTTGTCTGGCCGCTCGGGCGCCACAGCCCGAGTTCAAGGCTTCGTACATTACGGAATCTTCGACGGCGGGAGACATGCATGCCCTGTCCCTGCCCACCTGGTGGATCCACATCGCCTCGGTGCTGGAGTGGGCTCTGGCGATCGTGGCGATCACCTTCTGGGGGGAGAGGCGGGATGAGCCGCAATGGCGCTGGATCGCCCTGGCGATGCTGCCGGCACTGGTCAGCGCCATGGCGGCCTGCACCTGGCACCTGTTCGACAATCCCGATGCCCTCAAGGGCCTGGTGGTGCTGCAGGCCTTCACCACCCTGATGGGCAATTTGGCCCTCGCCGCCGCCGCCTGGAACCTGCTGCCCGCCGAGCCCCAGCCATGAGCCTGCTTCCAGCTGGACCGGGCATCGCCTTGCTGGAATCTCTGGCAGCGATTGATCCTGGCCCTCTGTTCGTGATCTCGCTGCTTCCCTACCTGGCATTTCTGCGCTGGGCGGGGCGTAGTGGGCGGATGCCACCGCTGGCCCTGCGGGGGTTCCAGTTCACCTTGGTGTTCGTGGCCGTGACGATCGTGGCCGCCGTGGTCGCTGAACAGCGCTTCGGGCAGCAGCTGGCTGATGTGGACGCCCTCCACGGCGGCGCCGAATCGTTGCTGACGGTCGGCAACCTGATGATCCTGCTGGGGTTCAGTGGCGTCGGCAAGGCAGCGAAGCCGGCGACGGAGCAGGCGAGCACTCCGATGAACAAGTCTTAAGCGGCCGTGACCGCCGCCCGATTCCCCCGGAAGATGGGCCGACACTCACTGCTCCGCGATGCTCGCTCCGCTCCTGGCCATGGCCCCCGCTTCATTCACTTGGTCCCCCAAGGTGGCCCTGGTGATGATCGTCTGCAACGTCGTTGCGATCGCGATCGGCAAGGCCACCATCAATGTCCCGTCAGCAGGGCCGGCCATGCCCAACCCCCAATTCTTCGGAGGTTTCGGGATCGGGGCCGTGCTCGGCACCACTAGCCTCGGACACATCTTCGGCATCGGCGTGATCCAGGGGCTCGCTTCTCGCGGCGTGCTCTGAAACACGACGACCCCCTTTAACGGTTCACCGGGAACCCCTTCAACGGCGCAGCGCTCAGCGCCAGCCCAGCAGGTAGGGCAAGGCTTTGAGGCCATAGCGCTCAAAGCGATAGTCGAACAGCAGGGCGGAGAGATCCTCTGCCCTGCTGGTTTGATGGAGCCCCCGCAGCAGTCGCTCCAGCCGCCGGTCGGCCCTCTGGTCCACCAGGCCCAGCCAGGTGCGGCGGGCCAATCGGCCGCTCAATCCCCAACGCCAGCCCAGTTCCTGGCGCAAGCGAGCTGGATAGCTGTTCAGCCGGGCCGGCGAACCAGCCAGGGCCTCCCGCAGCGGATCCACCAGCAGGCGGCCACTGGTCATGGCGTGGCGAATGCCCTCGCCGCCCAGCAGGTTGGCGGTGCTGATGCCATCCCCAAGGGCCAGCAGCCGACCGCGGCGATGGCGATCCCGGCGCCCGACACTGCTACGGATTCGGCCGCCATGGCGATCGATCACGCGAGCCTCCTCGAGGCCGCAGCGCTGCAACAGCCTCTCCATCCAGGGCCCCAGCGCTGAGGCTCCCGGCCCAGAACCTGGCTTCTCACTCTCCAGCCGGCAGACCCCCAGCTTCAGGCGCCCTGGCTGCATCGGAAACACCCAGCCATACCCCTGGGGCATCCAGTCGCTGCCAAGGAAGAAGCTCAGCCGCTCCGACCAGGCCTGCCAAGTGCTCAGCGGAACTTCCATCAACCATTCGGCCCCGAGACCGCAGACCAGGGGATCGGCGTCAGCCGCCGGTTCACCGATCAACGACCGCTGCTGACCGCTGGCATCCACCACCCAGTCGCTGGTCACCTCCAGGCTGCGACCATCGGCCTGACGCAGCCTGGTGACCATCCGCTCCTGATCCGGCGCGCAGGCCAGGGCCTGGGTTCCCAGGCGCAGCGCCCCGCCCCAGCCCACACATTCCGCCGCCAACCACTGGCGCAGCGCACCGAAATCGAGAACGCCCCCCAAGGGCCGCTCGGCCTGCCAGCGCCAACGGCCGCCGGCGGGGCCATGCAACTGCCAGCCGTTCCAGCGACTGGCCACCAGTTCAGCTGGCAGGCCGAACTGCTCGATGGCCCCGATCGGCAAGGCGGCGCTACTGAAGGCAGCCCGGCGCAGATCGGGCAACCTGTCGACAAGCAGCACATCCAGCTGATGTCTGGCCAGACCCCTGGCCAGCTCGCCACCGGCGGGGCCACAGCCCACCACCAGCACCTGGCAACGGAGTTGCTCAGCTGGGCTCAAACCGCCAACGGCTGGCGCTTGAGGGCAAGGCCGAAACGCTGGCAGATGCGCTCCGCCATCTGGGGCGGGGTGAGCCCGAGGGCCTGTTTGCTCTGGTCAGGGCTGGCGTGATCCACCAGCTGGTCGGGAATGCCGATCCGCAAGACAGGCACCAACACCTCGTTGTCGTTGAGGCTTTCCACCACTGCGGCACCGAAACCGCCAGGCAAGGCTCCTTCTTCCATGGTCACCACCCGGCCGATGCGCCGTGCCAGCGGCAGGATCAGGTCTTGATCAAGCGGGCGCAGGAAGCGGGCATTGACGACCGCCGCCCGCACGCCGTCTTCCTGGAGCAGTCCAGCGGTGGCCATGGCCGGAGCCACCATGGCGCCGTAGGCGACGATCAGCAGGTCATCGCCATCGGCCAGCTGCTCACCGCGGCCGATCTCCAGCGGCTCCCAGCCTTCTTCGGCCAGGGGCACGCCCTCGCCTTCCCCGCGGGGAATGCGCAGCGCGCAGGGGCCGTTGTGGTGAATCGAGGTGACGAGCATGCGCTGCAGTTCGGCCTCATCCTTGGGGGCCATCACCGTGAAGTTGGGGACGGCGCGCAGATAGCTGATGTCGTACTGACCCTGGTGGGTGGGGCCATCGGCGCCAACGATGCCGGCGCGATCGAGCACGAAGGTGACCGGCAGCTTCTGGATGCCCACATCGTGAATCAGCTGGTCGAAGGCCCGTTGCAGGAAGGTGCTGTAGATCGCCACCACCGGCTTGAGGCCGGCGGTGGCCATGCCGGCCGCCATCGTCACGGCATGCTGCTCGGCGATGCCGACGTCGAAGTACTGGCTTGGCAGCGCCTTCTCGAGTAGGTCGAGGCCAGTGCCGGTGGCCATCGCGGCCGTGATCCCCACAACCGTGGGGTCGTGCTCGCAGAGCTTCACCAGGGTCTGGCCGAACACCTTGCTGTAGCTCGGAGGCTTCGGCTTGCTCGACGGGAAGGCCTTGCCCGTTTTGAGATCGAACGCCGACTGGGCGTGATAGCCCACCTGGTCGGCCTCGGCGTAGGGGTAGCCCTTGCCCTTGGTGGTGACCACATGAACCAGTACCGGCCCATCACAGCGGTGGGCCGCCTGGAAGGTGCGCACCATCTCGGCGATGTCGTGGCCATCGACCGGGCCCATATAGGTGAAGCCGAGTTCTTCAAAGACAGCGCCCACCTTGGGCACCGCCAGCCGCTTCATGCTCTCTTTGAGCGTCTTGAGCTCAGTCGGCAGCTCGCCGTGCAGGAAAGGCAGATTCTTCACCGCCTCCTCAGCGCTGCCGGAGAGGAACTGCAACGGCGGGCTCAGCCGCATGCGGTTGAGGTACGTGGAGAGGGCGCCCACCGGCGGTGAGATCGACATGTCGTTGTCGTTGAGCACCACCAGCAGCCGGGTCCTGGGCAGGTGGCCGGCATGGTTGATCGCCTCGAGGGCCATGCCACCGGTGAGGGCACCATCGCCGATCACGGCCACGCATTTGAAGTCTTCGCCACGGCGGTCACGGGCCAGGGCCATGCCCAGGGCCGCCGAAATGCTGGTGGAGGCATGACCAGCACCGAAATGGTCGAAGCGGCTCTCGGCGCGTTTCAGGTAGCCCGCGACCCCGCCCTGCTTGCGCAGGGTGTGGAACTGGCTGTAGCGGCCCGTGATCAGCTTGTGGGGATAGGCCTGATGGCCCACATCCCAGGCCACCCGGTCGATGTCGAGATCGAGGGTCTGGTAGAGGGCCAGGGTGAGTTCCACCACCCCCAGGCCCGGTCCGAGGTGACCACCGCTGGTGGACACCACCTCCAGGTGTTTCTCCCGGATCTGCCTGGCAAGGGCTTCGAGTTCGCCAATGGTCAACCCGTGCAGTTGATTGGGATGGCTCAGCTCACTGAGATGCATGCCCCGCCCTGTTCTGTAACAGTCAATCTACGGGTTGCCTTCAGGGGTCGGGTCTCCTGGTCACCTTTCCTGAAGCGGCGGTTGCCACACTGGGCCCATGGACGACTATCTGCAGCGCATCCTGCGGGCCCGGGTCTACGACGTGGCGATCGAGTCGCCACTCGATCCGGCCCCGAACCTTTCGCTTCGGCTGGGCAACACGGTGCTGCTCAAGCGGGAGGACCTCCAGCCGGTCTTTTCGTTCAAGCTGCGCGGCGCCTACAACCGCATGGTCCACCTCTCTGCCAGTGAGCTGGAGCGGGGTGTGATCGCCGCCAGTGCCGGCAACCATGCCCAGGGGGTGGCGCTGGCCGCCGGCAAACTGGGTTGCCGGGCGGTGATCGTGATGCCGCTCACCACCCCGGAGATGAAAGTGCGCGCCGTGACGGCCCGCGGCGCCGAGGTGGTTCTGCATGGCGACACCTATGACGAGGCCTACCTGGAAGCCCGGCGGCTGGAGGCCAGCCGGCAGCTCAGCTTCATCCACCCCTTTGATGATCCCGAGGTGATCGCCGGCCAGGGCACCGTTGGCCTTGAAATCCTGCGGCAGGCCTCGCCTCCCCCTGACGCGATCTACGTGGCTGTCGGCGGCGGGGGCTTGATCGCCGGCATTGCCGCCTATGTCAAGAGCGTCTGGCCCAAGGTGGAGATCATCGGGGTGGAGCCGGTGGATGCCGACGCCATGACCCGCTCGCTGGCCGCCGGCAAGCGGGTGTGCTTAGAGCAGGTCGGCTTGTTCGCCGACGGCGTGGCGGTGCGCGAAGTGGGCGTTCACACCTTTGAGCTGGCCCAGCGCTACGTGGACGCCATGGTGACGGTGAACACCGATGCGATCTGTGCGGCGATCAAGGACGTGTTCGAGGACACCCGCTCGATCCTTGAGCCCGCCGGTGCCCTGGCCGTGGCCGGCCTGAAGGCCGATGTGCAGCGGCGTGGACTGCAAGGGCGCACTCTGGTGGCGGTGGCCTGCGGCGCCAACATGAATTTCGATCGCCTGCGCTTCGTAGCCGAGCGGGCCGAGTTGGGCGAAGAACGCGAAGCGATGCTGGCGGTGGAGATCCCCGAGCGCACCGGCAGTCTTCGCCGGCTCTGTGAGCAACTCGGCCAGCGCAGCCTGACTGAATTCAGCTACCGGATGGCGGATCCCAACGTGGCCCAGATCTTTCTGGGGGTGCAGATCAGCGGCAGAAGCGACACCAAGCAACTGATCGAACAGCTGCGCGGTGGAGGCTTCGCCTGCCTGGATCTGAGCCGCAACGAGCTGGCCAAGCTGCACCTGCGTCACATGGTGGGCGGCCGCTTGCCCCAAGCGGTGGCCCACACTCCACCCGATAACAGTGAGGAGCTGCTGTATCGCTTCGAATTTCCGGAGCGGCCCGGGGCGCTGATGGCCTTCGTCAGCGCCCTCCACCCCAACTGGACGATCAGCATTTTCCATTACAGGAACCAGGGCGCCGACGTCGGCCGGATCGTGGTGGGCGTTCAGGTGGCCGATGGCGAACGCGACGCCTGGCAGGCGTTCCTCTCTGGACTGGGCTACCGCCACTGGGAGGAAACCGGCAATCCCGCCTATGCCTTGTTTCTCGGGGCCACCCACCGCCCGATTCCCGTGGTGGCCTGAGCCGGAACAGCTGCGGTACGTTGCCGGCAGAGCTCTGCGGGTGAAGGCCGGTGTCGAGCGAGCAAGACCGAGGAGCCAATCAGCCCGTCCCAAAGCAGCCACTGGCTGCCATAAGGGCTGGGGCGCCCCATCAAGCGGGGTCAGCGGCCGAGTCCATCTCCCTGGCCGCCCGGTTGGAGGCGATCCTCTACCTCAAAGGCAGGCCGATGGCCATCAGCGAGCTGGCTGAGATCGCCAGCCGCGACCAGCCAGACGTGGTGACCAGGCAAGAGGTGGAGCTGGCCCTGATCACCCTGATGGCCGACTACGCCCACCGCGACACGGCCCTGGAGATCAGCCAGGAGGGCCCGCGCTACAGCCTGCAGCTGCGCGAGAGCCTGGGCGATCTGGTTCGCAATCTGCTTCCCGTCGAACTGAGCACCGCCACCCTGCGCACCCTGGCCACCATCGCCCTGAAAAAGCGCATTCTTCAATCCGACCTGGTGGAACTGAGGGGGTCGGGGGCCTACGACCACATCAAGGAACTGATGGCCCAGAACTTCATCGAACGGCGCCGCCAGAGTGAGGGGCGTTCCTACTGGGTCAGCCTCAGCGAAAAATTCCATCGCACCTTCGCTGTCAAAGACGAACTCCAGGAAGCCTTGGCCGCCAAGCCTGTGGCCTCTCCATCAGCCTCACTGCCATCGGCTGAATCAGCTCGGCTGCCAAGGGATGGGGACAAAGCTGCATAGAGTCGGAGCCTGAACTTTGTTCTGACGAGAACCGTGTCCATTCTCAGCTCGATCTTTGCCGTCCTGGCCCAGACCCTGAGCATCTACAGCCTGGTGCTCCTGGTCAGGGTGCTGTTGAGCTGGTTCCCCAATCTTGACTGGAGCAATCCGGTGCTGGCCACAGTCAGCTCGATCACCGATCCTTACCTCAATGCCTTCCGCGGTCTGATCCCGCCCCTGGGCGGCCTTGACCTCTCCGCGATCATCGCCTTCATCACCCTCAGCCTGGCCCAGGGTTTGCTCGGTAGCCTCAGCGCCTCGCTGCCCTCTGGTGGTCTTGGCTTCTGAGGCCTCAGAGCTCAAGACACATCGAGCTCCAAGGGCAGCAGCTCCTCACCGGCTTGGGCCCGCACCCGAACCGGCTCCTTGAAGCCCCGGGCCTTGGCTTTGCTCACCTGCAACGGACCTGGAGTCGCTGCCGGCACCGCCAGGCGCAAAGCGAACGACATTGGCCCTGGTGGCACATCCCCGATCGATCCCACCCTGCTGCGGTTCTGCAGCACGGGCTCGCCACTGGCATCGAGGATCTGGGCGAACAAGTCGGTGTCCACCACAGGCCTTGAACCTGGGTTAGTCACCACCCCCCGCAGGGCATAACAACTGGCACCCACCGGGCGCCGCAGCTCGGGCTGGGCCCCGGCATCCTCAGCAGGACAAGGCTCAAGGCTGATCTCAGTGACGGCAAGATCGGCGGCCAGCGCCGGTGCAATCGGCACTACCAGCAGCCAGAAAGCCGCCAACAAAACGGTAACAAAGGCGGCCTGAAACGGGCTGGGGAAGCCCCAAAGGGACGGTTGATTTGGGTGGCTTTGAGCAGGCATCGAATCGGGCCAAGAAGGGTCAGGCCAGCGAAGATCAAGAGCAGGCTGGCCCACTCAGGCCCATCTTCGCGGGAATCAAGCTTCTGCAGTGGTTGCTCTGCAGTTGGTTGTTCAGCGCTGGTCGCCGCTGCCGCCGATCACGTCGCGCTCGGCCCGGCTGGCCAGTTTGAGCAAATTGGCGCTGGCCACCTCGGCAAGGTCGAAGCCGAATTCACTGGAGAGCTGGGCGACGTACCAGAGCACATCGCCAAGCTCCAACTTGATACTCTCGAGTGCCGCGCTGTCGAAGACGCCGCCTTGGTCGCGGAGGACCTTCTTGACCTTGTCAGCGACTTCACCGGCCTCACCGCACAGACCCAGGGTGGGATAAATAGGATTGCCCCCCACCTGGGGGTAACGGGCCGTTGCACGGGCCTGGACTTGGTAATGGTTGAGCTCCATCGGTTCCGTTGTTGCGGCGCACGGGCAGGACCGGATGGTAGTTTCCGCTTAACATTTGGCCCCCCCGATGGCCCAACCCGATCTGTCGCGACGCACCAAGATCGTGGCCACCATCGGTCCCGCCACGGAATCACCCGAGCGACTCCGCCAGTTGATCCATGCCGGCGCGACCACCTTCCGGCTGAACTTTTCCCACGGCGACCACGCCGAGCATGCCCTGCGCATCGCCACCATCCGCCAGGTGGCCCATGAGCTGGGCATTCACGTCGGCATTCTCCAGGATCTTCAAGGGCCCAAGATCCGTCTGGGTCGCTTCATCGGCGGGCCAATCACCCTGGCCAATGGCGTCAGTTTCGACCTCACCTCACGCGATGTGGCCTGCACCCAGGAGATCGCCACCGTCACCTACAACAAACTCTCCGCTGAGGTGATGGAGGGCAGCCGCATCTTGCTCGACGACGGCCGAGTCGAGATGGTCGTCGACCGGGTCGACAAGCTCCAGCAAACCCTGCATTGCACCGTGGTGGTGGGCGGTGTGCTCTCCAATAACAAAGGTGTGAACTTCCCCGATGTCCAGCTCTCGATCCGTGCCCTGACCGACAAGGACCGCCACGATCTGGCCTTCGGCTTGCAACAGGGTGTCGACTGGGTGGCGCTCAGCTTCGTGCGCAACCCCTCGGACATGCAGGAGATCCGCGACCTGATCAACAGCCACGGCCACACCACTCCGGTGATCGCCAAGATCGAGAAGTTCGAGGCGATCGATCAGATCGATCAGATCTTGCCCCTCTGTGACGGCGTCATGGTGGCCCGGGGCGATCTGGGCGTTGAGATGCCAGCGGAGGAAGTGCCGCTGTTGCAGAAGGAATTGATCCGCAAGGCCAACTCGCTCGGCATCCCGATCATCACGGCCACCCAGATGCTCGACAGCATGGCCAGCTGCCCCCGCCCCACCCGCGCCGAGGTGAGTGACGTGGCCAACGCCATTCTCGACGGCACTGACGCTGTGATGCTCTCGAACGAAACGGCCGTGGGCGACTACCCGGTGGAGGCGGTGGCCACGATGGCGCGGATCGCCTGCCGGATCGAGCGTGACTATCCCAGCCGCCCCGTGGACAGCCACCTGGCCAGCACCATTCCCAACGCGATCAGCCAAGCGGTGAGCACGATTGCCCGCCAGTTGAGGGCCGCAGCGATCCTGCCCCTCACCAAGAGCGGCGCCACCGCCAGAAACGTCAGCAAGTTCCGGCCCTGCACCACCATCCTGGCGATCACCAGCGATGTGAATGTGGCCCGCCAGCTCCAGATGGTCTGGGGCGTGAACCCCCTGCTGATCGACAACCAGGAGTCCACCTCCAGCACCTTCACCCTGGCGATGGGCATCGCCCAGGAGCAGGGGCTGCTCAAGGAAGGGGATCTGGTGGTTCAGACCGCCGGAACCTTGTCAGGGGTGAGCGGCTCCACGGATCTGGTCAAGGTGGGCATCGTCTGGGCGGTGCTGGGCAGGGGGCTAGGAATCGGCCATGGCTCCGTCAGCGGCAGGGTGCGGGTGGCCACCAGCCCAGAGGCCGCCGCCCGCCTGGTCGACGGCGAGATTCTGGTGGTGCGCGAAACCACGGCCGACTACCTCAGCGCGATCCGCAAAGCCAAGGCGGTGATTGCCGAGGCCGCGGGCAGTGAAAGCCACGCGGCAGTGATCGCCCAGAGGCTTGGAGTGCCGGTGATCGTCGGTGTCAGCAACGCCACCACCGACCTGCGCCATGGCGAGTTCGTAACCATGGAGCTGCGCGAGGGCCTGGTGCACAGAGGCGCACGCAGCTACAACACCGCATCCGACCGGAACGGCAGGATCTGATCTTGGCCATGATGGCGGCCGGAGCCTTGCTTGGCGATTGATGGCTGCAAAACTTCCCCTCTCCGAAACCGTGGGGATGGCCCTAACCACCCTCAAGGCCAACCGCCTGCGCAGCCTGCTCACCATGCTAGGCATCGTTATCGGCAACGCCTCGGTGATCACTCTGGTGGGGGTCGGCAGGGGCGCCCAGAACCTGGCGGAAAACCAGCTCAACACCCTCGGCGCCAATGTTCTGTTCATCGTGCCGGGCAGCAACGATACCCGCAGGCAAGGAATCGCACCCCCACGGACCCTGGTGCTCGACGATGCCGACGCCATTGCTGAACAGGTCCCCAGCGTCAGCCGCGTGGCCCCCCAGATCACCCTGAACGAGGTGGTCCAGGCCGGCTCGAACAGCGTCAATTCGTCGGTATCGGGGATCACGCCCGAATTCCTGCCCGTGCGCCGCTTTGAGGTGGCCCAGGGGCGTTTCTTCAGCCCGGATGACATGTCATCCGCCCGCAATGTGGCCGTGATCGGCCCCGACCTGCGCGACAAGTTACTGCCGGTCGGAGCCGCCGTCGGCCAGACCCTGCGAATCCGTGATCAGTCGTTCGAGGTGATCGGCGTGATGGCGCCCAAAGGCGCAGCGTTTGGCAGCAATCAGGACGAGGCTGCCTACATCCCGCTGAGCACCATGGTCAACAAGTTGGGGGGACGCACCCGCTTTGGGGTGAGCCTCACCTTCATCAGCGTCGAGGCGCTCAATGAGGCCAGTACCGGAGCGGCCAAGTTCCAGATCACCAACCTGCTGCGCCAGCGCCACCGCATCCTGCGGGAGGACGATTTCGCCGTGCGCTCCCAACAGGATGCGCTCTCGATCGTGGGCTCGATCACCGGCGGCCTGACCCTGATGCTGGGAGCCATCGGCGGGGTCTCCCTGCTGGTGGGTGGCATCGGCATCATGAATATCATGTTGGTCTCGGTGAGTGAGCGCACCCAGGAGATCGGCTTGCGCAAGGCACTCGGGGCCCGCAGTGGCGATGTGCTTCTCCAGTTTCTGGTCGAGTCGCTTGTGCTCGCCAGCCTTGGTGGCCTGATCGGCAGTGCGGTGGGACTGGCCACTGTTGGGGCAGCAGCCCGCTTCACGCCTTTACCGGCAGCGATCGCCATGAACAGCGTGGTGTTCACCGTTGCGCTCTCGGGCGGAATCGGGCTCTTCTTCGGGGTGGTGCCAGCCCGCCGCGCCGCCCGGCTCGATCCGATCGTGGCCCTGCGCAGCCTCTGAGCCAGCACAAATTCTTAAGAAGGCCGATTGGTTGCCATCGCGACCAACGCTCCACGCCCATTGATGGGTTGATGAGCATTCGAAGATGCTTTGTAACTGTGTCCCGCCTTCCCTGCGGTTTCCGAAACACCAGCGATCGCATGATTATCGTGCGCTGTTGCGGTCCCCAGGAGTTTTATCTGGAGCGGGTGGTGTTCCCCTTCGAGTTGCTGAGCTTCGAAGCTCCGCTCGGCTCGGAACTGGAAATCTGGACCCATGGCCTGGGCGGGCCTGAGCTGCTGGAGACCGTAGCCGCCTCCGAACTGATGATCGAGGAAGGCGACAAACGCCCTGCTTGAACATCGATCCCCAGGCATCAGCGCCCAAGCGGCATTCAACCTGCCGCCCGTGACAAACTGAGTAGGCCAAGAGTCCAGTAGGCACCGGCCCCGGCCGGCAAGCCAGGGCTTTACAATTCGTAAAATTAAAGGTCGTTCCATGAATCAGCGCTGGCGTCTGATCGCTCTCTGGCTGCTGCCGCTGGCCGTAGCGCTGTTTCTGGCCTGGCAGGTGCTCGGCAACGGAGCCGGGGGTGGTGGCGGCGATCGTTTCGCTCCCCAGGGGCAGGCAACGGCTGGCCCCCGCAACACCGCCGTCGCACGCATGAGCTATGGCCGCTTCCTCGATTACGTCGAAGCGGGGCGGGTCACAGCCGTGGACATCTATGACGGCGGCCGCAACGCCGTGATCGAAGCTGTCGACCCTGAACTCGATAACCGCGTCCAGCGCCTGCGGGTTGACCTGCCCGGGCTGGCACCCGAGCTGATCAACACCCTCAAACAACAAGGGATCAGCTTCGACATCCATCCCCCCAAGAACAACCCTCCGGCTTTGGGCATCCTTGGCAACCTGCTCTTCCCACTGCTGTTGATCGGGTCGTTGATCTTTCTGGCCCGCCGCTCCTCCTCAATGCCCGGCGGTCCTGGCCAGGCCATGCAGTTCGGTAAAACCAAGGCCCGTTTTGCCATGGAGGCCGAAACCGGCGTCAAATTCGATGACGTCGCCGGCGTGGAAGAAGCCAAGGAAGACCTCGAAGAAGTGGTCACCTTTTTGAAACAGCCCGAGCGGTTCACCTCGGTGGGAGCAAAAATCCCCCGTGGCCTTCTGTTGGTGGGGCCGCCAGGAACCGGCAAGACGCTTTTGGCCAAGGCAATCGCCGGCGAGGCCGGTGTTCCCTTCTTCTCGCTCTCAGGCTCTGAATTTGTTGAGATGTTCGTCGGAGTCGGCGCCAGCCGTGTCCGCGACCTATTCAAACGCGCCAAGGAGAACAGCCCCTGCCTGATCTTCATCGACGAAATCGATGCGGTGGGACGGCAACGCGGTGCCGGCATCGGTGGCGGCAACGATGAACGGGAACAGACCCTGAACCAACTGCTCACTGAAATGGATGGCTTTGAAGGGAATACCGGAATCATCATCATCGCGGCCACCAACCGCCCCGATGTGCTCGATTCGGCGCTGCTGCGCCCCGGCCGTTTCGACCGCCAGGTGTCCGTAGACGCTCCCGACATCAAGGGACGCCTGTCGATCCTGAAGGTCCACTCCCGCAACAAGAAGCTCGCTGAAGGTGTCTCGCTCGAAGCCATCGCGCGACGCACGCCAGGTTTCACCGGAGCTGATCTCGCCAACCTGCTCAATGAGGCAGCCATCCTCACGGCCAGGCGCCGCAAGGAAGCCACCACCCTCGCCGAGATCGACGATGCGGTCGATCGGGTCATTGCCGGCATGGAAGGCAAGCCCCTCACCGATGGACGCAGTAAGCGATTGATCGCTTATCACGAGGTTGGCCATGCCCTGGTGGGCACCCTGGTCAAGCAACATGACCCCGTCCAGAAAGTCACCCTGATTCCCCGCGGCCAGGCCCAGGGCCTCACCTGGTTCTCCCCTGACGAGGACCAGATGCTTGTCAGCCGTGCCCAGCTGCGCTCGCGCATCATGGGAGCCCTGGGCGGGCGAGCTGCAGAAGCCGTGGTCTTCGGCCATGCCGAGGTGACCACTGGCGCCGGTGGTGACATCCAGCAGGTGGCCGGCATGGCCCGCCAGATGGTCACCCGTTTCGGCATGAGTGATCTTGGGCCGGTGTCCTTGGAAGGTGGCAATCAGGAGGTGTTCCTGGGCCGCGATCTGATGACCCGCAGTGACATCTCCGAGTCGATCTCAAAGCGGATCGATGAGCAGATCAGGCTGATTGTCGACAGCTGCTACCGCGACACCGTCGTCTTGGTGGAAAGCAACAGAGCCTGCATGGATCGCCTAGTCGAACTGTTGATCGAGAAGGAAACACTCGATGGGGATGAACTGCGCAGCATTGTTGCCGAATTCACCGTGATTCCCGAGAAGGAGCGCTTCTCTCCCCTGCTTCAAGCCAGCTAAGGCCAAGCCAGCAAAGGTGGTGGTCGTGGGGCGGAAAGCCAAGGCTTTCCGCTTGCATTGGAATTATTTTCTTAACCTATTGTTCATCAAGCTCAGTATCTTGCAAACTAATGTGGGATACATCGCCTATCCACCTTGAGCAATACTCACTCGCCAATGGAGTCGTTCAGCCAATACCGCGGCGATGACTGGACTCCAGAACGGGTGGCCTTCCACCAGAATCTTGAGATGTTTGCCGAGAGGGTGGGGCTGATTGTCGGACTCCAAAGTAATGGCAAGGTCAGCCAAGACAATGCCTATTCAGAGATCAGACAGCTCTGGAAAGAACTCAAAGGCAGCAAGGGCCACCTGATAGACAATAAACTCGGCAAGAACAAAGGAGAGCAAACTGACTGACCCACCAGCTTGCTGTTAAAACAAGTTTGAATCAATCCAGTCCAGATCAATTCAATCCAGACCGGCTAATCTGGATTAATTTAATCTTGGATGATACTCCCTAGATGACACAAGCCAGCCAAAGTTATAGATAATCCTGTATTTCGATCCGTTCAACTGACTGGCCGGATCGGGCGACGCTCAATCACCTTGTCGATCAGTCCGTAGGTCACGGCCTCTTCCGGTGACATGAAGAAGTCACGGTCCGTGTCCTGCTCGATCCGTGCAAGCGGTTGGCCGGTGCGAGCTGCCAGCTCCCGGTTCAGCTTGTCTTTGAGGAAGAGAATTTCATCGGCCTGAATGCGGATGTCGCTGGCTTGGCCGCGGGCACCACCGAGGGGCTGGTGGATCATGATCCGGGAGTGGTGCAGGCTGCTGCGCTTGCCTGCGGCGCCAGCATTGAGCAGAAAAGCCCCCATGCTGGCCGCCAATCCGACACATACAGTCTGAACATCAGGCTTGATGTGCTGCATGGTGTCAAAAATACCGAGACCGTCGTAGACAGATCCACCCGGTGAATTGACGTAGAGGTAGATGTCTTTGTCGGGATCTTCGGCTTCAAGAAACAGCAGCTGGGCCACGACCCGATTCGCTGACTCCGAGGTGACGGGCTCTCCGAGGAAAATGATCCGCTCTCGAAGCAGACGGGAATAGATATCAAAGGCGCGCTCGCCCCTGCCCGAATCCTCAATCACGATCGGGATCATCGGCAAACCATCAACACAGTGTCTCGATCTTACCGAGGCCGATCGCCGACTCGGGGTGTGCCCGGCGCTATGGTCCAGATAATCATGGGAACCAAGTGTGGGTGCCAGTCTCACCGTCGCTGACAGCAAGCGCGCTTTTCATCAGGCCTTTCCCTATGTGATTGCTCCCCTCTATCGGCGCCTGGTGGATGAGCTGCTTGTCGAGCTCCACCTGCTCAGCCGCCAGAAGGGGTTTGCCCGTGATGCGCTCTTCGCCACCGGCCTAACCCAGGTGTTCGACAGCTTCGCCAAGGGCTACCGCCCCGAATCGCAGCAAGAGCCACTGTTTGTGGCTCTGTGCGCCTCGGCTGGCTTCGATGCCGCCGAGTTCCGCCGCGAGCGGGAGGCGGCCGTTCAAATGGTCGGCAAGCACAGCCTGGAGGAGGTCCGAGGCTGGCTCTCAGCGCAGGGCGAGGGAGCACCTGAACCCATCGCTGGGGTTCTCGAGCAGGTCAAACGCCCTGATTTCCACTACTCCCGCCTGTTCGCCGTTGGCCTGCTCAGCCTGCTGCAACAAGCCCAAGGGGCAGGCAGCCTGGAGCCCCAAGCGCTGCAGGCGTCGGCCCACGAGATCAGCGCCACGATGGGCCTGCTCAAAGAGCGCGTTGATAAGGACCTCAGCCTCTACGCCGGCAATCTCGAGAAGATGGCCCAAGCCGTTGAGTTGATGGAGGAAACCGTGGCTGCTGATCGGCGGCGACGCCAGCGCCAGGCTGAGGAACTGACGGCGCGGCAAGAGGTCAGCGCCAAAGCGGCCACTGAGACCCCTGCACTCAGCGGCGAAGGAGCCGCCAGCGAAGCCAGTGAGACCAGCCCCAGCAGCGAACCTGCCGCCCCCAGCGCCAGCCGCTGAACGAGGCCGCAAGACCTCTATCTGCGCGCTCAGGGATCTTCCGCCAGCTGTAGGGATCCCCACAACGAGGACAACGGCCCTGGCTTCTGGTCCGCGTTAGGTTTTGTAGCGCTGAACAGTTCAAGCTGCTCGGCCTGGCTGATCACGGGTGGCAATCCCTGGGGGAGCAGTGAAGCGGAGGAGAGCGCTGCAGGGCGGGCCTTCAAGATCAAGGCCACTCCAGGCGGGACAGGCGCCATCAGGGGCGGGACTTCAGACGGCAGTGGCCCCAGAAAAAACAGCAGATTGGCGGCAGCTGCGTCGCCAGCCGTGATCCATCGCCAACCACCAACCACGGTTCCGTCCTGGCGCTGCCAGATCAGGGGCGGCAGCGGACCCGGCTTGGCGGGGTTCGGTTGCTTGGTTAGTTCTGCAGGCTTGGTTTGTTCTTCTGGCAGGGTCTGGTCTGCTGGCTTGGCCTCACCAGGCAGCTTCAGGGTCAGGCCCTGGGCCAGCAGGGCTTCCCTCAGGGGAAGCAACCATTCATCCCAGGCGCTGCGGTCTTTGCCGACAGCAAGCTGGAGATCCAGAGAGGCCTGAAACGGGCCGCTCGGCAGGGGCTTGATGCGTAACACAAACGGCGTCGCAGCCAGGCGCTCCGAGAGCGCAGGGCTGAGCCCGTAGCGCTCGCTCAACGGTTCGCGGATTAATTGCCGGGTCAACAGGTCCTGAACCAGCAGGTCAAGCCGTTCACCGCGCACGTCAAGCAGCAGGGAGGGGGGCAGGGGAGGGCTTGGGGCCGCAGCCAACGGCGATGGCAGGGGCACTGGGGAGCTGATCGGATCCACCGTTGCGCTGGATTCGCCCCGCCAGAGCAGTCCCGAAGCGTCACTGTCGAGCGTGAGGCAGCCCTGCTGATAACGCTGCAGCAACGGGGCAAGGGGACCAGCCAGCTGGGCCATGGCCGTGTTGGTCCAAGCCACCGCCTGGCCGGAACGCAAGCGATCAACACAACGCTCCTGCAGACCCTGGGGAGGGCGCCGGCTGAGACTCAGCTGCTCTTCAAGCACTTGCAGGGTCAGCGGATCAGGGGCGACCACCACCAGGTCATCGACACGCAAGCTGTTGGCCGGCAACGGGCCCGAAGGAGCAACCCCGAAAGTCCGGCTCGGCATGGCCAGAAAGGGCTCGGCCTGGTCACCATCGGCCGACCAGAACAGCCACCAGAAGCCCCGTTGCCGTCCCCAAAGCCGGGGGGCGAGGCTGGGACCGAGTCGCTCGCCCCAAAGGGCCGGCACCAGACGCTGGGGACCAGCCGCAAAGCTCTGGATCAGGGCCGATGCGCTCATCAGCCGCTCAAGACCGGCGGCGTTGGAGCGGGGAAACCGCTGCAACTGCAGAGCTGGTAGTGCAATCAACAGCACCACCAGAACAGTGGTCACCGGCAGGAGCGCCTTCCAGGGGAGGCGGGGTAGCCGGGGTAGCCGCTTCCAATTCTTAGCAACAGCCAACAGGCTCACCGGCGTTTTGGCGTGGCTTTGTTGCGTCGACGACGATCACGCCATTCCACAACAGAGAGATACACCACACCCCCGGTGACGAAAACCAGAAGAGACGAGGCCACCGCAGCGAGTGCTGTCGATCCAGCGAAGGAGAGCTCAGGCATCCTGAAGTGAAGGAGCGTCGGCTCAGAAGTTGATGCTGCCGTCGCCGTTGCGTCCCCACACCACCATGGCGATCGAGAAGCTGAACAGGGCGGCGAGAGAAGCCCAACCCAGGGTGATCAACATAACGGTGCCCTTTTGGCTTGCTGAGGCAGCTTACCTAGGCTTGGGCCTGCCTCGATCCTCCATGCCCAGAACCAGCAGCAGCTTCAGCCATCCAGCAACAGCAACAGCAAGTGCGACAGCGACCCCGACCCGTAGCCAGCCAGCCCTCGCGGGGGTGCGGCAGCAACAGCCCTATCCCCACTTCAAGGTGGTGGTGCTCAACGACGACGTGAACACGTTTCAGCACGTCGTGGAATGCCTGGTGAAAATCCTTCCCGGAATGGGTTCGGATCGGGCCTGGGAGCTGGCCCATCAGATCGATCAATCAGGCTCGGCGGTGGTCTGGTGTGGTCAGCAAGAACAGGCCGAGCTCTACCACCAGCAACTCGGCGGCGAGGGCCTCACCATGGCTCCACTGGAGCCGGCCTGAGGCAAGCCAGCTAGCGTTGGACTTTGTGGGGCAACGGGATGGGCCGGGTGGTGATCACCCACAGCACCTACCTTGAAGGGCTGATTCCGCTGCTGAAAACCCTGGCGACCAGACCCGGCATCGAGACGGTGACCCCGGCGGTGATCTGTCGGGTACGGGGACGCAGCCCCCGCCTGCGGCTGAGGGTATCGACGCCGATCACCGGTGGCTACAAGCTGGTGGCCCGGCGGGCCAGCTCAGCCCAGGAGGTGTTTGTGGTGACCAGCTGGGACAAAGAGACCCTGCAGCTGGAACTCGACCGGCTGGCCCACTGAGCCTGGAGCTGAGCTTGGATCAGTGGAGGGCTGAGCTTTGAAAAGGCCGAAATAGGAAAGGGGTGAACCGCTGTGCCGTCTTGCCCCAGGTTTCGACCTGGATGAACCAGGGGAGAGGTCAAAGTGGGGATCCGTGTCCGGCTACGAGGCCGGCTTACTGCACCGTCACGACAGACCTCCCACGTCGAAGAGGGAGTCAGATCAGAAAACTGTGAAAGGCAGTCACCAACACAGCAGCTCACCATCATCTTAAGCCTTTTCGCCCGGAAGGGGCCACAACGCCCTGACCTGCTTAAGGCGCCTGGCGGCCTCGGTGGTCCGCTGTGCCGGGTCCGTTTCCTTCAGGGCCAGGGTGATGTGACCCAGCTTCCGGCCCGGGGTCGAACCCGGCTTGCCATACCAATGCAGGCTGGCCCCCGGAAGGGCGGAAAGGGCCTGGCGTTCGCTCTGGTAAGTGCGATCAGAGCTCTCGTAGCCCAGCAAATTGACCATCAGGGCAGCGGGCAGCTTCAGATCGGTGGGGCCAAGGGGCTGACCACAGACAATCCGCACCTGCTGGGCGAACTGGCTGGTGCGTGCCGCTTCGATCGTGTAGTGACCGGAATTATGGGTTCGGGGCGCGAGCTCATTGATCTGCAGCCCGGCCGGTCCGTAGAAAAATTCGATCGAGAGCACGCCGGCGTAATCCAGGGCAGTGAGCAGCGAGACCGCCACGTTGCGGGCCCGGGCCTGCACGGCCTGGCTGATGGCGGCTGGTGCCAGCACCCAATCGCAAATGCGCTGGTGCTGGTGGGTCTCCACCACCGGGAAGCAGGCCACGGTTCCACGGCGATCACGGCAAGCCACGATGGCCAGCTCCTGATCAAAGTCCACAAATTCCTCAAGCAGCCAGTCGGCCGGCTCGACCCGCTGGAGCAGGGCCTTCAGTTCTTCGCTGTTGGTGATCGGCTGGGTGCCGCGTCCGTCGTAACCGCCGGTGGCGGCCTTGGCCATCAACGGGAAATCAAACCCCTCCGGCAGGCGCGGCGAGGGAGGCGGAAGCGGCGGTGAAGAGGGCGGAGCCTGGCCGGAGCGGGGCACAGCCGCCAGGCTGACCTCCTGCGGTTCAGGAGAAACGAGCACCTCCTCCAGGGGAATCCAACGGGGCGACGGCAGGTTGAGGCGGATCAGCAACTGCCGTTGCTCACGCTTCGAGACCAGCGGCCTGAGGGCCTCAAGCCGGGGCACGAAGGCGACGCCATCGGCCTCCAGGGCCGCGAGAAGATCAAGATCCAGCCACTCATTCTCAAAACTGATCGCATCGCTTCGGGCGGCCAGGGTGCGTGTGCCCTCCGGGTCATCAAGGGGGGCCAGCACCGTGCTGGTGGCCAGGCGGGTGGCCGGGTCATCGGCCTTGGGGGTCTGCACGTGCAGCTCCACTCCCAGCGGACGGGCCGCCTCTGCGAGCATCAGGGCCAGCTGGCCACCGCCCACCACACCGATGCGGCCGCTCATGGCCTCATCCCGCCCAGGCTCAACATGGTGTTCTGGCAATCAAGCAGCTTCGCATCCGCTCCATCCTGCTGCCCCGTGCCAGCTCAGGTGAGGCCCCGATCACCAGCTGCCAGGAAGCGCACCAGGCTGAACACCATCACGATCAGGAACAGCGCCAGACCAATGGTGCAGGCATAACTGATCTCCAGCTCGCTGAAGGCCTGGTCGTAGACGTAATAGACCAGGGTTCGAGTCGAGTCGGCCGGGCCACCCTGGGTCATCAGGAACACCTCTTCGAACACCTTGGTGGCGGCAATGGAGGAGATCACCATCACCAAGGTGAGATAGGGCCGCAGCAGCGGCAGGGTGATGTCCGTGTGCCGCCGCCAGCCTTCGCTGCCATCGAGGGCCGCCGCTTCATAGAGCTCAGGCGAGATGCCCTGCAGGCCGGCCAGAAAGATCACCATGTAGTAACCCAGGCCCTTCCAGAGGGTCACCAGGATCACCGAGGGCAGCGCCAGCCATGGGCTGGTGAGAAAACCGATGGGGGTGAAGTCGTTCCCGAGCAGGGCAGCCAGCCAGCCATTGATCAGGCCGTTCTCGGCATAGAGCCAGCGGAAGGCGATCGACGCCACCACGATCGACACCAGCACCGGCGTGTAGAAGGCGGCGCGGAACCAGTGGATCCCCGGCAACTTCCTGTTCACCAGCACCGCCAGGGTGAGCGAGCCGAGCACCACCGGTGGCACCACGCCGATCAGATACAGGAAGGTGGTGCCGAGCACCTGGAAGAAGACCGGATCGCTGAGCAGCCGGCGAACGTTGGCCAGCCCCACGAACCGCAGCGGCTCACTCATGTCGAGGCCGGTTTCGGTGAAGCTGATCAGCAGCGCCATGGCGGCCGGCACCAGCACCGATAACGCCAGCAGCACCAGGGCCGGCAGCAGAAACAGCCAGGCGATGGTCCCCCGCCCCAGGCCCCGCCGCTGGCGAACGGGGAATGATGGGGGGGCGGCTGCGCGCGTTGGAGTGCTTGACATGGAGCCATTGTGCGAGATCCAGGTGTGACGTCCACGCCACAGGCCAACCCGCAGGAAATGCTCCGGCGCGTGTTCGGCTACAACGCCTTTCGCGGCCCGCAGCAGGAGATCGTCGAGCACGTGATCGCTGGCGGATCGGCCCTGGTGCTGATGCCAACGGGAGGCGGAAAATCGCTCTGTTATCAGGTGCCCGCCCTCTGTCTGCCGGGGCTGGCGGTGGTGATCTCACCGTTGATCGCCCTGATGCAAGACCAGGTCGAAGCCCTGCGCCAGGCGGGGGTGCGGGCCGCGGCGCTGCATTCGTCGCTGAATGCTGAAGAGAGTTCAGCGGTGTGGCGAGCCCTGCAGAGCAACGAGCTGGATCTGCTCTACGTCTCACCGGAGCGGCTGGCGGCTGGCGACCTGCTCGATCGCCTCGGCCAACACAAGCTGGCCCTGTTCGCCATCGACGAAGCCCACTGCGTCTCCCAATGGGGCCACGACTTCCGCCCCGACTACCTGCAGCTCAGCGAGCTGGCGGCCCGCTTCCCCGCCGTTCCCCGGCTGGCACTCACCGCCACCGCCGACCCCCGCACCCGCGCAGAGATCGTGACGCGGCTGGGCCTGGAGGCGGGACGGGTGTTCACCGCCAGTTTCGATCGGCCCAACATCCGCTACCTGCTGCGCAACAAGGACGACGCCAAAGCCCAGCTGCTCGCGTTCCTCGGCGACTACCGCGGTGAGGCGGGGATCGTCTACGCCCGCTCGCGCAGCCGGGTGGATCGCTTCGCCACCGAGCTGCGGGCGGCCGGCCACGACGCTGTGGCTTATCACGCCGGGCTGGAGGCGGGGCAACGCGCCGCGGCGCTCGATCGCTTCCGGCGTGAGGCCGGGGTGGTGGTGGTGGCCACGATCGCCTTTGGCATGGGCATCGACAAACCCGATGTGCGCTTCGTCGCCCACGTCGACCTGCCCAAGAGTCTGGAGGCCTACTACCAGGAAACCGGCCGCGCCGGCCGCGACGGACTGCCAGCAGTGGCCTGGATGGTGCATGGGGCAGGCGACGTGCCCCAGCTGCGCCGCTTCATCGACGACTCCGGCGCCGAGCCCGCCCAGAAACGCCTGGAGCACAGCAAGCTCGAAGCGCTGATCGGCTTCACCGAAGCGGCCGGCTGCCGGCGCCAGGTGCTGCTCGCCCACCTCGGCGAAACGCTGGCCCTGCCCTGTGGCAACTGCGACCGTTGCCTGGAACCCCAGGAGCGGCTGGACGCGACCGTGCCAGCCCAGAAAGCCCTCTCGGCCGTGTTCCGCACCGGCCAGCGCTTCGGCGCCGCCCATGTGGTGGATGTGTTGCTCGGTGCCAGCACCGCCCGGCTCCGCTCCCTGGGTCACCAGCAGTTGAGTGTGTACGGAATCGGCAAGGAACTCGACCAGGGCCAGTGGCGCAGCCTGCTGCGCCAGCTCACGGCCGAAGGCTTGCTCGAACCCGTGCCCGATGGCCATGGCGGCCTGCGCTGGGGCCCCGAGGAGTCGGTGCGCGCCCTGCTGCGCGGAGAACGGCGGCTGGAGCTGCCCTTGCCGCCGCCCCGCAAGGAGCGTCGTCGTGCCGCCGCCCGCTCAAGCGATGGGGCCAGCGATCCATCGTTTGCCGGAGCAGGGCCCGGAGCCGGAGCAGGGCCCGGAGCCGAAGCAGGGGCCGGGGCCGATGCCGCTCTGTTGACGGCCCTGAAGGACTGGCGACGCCAGCAGGCGCGGGAGCAGGCCGTGCCGCCCTACGTGGTCTTCCACGACCGCACCCTGGTGGAGATTGCCGCCAGCCAGCCGGCCACCCTCTCAGCGCTGGCGGGAATCAGCGGGATCGGCAGCGCCAAGCTGGAGCGCTACGGGGAGGCGGTGCTGGCCGTTCTGGCCGGCTGGCGGAGCAGCGATGCCGCGCAACCGGGGCCCTAGCCTCGCCTTCACGCCCTGGGTTCGCCGCGATGACCACCACGCTTGCCGGCTGGGCCGTTGAGCCAACGCCCGGCGGTTTCTGCGAAATCCAGGTGGATCTGGCCAGCAACCCCTATGCGGTGGTGATCGGCGCCGGCAGCCTCGGCCAGCTCGGAAGCGAAATGCAGAAGCGGGGTTTCAAGGCCGGCAGCAAGGTGCTGGTGGTGAGCAACCCCGCGGTGGAGGCCCTGTACGCCGAGCCGCTGCTGGCGGGCCTGAATGGAGCGGGATTCGAGACCAGCTTGCTAGCAGTGCCGGCAGGGGAAGACCAGAAAACGCCCGCCACGGTGGCCCTGATCCACGACGCCGCCTTCCAGCGCCGGCTGGAGCGTGGTTCTGTGATCGTGGCCCTCGGCGGCGGGGTGGTGGGCGACATGGCGGGCTTTGCTGCCGCCACCTGGCTGCGGGGTATCGCCGTGGTTCAGGTGCCCACCACGTTGCTGGCGATGGTGGACGCCGCGATCGGTGGCAAGACCGGGGTGAACCACCCCGGTGGCAAGAACCTGATCGGCGCCTTCCACCAGCCCCGCCTGGTGCTAATCGATCCGAGCACCCTGGCCAGCCTGCCGGCCCGGGAATTCCGGGCGGGGATGGCCGAAGTGATCAAGTACGGCGTGATCGGCGATCCCGAGCTGTTCGCCGCCTTGGAGGCGGCCCCCGATCTCTCCAGCCGCGAGGCGGTTGGGCCGCTCTTGCTGGAGACGCTGCTGGAGCGCTCGGCCGCTGCCAAGGCCAGGGTGGTGGCGGCCGATGAACGGGAAGGCGGTCTGCGGGCGATCCTCAACTACGGCCACACCCTGGGCCACGGGGTGGAAACCCTCTGCGGCTATGGAACGTTTCTGCACGGCGAAGCGGTGGCCCTGGGCATGCTGGCCGCCGGCGATCTCGCCGTGGCGATGGGCCTCTGGACAGACCACGACCAGGCCCGCCAGCGTGCTGTGATCGCCAAGGCGGGCCTGCCGTTGCAGCTCCCGAAACTCGATGCCGGCGCGATGCTGGCCACCCTGCAGAGCGACAAGAAGGTGAAAGACGGCCAGCTGCGCTTTGTGCTGCCCACCGGCATCGGCCAGGTGGTGATCCGCAGCGACGTGAGCGCTGCGCACATCCTCCAGTTGCTCAACCGCCCGGAGGCCTGAGCCGCATGGAGGCCTGAAGGCCCCGGTCAGTTCCGCTCGAACAGCCCCTGGCCATTGGTGTGGAGATTGTCGATCCGAACCCGGACGGCCCTGCCATCGGCGCCGGGGCTGAAGACAACGGTGCTGGGACCCCCAGCGTTTTCGCCCTTGGGCTGATAGCTGAAGCTGTCGCCGCTGAGGGGGGTGAGCGCAAAGTTGAGGGGCTGAGGGCCAAGCTGCAACACAAGACCGCCGGCTTCGGCGACAACCGCAATCGGACCGAAAAAGGCATTGGCATAGCGGCCGCTGTAGGCCGAAGCGGGCCGCGGCGGCAGGGGATCAGCAGGCATGACGACTGCGGGATAGTCCTGCGCAAGGATTGTTTTCAAGGCCGGGTTGATCAGGGGGAAATAATCGAGGCGAGGCTGTCCGAGCGTGGCCAGGTCGAGGAAGGTGAGGGCGATGGTTTCGGGCACGCCGATCGGAGCGCTGTTGCTCAGTACGACGATCCCCAGGGATTGCTGCGGCAGCAGGTAGACGGCTGTGGCGGCGCCGAGGTTGAACGCGCCTGAGTGCCCCAGCTGAACCGCTCCTTGATCGGTGGTGCTGATGTTCCAGCCGAGGCCGTAGAGCCCGGCATGGTCGACGGCGGGGTTGGCCGGCGGTTTGCTGATCGACTGGGGCCGGTGGGTTTCAGCCAGGGCGCTGGCTGCAACCAGCTGCCGGCCGTTGACGCGCCCATTGGCCAGCTGCAACCGCAGCCACTGGGCCAGATCACGCACCGAGGCACTGGCACCACCAGCGGGTGCCTGGGCATCGGCGTTGCGCTGGTAGCGGGCCACCCAGCCATCACCTGTGGCGGCGTGGAGGGCGGCTCGGTTGCTGAAAGCCAGCAGGTCGGCATGGCTGGAGCTGCTCCGGGTCATGCCCAGGGGGCGATACAGACGCTGGTTGGCAAGCTCAGCCCAGCTCAGACCTTTACCAACGGCGGCCGCCTCAGCGGCGGCCGTGAATCCGAAGTTGGTGTAGGCGTAGTCGGCGCGGAAGCGGTTGCCGATTGGCAAAAAGCGCAGGCGCTCAAAAATCGTGCCTCGATCAAATCCGATGTCTTCGAGGTGGTCACCGGCGTGGTCGGGCAGGCCACTGCGGTGCGAAAGCAGGTCGCGGAGTGTCACCTTGGCGGCGATGGCCGGCTCACCGATCCGGGCCTGGGGCAACCGCTTCACCACGGCCTCGTCCCAGCTCAGGCCGCCTTCCCCCACCACCGAGGCCACCACGGTGGAAGCCAGGGGCTTGGAGAGTGAAGCCAGCTGAAAAACAGTGTCGGCATCAACGGAGCCGGGCTTGCCGACCTCACGTACGCCGAAGCCCTTGAGATAAACAACGCGATCATCGTGAACCACGGCAATCGCCAAGCCGGGCACGCCGGTCTGGCGCAGCAGATCGGTGGTGAAGCGCTCGAGCTGGGCCAAGGCTGCCTTCAGCCTGGCGGAATCAACCTTGTCTGAGGCCGCCTCCGGGGAGGCCTTCAGAGGGGACGCCGGCATGGAAGCCACAGACCCCAGAGCCGCCACAGAAGGAACCAGCACCGAGGCCGCCGCCAGGCCTATGGCAAGCAGAATCCGCCGGAGGGTGTGCCGGCCGCGCTCGGGCATGATTGGAGCGGATCGGCATTTCACGATGTTGATGCCTTCGGGCAGGGGCTCTGGGTGGTGGTTCACTCGGAGCCTTTCCATTGACAACTTCACTGACAACCTCACTGGCAGCAGCCGAAGGGCTTCAATCCGAGTATCCCTTGTTCTCGCCATGGTTTCCCCGTAATGGTTTCTTTGCCATGGTTTTCTCGCCACGGCGGGTCGGTCGCCAAAAACCTCCAACCTGCTCCATGGGGAGTGATGCTGATTTCGGGAAGTTCAGGCGTCGTTGACCATGGAACGGCCAAGCTGTTCGGCGATAGGCCAGTGGATTGAGCAAACTGTTGAGTGACTGGCCTGTTGTTTGCCCAGACTGTCTGTTGAACCGCGCTGTTCGTTTGACCAGACTGTTGCGTAAGCGAATTGTTGAGCAGCTGAACTGATGGAGCGGCTGAGTTTGTTGAGTCTTCGAATTGCTGAAATCCTGAACTGATGATGCCCCAGGTTCTCTCCAGTAGGCGCGACCAGCTGGTCGCCCAAAAGCCCCAGGTCAAAGCCTCAGGCGCCGATCCATCGCCAGCGTCGACCTTGCCGAATGGCAAAGGCTTCGGCTTCGGCCGCCAGGCCGCTGGGCCCCAGGCCAGCCGTGGCAAGGGGCGCAAACGCAAAGGCAGTGGCCTGGCGGCCGCCGACCGCTCTCCCCTGGGCAAGAGCCCGGATCTTGAAGCCCTGGGCGCGCGCCAGTTGCTCGGGCTGGCCCTGGCCGGTCGCTTGAGCGTTACCGCGGTGACCCGCGCCTGGAAGCAAGCCGCAGCCTCTCACCACCCCGACCGCGGCGGCGAGCACACCACGATGCAGGCCATCAATGGTGCCCGCGATGCCTTGTTGGGACGAAGCTGAGCCTCAAACGCCCGCTCACTCCTACGGAACCTGCAGTTGCAGCAGAAATCCGCGACGGTCGTGAAAATCCGCCTCGGGGCCCGCGTGCGCCAAGGCCCAATAGCTGAGCGTCTCGCCTTTGTGCTCCAGCACTGCGGTGACAGCCATGTCCAAGGCCTGGGCTTCCCCAAACCAGGGGGCCAGATCAAGGCTGAGATCCACGCTTAGCAAGCCAGGCTGACGTTTCACCTCTGAGACAACCGACCGACAACCGGTTTCAGCTTCCAGGCCGGCGCGATAGCCAGCGAGGCGATACACATTCCAGTCGCCTGATGGCGACAGGTTCACTTCCCAGTAAGCCGGTTGGCCTGCGTGGGCGACGAAGGCTTCGAAACAGGTGCTCTGCCACAGCTGATCACGGCGCCGTGGCTGGCCCGCCGGCGGGGGCAGAACCAGCTGATCCATGGGTCCGGCCAGGCGGTAGCGAATCTGCAGCCGTCCGGGGAATCGGCTGATCCAGGCCTCCAGCGAAAAAGCCTCCGCATCAGCGGAGGCCTCAAAAGGATGGAGCGACCGGTGCTGCCGGCTCATCGCAGGCCGTCAATGATCGAGCGGATCGCGGTTTCCTGCTCTTCGATGCTTGCGGTGAGCCTGAACTGAACCAGGGCACGATCCAGATTGTGGCGCGGATAGCGGGTCTTGAAGTAGGTGTTTCCAGCGAGGTAATCGGAGAAGAAGCGCAGGCCGAGCTCCAAGGGGATCAGGCGAATCGCGGCATAGAGATAGTCGTAGTCGGTGGGGGTGAGGAAACTGCCAGCCGCCGCCGCGTAGCCCTGAAGGATCGCGTCACACAACTGGGGGTCAAAGCGCACGGCGGCCCAATCGCTTGTTTCCTCCCCCAGCGGGTTGCAGCAGGAGCGCAGACAATCGCCGATGTCGTAATGCACCAGGCCTGGTTTGACGGTGTCGAGATCGACCAGGGCGATCGCCTCACCACTGGCCACGTCCATGAGCATGTTGTTGATCTTCGGGTCGCCATGGATCGGCCGCAGGGGCAGGTCTCCCCTCGCCTTGGCTTCCTCCAGCACGGCCACACCCCACTCGCGCTCGCCCACGAACGCACGGCAGAAGGCCACATCTGGATCGTCACTGATCGGGCCAGTCCCCAGCACCGCGTGGTACTGCTCCAGGTAGGTGGGGGTGATGTGAAAGCCCACCAGGGTGTCGGCAAGCCCCTCCACAGGCAGGTCGCTGATCAGGGCATGGAACAGGCCCAGGCCATGGCCCACTTCGCGGGCCTGGGCGAGTCCGTCGATGGTTTCAAAGGATTCGGAGTTAGCCACGAAACTGACCAGGCGCCAGAAGGAGCCGTCCGCTTCCAGCCAGGACTGCGTTCCCTGGCGTGCGGGCAGGATCCGCGGCACCTCCCAGCGACGGCCCCTCAAGCCTGGGAACCCCTGCCGCAGGCGGCGCTCCACATGGGCGCTGAACTGGACCAGGTTGCCCATGACCAGCTCTGGCTGGGGGAACACCTGGGTATTGAGCCGTTGCAGCACGAAGCAGGGGGATTCGCTTCCTTCCAGCCTGACCCGATAGGTGTCGTTCACCTGGCCATTGCCAAGCGGTTCGATCGCCGCGACAGGGGCGTCCAGCAGGAATTGGGCGGCAATCTCCGCCAACTGCAGACCCTCAGGCATCTTCGGGGATCAACACGGTGGTGTGCAGGCTGTCGGTGCCGAGGTTGTGGGTGATCACCCACACCTGCAGGTCTTTGGCGACGGTGTAGACGCTGCGTAGCCGCCCTTGCTGGTGGTAGGCGGCACGGACGTTGTCGCGGGCATCACGGGCATCCACTTCACCCCAGTCACCGCGCCGGTGGCGGGCCACCAGACGCTGCAGGGTTTCGGCGTCAACCCACTCCCGCACGACGGGCTCGACATCCACAGGGCCAATCACCAGACGTGCTGCCATCGTCTGAGCGTAAGCAATGCGATTGGCGCCTCTTAGCTTGGCTGCGGCATGATCCTGCCCCTTCAGATTTGAACTCCATGACGATCAGGCGGCGCGATCTGATGCTCGGCAGCCTGGCGGCGGGCTTTGCCCTGGCGGCCGGGCCCGTCGCCGCCAGCAGCTTGAACACCCCAACGGCGGGGCTGATCAGCGGCTTTGTCTCGATTCCGGTGGGCGATCGCACGATCCCTGCCTATCGCGCCATGCCTGGCTCTGGCCGGGGCTTCCCGGTGGTGCTGGTGGTCCAGGAGATCTTCGGGGTGCATGCCCACATCCAGGATGTCTGCCGGCGGTTGGCGCAGCAGGGCTACCTGGCGATTGCCCCCAGCCTGTTCGAGCGGCAAGGCGATGTGTCGGGCCTGCCTGATGTCGCCTCGATTCTGCCGGTCGTGTCGTTGGTGCCCGACGAGCAGGTGCTCGCCGACCTCGATGCCACGGTGGCCTGGGTGGGCGCCGATGCCAGGGCCAACGTCTCCAGGCTGGGGATCACGGGTTTCTGCTGGGGGGGACGCATCACCTGGCTCTATGCCGCCCACAATCCCCGGCTCAGGGCTGGCGTGGCCTGGTATGGCCGCCTGAGCACCCCGGCCACCACCCTGCAGCCGCTGGTGCCGCTGGCGCTGACAAGGCAATTGAAAGCGCCGGTTCTCAGCCTCTACGGCGGCAGCGACGACGGCATTCCGCTTGAGGCCATTGAAGCGATGCAGCAGGCGCTCAAGGCCGCAGGCAGCAGCAGCGTGATCGTGATCTACCCCGACGCGCCCCACGGCTTTCACGCCGATTACCGCCCCACCTATCGCCCCGAAGCGGCGGCCGATGGCTGGCAGCGTCTGCTGGAGTGGTTCAGATCCAACGGCGTCTGAACCGGGCCATAGGGTGGCCGGCACATCACCTTGATCAGGCAGCTCCGATGGCTGGCCCCAATTCGGCTTCCATTCGTGCAATGGAACGGGCCTCCAGGCGGCAACGAAGGGGTTCCCTGAAGCGAACACTTCTGGCCGCCTTGATCAGTGTGGTCCTGATGCTCTGGGGGATAGGGCCATCGTTGGCGGAACCAGAAGCCGGCAATGCGACGGCCGCCAAGCCCTGGTGCGCCAGCACGCCGGAGTGGATCACGCTTGGAGGAAAGCGTGTGGCCGAAGTTCGGGGGGCTCCAGGAACCCAGAACCCCAAAACACTGGCCGAGAACGCCTCAAAACGGCTGACCAACGTTGCTAATAACTTTAATATTGACCCGGACCAGATTAGTATTTATGAAAATCCGCCGTATACGATTATTGGCCTTAAACAAGGCGAAACCCTGGTGGAGGGAATGGCGATCGATGATCGGATCGCCGCCTGTTTCGGTCAACCACGCCAGGCCGTCGCAGCCGATTACCAAAAGAGCTTTCGCCGCGCCATTGTGCGCTACCGCCAGGACAACAATCTGGCCTCTTGGCTAAGGGGAACGGCCCTGGCCTTGCTTGTTCTCGGCATTTACATCTTTTGGCTGCGGTTTCAGCTTCGCCTTAATCGATCGCTGAAGTTCTGGCTGGCGTCCCAGAGGAATAAACAACTGCTGGGCCTGCGCCTTGCCGGCAATCAGGTTCTGGATCCAGGTCAGTCGAGCCAGGTGCTGCAGCTGGCGCGCAGGATTGTCCATTGGGGCCTGCTCTCGCTGATCAGCTATCTGCTGATTCCCCTGCTGCTTGGTTTTTTCCCGCCCACCCAGGCCGTTGCCGAAGGCCTGCGCGGTCAGATCCTCGGCTTCGTGGGTGGATTCATCGCCAACGTGCTCACGGCGATTCCCAACCTGCTCACCGTGGCTGTGATTCTGGTGATCACGGTGCTGGTGATCCAGGGCAGCAATTCCTGGTTTCGGGCCCTCGGACGGGGGAACTTGCGTGTGCCGGGCTTTTATCCGGAATGGGCTCTGCCCACTGCCAGGCTCTTGGGCATTTTCATTACCCTGGTGGGAATCGCTGTGGCCTTTCCCTACCTGCCGGGCTCCGACAGCCGAGCCTTCCAGGGGGCCGGCCTGCTGCTGGGTGTGCTGGCCGCTCTTGGCTCCAGTGCCGTGGCCACCAACATCATCAGCGGCCTGATGTTGATCTATACCCGCGCCTTCCGCGAAGGCGACCGTGTGGAAATCAATGGGGTGGTGGGAGTCGTTCAGGAACGAGCCCTGCTGGTGACCCGCCTGCAGACGCCCCGCAATGAGCTGGTCAGCATCCCGAATGCCACGGTGATCGGCGCTTCGATCGTGAACTTCAGCTTCTCGAGACGGGAGATCCAGCAGCCGGTGGCGCTGGCCACCACGATCACGATCGGCTACGACGTGGCCTGGCGCCAGGTGCAGGCGCTGATGCTGGCAGCCGCCCACAGCGTCGATGGGATCAGCAAGGAGGTGAAGCCCTACGTGCTGCAAACATCCCTGAATGATTTTCACATCAGCTATGAGCTAACCGTGTTCATCAGCGAACCGGGAAGCTATCGCGAGAATCTTTCTGGCCTGCTCGGCGCCCTACAAAATCAATTCGCTGCCGCTGACCTGGAGATTCTCTCGCCCGGTTATCACGCCATTCGCAACGGCAATGCCAGCACGGTGCCGAAGGCGCCGAAGGATGGCGCCGCCATCAGCTAACCGGACCCTCAAGGTCGCAGTGGCGGCCCATCCCAGAAATCAGAACATTGATCTATCTCGAATATTGATCGACCTCTGAACGCACGAAGATCTCTGTGCGGCCGTGGCGGCGAAACCCCATCGCGGCGTAAAGCCCTTCAGCGTTGTCTCCGGCCTGCAACAGGGTGAGGCGTGCGCCGCGGGCTGCACCGGCGGCGATTGCTGCTGCAGTGACGGCCCGAGCCAATCCACACCGCCGCCAAGCCGGCAGGGTTCCCACCCAGAAAATCGCGCCCACTGATCCGACCACCACCGAGGTGGCCACCGCCAACAGCTCTCCGCCGTGGAGAACGCCATAGGTGAGTGGGGAACCGGCCGTGCCGGATCCGAGCAGGGCTGCGGCGGCGCGTGCTCCAAAGGCCTGAGGTGCGCCGGTGCTGACGGAAGCACAGACGGCGTAGGCCTGCCGGAACGACGGGCCGAGCGGCAGCAACTCCGCCCCAGGCAAGGCCGCCGCCAGCCGTTGACCAGGGTTGGGCGTCGTCGCCAGTAACGCGGCCGTCGGTGCCGCCATCAGGGCCGCAGCGGCAACGGGTCGGTAGCCAAGAGCCAGCAGGTGCTGGCCTTGCTCAAGAGGTTGCTGATCAGGCCAACACAGCCAACTGCAGGGCACTCCCCGAGCATGGAAGTGACCGGCGATCTCAGCCAGACTGGCGTAGTTCCAGTCTGGCCCAGCGCTGAGAACCGTGTTGGCGCAGGGATGGGGGATCCCACTGGCGAACCAGCCCGCCTCGCCCTGCTGAAACCAGGAACCATCCGACTCGCCCAGACAAGCGAAGCCATGGCCCATCAACTGCCTGGAGAGCTCAACGAGGGTCATTGGCGAAGGCGGCCGGACTGCCAACTCAACATTCACCCGCCTGGGACGGCGTTGCGCGAGAGTGAGTCACTGCTACCGGAAGCATGGCGCGATTGATGCTGGTCTTGAAGCCCAGCGACCAGACCAGCGGTGACACACTGATCCCCCGCCTGCTACCGGCCCTGGCCTTGCTCGGCACGGAGATCGACAACCAGGGGTCCCACCACCTCAGCGGCGTGGTGAGGGTTCCGCCCCAGGGTTTGGTCATTCAATTGTTCGCCGATGTGCAACCCCAGGCTGATGGCCCCGAACTCGATGTGGTGCTGATGAGCGGCGAGGCCATGACCAAGGGAGCACCCCAAACCCTCCAGGCCCTCGCCAACTTGATCGAGCTGCTGCCGGAGCACGCCGCCGAGCTGGAGCTGACGTTCCGCTCAGACCGGGACGGCCCCCTGCCGCGCCGGGAGCGCACACCCATCCCGGTACGGGGTTGAGACCTGGATCCTTGCTGGAACGCGTGGAGCTCGTGATCGCCAGCGGCAATCCCCACAAGATCGCCGAGATCGCGGCGATGCTTGAGGTGGTCGATCAGCTGAAGCTGCTGTCCCAGCCCGATGGTCTCGACATCGAAGAAACTGGAATCACGTATGCAGAGAATGCCCGCCTGAAGGCCGAAACCGTGGCCAAGATCACTGGCCGCTGGACACTCGCCGATGACTCCGGCCTCTCGGTGGATGCCCTCGGCGGCGCCCCGGGCGTGTATTCGGCCCGTTACGCCGGGAGTGATCCTGAGCGGATCAGCAGGCTGCTTGCTGAACTGGAGGGCAACCCCTACCGCAGTGCCGCGTTCCATTCCGCCTTGGCCCTGGCAGACCCGACCGGAGAGATCGTGCTCGAAAGCGAGGGAGTCTGCCGGGGAGAGGTTCTGGTGGAGCCCGTCGAGGCCGCACGCAGCTATGGCTACAACTCGGTGTTCTACGTGCGAGAAGCCGGCTGCACCTATGCCGAGATGAGCGACCATCAATTGAGCAAGCTGGGCAGCAGGGCCAAGGCGGCCCGGTTGCTCGCACCAGCTCTCCGGGAGCTGCTTGGGATCAAGACGGCCTTCAGCGGTTGATGATCTCGATGGCCCTTAAGGCTGCTGCTGCCGCCTCGTCGACATCCCCTTCACGGCCCGCCAGCGTCAGTCGTCCGTAGGCGCCAACGGCCTTGACATCCACCACAGTGATATTCGACGACTTCTCCGCTTCGTTAGCGGCGATCAACACATAACCGGCCGGTTCTGTTTCAAGAATGAACATGCTCATCCCTGACTGAATCATCGAACCGCGCCGGTTCTGGCGGTTGATCAACACGGCGTGATCAGGCGTGATGGCGCGGATGATTTCTGACCAGGTGACTTCGCATTGGCTGCGGTGCTCAAAGGTGGTTCCCATCGCATCGAGAACCGATTCCCCCGAGAGCAACACACTGCTCTGATCGCGGTGATACAGGGCCAGGGAGCCGAAGGCTCGCTCCACCACCTTTTGACCGAGCCGCACGGTGCTGGCCTTGAGGGCGATGTCGGTCAAGCGGTGCACCGCCATCCCCGGGGCGACCTCCAGCCAAAGACAAGCGTCGCCAGGAATCGGCAAAAAGCCCTGGGAGACAGTGCCCATGTAGGCCGCCAACTGGGGCTGCAGGGAATCCAGGAAGACGTAGGCGCGCAACTCAATGGCTGGCCCCCGCTGAATCCGGGCGCTACGGCTGCCGGTCAGCGGCGTGGAGCCGAATCTTGGGTTGGCGTTCGGCTGGCGTGGATCAATCGGCTGGCGTGGATCAGTCGGCAAGCGAGGATTAAGTGGGTTAATCCTTGGCGAGCGGGGCATCAAACCAGACCTGAAGGAGGGGAGTGTCTTGCCTGCATAGAACAGGTCAATTCCCCAGCGGGACTGGGTTTTCGAGGAATTGAGTCGATCCTACCGTTTGGCTTGCATGGCCCCGTTGTGGCTGCCCAGGCGAGACCACCAAGAGTGCACCATTCGCGCTCATGACCCTTGCGATCCCAGGCAGACCCGATAAGTTCCAGCTCAGGGTCGACGCAACAAAAGCCGTGGTCTCCAAACGCAGTACACCGACAACCGCCGCTGACGCTGTAGCGGCATACAGTGGGGAGCAATCATTTTCTGATTGGATCACCGAAGCGATCGATCAGGGCGTGAAACCGGAGCAGGCCCTGGCCGTTGTGGGTCTGGGCCTGATGCGCGGGATGGGGGGCTCAGGCCTTGCTGAACCCGTTCTCGATGCAGATTTCAGTACGCATGAGGCTCCCCTGTCCGTTCAGGCGATCAAAGCCCGGCTTGAGTCCATTGCCTTGGCGATCGAAACGGGTGCTCCGCTGACCACCCAGGAGGTCACGGTACTGATCGGCGCCAGGCCCGGCAGCGCCAAAGTTCGCCGCGCCGGCGTCGTGGCCGAGCGAATCAGTCGCAATGTCTGGCAACTTCGGCACTCGCGCAACCAGGAGCGCGAAGCGGCGAGCACAGGCTTCAGTGAAGGATTTCGTCGTCGCCTCTGAGTTTTTGTCTGAACGGGCACGCCAGTCTCCGGTCTGATCTGTTGCGTTTGGTGCTGGCTACGGCTGGTCAGCTCTGATCATGGCTATCAAGGAGTCACCGGCGCGCCCTCCACCCCGCCGGCCAAGAGAACGGTCCGGGGCCTTGATGGTCACAACCACTCTCCGGGAAAGCCCCCGCCAGCCGCTCGGGGGCTTTTCTGTGTCCAGCCATGGCTGTTCAACGCGCACCGACACGCTTCCTCCCGCCCCTTGCCTCCATGGCCACCACCACGCAGTTCCATCTCTCTTTTCCGGTGACCGACCTCGACGCCACAGAGCGCTGGTATGTGGATGGACTCGGTTGTCAGCGCGGCCGGCGCAGCCACGAAGCTCTGGTGCTGGGCCTTGGCGGTCACCAGTTGGTGGCCCACCTCGAACCGGCCGCGCTGGCAACCCAGCGCGGCGTTTATCCCAGGCATTTTGGCTTGGTGCTGGCTGAGCCCGAGGAGCTGGCCAACCTGGAGGAACGGGCCAGGGCGCAGGGCCTGCACTTCGGAGCCCAGCCACGGCTGCGTTACCCAGGCTCACCCCTGGAACATCGCAGCTTTTTTCTGATCGACCCTTCCGGCAACTGGTTGGAGTTCAAGCATTACCGCCACCGAGAGGCGATCCTTGGCGCCAGCAATTTCCAGCTGGTGGGTGAAAAAACCGATCCTACCGCAACCGACTGAGCCCGCAGATGGCTGAAACGCAGATCGCTGAAACGCAGATGCAACGGCTGATCGACCGGTTGGGGTTGATGCCCCACCCGGAGGGGGGCTTCTACCGGGAACGGCACCGCTCCAGCCTCAGCGTGCGGCGCGCCGACGGCAGCGAACGTGCGGCCTTCACCGTGATCGACTTCCTGCTGCCAGCCGGTGTAACCAGCCGCTGGCATCGCCTGATTGGGGCGGAGGAAAGCTGGCACCACGCCGGTGGCGCAGCACTGATTCTCTGGCGTGGTGAGGCGAAACTGAAGACTCCATCCACAAGCGAAGCCTTAGCCCTGCGGCTTGGTCCTTTGGACTTGGACCACCCGGATCAATATCCAGTGCAGATCATCGAACCAGGTTGCTGGCAAGCGGCCCGCAGCCTGGGGGACTGGAGCCTGGTGAACTGCTGCGTCGCGCCAGGCTTTGAGTTCACTGACTTCGTATGCCCTGAAGTTCAGAAACGATCCACGTTGTAGATCGCCATCCGCGCAAAACCCACCTGCTGGCCGACCGGATTGGGGCCAGCGGGAAATGCCCGCACCGCGAACTGATAGATCCCCGCAAAGGAGGGATTGTTGAACGGCCTCAGAACCACCGTAACGGTCTGTCCCGGGGAAGGCGGGTTAGGGAAAAGGATGCTGAACTCTCGCCGTTTTTCGTCAAAGCTGGCCTCCACCGCAATGGCAGCCTGTTTACGGCGAGGTTCACCGAGGAAAGCCCGACTCTGGTTCACAGCAAAGGGAAACGTCCAGTCTGATCCTGTGGTCTGCTGAATTTCAACCCGCCCCAGCCCAGCGCCAGCCTGCTCCGGCATCACGATGGTGAAGTAATACTCCGCTCCGTTAGCCATCACGGTGGTGTAGTAATTACGAAACGTCAGGCTCCAGGGCGGAGTCTGGAAATAGGTCATGCCGCGCAGCTCAACGGCCCGCAGCGGCAGCATCAACGAGAGAGCCGCAAGTCCGGCTATCGCCAAGACCCTGGCCTTGGCGATAGCCCGAGCCCGCAGCCTTGGGGACACTGGCTTGAGTTGCAGGGGAGAACGTGTCATCGGAAATCGGCGCGAGCAGCACCGAAGGGCGAATCTGACTTTGATTGAGGCTGTCACCCAGCCGGTGAAGCAGTCGCGAGATCAGTTAAGCGCTTAAAGGCAAGCGGGTCCTGATCACGGCGGTGACGGCTGGGCAGGGGAACCGCGGCAGGGGCTGCGGAATCATGAACACGCGGATCGCTGGCAGCCGTCTGCGTCAGGGCTTGGCGCAGGGCCCGGGCCGCATGCAGGGACATATCTCGGGGAACGCTGATCCGATCGCGCAGGTAGAGCAGTGCAGCCGCCGATCCAGGTGGAGAAGAACAGTGATGGCCCGTGATCATTGTCGAGAGGGCAGAGCGCAGGGCCAGCTCAAAGGGCTCTCCAGCCCAGGGGTTCACGCTCAAAATGGCCTGCCTGTGGCGCAACACGCGCGCCAGAGCTTCGGCCGGCGCATCATCCGAGGCAGGTTGGGATGTCTCAGGATCGTCGGGCATGGCCAAGGGCCAGGGACCTTGGTCGACCCGTTGGCTGCAGGCCTGCTGCGCCGCGCCGCCGCTGGGATAACAGCCGCCCATCTGTGGGGGCAGATCGTGGGCATGGGTATGAAAATCGCTCTGGGTTCCACGATAAGTGGGGCGCTCCTCCATCGCCTCGAACCAAGAGGCGATGGAGGCGTGGCGTTGCCTGAGGGAATAGCCCTTGTAGTAGTAGAGGCTCGCGTTCATCCGCTCGATGTAGGGCGTGAAGATCAGATCGGCCGTGCCAAATCGCTCCAGGAAAAAGGGGCCTGGTGTGGCTTGCAGCACCTCGTCCACCTGCTCGGCGATCCGATCGAACTGCCGCTCGGCAACAGCTTCGTCCCGTTGTTGCCAGTGCGAGACACACAGCCATTGGCACCAGGCCCGGAACAGGGTGCGCTCCAAACGGCGCAAAACAGCCACAGCAGGGGATTTCATCCGATCGCCTAGGGGCCCGAACGTCGCTTCAAGAGCCAGAAGGATGTCATCGCTTTCGGTGATCAGACGGCCATCAAGGGCAAGGGCCGGCAACATGCCGGATGGCACCAATTGTTTGAACCAGCTTTCCTTTTCGCCATAGCAGAACATCGTCACCTTGCCGATGCGGTAGGGAATCCGCATCTCCTCCAACCAAAGCCAGACCTTCTGGCAATAGGGGCACCAGGCGTGGTGATCGCGGTAAAGGACAACCCGCACATCAGCTTCGCTCTGTCCAAACAGACGCAGGCGGGCCTGGGCATTGGTGGGTCCGTTGATCCGGTCCGCTTCAGCCAGCGCCAGGCCCTGCAGCTCTTGCCAACTCAAAGCGGACATGGAGCCTACAGAAACGTCGTCGGACAGGCCTGTGGGCACTTCTGTTGGCACTGCGTTGGATACCGGTTCGGACACGCTGTCAGGAGCCAGGGGATTCCAAACTAGGCAAAGTCCAGGGATGGCAAACAGGGGTCACCATGGGCGAGCAACAGCTCCAGCTCGCGGGCTGTAACGGTAGATACCTAGCTTGGAGGTTCAGTTCAGTCATCTGAATGTTCGACGCTTTCACCAAGGTGATCGCCCAGGCTGATGCCCGCGGCGAATTCCTCAGCTCTGCCCAGATCGATGCCCTCGGGGCAATCGTTTCCGACAGCAACAAGCGGATGGATGCGGTCAACCGCATCACCTCCAACGCTTCCGCTCTCGTCACCAACGCCGCTCGCGAGCTCTTCGCCCAGCAGCCTGCTCTGATCGCTCCCGGTGGCAACGCCTACACCCACCGACGCATGGCCGCCTGCCTGCGTGACATGGAGATCATCCTCCGCTACGTCACCTACGCCGTCTTCACCGGCGACGCTTCCGTACTGGAAGACCGCTGCCTCAACGGCCTGCGCGAAACCTATCTCGCCCTCGGCGTCCCCGGCGCTTCAGTTGCTGAAGGTGTCCGCAAAATGAAGGACGCTGCCCTCGGCCTCGTCAACGACCGCAACGGCATCACACCCGGTGACTGCACCGCACTCGCTTCTGAAATCGGCACCTACTTCGATCGCGCTGCCGCTGCTGTCGGCTGAGCGCAGTCTGGATCGCGCTAACCGCTCCGTAAGGGGCGGTCTTTTTTTATTCCCACAGAACGATTGGCCTCGCTGGCTGAGAACGACTGCAAAAGCGGACATCGTGGAATCCCCGAATCGCTTAGGAAAGGCCTGCAGCCGCTTCCAGCCTTCGCCGGCGGCGCAGAAGCGGGCACCAGACTTTTCACAGTCATCATGGGCTCTACATTTCAGCAGACCAGCAAAGCGCCCGCGAAGGGGGCAAGTGACCCACTACCACACAGGATGAGATGAATAAAAGCACGCTGAGAAGTGCCTTTAGACGCTGAATCGCTCCTCATAAATTGAGGAGCGATTCAGTAGATCGGATCAGAGCGGGGACCTGCTAATTGTAAATAAAATCTTTGAACATCCTCTTGATCATGGAAATACGTGGGAAAATAGATAAATAGCCTGGTAGTTTCAAAACTACAGAAATGAGCAGGCTGCGGATCCGTGCAGATGCAGCCATTTTTTAATCTGCCCGACCATCAGTCAGCCAAGGAAGGTGCATTGCGGAAACATCTCGACAGCAAGATGGTGATGCGCTGGTTGCCCCTCTATGAGCTCTGTCTCTATTCGGGAAGTTGCAACCGGGCGGCAGGGTCATCCTGCTACTCGCAGGCCACCTTGAATCGGGCCCACCGCTCCGTTGTTCAGCTGCTCGAAGAAGCCGAAAGCAAACAGCTTGCGAACCTCCTGGCAACCCTTCGCACAACAGCCCAGCAACTCCGTACCGCCGAGGACGGCTGCCGCCTCGAAGTCGATGATTTCATTCCATCGTTGTTGGTTGGCCATGGTCTCCAAGTCGAGAGCTGGGTCAGGAAAACAGCGGACCTCTCCGCCAGTCTGGTCCTGATCGGAGATGGAATTTGTGATGCCTTCGTTGGATCGCTCTATGAACTTGGAATGGAGGACAACAAGAAACTGCTTGAGTTCCAGGGCAAGCGATATGTGGCCCAAGCGCTGACTCGTGTTCCGCTCTGGGGTGTCGGTCCGGTGGATGTCCCTGTCAACGAAGCAGCGGAGACCAAGATTCTCTCTCTGGAGGGTGGCCTCAGCCATCCCCGCCTGCTGCGTCACCTTGAGAGCCTCGGCTATCGAATCCAGACCACCTCGGCACGTCGGAAGGAACGGCAATATCAGCCCATGGCCCACCTGGTTCACCATCTCAGGCTGCCCCTGCAACCACTGTCCGGGCAGTTCTGTGTGATTGAGCCCAAACCGATCGATCACGATGTGATTGGCCTCGTCTACAGCGCGAGCTATGCCGAAGAACAACCATATTTTCATTCCTTGATGGAGCAACTCGCCAACCAGTTACGCCAAACACTGGCTGAACAATCTCGTGCAGCCGACATGATCATGAAGCTCAACGGCGGCTGAAGATCCTGCTGGGTTGTGTCGTTCTGCTCCATTCTTCCCCAACCAACCGCTTGGCCTTTCGGCTGGACGACCCGAATCGCAGATGATCCGTCTTATCCTCTAGACGAGCAGACAGAGCGTGAAGATGCCTAGGGCAACATTCCGTTCAATGCTAAAGGTATCCACCAAATTGGAAACCAATCTTAAGAAGCCAAGCCGGCCTGAAAACTGCTCAGTTTTTGACTAGAGTCAGACAAAGCAAAGGGAGCACTTGCCATGTTCTTTCTCGCCATGATTGCTAATGCCAAGGTTCTTTCACTGCCGTGAGACCCGATCTTTTGCTGGTTCAGCAGGAAGACCGGCGGCGCAATCAAACGATCCAATTCTTAGAAGAAGGCGGCTGGAATGTGCTGCACACCGACAACATGCTGAACGCCCATCCAATGGCGCTTAGCTTCAAGCCGAGTGTGATCATTATCAGCGACACCAATCCGGATCGAAAAGGCTTAAAAGCCTGTCAGGATATTCGCGCCGATTGCCGTACCGAAACGATTCCCATCCTGATCCTCTCAGACCTCAGCGGGGTGGCAGACAAGCTTCAAGGCTTCCGAGCTGGTGCAGACGATTATATCGCCATACCTTGTGATTTCGAAGAGTTATTTGTCAGGACCAAGGCTCTTTTATTGAATCGACACTTGATCAACACAATGCCATCGACCACCCCATGGGAAGGCCAGCTTCTGGATGTGTAAGCGATTGCCGCTGACGTTGCCTGAACCCAAGCCCAAGCCAGGGTTCCTGACAAAGGCCATCACCAGGCCAAGCGCCTTCCCCTTGCGCAACCTCTCCCAGGGGTGTGCCGACATGGCCTGCATCATCGGTTACATCGATCTGTTCACTCGGTGCCAAACAAGAGCATGCACTTCGCTTGAATGGTGCCAGACCACAACCGCTACAGGATGGCCCCTCTCCGATTCCCTTTTGAATCCCGGATTTCAGGCAGGATCAGCCTGCCGACCCGCCGCCTCAAGAAGAAAGGGTGCAAGCAGAAGAAATGCTCGAACTGGAAAGGTGGGCAGTGCCGCTGCGGGCGCGACTGATCAGCTTTTTTGATCTCTCGAATGCCTCAGTTGAACTGCCTGATTTGAGCCACCAGACCTGGGGGGCTGGAGTCTTCCAAGACCCTCAGCTGCTGTTGGCTCGTCGCGGTTGGTCTTGGTTGAGGCCATTCGCACGGTTTCTGGCACAGAGCCCTTGATATCAAACAATCGAGGCCAAAACCTCAAGCTGTTGGCGGCGCGTGGCTGTCAATAACTTCTCGGCTTGACCCATGAATTTGAAGACCTTTTTGTCCATCACCTCGTAGTAAACAAGGCTGCCAGCCGGACGGCGGGCAACCACCCCGGCAATGTTAAGCAACTTGAGGTGCTTCGAAACCAACGCTTGGCTGAGACCCGTTGCCTCCACCACAGCGGTGACATTGAGAGGCCCAGACCGCAGGGCTTCAAGCACAGCCAGGCGATTCGGTTCAGAAAAAACCTTGAAGTAGTCCGCGAGATCTTCCATAGGAAAAAACCCTAGCGCGGAATCAACAAACATGATGGTTCGTCAACGCGTTTTCAGGGTTACGAACTATAGCGATAGCGTTGTTTGAAAAGCAAACTATACTTTGACCCGCAGTCAAGGCCATGGCCACGGAGGATTTAAGAACAAGGTGACGCAGCGTCGGATCGCATGGTCACAAGGGAGACTCAGCCGATGACAGCAGCAGAGGTCAGAGCGATGAAACGGCTGGATGGGTCGGCTCAAAGTGGACGGAACGAACCGGAGTGCCGCGTTTGATTTTCGGCTCCAAAGCAGCAATCAGCCGCTGCGTTGAAAAAAGGACCAAATCATCACGACGGGCTGTGGGAGGTGGCAGCTGACGTTTGGCTGGGGGTTGCTTCAGCAAGCCCAGTCCTACGACCAAGATGTTGACACCAATCATCACGAAGGCAGCGGCACCAACACCGGCCAGGATTCTGAAACCCAGGGGCAGGCCCCTGGGCGCCGGCAAGTCGTCATCGTCGGCAGAGTTTTGATGCGACTGGTGTGTGCCGTTCACGCCTTGCCCTGGCCCTTGGTCTGTCGATGATGACAGGGACAATCAGATCAAGGCTTGTGGAGGCTGAGCAACTCGGCGCCATAGGCCTCACTGAAGCTGGCCTGCATCTGCCAGAGCTCCAACAAAGACTTCGAGATCCTGCGCAGATCTTCAATGTCCGTGCAGGCGTCGATCGCGCGGCCTTGGGCCTCGACGGCGAACTGACGGCTGAGGGGGAGGGTTTCAGTCATGGGCCTCAGGGATTATTTCGAAATGATACGAAGTTTTGACGGCAACCGGCAGCAGGTTATCCGTACCAGAGCAATGAAAAACTTATGGGTGCGATGGTTGCCGGGTTGTCAGGCCGGCATCAGCTCCGCAATCCTGAGTTGATGGAGGGGAACGGAGAACGGAGGTGATCCTTGCCGGGAGAGCGGCCAGCGGCGCAGCCAGCAACGATCGGCATCAGCATCGAGGCTCAGAACTTGGTAGATGGTGTCGCCCTTGCTGGCCAAACGGACAAAGGCTCCTTGCTCAACGGGACCAGCGTGGTGTTCAAGCGTCATGGGGAAGCTCTACAACGAAGACAGGCAGGAATGGAAAGGCTCGACAACAGGCGGACCTGGAGCCGACGCACTTAACGTAACGTTCTAAGTAGGAGTATTGACAAGCATTCACAAGTCAGTCATCTCTTTGCTGAGACCCTGACCAAGCCGGATCAGGCGACTGCCGCAACCCGGTTTGCTTGGGATAGGGTTCTGGCTTGGCCGAGGGAATCGCTCACTGCGGTCAGAATGATGTCCCGCAATGCCAGATCGATTTCCGTGTCAGCTTGAAGCCCACTGTTCTCGAAGCGATCGCGACCGGCAACCCGCCGTACAGGAGGTCGCAGCAGGAGCTTGCCGCCTTCATGGCCCGCATCGAAGGATTGCCCGCAGGACTTGAGGAACGCATCGCCTCCACCTTTCGGCGATCGGGCATCGAGCACCGCTACAGCTGCCTGGAGGATTTTGGCCAGGAGGAGGCGGATCATTTCAACTTTTTTCCAAACAACTGGCAGCTCTCGCCCCTACCGAGCACCGCGAAGCGCAACGATCTGTACAGCCGCCTGGCGCTGCCTCTGGCCGAAACGGTGGCCCGTGACGCACTGGCGCAGGCGGGCTGCAGCGCCGAGCAGATCACGCACCTGATTGTGGTGAGTTGCACCGGATTCTTCGCTCCAGGCCTCGATATCCAGCTGATACAACGGCTGGGGATTCCGCCCAGCGCAGAGCGCAGCCTGATCGGTTTCATGGGCTGCAATGCGGCCTTCAACGGCCTGAAGCTGACCGATGCGATCTGCCGCGCCTCCCCAGCAAGCACCAGGGTGCTGATGGTCTGCGTGGAGCTCTGCACCCTGCATATGCAGCGTCCCGACAATGTGGAGAACGTGATCGTCAACGCACTCTTCGGGGATGGGGCGGCCGCTGCCGTTCTCTCTTGCCGGGATCCCAAACGGGGTCAGCTGACCTATCGGGACAGCGCCTGCACGATCGCCGAGCACTCGCTTGAGGCGATGACCTGGGAGATCGGCGACACAGGCTTCCTGATGCAGTTGGCGGCCAGCGTTCCCCAGCGCATCCAGCACGCCCTTCCCGGTTTTCTTGAGCCCTGGTTGCAGCGCCATGGGCTCGATGCTTCTGGCATCGACCTCTGGGCTGTCCATCCCGGCGGCCGCCAGATCCTCGATCTGGTGCAACAAGGCCAAGCCCTGCCGACGCAAGCCCTCGAAGCCTCCTACGGGGTGCTGCGCGATTTCGGCAACATGAGCTCACCGACCATCCTGTTCATCTTGAAACATTGGATGGCGTTGCCGCCCCAAAACCCTGCGGCGGCGCCACGCCAGGGGGTTGCCCTGGGGTTCGGGCCCGGCCTCTCGATCGAAGCTGCCCTGTTTCAACACTGCGACTCCGAAAGCCGATGACCTCCCCGCCGCCCCTGTTCCCCTCGTTCAAGGTCCGCACCGACCAGGACGAGCTGATGGATGATTTTTCGATCACCGATCAGCGGCTCACCAGTGCGCTCGATCAACTTCGCGTCGTCAATCAGACCCTGGGTGGCTACAGCGCCCCGATGAAGATCCTCAGACCCTTGCTGTTGCAGGCAACAGATCAACCGCTGCGGATCCTCGATCTCGGCACGGGGATCGCCGATTTTCCTGAATATCTCGTGCGTTGGGTCGCTCGGCATGCGCCCGGACGCAGCCTCGCGATCGTTGCGGTCGATGCCAATCCGGTCACCGTGGAGTACGCCCGCCAGGCGCTCTCCAGGCGGCTGCCCCCCGATCTGCAGCCCTCCATCAGAGTGGATGTGGCTGATGCCCTGGCGCTGCCCTACCCCGAGCAGTCCTTCGATGTGGTGATCGCTTCGATGTTTCTGCACCACTTCGCCCATGCCAAGGCGGTACATGTGATGGAGAGCATGGGGCGGCTGGCGCGCCGCGGAATCCTGATCAACGATCTGCAGCGCCACCCCCTGGCCTACGCCGGCATCTATGGGCTCACGCGCTTGCTGCAGGCTTCGGAGATGATGCAGAACGACGGCCCCATCTCAGTTCTGCGGGGTTTCGAGGCCAGGGAACTCCAAGCGATCGCCACAGAAGCCGGGCTCGAGCACGTTTCGATTCAATGGTGCTGGGCTTTTCGCTGGCTACTGAGCACCATCCGCTGAACCGGCGCCCCTATGACCCTCCACGACGCGATCATCATCGGGGCTGGCCTGGCTGGTTCAAGCATGGCCATCCAGCTGGCTGAACGGGGCCACTCGGTGCTGCTGCTGGAGCAACAGCATTTCCCGCTGCACAAACTCTGCGGCGAATTCCTCTCTGTTGAGGTCACCGAGATCTTCGGGCGCCTTGGCATCCTCGACGCGGTGCGCACGGCCGGCGCGGTGCCGATTCAGAAGGCCAGCCTCAGCACCAGCACGGGGGAGTCATTCGACGGCCAGCTGCCCGGCACGGCGCTGGGGCTGAGCCGCTACGCCCTCGATAAAATCCTCTGGGACCGCGCCTCTGAAGCCGGAGCCCGCTGCCTTGATCGCACGCCCGTCACCGCGGTCAGGGGCAGCTTGGACGACGGCTTCGTGGTGAGCACAGCCGATCGTCAGTACCGCTCAAAGCTGGTGTTCGGGGCCTATGGCAAGCGCTCCCGGCTGGACGGACAACTGGGGCGTGCCTTTGCCGCCAAGCCCAGTCCGTTCGTGGCCGGCAAGGCCCACTACCGAGGCCATCACAACGTCAAGGCGGTGGAGCTGCACGCCTTCCCGGGGGGGTATTGCGGTCTCTCAGCGATTGAATCAGGCCTGATCAACGTCTGCTGGATCGGCCACGCCGGCCTGATGCAGGCAGCGGCAGGACCGGCCAGATCGAGCCGAGGGGAGCTGTCCTCGCTGGCGGTACTCCGCCGCAATCATTTCCTGGCCAGCCGCCTGCAGGGGATGGACCGCGTCGGTGGATCGTCGCGATCCTTGAGCCGGATCAGCTTTGCCTTGAAGGGTCACTTCGACCGGGATGTCTGGATGATCGGCGACACCGCCGGCATGATTGCGCCGCTCTGCGGTGACGGCATGGCCATGGCCCTCGGCTCCGCTGACTTGGCCGCCCCGATCGCCAAGGCCTTTCTAAGCAACTCCCTGGACTCCAGCGTGCTGCGCAGGCGCTACCGCAGCGATTGGAACCGGGTGTTCCGGCGGCGACTGCAGCTGGGCCGTTGCCTGCACCAAGGGTTCCTGCATCCCTCCATCGCCCGGCTAGCGGTGGGGCTGTGCAACCGCCAACCGGCGCTCGGCAACGCCCTGATCCGCGCCACCCGGGGGTCGGTGCAGGCCTGGGCGCTTTGATCGGACCGTGATGTCTAGATTTAGCGACTCGGCCTTGCCCCCGAAGGCCTGCCTTCAGGCTTTTGGTTGGATGCTGCGTGGGCTGAAGGAGACCTACGGCTGGCCAGGACTGACGGGACTCGAACCCGGCGCCTTGATCCAATTGTTGGAACGCTCTGCCAAAGACCGCAGCGAGGCTGAGCTGGTTGACCGTGTCGATCCGCTGATTCGGGCCGGCTGGATGGATCTGCTCGCTGCGCCGCGATCGGAGCGAGCGGCCCTCGCGGCAGCTGTGGCTGGCCGGATCGGCGTATCAGCAAGTGCCTTGACCCCGCTGGCCGATGCCTGCAGGCGCAGTCTCGCCCTGGGCTTCGGGGAACGGCGAGCGGCCACGGCGCCAGCTCGCCAAGGCCAGCAGGGCTGGATCGGCTTTGCGATCGCGACGATCCTGGTCGCCGCCGCAGGCTTTGTGCTCGCCGTTGAGGCAGGCCGTGGCCGCCTTGAGGTGGTGGGCCTGCGGGAGCGCAATCAGAGTCAGCAGGAAGAAATCGAAAAGTTGGAGGAGGCCCTCGCCCAGGCCCGCAACTCCCTGCAGCAGCTCGAATCATCAGCCGCGGCAGCGGTCCCGGCCAGTCCGCCGTCCCGCCTGCCGGAAGCCCCCCCCCGATCCCTGGCCGATGGACAGTCAAAGCAGCACGACGTTCAGCAGCACGGAGCGCTGGAGTGGCTGCGAGACACTCCCAGCAGGGCCGGATCTGCCCCGCCCTGGTGACGTGTGGTGGCCCGTCGTCGGCGGACCTGAAACACTCGAGGCGGTGCGCCGCCATTGCCGCTCGGAGGCGTCGACAACCTCCGACGGACGGACCGAAGTGGCCCGTTTCCCCGATCTTGAAGGTGCCGAACGGTTTGCCAGCAGGATCACGGCTGACCCCAGGCACGGGTTCATCTTTCGGGTCGGAGAACGTACGCTGTTTTGATGGCTGTTTCAACCATCCCCGCCACGGCTGAGCGGGGGGAGACCTATCCCGGCCTGCTTGAACTACCGGCACGGCGCTGGATCGAATCCTCCTCCCTGCTATCGATCGTGATCGGCGTCACGCTCACCCTGGTGGTTGTGATGCTGCTCTTTCCCTATCGCGGCAGTGTGCTCGGATCCTTCCTGCTGGATCGGGGCCTCACCCAGCCGCTCTGCTTGGCTATCGCCTTCACGGTGGTGGATTATTGCGGCCGTCGCCTGCTGGCCAGCCGCCGCGAACGTCGCCACGTCGGCAGAGACTGGATGCCTCGCGGCCTTGTTGATCTGAGGCCCTTGGATTCCGATGTCCAGACCATGCTTGTGCTGTTGTCCCAACGCCGCACGGTGATCTCGAATCGTCTCTGTCGTCTGCTGCGTTGTTTTCAGGATTCGCGCTCCAGGCAGGTCACCCGCGAGCTGCACCAAGACGACATCGCCCTGACCCAATCTGATATCGAAGACAGCTATCTGGTGACGCGCACGATGATCTGGGTGCTGCCGATGCTGGGTTTTCTCGGCACGGTGCTGGGCATCTCCACCTCGATCGGCGGCTTCACAGGCCTGCTGGCCAATATCGATGATCTCGAAACCGTGAAGGCCAGCCTGACGGCGGTGACCGGGGGCCTCTCCACCGCCTTTGACACCACCCTGCTCGGCATTGTCACGGCGGTGCTCTGCATGGTGCTGATGAGCATCGCCGAGCGGGGAGAGCACCAGCTGGCCGGCGATATCGAGGCCTCCATCAACGACGGCTTTTTCCCCAGGCTCAGCGGCGATGCGACGAACCCGCCGGCGTAACCGCCAGTCGGTGGAGTTGATCGGCTTCCTCGACATCCTCAGCGCCGTGATGGTGATCATCCTGATCGTGATTTCAGTGCTGGCGCTCTCCCTGGGATCGGGATCGCCGCAGCAAGCCCAGAGCCAGCCAAAGCCCGCCACACCTGAGCCAGTCGAGCCCACACCAGTGGCCCTGGTGGAGTTGGTCACGGCCGGAGGCACGCCGGTGCACACCCCCACCAGCTTCCTGCTCTGCCGAGCCGGACAAGTCGAGCGGCACGATCCTGTCAGTGGCGAAATCACCGATCGCTGGGATCTGGACCTGGTCAGCCCAACAACGATTGCCAAAGAGATCAAGACGGCCAACATCTACCTGGCGGTGGCAGGAAGTTGTTTTGACGACCTCGATAGCCTGGTCATCGCCCTGCGCAGCTCAGGCTCCAGCCTCGGTTACGAGCCGGTGGAGGAGTCAGCACGGCGGCCATGGTGAGCAGGCGGTCATGGTGAGCAGACGGGCACGGCACCGGGCGGGAGTTGATTTGTCGCTGGACTCCCTGATTGACGTGTTCATGAACGTGCTCGGGGTGCTGATGATCACCGCCATGGTGGTTGCGCTCTCTGCCAGGGGCCCGGGCCAATCCACTGCAAAGGAAGAAACTGCCAAGGAAGAGACTGCGAAACCCGAACCAGAACCACCTCGCGTTGCCAAGCCAGAGCCGATTCGGCTGCAACTGCCCCAGCTGCAGCAATCGTTCACCCAGCCGCTTTATGTGCTGTTGACCGCAGAGGGGTTACGGCCAGTCGACAGCAGCGACCTTTCGCAACTGGAGCGCTATTTCGTCTTGGAGGAGATGGGATCTTCACTGCGAATGGAGCCCCGCCTGGGCCAGGTGATGGGACGCGACGCGTTCCAGCAGTGGCTGCGGGGCTTTGATCCCAGCCAACGGCATGTCACCGCCCTGATCAGCCCGGATGGGGTGAGGTTCTACCGCAATCTGCGCGCGGTTACCGCTGCGGCTGGATTTCGCTCCGGATGGCTGGATCATCAGACCAACATGATCGTGCTGGGCAGTGGAGGACGGTCTGGATCAGACGTGCAATGACCCCAGATCAGAGCGGCTGGAGGAGCGCAGGGCTTCAGTCGTCAGCCTCTTCACTTGCACCAGCAGGCAACAGACGAATCTGCTTTTTGCCCAACTTGATCTCGAATTCATCGCCGGGCTGGAGGCCCAGCAAGGCGGTATAGGCCTTGCCAATCAGCAGATTGCCGTTGAACTGCACCTTGGTGACGTAGCTGAGCTTGCGCCCACCCTGGCCCACACCAGCTCCGCCAGTGGTGCCAAGGCTGACGCCTTTGGCCTCAAGAAGCGCTTCGTAGAAGGCCGTGAAGTTCAGGCGCTCGGTTCCGTCTTTCTTGACGCTCACATAACCAGCAGCCCTGACAAGCTCTGATTTGCCGACATCACCCAACTCCTTGACTTTGGTCAGCAGGTCAGATCCGGTAAGCATGGAATGAATGGAATTGCTCCTGCATAAGGTAGCAACACAAGCTGATGGCTGACTAGCCCCAAATCGAAAACTTCCAGATGAACGCACCTTCAAGCTCTGCGGCCACTGCGATCGGATCGCAGCAGAATCGATCGGAATGAATGATCCTGACGGCCCAGCCAGGCGAGGATCAAGGCCGAGCTTCCCCACGTTTGATCCCCTGTGACTCCTCTCCTCTGGCGCGGCGCTGTTCCCCTTGGGTTGTATGTGCTGCTCAAGGGCCTGAATGCAACGGTGCTGAAGGGTTTGCAGGAGATGGGTGCCCAACGGCTGGTTGACGGTGAGAATCCGATCAGCTTCTGCAATGTTTTCTTTCTGGCCCAGATGATCGTGGGCCTGGCGGTGATGCTGCCTGGGCGCAGGCAGCTGGGCCTCGACCTAGCCCGGCTCATGCCGAGCGATCGCCGGCTGCTGGCTGTAGATGCCTTCCTGGGGTTGTTTCTTGGGCCGGTCGCCTATTACTTCGCCCTGAGTTCCCTCTCGGTGATCAGCCAGACCCTGATCTTCGCCCTGGTGCTGCCGGTGTCCGCCCTGCTGGCCCAGCGCTTGCTGGCGGAGCCGCTCCCGGATGGCTTCGGCGTGAGCTTCGGCCTGATTGGCCTGGGTTTGCTGCTGGCCAACCTGGCCGGCGGCGCCGTGGGTGGTGGCGGCATGGGCGCGGCAATGGACAACCTGGCCGGCGTGAGCTGGGCCCTGCTGGGGGTACTGGCCTTTTCCGGCGCGGCGGTGACAGGCCGAAGGATCGCGTCAAAAGGTTGGTCCGGGGCGCTCACCGTGGGCCTGGCCTCCACCGTGAGCGCCCTGATCTTCGGCCTTCTGGCCCTGCTGCTGTTTGGACCTAGTCACTTCGTGCTGCTGCAGCTGTGGTGGGTGGTGGGCGTGATCGGTCTCTACGGCCTGACGCTCTCGCTGGGCAGTGAGCTGGCCCTGCGCCGCGCCTACGCCGAGCTGCCTGTGGCCACGGTTTCGCTCTGGGGCAGCCTGACGATCGTGGTGGCGGTGCTGAGTGCGGCCCTGCTGCTCGGCGAGCAGATCTCAGCCCCGACCCTGGCGGGTGTCGGCTTGCTCCTGCTCGGTGTCAGCCGTGAGCACTGGCACCGACGGCTGGTCTCCGGGCTCAGGCGCCCCTGAGGAGGCCACCAGGGAGTGGATGAAAGGGTGAGAAGTCCGGCGTAGGCCCGCTGGAGCTGTGGCGGATCACGCCTGCGCTTCGGCGAGAGCTTCGTGGATATCGTTGAGGAGGTCGGTGACGGCTAACGCCACCTTGATTTCAGCCATTTCAACTTGACCCATGCCCGCCATGGCCCAGCCCATGCAACTCGTCTATGACGGCGGTTGCCCGTTCTGCCGTTCCTTTGCGGCCACCAGCGCCATGCGGGGCGAACTGCCTGGCCTGGAGATCGTGGATGGCCGCGCCGATCACCAGCTTCGTGAGCAGCTGAAACAACGGGGCTATGACCTGGCCGCCGGGGCGGTGCTGATCGAAGGAGAGCGCTGCTGGCATGGCTCGGAAGCCGTGAGCCGCTTGTGCCAGCAAATGAAGCCCAACCCCGGTGTGCTGCAGTTACTGGGCTTGGTGTTTGGCGATCCCGGCCGCAGTCGTCGTCTCTATCCGCTGCTGCTGCTGGCGCGGCGTCTGGCGCTGGGCCTCAAGGGCCTGCCGCTCGATCCATCGGCCGGCCAGGCGTAGGGCGTGGCTAGCGGCCTGGCTTCGGTGTTCGTTTACGGCACGCTCAAACGGGGCCAAAGCAACCACGCCTGGCTGGGCGGTGCACGCTTCCTCGGGCGGAGGCGTCTGCTGGGCGCGCAGCTCCATGACCTCGGGCCCTATCCGATGGCCGTGATGGCACAGCCAGCGGCTGCAGGCGATCGGCAGGGGCCGCCCCCCCTGATTCACGGCGAACTGTTCGCGGTCTCGGCTGCGGTGCTGGCCGGACTCGACCAGCTCGAAAATGTTCCCTTTGACTACACCCGCCACTGGCTCCAGCTGGGTGACGGAACCTGGGCCTGGGTGTATGTGGGCCGCCCCGAACTGGTGGCCGCAGCCCCACTGGTGCCCTTCGCCGACTGGGGCTCAACGCCGATCTTCAGCTATGGGTCGAACCTCTGCCCCGCCCAGCTCTCTGCCCGCTGCGCTGGCTGGGACGGCAGTGGCCTGGTGACGACCTTGGCGGGTTGGCGCTGGAGCATCCACAAGATCCGGCTGGCGCAGGGCCCAGGCGCCGATCCAGCCGATGGCGCCGCCGGGATCCAGCCCGAACCCGGCCGCCACTGCTGGGGTGTGGTACACCATCTCAACGCAGCCGATCGCCGCCGGCTCGATGCAAGCGAAGGCGTGGCGATCGGCCACTACCGGCCCCACACCGTGACGGTGAAGACATCGACGGTGGGCAGCCAGGCGCAGAACAGCCAGGCGGGTGAGTGCTTCGAGGCCTCCACCTATGTGCCCACAGCGGAATGGAGTGCCGAGGGGCTGCGCCCCAGCGCCGACTACGCCAGCCGCATCCTCCAGGGCCTGGCCCACTGGCCCTTTCCTGCTGCCTGGCGACTGGAAATCACAGAAATTCTCGGCGGTGAGCCGCGCCATAACGACCCTGGGGCCTTCACTTCCGCACATCCGGCCTGAGCCGCGTCCGGCATCGGCAGAGTGAGCCCAGTGCGTTCAGGCAAGGAGTTCACCCAGCCATGAAAATCAATGTCGGCTGTGAGCTCACGGTGATCTGCCCCCAGCCCACACCGCTGCTGTTGCTGCTGCAGCCGCACAGCTCCCGCCAGCAGGATCTGCTAGGAGCCGATCCAATCCTGGTGGAGCCGGCAGTGCCGGTGGAGGAGTTCTGCGATAGCCAGGGCAACCGCTGCTGCCGCCTGGTGGCCCCGGCCGGCGAGAGCCACATCAGCCTCAGCACCGTGGTAGCCGACAGCGGCCAGAGCGATGCGGTGGTGCCCTCGGCCTGGCAGATGCCTGTGGAGTCGTTGCCGCCCGATGTGCTGCCCTTTCTCAACGCAAGCCGCTACTGCGAAACCGACCGGTTGATCGACACCGCCTGGAGCCTGTTCGGTGGGTCGCTCGCCGGCTGGCCGCTGGTGCAGGCGATCTGTGATCACGTTCACAGCCACATCCACTTCAGCGGTGACGACGCCCGCTCCACCAAAACGGCCCTCGACGCGCACCAGGAAGGCCGCGGCGTCTGTCGCGACTTCGCCCATCTGGCGATCTGCTTCTGCCGTTGCCTGAACATTCCGGCCCGCTACTGCACCGGCTATGTCGGCTACACCGGCGTCAGCCCCAGTCCGGAGCCGATTGATTTCTCGGCCTGGTTCGAGGCCTACCTCGATGGTTGGTGGTACACCTTCGATGCCCGCTACAACACCCCCCGGATCGGCCGGGTGCTGATCGCCCGCGGCCGCGATGCGGCCGATGTGCCTTTTTTGCGCTCCTTCGGCGAGCACGAGCTGACCGGCTTTGAGGTGATCACCCAGGCCCTGCCCGTCTACCAGTCGGCTCCACTCTCGCGCTGAGACGGCTTTCATCCAACAGCTTCGATCCAATGGCTTCAGTCCAATGGCTTCAATCAGCCGGCTGAACCAAAAGTGGCTGGATAGAATTGTTGTATCTGATACGGAAAATCCATGATCGAATCGCAGACCCACCATCAGGCCATGGTTCAGTCCCTGCGGCAGCGCTACAGCACAGCCCGCCAAAGCGGCGATGCCGACATCCTTCAGGCCCTGTTCCGCGAAGCCGTTTACCTCGGTGTTCAACCGGAACTGCTGGATCCGGTCGTTGACGCCAAAGATCTTGCCGCCAGCGCTGCTGGTTCCTGATCCAGACCCCGCAGGCACCCAGCCAGATCTTCGCGAAGCTCCAGGAAGCTCCGCTCCATCCGCAGCGCACTGAGGTTGCTGCGATCCAGGGTGGCCGCCACGGTGCGTACGATCCGGCCCGGTCGTGGCGCCATGATATGGACCTTCTGGGCCATCAGCAGCGCTTCTTCCAAGTCGTGGGTGATCAGCAGGGCCGTGAGGCCAGAGCGTTCCCACAATTGGTAGAGGAATTCCTGCATCGACTCGCGGATCTGTAGATCAAGAGCACCGAAGGGCTCATCGAGCAGCATTACCTTGGGATCAGCCGCCAGGGCCCGGGCAATCGCCACCCGCTGCTGCATGCCGCCAGAGAGCTGGCGGGGAAAGCGGCTGGCTGAATCCTGCAAACCCACCACTTCAAGGTAATAGGCGGTGCGTTCCTTGACGTCACGCTTGTTTCGCCCCTGCAGCCGCATGCCGAAGGCCACGTTGTCGGCAGCACTCAGCCAGGGATAGAGGCTGTACTTCTGGAAGACCATGCCCCGATCCGGCCCGGGTCCGCGCACCGGGCGATCATCCATGTGGATGGTGCCGCTGCTGGGTTGCTCCAGGCCAGCGATCAAGCGCATCACGGTTGATTTTCCAGAACCTGAACTGCCGACGAGCGCCACGAATTCGCCGGAGTTGATCTCGAGATTGATGTCATCGAGCACGAGCTTGCTGTCGCGGCCCTTGCCGAACGATTTGCTGACGCCTTGAACAGACAGGTGCATCAGATCGCCCAGCGACAGGTGCGGCGCATCAGCAGGCGGAAGCCCAGGTCGATCAGCAGGCCGATCAGGCCGATCACGATCAGCCCCACAAAGATTTCATCGGTGCGCAGGAAGCGCTGGGCCAGGCTGATCCGTTTGCCGAGCCCCTCGTTAGCCGCCACCAGTTCAGCCACGATCACCAGATTCCAGGCGGCCGCCATGTTGATCCGATAAGCATCAAGCACCTGGGGAGCGATGAAAGGCGCCACCACCTTGGTGATGATCTGCAACCCCCGCCCACCCATGGTGAGGGCCGACTCCAGCAGTTCGCGGGGCACGAACTTGACCGCATCCATGATCATCAAGGTGTTGAAGAAGAGGGTGCCGATGAAGATCAGCAGCACCTTCGGCAGCTCCCCCAGGCCGAAATAGATGATCAACAGCGGGATGAAGGCCGGTGCCGGCATGTAGCGGATCAGGCCCAACAGGGGCTCCAGCAGCTGGCAGACCAGTCGGTTGCTGCCCATGGCAATGCCGAGCGGCAACGACACCAGGATCGAGAGGGCATAACCCCCCAGCACCCGGCCGATGCTCGCCACGGCATCGTTGACCAAGATCCCCTCTTGAGCCTGCTCCGCTCCGGCAGCCAGCACCTCCGCCGGGCTGGGCAGGAAGAGCGGATCGACGACCCGCGAAGCGGCCACCAGCTGCCAGAGCAGCAACAGGCTGAAAATACCGACCAAACCGAGCAGCCAGGGCTGATCCAGCTGCCGGCGCAGGCTCACTTGGCAGCCTCAACGAAGCGAGAATCGAACAGGTTGGTGAGATCGGGCGGGGTCTCAGCCAGGCCCACCTCCTGGAGGAAGTCGCTGATCTGGGCGGCCGCAAACGGCAACGACTGCATCGTGTCGCCGGGCTGAAACGCCTGGCGGTTGTCTTCAAGGCTGAAGATCGTGGTGCCAGCGTCGTATTCGCTGTATTCGGCCTCGCTGACACCGGCCCGCTCGGCCATGATCGCCAGGCTGGATTCAGGCTGGGCCTTGATCTCAGCGAGGGTGGCGAACCAGGCATTCACCACGTTCTGCAGTTGCTCGGGGTTTTTCTCCACGAATTCGGCCCGGCAGACCAGGTGATCGCTGATCGCTCCTGGGAAATCCGCGGAAGAGAACAAGGTGGTGCTGCCACTGCGCTTGAGAGCCTGGGTGGTGAAGGGGGCAAACACGCCCACCGCATCCACCTGAGCAGCCGCAAAGGCGGCGGCAGCGGCACCGGTTTCCAGCGGTACAAAGGTGATGTCATCGGCGCTGAGGCCGGCCTGTTTGAGACCGAGCAGCAGCAGGTAGTGGTCGACCGTGCCTTCCTCGGCCGCTACCGACTTGCCCTGGAGATCGGCCACGCTGCTGATCCCCTCGGCGGCGATCACCTGGTCGTTGCCGGTGGAGTTGTCGTTGGTGAGCACCACCCGCAGGTCGGCGCCACCGGCGACCGAACTGATCGTGTCGCCCAGGGTCTGGCTGTTGCAGTCGAGCTGACCAGCGTTGAGCGCGTTGATCGAATCGAGGTAACCATCGAACCACTGCAGGGTGACCGGAACCCCGGCCTGCTCGAACAGGCCCTTCTCCTCACTGACCTTCCAGGGGAACCAACCGGGCCAGGCGCTGTAGCCGATCCGCACCGGAGCGTTGCCCTCCTGGGGAGGTTGCTGGCAACTGGCAAGCAGACCGCCGCTGAGGGTGGCGAGCAGCAGCAGGCTGAGGGCGCGGTTGCGTTTCTTGGCTGAAGAGTTGGTCATGGCTGAATGGCGTGAGTGGAAGGTGCGGGGGTTGGGCGGCGATCACAAATCGCCTGGAGAGCGAATCAGCTCAGAGGAGCTGCCATCAGACAGCAACCGGCTCATGGGCTGAACGGCCAGCGGTGATGGTCTGGCCTGTCAACGCCTGGGTGTGCTCGCGGCTGGTGTCGAGCAGCCACCGGTACCAGGCCTGGAGGCCAACGCCACTGCTGGCTGAGAGCTGGAACACCGTGGCGGCAGGGTTGACGGCATGGATGTGCTCTTCGAAGCGCTCCACCTCCACAGGCAGATAGGGGAGCAGATCCACCTTGGTGATCAGCACGCAATCGGCCTCGCGGAACATCACCGGGTACTTGAGCGGTTTGTCGTCGCCTTCGGTGACACTGAGCAGCGCCACCTTGAGGTGCTCGCCCACCTCAAATTCGGCCGGACAAACCAGGTTGCCCACGTTCTCCACCCAGAGCAGGTCGAGATCGGCCGGGGACAGCCGCGCCTGGAGCTGGCGCAGACCGCCGCTCACCATCGCCGCATCGAGATGGCAGGCGCGACCGGTGGTGATCGGCACCACCGGCACACCGACAGCTTCGAGGCGCTCGGCATCGAGCTGGGTGGTCATGTCGCCCTCCAGCACCGCCATCGCCAGCTGGGGGGCCAAAGCGGTGATCGTGGCCTCCAGCAGGGAGGTTTTCCCGGCGCCGGGACTGCTCATCACGTTGAGGCAGAGCAACTGCCAGGCATCGAAGCGCTCACGGTTGTGATCGGCCTGGTGCTGGTTGGCGGCCAGCAGATTGAGGCCCAAGGTGTCTTGAAGGGGCATGTGCATGGCTTCAGCGCGAGGAAAGGGAGGTGGAACCGGAAGACTGAGGCGAAGAAAGCTGAGGCGAGGCAGGTAGAGGCGAGAGGCTGTAATCGACAGAACAGATGCGCAGCTCGCGGCCGCTGATGATCTCCTCCATCGGCCGATCGCAGCAGGGGGAGCGGTAGGCCTGATCCGGCTCGGGGGCATAAACGGCGGAGCAGCCCAGGCAACGGGCCCGCAGGGGCACCGTGGCGATCTCGAGGGTTGAGCCATCCAGCCAGGTGCCCTGCACCGCAGCGGCAAAGGTGAAGCGCAGGGCAGCAGGTTCAACGCAGGTGAACTCACCCACCTCCAGGTGCACGGCCGAGACGTAGGGGGTGTGGGGTTCGTGCTCCCGCTTCCACTCCTGCAGGGAGAGCAGCAGGCACTTGGTCATGTCGACTTCGTGCATGGCCCTATCTCCACTTCTGATCGACGGCCATGTTGCAGTGATCGTGCAGCCAGGACGGCTTCTCCTTTCTGGGCAGCTGGCCGCTCACCACCAGGTGGGCCATCACATCGCAGATCACCCGGGTAGCCATCAGTGAGGTCATGTCGCTGATGTCGTAAGGGGGCGACACCTCCACCACCTCCAGGCCGCAGACCGGCACGTTGCGCACGATCAACTCCAGCAGCTTGAGTGCTTCGCGGGGCAGCAGGCCGCCAGGCTCGGGCCAGCCGGTGCCGGGCACGAAGCCGGCGTCGATGCAGTCGATGTCGAAGGAGATGTAGACGCAGTCGGTGCCGTCGGTGGCGCGCTCGATCGCGAACTTGGCGGCCGCCTCCAGGCCCATGTCGCAGATGTCGGTGACGGTGAGCACGTTGGTGCCGCGCTCACGGCAGACCTTCACCCCCTCACGCGGCACCTGCCAGCCGCCGATGCCCAGTTGCACCAGGTTCTCGGCCGGCGCATTGGCCATGTTGGTGGCATGGAACCAGGGGCAGGTGTGCATGCGCTCGTCGAGGTCGATCTCCTGGGTGTCGACATGACGATCGAAGTGGATGATGCCCACCTTCTTGTCGCCCAGATGGCGGCAGACACCGCGCACGGTGGGAAAACCGATCGAGTGATCGCCGCCGAGGATGATCGGAAAGGCGCCACTGCTGAACACGTGGGCCACACCCTTGGAGATCTGATCGAAACTCTTCTCGTTGTTGGCGGGAATCGTGAAGATGTCGCCCACATCGCAAAGCCTGATCGACTCGCGCAGGTCAACGCCCATCTCGTAGTTGTAGGGCGTGTAGAGGGCCGAGATACGGCGAATGCCCTGGGGCCCGAAGCGGGTGCCGGGGCGGTAGGTGGTGCCGGAATCGTGGGGCACCCCGAGGATCGCCACGTCGAACTCGCCGACGCGGTTCACGTCTTCGATGTAAGGCGCCTTCATGAAGGTGTTGATGCCCGCGTAGTGGGGCAGCTCACCGCGCGAGAAGGTGGAGATGCGCCGATCAACAATGCTCTCGGCAGCCTCAAGGCCGTATTGCAGGCCCTGATCCACCTCCTGCTGCCAGCCGGTGAGGGGAAGTTTGCGCTCTTTTTCCAAGGCTTCGGCGCCTTGAGTGCCGGGGCGACGGTCGAAGGCTGATGAGCTCGTGCTGGAAGCTGAAGCGCCGGTGGGCGAAGGGTCTGTCATGCACGGGGGGAGTTGGAGAATGGCGGTCTCCCGGGCTTTTGTCCCTCCGTGCCACTGAATCACTTCAGTGTGTTCCTCTCGGACCAGACATTCCACCAGCAAAGAAGCTGAAGAAATCGGAACCCTAGGAATCATTTCCGCTTGTTTATAGTTACGTAAGTGGATGAGTTGCGCTGTCGCGTCCACTACGAAACCGAGCAATCCTCACCGCTTGCAGCAGCCCAAGGGCGGACATTCCCAGCGGAAGCCAGGCCACTTTGCTCCAGCTCCAGTTCGAGCATGGCCCTGCGCAGCGAGGGGGCCAGGGGACGTGGCTGATCGAGCCTGGGGCTGCAGATCGCCCCGCTGGCCATCTCGTTGAGCGAAGCGAGCACCATGTCCTGACCCTCCAGCAGCTCCAGCGCTTCTATGGGCACCGGCAGGGCCGCGCGGAAGAAATAGGCGCTTCGCTGGCTGTCGTGGTGGCTGAACCAGAGGGGCAGCTCCTGGATCTCCCCGTTGATTTCTTCCTTCAGCTCACGGCGCAGGGCCTGCTCCGGCGTCTCGTTGGCTTCCAGGTGGCCGCCAAACAATCCCCAATGGCCTGGATAGACGATGCCCTCGATGTCGTCGCGGAGCTGCAGCAGCCATTTCCCCTGCCGCTCCAGCATCGCCAGGGCCACCGCCACGGTCATCGGTTCCCAGAGGGCGGCGGGGCAGAGGCCGGCTCCAGGCGTAGCAACTGGCCGTCATCTGGCGAATCGGTGAGCACGTAGAGATAGCCATCGGGCCCCTGGCGCACATCCCTGACCCGCGCCCCGATTGGAATGGTCTCCTCAGACGCCACCGTTCCATCGGCCTGCAGGCTGATCCTGCGCACATCGCGCGAGACCAGCCCACCGGCGAACAGATTGCCACTCCAGCCTGGATACCGATCGCCACGGTCGATCGCCAGACCGGAGGGGGCAATCGCGGGGGTCCAGACCCGCCGTGGATCCACCAGTCCTGGTGCTGATTGAGCCGCAGAGATCGGCGGACCGGAATACTCGCGGCTATGGGTGACCACAGGCCAGCCGTAGTTCGCGCCGGCCTCCACCAAGTTGAGCTCATCGCCGCCGCGGGCGCCGTGTTCGCTCACCCAGACCCGCCCGTTGAGCGGGTCCAAGGCCAGACCCTGCACATTGCGGTGTCCGTAGCTCCAGACCTTGGGCGCTTCGCCCTGGCCGGTGGCAAAGGGATTGCCACGGGCTGGGGCTCCATCCCGGGTGATGCGCAACAGCTTGCCCAGGGCACTGCTGCGGTTCTGGGCCTGGCGGCGGATCAGCGCACCTTCGAGTTGCAGCGGCGGATTGCCGCCATCGCCGATCGACACCAGCAGGCTGCCGTCGGGAAGCCAGAGCAGGCGGGAGCCGAAATGCTGGGCTCCGGGCTTGTTCTGGGGCACCGCATAGATCACCTCCAGATCACTCAGAGACTGGCCGTTGAAGCGGGCGCGCGCCACCCGGGTGCCGTTGGCGCCACGCTCGCCTGCCGCGTAGCTCAGATAAATGAAACGGTTGCGCTCGAAATCGGGATCCACTGCCACATCCAGCAGCCCCCCTTGCCCCTGGGCCAGCACCTCGGGCACCCCGGAAATCGGCCTTGGATCGAGCACCCCATCGCGCACGAGGCTCAGGCGGCCGGGACGCTCGGTGATCAGCACGGAACCATCCGGCAACCAGGCCATCTCCCAGGGGTGCTCCAGCCCCGTGACCAGGGCCTTGGGCCGAACTGTGGTGCCCAGCCCGCCCCCGCCATGAAGCGGCGGCGTAGGAGATGGAGCCTGGCGGGCCTCCTCCGCGGCGGCGCAACCCGCCGCTGGCAACAGCAGCAGGGCCAGCAGCAGGCTGAGCGGAGCGGGCTTCAGCAACTTGATGTTCAAGAGAACTTGATGTTCAAGAGGTCCTGCGGCGGGGCCGGTCGACATGACCATGATGGAGCTTCCAGGCAATGGCCAGTGGGCGGAGGCTCCATCCCATGCTCGAAGGGTTCAGGAGGCTGGCTGTGGCTGTAGCGCCGGCATGCTGGCGGAGATCATGAGCTTTTTCGTCAAACTCACCGAGGCGATGGCCAGCCGCCAGTCGCTGCTGATCACCGGACTCGATCCCAACCCGGAGATGCTGCGGACCTGGAGCCGGCACAACCCCGGCAATGGCTCCTTTCTGGCCCAGGCCCGCCGCTGGATCAAGACGGTGATCGAGGCCACCGTTGAAAATGTTTGCGCCTATAAACCGAGCCTGGGCTTCTATCAGGCGCTCGGTCCGATCGGCATCGAGCTTCTGCATGAAGTGCGTGAACTGGTGCCGCTCTCGGTGCCCCTGATCCTCGATGCCAAACACTGTGACCTGAACACGTCGTCGGCCCTGGCGCACTACGTCTTCGCCGAGCTCGGGGTCGATGCGATCACCCTCTCGCCGCTGCCGGGTCAGGACATCGTGGCGCCCTTTCTGCTCTACCCGGAGCGGGGTGTGGTGGTCACCTGCCACAGCTCCAACGCGGCCTCGAAGATCTTTCAGCACCATCCCGACGAAGACGACCCGCTCTACCTCAAGTTCGTGCGCGAGTGCCAACTCTGGGGCACAAGTGAACAGCTGCTGCTGGAGGTGGGCACCAGCAATCCGGCGGTGCTGGCCCGGGTGCGGCAGGGCGCCCCGGAGCGGTTCGTGATCCTGCGCAGCCTCTGGGGAAAGGAGGAGCGGCTGGAGTCGATGCTCAAGGCAGGCCTCACCTCTTCGGCCGATGGACTGCTGCTGCCCCTGCCCCAGAACCTGCTGGTGGAAAAGGATATTGAGCAGGGCACCGCGGCCCTACGCCAACAGATCGAAACGATGCGGCTCCGCCTCGATGTGGGCAGCGCCGATCGCTGCTCGATCTGGTTACCGGCACCGGGCGCGCCCCGCGAACCAAAGGAGCCGAGCGAGACCCAGCCGCCGGTTGATCCGCTCGATGAGCTCATTCTGGCCCTGTTTGATATCGGCTGTCTGTTGTTCGGCGACTATGTCCAGGCCTCAGGCGCCATCTTCAATTACTACATCGATCTGCGCCAGATCATCTCCGATCCGAACTTGTTTCACCGGGTGCTGCATGCCTATGCCGGCCGGCTCGAGCCACTGACGTTCGATCGCATTGCCGGCATTCCCTATGGCTCCCTGCCCACGGCCACGGGGCTGTCACTGCAACTGCACAGCCCCTTGATCTATCCCCGCAAGGAGGTGAAGGCCCACGGCGCCCGCCGCCTGATCGAAGGCGACTTCCATGAGGGCGAAAGCGTGGTGGTGGTCGACGACATTCTGATCACCGGTGGCAGTGTGCTCGATGGGATCAGCAAGCTGGAATCGTCCGGACTGGTAGTGAATGATGTGGTGGTGCTGATTGACCACGGCGGCGGCGGCATTCAGCGACTCGCTGAGGCGGGATACCGTTGTCATCCCGTTCTCAGCATCGGTCGGATCATCCAGGTGCTCCATGCCGCCGGACGCCTCAGTGACGACCAGGCGGCACTGTTGTCGGTGAACCACCCGCCCGTGGCGGTGGATCAGGAGACCACCAGCCGCCAGGGCAAGGTCTCTCCGGCCTGAAAAGGCACCAGCCGTTCGCAGCCCCCCTCGCCGTTGTCGAGGTCGAGCTGCTTGGGCACATCGAGGGACAAACGCCGCAATTCCACCGTGCCCGCGTTGGGCGTCAGGCCGTAGAAGCGGGGGCCGAACTCCGAAGCGAAGGCTTCGAGACGATCCAGGGCGCCTTCCTGCTCAAACACCTGGGCATAACTTTCCAGGGCATGGGGGGCATTGAAGATGCCGGCGCAGCCGCAGGCCGATTCCTTGGCAATGCGGGGGTGGGGCGCTGAATCGGTGCCGAGAAAAAATTTCGGGTTGCCCGAGGTGGCCGCCCAGCGCAGGGCCAGCCGGTGCAATTCCCGTTTGGCCACCGGCAGGCAATAGGCATGGGGCCGCAGCCCTCCCTGGAACATGGCGTTGCGATTGATCTGCAGGTGATGGGGGGTGATCGTGGCGGCCAGCTGGGGGCCGGCGTCCTGCACAAAGGCCACGGCATCGGCGGTGGTGATGTGCTCCAGCACCATCTTCAGGCCCGGGAAACGCGCCAGCATCGGCTGAAGATGACGCTCGAGAAACACATCCTCGCGATCAAAGATGTCGACGTCCGGGTCGCTGACTTCGCCATGAATCAACAGCGGCATGCCGATCCGCTCCATGGTGGCCAGCACCGGGGTGATCCGCTCGGGATCACTCACCCCAGCGGCTGAATTGGTGGTGGCATTGGCGGGATAGAGCTTGGCGGCGCTGAACACGCCGTCGGCAAAGCCCCGCTCCAGTTCGGCTGGATCGATGCTGTCGGTGAGATAGGCCGTCATCAAGGGTGTGAAGCGGCCGGCGCAGGGATGGCCGGAGGCTGCCAACGCCGCCAGGATCCGTTGCCGGTAGGCGGCCGCCGCCGCCGCCGTGGTGATCGGCGGGACGAGATTGGGCATCACGATCGCCCGGGCGAACTGGCTCGCCGTGGCACCCACCACCGCCCGAAGCATGGCGCCATCGCGCAGATGGACGTGCCAGTCGTCGGGACGGCGCAGGATCAGGGAATCGGGGGATGCTGGCGCCAAGGACTGAAGACCGGAGCGAAGGGGAAAGCGGTAATGGCTGGGGAGCTCAGACGTAAAGGTCCTCGTGCTGGTAGGAGACGCGTGGACAGGCCGGTTTGCCGAAAATCGCCGAGAGCAACAGCAGGATGCCGATCCGACCGACGAACATCCCCACCATCAACACCAGCTGGCCCCAGCGATTCAAGGCGCTCGTCACCCCCACATCAAGGCCGACGGTGGCGAAGGCCGAGATGCAGGTGAACAGTTTGTCGAGGAAGGTGAAGGTGTGCCCATCGGCGCTGGTGGCCTGGTCCAGTCCCAGCACTAGGGCCATCAGCAACACGAACAACAGCGAGGCCAGGGTGACTCCCACGGCCCGCAGCACCACCTTGTCGGAGATGGCCCGCCGGCGGATCACCACCGTGTCCAGACCCATCAGCGTGGAGCGCGTGGCGGCCACCAGGGCGGCGAAGGTGGTGGTCTTGATGCCACCGCCGGTACCCCCGGGGCTGGCACCGATGAACATCAGGGTCATCATCAGCAGCATCCCTGCTTCCGATATCGCCGCCGCCGAGAGCGGCACGGTGTTGAAGCCGGCTGTCCGGGTCGACACCGACTGGAAGATCACCACCTGAATTTCCTGCCACCACGGCAACGAGGTCAGGCCGCTGCTGCCGGTCACGTGTTCGGTGAAGAGCAGACCCAGGGAACCGAAGACCACCAGCCCGAGGGACCAGCGCAGCACCAGGCGGGTGTGCAGGCAGAAGCTGCGGATGCGCTTCACCTTGAAGCGGTTCAACCAGAGATCGTTGGTGACCCGGTAGCCGATGCCGCCGGCCACGATCATCAAGGCGATCACCGCGTTCACCACCGGATTGCCCCGGTAGCCCTCCAGGCTGTCGCCCCAGAGGCCGAAGCCGGCGTTGCAGTAGGCGCTGATGCAGTGAAACAACGAGGCCCAGAGCCGCTCACCAGGGGAGGCGATGTCGCGAAAGCCGTAGCTGAACAGCAGCACGGTGCCCAGGCCCACCATCCAGGCGGCCGTGATCAGGATCGAGTGGAAGGTGCTGCCCACTCCCCCCACGCCGAATTCATCGAGGGTCCGGCCCCGGTCGAGGCGGCGACGCAGTCCCGTTCCTCCCTGCACAAAGCCCTGCAGGAAGGTGGTGATCGCCATCAGCCCCAGGCCGCCGGTGAGGATCAACAGCAGCAGCAGCAGCTGGCCGGCAAAGGTGAGGTCCTCGCCCACGTTCACGATCGTGAGCCCTGTAACGGTGATCGCCGAAGTGACCGTGAACAGGGCTTCCCAGATCCCCACATTGGCGTTGGAGAAAGCCGGCAGCGCCATCAGCATGGTGCCGAAGACGATCACCAAAACACCGCTCACCAGGGTGAACTGTGGAACGGTGAGCCGTGATCGCCAGTGGTTCACCAGGGTGAGCCAGCTGTGCCGCGTCGCCAGCTCCTGCCCAGCCACAGGACGCTGCTTTGCGCTGAAAGACAACCGCATGCTGCCAAGTCATCGAATTATCCCAGTTGTGTTGCTGTCGAGCTTGTAACCTGTGCTCTTGCCCCCAACTGGCAAACTGCGCCCACTACTCCTTATCCACCCATGCTCCAACTGCGGCGCCTGCTCAGCGCGAGCCCCCTGCTTCTGGCCCTGGTGATGGGCGGCTGCGCCGACGAGGGCAGTGGCGGTGGCGGGGTCCAGAGCGAGAAGATGGCCACGATCCGCAGCCGCGGCAAGCTTGTTTGTGGGGTGGACGGCAAGCTGCCGGGCTTCAGCTTCCTGGGCCCCGACGGCACCTACAGCGGCCTTGATGCCGACACCTGCCGGGCCATGGCGGCCGCCCTCTTCGGTGACCCCGGCCAGGTGGAATACCGCGACCTCAACTCCAGCGAACGTTTCGCCGCCCTCGCCAGCGGAGAAGTGGACATGCTGGCCCGCAACACCACCAAGACCCTCAGCCGCGATTCGGCTGGTGGGAATGGCATCAGCTTTGGTCCAACAACCTTCTATGACGGCCAGGGAATGATGGTTCCGGCCGCCAGTGGCATCGCCAGCCTCAAGGATCTCGACGGCAAGCCGATCTGCGTCGAGAGCGGCACCACCACCGAGCTCAACTTGGCCGATCGCATGCGCGAGCAGGGCATCGCCTACACCCCCCTGAAATTCCAGACCGGCGATCAGACCTATGCCGCCTACCTGGGCAAACGCTGTGTGGCCGTCACCAGCGACCGCTCCCAGCTCGCGGCCAAGCGCAGTGGCTTCCCCGACCCCGATCAGCACGTGCTCCTGCCTGTGGTGATGAGCAAGGAACCGCTCACCCCCGCCAGCATCAACGGCGATCCCGCCTGGGCCGATGCGATTCGCTGGACGGTCTACGCCCTCTTCCAAGCTGAGGAACTGGGGATCACCCAGGCGAACGTGGCCGAAAAGCTGGCCGAAGCCAAAGCCAACACCAACCAGGGCGACCTGCGCCGCTTCCTTGGTGTGGAAGGCGATTTCGGTAAACAGCTGGGTCTGCCGGCCGACTTCGTCGTCCAGGCGGTCACTGCCGTGGGCAACTACGGCGAAATCTTCGAGCGCAACGTGGGCCGTGCCTCTGCGCTGAAACTGGATCGTGCCGAAAACCGGCAATGGACCGACGGTGGCCTGATCTATTCACCGCCGTTCCGCTGATCACACCGGATGCCTATCCCCCGATGAGCGAACAGAAGCCCCCTATCCCTTGGTGGCGGGATCGGCGCGTGATCCCCTGGCTGGTGCAGGGAGTGGTTGGCCTGGCGATGCTCGTGGTGATAGCGCTGCTGGTGGGCAACCTGGTGCGCAATCTCACCGCCGCCGGCCTGCTACTCAGCTGGCGCTGGTTGGGTCAACCGGCCAGCTTTGATGTGGCCGAAAGCCTGATCCCATTCGACGCTGCCATGCCCTACTGGCGGGCCCTGGTGGTGGGCTTGGTGAACAGTCTGAGGGCGATCGTGGTTGGGCTGGTTGGAGCCACGCTGCTGGGCACGGCCGTTGGCATGACGGCTTACAGCGGCAACGGCCTTGTGCGCCGTCTGGGGCGGATCTACGTGGAGGTGATTCGCAACATCCCCCTGTTGCTCCAGCTCCTGTTCTGGTATTTCGTGGTGTTCCTCTCCTTCGGCAACGGCACCGAGGCCTTGCAAATTCCTGGGGTGGTGCTGGCCAAGTCGGGGCTCTATCTGGCCTGGTTCGCCGAGGGCTGGTCCTGGCAGGGGCCGCAACTGGTGAATGGGATCTGGCAAGCTCCCTGGCGTTTCTCGGTCGAGTTCGCCGCCCTGCTCACCGGCCTGATCACCTACACCGGTGCCTTCGTGGCCGAAGTGGTGCGTGGCGGCATCGCCGCTGTGCCCCGCGGCCAGTGGGAAGCCGCCACTTCCCTGGGACTGCACTGGAGCCAGAGCATGCGCTCGGTGGTGTTGCCCCAGGCCCTGCCGGTGATCATTCCCGGCCTCAATAGCCAGTACATTTCTCTGGCCAAGAACTCCGCCCTGGCGGTGGCCGTCGGCTACGCCGACCTCTATTCCGTGGCTGAAACCACCCTCAACCAGACCGGCCGGGCACTGGAGGTGTTCCTGCTGCTGCTGGGGGCCTACCTGGTGATCGATCTGCTGATCTCCGCTGTGATGAACGGCCTGAACCAGCTTGTTCAAATCCGCGAGCGCTGATGCTGTCCCACCCCGCGCTGAAGGCCATCCGCCGCGAGTTGTTCGCCAGCCGCACCGACGGGCTGATCAGCCTTGGCCTGCTGGCCCTGATCGGGGCGTCGTTGCTGGGTCTGCTGCGCTGGGCCTTCCTGCAGGCGCAGTGGGTGGTGATCCAGGCCAACAGCACCCTGTTCGCCGTTGGGCGCTACCCGCTCGATCAGCAATGGCGGCTGTGGCTGCTAGTGGCCTTGCTGGCCATGGCCTCCGGCCTCAGCTGGGGCCTGCTGCGCGCCATTCCCAGGGCGGACCGTAGCGGCGTGCTCTGGCCGCTCAACGACCGGATCGCCCTTGCCCTGCTGGCGTTTCTGGCCAGCTGGGCCCCCGCCGCCCTTGGGCTCAGTGTGCCGCTGCAGGCCCGCTGGTGGCTGATCACAGCCCTGCTGCTTGCCATCCGCTGGTCGGCAGGCCGCTGGGGCCGGCGCCTGCCGCCACGCCTGCTGAAACTGGTTCCCCTGATCTGGCCGCTGCTCTATCTGCTGGGCATGGCCCTGATCAGCGGCGGCCTGGGCCTGGTGCGGGTGCCGCCTTCGGAATGGGGAGGCCTGCTGCTCACGGTGCTGATGGCCAGCTTCGCGATCCTCGCAAGTTTTCCGCTTGGTGTCTTGATGGCCCTGGGACGACGCAGCGAGCTGCCCCTGCTGCGCTGGGGCTCGGTGGTCTACATCGAATTCGTCCGGGGTGCCCCGCTGATCACCCTGCTGTTCCTCGGCCAGAACATCCTTGGTTTCATGCTGCCCGGCGGCCTGGCACCGGATCGGGTCTGGCGGGCGGCCTGGGTGCTCACCTTCTTCTGCGGCGCCTACGTGGCTGAAGCGGTGAGGGCCGGGCTGGCCTCCGTACCCGCCGGCCAGCAGGAGGCCGCTCGCTCCCTGGGCCTGACAGTGCCCCAGGCCTTACAGCAGGTGGTGTTGCCCCAGGCCCTGCGTATCGCCCTGCCGGCCACGGTGGGGCAGTTCATCTCCCTGTTGCAGGACACCACGCTGCTTTCCCTGATCGGCCTGCTCGAACTGCTCGGCACCGCCCGTACCGTGATGGCCAACCCAGACTTCCTGGGCCTCACCGCCGAGGTGTACCTCACCCTGGCGGTGCTGTTCTGGTGCTGCTGCGCCGCCCTGGGGCTCGGCAGCCGGGCCCTGGAACGCCGCCTCGACCCCACCCATTCGCCTGCCTGAGCCATGACCACCCCCTCCATCAGCTCAGCGCAGGCTCCAGCGGCGACGGGGCCCTGGATGATCGAGGCGATCGGCGTTCAGAAGCGGTATCCCAACGGTTTTCATGCCCTGCGCGGGGTCGACCTGCGGGTCAGGCGCGGCGAGGTGGTGGTGATCATGGGGCCATCGGGCTCGGGAAAAAGCACCTTCATCCGCACCTTCAATGCCCTCGAAGAGTTTCAGGAAGGATCGATCACGATCGACGGCACCGCCCTCTCCAACGACCTGCGCAACATCGATCTGATCCGCTGCGAAACCGGCATGGTCTTCCAGCAGTTCAACCTGTTTCCCCATCTCACCGTGCTGCAGAACCTCTGCCTAGCGCCGGTGCTGGTGCGCAAACGACGCCGCAGCGAAGTGGAGCGGCAGGCCACCGCCCTGCTGGAGCGCGTCGGCATCGCCGAGCAGGCCAGCAAGTATCCAGGCCAGCTCTCCGGCGGGCAGCAGCAGCGGGTGGCGATTGCCCGCTCCCTCTGCATGGAGCCACGCATCCTGCTGTTCGATGAGCCCACCAGCGCCCTTGACCCCGAAATGGTCGGGGAAGTGCTGGAGGTGATGAAGGGCCTGGCCGCCGATGGCATGACGATGGTGGTGGTCACCCACGAGATGGGCTTCGCCCGGGAGGTGGCCCACCGCGTGGTGCTGATGTCAGAAGGGCGGATTGTCGAGGAGGCTCCGCCAAGCACCTTTTTCACCAACCCCCAGCACGAGCGCAGCCGCCAGTTCCTGGCCCAGATTCTCTAAACAGCCTGCCGGAGCAGCTGTTGGTCACAACGGCTACACAGCGTCTGGACACCGGGCCTCAAGCTCAGCTGGCATCTGGTTTCAGGGGCGATTCACTCCTCCTGTACCTTCATCCAGCCCATCCTCAGAGCCCTCGTTTTCCGTTATGAAAAAGGTTGAAGCGATCATCCGGCCCGCCAAGATTGACGATGTCAAGACCGCCTTGGTCGAAGCCGGGATCATTGGCATGACCATCACCGATGTGCGTGGCTTCGGTCGGCAGAAGGGTCAGGTGGAGACCTACCGAGGAACCGAATTCACCGTTGAATTCATCACCAAAGTGAAGGTCGAGGTGGTCGTCGATGACGAGAAGGTGGATGCCGTCATCTCCGCCATCAGCGCATCGCGCACCGGAGAAATCGGCGACGGCAAGATCTTTGTGCTGCCTGTCGAAAGCGTGGTGCGCATCCGCACCTCGGAATCGGGCCCCTCTGCCATCTGATTCGCACGGCCGTCGGGGTTCTGCTCCGACGGCCCCAGACGTCAAGCAGTTGGCCGCAGCGATCGACTGCACAGCCACAGGATGAAGTGGTACGGCCGTTCCCTTCTCTGTGGCCAACACCTCCAAGCCGATCAATACCTCTTTCTTCGGTGCTGCTCTGGCCTGGGATTCAGCCAGGCCTAGCCCATTTCAGCCCGGCAGCATCACCCGGTTGATCACGTGCACGATGCCGTTGTCACAGACAATGTCGGCGGAGAGCACTGAGGTGTTCTTGACTTCAAAGGGCTCGGCGCAACGGATCGGGATCATGGCCCCCTCCAGGCTCTCCCAGCTGGGCTGATCCACCAGATCGCTGCGGCTGTAGGCGCCGGAGATCACATGGAATTTGAGGATGCGAGCCAGCTGGGGTGGGTTCTGCACCAGGGTCTGCACGGTGCCGGGAGGCAGGGCGGCGAAGGCGTCGTCCACCGGAGCAAACACCGTGAACGGTCCAGGACTCTCGAGGGCACCGGTGAGACCGGCCACTTCCACGGCTGTGAGCAAGGTGGAGAAGAGGCCGGCGCCCTTGGCGGTTTCGATGATGTTGGCCATGGGGACAATCTCTAGCGGTAATGTTCGGTTTGCACATCCCTGAGGCGCGCTTCGGGACGGATGAAGCGGTCCATCTGGGATTCGAAGAAGGCACGATTCGCCTTGAGGTGCTCAGGATCGGGATCGTCGAGCGGGAACAGCAAGGCGGCCCGCAGGGCCTGGATCACCGCCGAGGTTACGTTGTACATGGAGCGCTGGAAGGTGATACCCAGCTGCACCAGGATGTCGTCCTCGCCGCGCTTGTGCTGTAGGTAAAGCTCGGTGAGGTAGGGCGGCAGAAAATGCAGCATGTCCTGCATCAGCAAGGTGGGCGGTATCCCCGCTGAGCCCACAGGAAACACATCGGCATAGAGGATGCCGTAGTGAAATTCGGACTGCTCGGAGGGCACCTGGCCAGCCTGGGCGTTGTAGCTCTTGGTGCCGCGGAATGGTGCCGTGCGGTAGAACACCGCCTCCACATAGGGGAGTGCCGCCTCGTAGAGCCAGGTGAAGCCTTCTGATTTGGGAATGATCTCGAAGCACTCGCCACGGATGAACACTTGGTGGTAGATCGGCCGGCCAGCCACCGCGAAGATGCCGTTCACCAGGAAGTCCATCGCGGCGGGAACACCCGAAAAACCGCCCTCGTCGTAGATGTCGCTCATCTCGAAGAAGACCGGCGCCATCACCTCCCAGAACAGGCCCAGGTTCGCCACATAGGACAGCTTCTTGACCTGCTCCAGCAGCATCTCCGGAAACAGTTTGTAGAGGCCAAGCATCAGGGGGTTGCCCTTGAAGTAGGCCTTGATCGCCTTGTCGGCGTTCTGCCTGTACACCTCACTGTCGAGATAGTCGTTGAAGCGGCCGCCCATGCCCTGGTGCCAAAGCATGGCATCCATGCAGGCCTCGGCGAACTCCATGTTGATCCGGTCATGCCAGAGGTGATGGAGCAGCTTCGGCAGCTTGCCGATTTCGCCTTTCTCCATGAACTCCAGCAGCTCAGGGTGGGCCCCGGCCTCACCGCGCCAGATGCGCAGCTCGGCCTGATCCCCCTGATAGGAATTGGGGCGATCGAGATACTCCTGGCTGGGGAAGTATTTGAAGGCCGGCAGGGGGTTGAGGAACACCTGCTCAGCGATGTAGAGCAGATCGCGCCAGTAAAAATCCATCGGCACGGCGTAGGCCTTGTAGATGCCGATGATCTGCATCAGGTTCTCGGGGGTGTCCGGCAACATCGAGCCGCCGGCCTCAAGGCGTTCCACCACCTCGGCGAAGGGATGGGTGGAGGGGGGCAGGGCCTTGGCAGAGCTGGTGAGGACCGTCATGTCAGGAAAGCTCCAGGAGGGCGGCGGCTTGGGGAACGGCGGCGGACGGCAGGGCAGCCACCAACACCGATGGGGATGGATGGGTCAGGGCCAGCGAGGCCGTGGCGCCCTCGCTCCAGCCCAGCAGGAGGTTCGGCCAGAGGCCGGCAACGATCACCAGCATCGACAGGCTCAGGGCCGGTACCCGCTCCTGCCAGCTGGTTCGGCTGTAATCCGCCAAGGCGTTGTCGAGCCGACCGAAGCCCACCCGATTGAACAGCCGCACGGCATAAACCGCAGTGAGACCGGAAGCCAGCAGGCAGCCGAGGGTGGGGATCGGGTAGAGGGTGAAGCTGCCCTGGTAGATCACCATTTCAGCCACAAAACCGGCCTGGCCAGGCACCCCGGCTGAAGCCATCAGGGCCAACAGGAACAGGCCGCTGGTGAAAGGCAGCCCCCGGCAAGGGTTGAGCAGTCCGGAGAGGCCCGCGATTTCGGTGGTGCCGGTGCGGGTCTCGATCATGCCCACCAGACAGAACAGCAGCGAGGTGATCAGGCCGTGGGCCAGGATCTGGGCCATGGCCCCCTGCAGGCTGAGTGGTGAGGCGGCGGAGATGGCCAGCATCAGCAGGCCCATATGGCCCAGGGAGCTGTAGGCCACCAGGCGGCGCATGTCGGTCTGGGCAATGGCATTGAGGGCGCCGTACAGCGCCGACACCATGCCCAGCACGGCGATGGCCGGGGCCCAGGCGGCCCAGGTGTCGCCCATCATCCCGACGGCAAAACGCAGCAGGCCATAGGCCCCGAGCTTGGAGACCACCCCGCTGAGCTGCATCGCCACCGGTGTGGAGGCCTGGCTGTAGGCCAGCGGCTGCCAGCCGTGCAGGGGCAGAACCGGCATCTTCAGGCCGAAGGCCAGCAGCAGCAGGCCCATGATCCAGCGCTGGGAGCCCGGCGGCAGGCTCACCTGGGCCAGATCGTCGTAGGCAAAGCTGAAGCCGTTGGTGTTAAGCAGGCCCAGGGCGAGCACACCCGCGAGCAGGGCTACACCGGAAACGGCCCCATACATCAGATAACGGATCGCGGCTGTGGCGCGGCGCTCCCCTCCCCAGATCGCCAGCAACAAGGTGGTGGGGATCAAGGTGATCTCGAAGGCCAGCACGAACAGCAGGGCGTTGCGGGCCAGAAAGGCACCGGTGAGGCCGAAATCGGCGGCCAGAAGCAGTCCATACAAGAGGCGACCGCGGGGTTCTTCAGGGGAGCTTTCCGCCACCGACAGCAGGGTGATCAGGGCGGTGAGACCCACCAGCGGCAAGCTGAGGCCATCAAGGCCGAGATGGAACTCCAGACCAAGCTGGGGCAACCAGGCGCGTCGTAACTCCTCAACCGGATGGAGGCCAAGCCAAAGCGTGATCAGTAGCTGGGCGCCACAGACCAGGGCGGAAGCGCGCCGGGCCCAGGGGCTCGAAGACGGGCAGGAGCGGGAAGGCCAACAGGGCGGCCAGGGGGAGCAGGAGCAGCAGAGTCAACATGGTGATGTCCCCTTCAGAAGGTGGGCAGGCTGACGGTCTGACGGGTGAGGAGCCAGAGGCCCATCAACACCACGCCGAACAAAACCGTGAGCGCGTAGGTCTGAACCCGGCCGGAGGTGCTGAAGCTGAGGCGACGTGCGCCTGCCAGCGAGAGCAGGCCGCTGCGGGTGCTGAAGCCATCCACAACCCAGCGCTCGAACCAGTTGCTGGCGGCCGCCAGCAACACCACCAGGCCCACCACCGTGCGCCGGTAGAAGGTTTCGGTGTGCAGATCCGAGGCCAGCCATTCCTGGAGGCCTGAGAGGGAAGCGGGCAGCACGGGCTGGCCGATCGTTTCGGCGCGGGTATGGGCGGAAGCCGCGGTGGAGGGCACGAGGTAGAGAAGCCCGGCCACACCGATACCCGCCAGGGTGGAGGCGCACAGGGGAAAGGCCATCGGATTCCAACCGCTGGCCACTCCTGCTTTGGCCATCAGGATTGGCAGGTGCAGCACCAGGCCCGCACACACAAAGGTGGGCAACACCATCAACCAGAGAACTTCCGGCGAGCGCTGGGTGAATACAGACGGCCGCCCGCCCCAGATCAGGCCGAAGATCCGCACCAGGGCGGCGCTGATCAAACCATTGGTGATCAGCACAATGCCGATCAGCAAACCCGGTGCCTGACTGCCACCAAGTGATCCCACCAGGGTGGCCAGGGCACCAAAGCCACCCAACGGCGGCAGGGCCACCAGACCGGCGGCACCGGTGAGGAAGGCCAGGCCCATCAGCGGCCGCCTGCTCCAGAGGCCGCCCAGCTGGGTGAGGTCTTGGGTGACGTTGCTGACAGTCACGGTGCCCACAGCCAGCAGGATCAAGGCCATCGGCAGCGGATAGATCAGCAGCATGCGCCAGGCGGAGTCGGAAGCTCCGCTGCCGACGGCGAGGAAGAGAAGGCCGAGCCAGCTGCTCACCAGAAAGGAGATGGCCCGCTTGATGTCGATCTGGGCCAGCGCGATCAGGGCGCCCACCAGAGCGGTGGTGCCTCCCACGATCACCAGCACCCCCATCACGATCGGGCTCACCGCCAGCAGCGGTTCGATCCGCAGCAGCAGCCAGGCACCCCCCACCACCACCACGGAATTACGCAGAACAGAGGAGGGAATCGGCCCTTCCATCGCCTCATCGAGCCAGAGGTGAAGGGGGATCTGGGCGCACTTGCCCATCGGGCCGGCAATGATCGCCAGCAAGATCAAGGTGAGTGCCGGTGTGGGCGTGGCAGTGGCAGCCCAGGCGTTGAGGGTATTGATGTTCCAGCTGCCAGCCAATGGCAGCAGGGCGATCAATCCAGCCAGCATGATCAGGTCGCCCACCCGCTTGGTTAGGAAGGCATCGCGTGCCCCTTTCACCACCAGCGACTGGTTGAACCAAGTGCCCACGATCAGATAGGTGCCGAGGGTGAGAAGTTCCAGCACCACATAGGCGAAGAAGAGCGAATCGGTGAGCACCAAGGCACACAGACCAGCCTCAAACACACTCAAACAGCCGAAGAATCGGGGCCAGCCCCAGTCCATCTCCAGATAGCCGATGGAATAGATCTGGGCCAACACATGCACGCCACAGATGATCGTCATGGCGATCAGCGCGGGGCTGTTGATCGTGCCGTCGAAACCAATCGTCAGCCCGGCGGTGGAGAGCCAGGTCCAGCTGGTGGTCAGGGGGGTGCCGTCGAAGGCAATCCAGGCCAGCAGGCTGTGCAGGAAGGCCACCAGGTTGAACGCCAGGTTGAAATACCCGGAGGGCCTTGGACCCGAGCGCCAGATCAGTCCTGGCGCCCAGAACAACGAGAACGTGGCCCCCAGGATCGGGTAAAGCGGAATCCACCAGGCCGTTTGCACGAAGCTGGCGGACAGGGAAGCCGTTTGAGCGGCAACGACGATCATCGGGGTGAAGAACGGGGGGAGAGTCGTGAGATTCGGGGAAACAATCGCCGAGGCTCAGGCGGGCATGATCTGCAGGGAGATCCAGGTGGACCTGGGGGAAATCACCGAAGCTGCAATGGTTGGCAAACGTTAAGTGCCGTAATGCTGAAGCTGGGGGCTGCGTGAAGTTGCGTTGCCTATGACTCAGTTAACGAACTGTGATCGTCGGGGGCTTGCCACCTCAGGCTTTCAACCGCAACCAGAGGACCGCCGCTGCCAGCTGCAGCGCAACCGTGGGCAGGCTGGTGCGCAGCCAGCCGCGAAAACTGATCGCCACCCCTTCATGGCGGGCGATGCCGGCGGCCACCAGGTTGGCCGAGGCTCCGATCAAGGTGGCATTGCCGCCGAGGGTCCCTCCCAGCATCAGGGCTGCAAACAGAGGGATTGGCGGTGCGGCGAACCCCTGCTGCTCGCATGTTTCCAGCAGCAGGGGCGTCAGGGCCGCCAGCAGGGGGATGTTGGGGACCACCGCCGAGAGCAGGGCCGTGGCAACGAGAAGCAACAGGCTGGAGAGGAACAGATCCTTGCCCACCAGATCGGCCAGACCCAGGGCCACGGTGGCCAACACACCGGTGCGCTCCAGGGATCCGATCAACACGAACACCGCCATGAAGTAGATCAGCGTCGACCAGTCAAGGTCTGCCAACAGGCGCTCCACCGGCAGCAGCCGGCCGACGCGCACGATCGTGAGGCTGACCGACGCCCCCAACAGCGCCACCACATCGGGGGTGAGGGGCACCGGCAGCAGGTCGCCGCCGATGAACAGGCCCAGCATCGCGGCCAGCAGCATCAGCAGCAGCACCAGGGTGGGGCGATGGTGCAACTGCGGCGGAGGTGCTGTGTGGGGGGAAAAGCGGGCCCGCCAGATGTCGCGATACAACCAAGGAAGAGTCGGCAGGATTGCTGCCAGAACCAGCAGCCCCCCTCCCGCAATCTCCACCAGGTAACGGCCGAAGCCAACCTCGATGCCGTTGGCGACGATGAACGTAGCCGGATCACCGATCACAGTCAGCAATCCGCTGCTGTTGGCCGTGAGCACCAGCAGGATCAGCAAAGGCCTGGGGTCGAGCGCCAGCTCCCTGGCGAGCGGCGGCAGCAGGGGACCGAGCAGCAGCACCGTGGTGGCGTTGGGTAACCAGGCTCCGATCAAGGTGGCGAGGCCAACCAAGGCGAGCAGCAGGCGACGTCCTTCCCCGCGCGCCAGCACCAGCAGGCGATGGGCCAGCACGGCGAAGACACCCGTGCTCTCCAGAGCCCGCACCACCACCATCATTCCGAACAGCAGCGTCAAGGTGCCCTGGGCCGCTCCAACGCTGTCCACCGCCTGGCCCATGGTCACCACCCCCGTGACCACAACCACGGCGGCACCGAGCAGGGCCGCCTCGGTGAGATGGGTCAGGCCAAAAGCGGTGACCAGCAGCACAACGGCGAAGGCGACGCTGGCCAGCAGGGCTTGGCTTGTCACACAGGACCCTCAGGAACGGGAGGCAGCGCTGGTGGGATCAAGCCGCTGCGCCAGCAACGACACCGGCAGCATGGCCAGCATGGGCAGGGCAGAGATCAACCATTCTCGCAGGCCCAGCGGGGCCGTGCCGAAGAAGTTGTTCATCCAGGGCGCCTGGCTAAACAGATACTGGAGCAGCAAACCAACGCTTACCCCCAGCAGCAGGGCCGGGGCCTGACGGATCGCCTGCCAACCGCCAGCGCCCAAACGGCAGAGCCCACGCCCCACCTGGCTGATGCTGACCAGGTAGACCACCTGGGAGAGCACCAGGGCTTGAACGGCCATGGTGCGCGCCAGGTCCAGATCGGCGCCGATGGCCTTGCCCCCGAAGAAGACGCTGAAGACAAGCCCCCAGTTGAACAAGGACACCAGCAGCACCCGCCGGATCAGCCTGGGGGTCAGCAGCGGCTGGCTGGGCGGACGGGGAGGCTGAACCATCAGCCCTGTTGGCTTGGGCTCAAAGGCCAGTGGTACGGACATGGTCAGCGAGCTGACCATGTTGAGCCAGAGCACCTGCAGGGCCGTGACCGGCAGCTCAAGCCCGAGCACGGCCGCCAGCAGGATCGTGATCGAGGCACCGCCGTTGACGGGCAGCACAAAGGCCAGGGTCTTGCGCAGATTCAGGTACACACCGCGACCCTCCTCCACGGCTGCTTCGATCGAGGCGAAATCGTCATCGGTGAGCAACATGTCAGCGGCCTGCCGGGCCACCTCGGTGCCACCGCGACCCATGGCGATGCCGATGTCGGCCTGGCGCAGGGCCGGGGCGTCATTGACGCCGTCGCCGGTCATGGCCACCACGGCGCCATGGGCCTGCAGGGCTCGCACCAGTTCCAGTTTCTGGGTGGGGGCCACCCGGGCAAACACATCGGTGCGATCGGCGCAGGCGGCCAGGGCCTCCGGGGTCATGGCCGCCAGATCTTTGCCCTCCACCCCCACAACCGCATCACCCTGGCCGGAAAGGCCGATCTGGCGGGCGATCGCCAGGGCCGTGTCCAGGTGGTCGCCGGTGATCATCTTCACGGTGATCCCCGCCTGATGACAGGCCGCCACGGCCCGCTGCGCCTCAGGACGGGGCGGATCGAGCATGCCCTGCAGCCCGAGGAAGTCGAGCCCTCCGGCGACGTGGTGATGATCCAGGCTGGTCTCATCGGCCGTGGCGGTGCCCATGGCGAAGGCCAGGACCCTCAGGCCCCGCCCCGCCATGGCGGTGACGGCCACCTCCACGGCGGCACCATCGAGTGGGATCGCCACGCCGGAGCGATCCAGCTGGCGCCGGCAGCGTGGCAACACCGCCTCCAGCGACCCTTTGACAAGGATGCGCCGGCTGCCGTGCAGGGTGGCCATGTACTGGTGCTCGGAGGCGAACGGAATCGCGTCTTGGCGGGGGTGGTGGCCGAGGGCATGGTCGCGGTCGATGCCGGCCAACTCGGCCGCCACCAGCAGGGCGGCTTCGGTGGGATCGCCCACCAGATCGCCCTCCGGGTCGAGGCGGGCGTCGTTGCAAAGCAGGCCCGTGAGCAGGGTTTCCTGCAGGGCCCTGTTGTCGAGCAAGGGGTCGGGACCGCCCGAACGGGAGGGCCAGAGATCCTCCAGGGCCACCAGGCTGCCTCCGGCATAGATCTCGCGCACCGTCATCCGGTTCTGGGTGAGGGTGCCGGTCTTGTCGGAGCAGATCACGGTGGTGCTGCCCAGGGCCTCCACGGCGGGAAGCTTGCGGATGATCGCGTTGCGCCGGGCCATGCGGCCCACGCCGATCGCCAGGGTGATGGTCACGATCGCCGGCAGCTCCTCGGGGATGGCCCCCACAGCCAGGGCCACGGCTCCGTCAAACATCTCCGCCGCCCCCCGGCCCCGGATCAAACCAACAGCAAAGGTGATGCCGGCCAGCACCAGGATAAATTGCAGCAACGTTCGGCTGAATCGCCGGATCGTGCGCGTGAGCGGGGTCGTCAGCACGGAGGGCTTGCGCAGCAGGCCGGAGATCTGACCCACTTCGGTGTCGTTTCCACTGGCCACGACAACCCCGCAGCCAACGCCCGCCGTGACGAAACTGCCCGCATAGGCCATGTCGCTCCGCTCAGCCACGGCTACTGCCTGAGCCACAGGGGCAACGCCCTTCTCCACGGGGATGGATTCGCCGGTGAGAGCTGACTCGTCGACCTGCAGGTTTCGGGCAGCCACCAACCTCAGATCAGCCGGGATCCTGGCGCCTGCCTCCAGGCGGACCAGATCACCCACAACCAGGTCCTGGGAGGGAATCAGGCGCTGCTGGCCCTCGCGGATCACCGCGCTGTCGGTGCGCACCGAGCGGGCCAGGGCAGCGATGGCGGTCTCGGCTTTGCTTTCCTGCACGAAACCGATCAGCGCGTTGATCAGGGTCACACTCCAGATCACCAGCGCTTCAGTGAGCGAATGGATCAGGGCCTTGATGGCGCCGGTGATCAGCAGGGCATAGAGGAGCGGGTCATTGAACTGCCCCAGAAAACGCCACCACAGCGGTGGCTCCCGTCGCCCGCTCAGCTCATTGGGGCCGAAACGCCTCAGTCGCAGAGCAGACTGCGGCTCGCTCAAACCCAGGAGCCCGTCGCTGCCGAGGGCAGCGAGCACAGACTCCACCTCCCAGGCATGGCCGCCGGCGACGAGTGCAGCCAGATCAGCCGCGTCTGGGTCGGGCTGCACCAATTCGGCCATGGCGACAGAGGATCGCGGACGCCCCATGCTTTAGCGCGGTCCGGCAGCGATTACGCCACGCCGGCCTTGGCCACGGCCTGATTGAGGGCAACGAGGCGGGAGAGGGTCACCCGCTCAGGGGGCAAGATCTCGAACATCCGAAGTTTTTCGAGCCTCTGGAAGGTGGTGCCCGTGGCACCCACCACATAGACGGCGCGGCCCTTCTCGACCGCTTCTTCCACCGCGTTCTCGAGGGCCAGGGCCGCCGTGACACCCAGGTGGGTCACAGACGTGAGGTCAAAGATGACGGAATCGCAGCTGGTGATGGCGTTGTGTTCTCTGGAGATCGCCTTGGCCACCCCAAAAATCATGGCTCCATTGAGCTGGAACAGCAGCACCTTGCCCTTCGCCTGATCCAGCAGCCGCTTTTCTGCCACCGATAGATCGGTATCGCCATCGCCGGTGCTGATCGCCTTTACCCCCTGCGATTCCAGGGTGTTCATCCGCTCGATCGTCAGGAAGTTGGCCACGAACACCCCAACCCCCACCGCCACCATCAGATCCACCAGGACCGTGAGCAGAATCACCCCGTACATGATCAGGGCCCCCTTCATCGAGAGGTGATGGGCCCGCTTGAGGAAGCCCCAGTCGATGATGTCGATCCCCACCTTGAGGGCGATGCCGGCGAGCACGGCCATCGGAATCGAGGAGGCCAGCCCCGAGGCTCCCAGGATCACCACCATCAACACGACGGCCCGGGTCAGGCCGGAGAGGGCCGTGCGACCGCCGGCCTGAATGTTCACGACCGTGCCCATCGTGGCACCGGCTCCGGCGATGCCACCGAACAGGCCGGAGACCACATTGCCCAGGCCCTGCCCCAGTAACTCTTTGTTGGAATTGTGCTCGGTGCGGGTGAGGCTGTCGGCCACCATCGAGGTGAGCAGGGCATCAATGGAGCCCAGCATCCCCAGCACCGCGCCATAGAAAAGCATGCGCTGGATTTCGCCGGGCATGAAGGTGGGGAGCTGGAGAGGCGGGAGACCGGAGGGAATCCAGCCGATGCGGCGGATGTCCTCACCACCGAAGATCAGCAAAGAGATCACCGTTCCCGCCACCAGAGCCAACAACTGGGGGGGCACCAGTTGCTTGAACCGGGAGGGCGTGAACCAGATGATCGCCACCGTGAGCAGCGCCAGAAAGGTTTCGATCGGCTGCGTCTGGCCCAGCAACTCAGGGATCGCCCGCAGGGTCCCCATCACACCGCCGGGGGGAATGGCCTGGCCCAGGAACGGACCGATCTGAAGAATGATCAGGATGATGCCGATCCCGGACATGAAGCCCGAGATCACGGTGTAGGGCATCATCGTGATGTAACGACCCAGCTTCAGCAGTCCGAAGAGAATCTGGAAGGCGCCGGCCAGCATCACCACCGTGAAGGCCATGGCCATGCCGTTCTCCGGATTCGCGGCAGTGAGGCCAGCGATCACCGTCGTCATCACCACGGTCATGGGACCGGTGGGTTCGGAGATCAAGGTGGGAGTGCCTCCGAACAGGGCGGCAAAGAATCCCACCAGCACCGCCCCCCACAGACCGGAAGCGGCCCCAGCCCCGGACGCGACACCAAAGGCCAACGCCATCGGCAGGGCAATCACCGCAGCGGTGACACCCCCGAACAGATCACCCTTGAGATGATGGAAGTTGATGCGATTGGTGATCATCAACGGGTGGCTGGAGTGCGGCGCGGAGCAACCTTAGAAACTGCACCGATGCCATCCCTTGCTTTGCCCTGGATCTGTGGCAACACGCTGCAGAGCCGCCAGCGGAAACGAAGGAGGCAGGACACCAGTCCCATGACCCGTCAGACTCCCACCTGCCTCTCGCCGTCCTGCCGTGCTCAGCCCTGCCGTGCTCAGCGTCGTGGAGATCGTCGTTGGAATCCTGCTGCTGTTCGGAGGCGGCGAGCTGTTCGTTCAGGGTTCGGTGGCGCTGGCCCTGCTATTTGGTATCCCTCAGCTGGTGATCGGGCTCACCGTCGTCGCTCTGGGCACCAGCACACCGGAACTGTTCGTGAGCCTGCTGTCCACGCTTCAGGGTTCCGATGATCTGGCCGTGAGCAATGTGGTCGGCAGCAACATCTTCAACATGATGGTGGTGCTGGGCTGCAGCGCCGTGATCCTGCCGTTGCGGGTGCAGAGCCGGCTCGTCCGCCGTGACGTGCCGATCCTGCTGGCGGTATCGATGGCGGTGTGGGGCATGGCCTCGGCCGGGCGGGTCACCTGGCAGGCGGGTGTGGCCTTGCTGGTGGCCCTGGTGATCAACACCATCTGGGAAATTCGCACATCAAGGGAAGCCAAAATCTCCGAGGCCGCCGATTCTCAAGGCGGTCTGTCCAAAGAAGGCGGTTCCGAGGGAGATAACGACCTGGATCTAGGCGAGTCAGACATCAGCCTGAAGCCGGCCCTGATCAAGTTGGTGGCCGGCCTGGCCGTGCTGATCTGGGGGTCGCAGATTCTGGTGAAGGGGGCCACGGCGATCGCCCTTGGCCTGGGGGTGAGCCAGACCGTGATCGGACTGACGATCGTTTCGGCCGGCACCTCGATGCCGGAACTGGTCACTTCAATCGTGGCGGCCCTGCGGGGCAAGGGCGATCTGGCGATCGGCAACGTGGTGGGCAGCAACCTGATGAACCAGATGCTGATCCTGGGCAGCTGCGCCTTTCTCTCGGGAAGCCGGGGCCTCACGGTCGACCCGACCATGATTCAGCGGGATCTGCCGATCATGGTGGCCACCACCCTGGCCTGCCTGCCGATCTTCTGGACAGGCGGAGTGATCACCCGCCGCGAGGGGGGGATCTTGCTCGGCCTGTACGGCCTTTTCCTGCTGGAGCAAGTTGTGCCTTATGTGCAGCCCGAGCTGAGTGCTCCGCTGCAATGGTTCACCCTGCTGGTGGTGGTCCCGGCAGTTGTTTTGCTCCTGGTGGTCCAGTCGGCCGGCTACTGGCGCTCCGAGAAGCGGCTCAGGGCCTGATCTCTGCCAGACAGCCAAAGCCAAAGCCAAAGCCAAAACCACAAGACTTTTGCTCCCCTTGCCTAGGGTCGAAGTCTGAAAATAGTTTTGCCTCGTTGATGCCAGGGATCCACCGATGACCACGATCTTCGCCGACAGCAGCCTCAGCATCGGCCGCACCCCGCTGGTCAAGCTCAACCGGGTGGTGGGCGAGAGCAAGGCCACGGTGCTGGCCAAAATTGAGGGGCGCAACCCGGCTTTCTCGGTGAAATGCCGGATCGGCGCGGCGATGATCTGGCAGGCGGAGAAAGATGGCCTGCTCGGTCCTGGCAAGGAGTTGATCGAGCCCACCAGCGGCAACACCGGCATTGCCCTGGCCTTCGTGGCGGCTTCGCGGGGTCTGCCGCTCACCCTCACCATGCCGGAGACGATGAGCCTGGAGCGGCGCAAGCTGCTGGCCGCCTATGGCGCCCAACTGGAGCTCACCGAAGGCCGGCTCGGCATGACAGGAGCCGTGGGCCGCGCCCGTGAGATCGCCGCCTCCGATCCCGAGCGCTACGTGTTGCTGCAGCAGTTCTCCAACCCCGCCAACCCCCAGATCCACCACGACACCACCGGCCCGGAAATCTGGGACGACACCGAAGGCACCGTGGATGTGCTGGTGGCGGGCGTGGGCACCGGCGGCACGATCACCGGCGTCAGCCGCTACATCAAGACCACCCTGGGCCAGCCCCTGGTGTCGGTGGCGGTCGAACCGGAGAACAGCCCGGTGATCAGCCAAGCCATGCAGGGGCAGCCATTGGTGCCTGGGCCCCACAAAATCCAGGGGATCGGCGCCGGTTTCGTACCCGATAACCTCGACCTCAGCCTGGTGGATCGGGTGGAAGCCGTCAGCAACGAAGAGGCCGTGGAGATGGCCCGGCGGCTGATGCGTGAGGAAGGCATCCTGGCGGGGATCTCCTGCGGAGCGGCCACGGTGGCGGCCCTTCGCCTGGCCGCCGAAGCGGCCTACGCAGGCCAAACGATCGTTGTGGTGCTGCCCGATTCCGGCGAGCGCTATCTCAGCTCTGTGCTGTTTGAAGGGGTCTTCGATTCGGCTGGCCTGGCGCTGGTGTGACTGCCGCAGTGGTCAGCAGATGCGCGGCAGTTGCTCGCCCTGGCCCAGCGTTAACCGCCGAAGCACCCCGTAGGCGTTCTCCAGCAGCACGATGCCGCCCATAGCGCTACCGGCAGCGGCCACCGTGCCGATGATCGCGGCTTCGGGCTGGAAGGTCTGAAGCACGGCACGGGCTTGCTCCGCCTGGGCGGTGGGTAGGAACAGGACGAGGCGGCCTTCGTTGGCCATGGCCAGCGGGTCAAGGCCCAATAGGGCGCAGGCACTGGCCACAGCGGGCGCAATCGGCACGGCCGCCTCCTGGATCCGTAGCTCCAGCCCGACGCCGCGGGCGATTTCAGTGAGCGCGCTGGCGAGCCCACCGCGGGTGAGGTCCCGCAGGGCATGCACGGCCAGCCCTTCCGCCAGCAGCGCCTGCACCGCCGGCAGGAGCGAGGCCAAATCACTTTGCAGATCCGTACGGAAGCCCAGCTCCTGGCGTGCCGCCAGGATCGCCACCCCGTGGCGTCCCAGATCGCCACTCACCAGGATCGCGTCACCGAGCTGAACCGCAGGTGGGCCGATGGCGGGACCCGGCCCCAGGCGGCCCACGGCGCTGGTGGTGATGAAAATGCCATCCCCCTTGCCCCGCTCCACCACCTTGGTGTCGCCGGTCACCACCGGAACGCCGCACTCCGCAGCCACTGTGCGGATGGCAGCCACTATGTGCCGAAGCATGGCCATCGCCAGGCCTTCCTCCAGGATCAGAGCCAGGCTGAGGGCCAAGGGGCATGCGCCCACCATCGCCAGGTCGTTGACGGTGCCGATCACCGCCAGCCGGCCAATGTCGCCGCCAGGGAAAACCAAGGGCCGCACCACATAAGAGTCGGTGGTGAAGGCCAGTGCCCCAGGCCCAGCAGCAAGCGTGGCAGCATCGTGAAGGACCCCATCGGCGGGACCGAAGGCCGGCACAAACAGCTCCTCAATCAGCCGCTGGCTGAGGCCGCCGCCGCCACCATGGCCCAGCTGAACCCGTTCGGCGGGATCTGAGGGCATGGGGCAGCCGACTCCGTGCATGATCTCCATCGCTCAGGGCACCCCGGCTGCAGCGCTGCCGTCCCGTTGGCGATAGTGCCAGTAGGCGGCGCAGGCCCCTTCCGCAGACACCATCGGTGCCCCCAGCGGCCGCTCCGGCGTGCAGGCCACCCCGAAGGAGGGGCAGTCTGTGGGGCGGTCCAGGCCCTGCAGAACCCGGCCGCTGATGCAGATAGAGGGGCTGCCAAGAGAGGCTGCTGGGATTCCAGGAGAAGACGCTTGCATGAAATCGGCATCAAGGGCGTCGTAGGGCGGCCGCAGGCGCAGACCGCTGGCAGGGAACACGCCAAGGCCACGCCATTCCTGATCCACCGGCTCGAACACCCGCGCGATCAGGGCCCGGGCCGCAGCGTTTCCCTGCGGCGGGCTGGCGCGGGTATAGGCGTTCTCCACCCTGCTCTCGCCCCGCTCCAGCTGCCGCACGCAGCACAACACTCCCTCCAGCAGGTCCACCGGCTCGAAACCCGTGACCACCACCGGCACGCGGAAGCGTTGGCAGATCGGCTCCAGCTCCTCGCTACCCATCACCGCACAGACGTGGCCAGCGGCCAGGAAGCCCTGCACACGGCCTTCCGGAGCTGCCAGCAACGCCTCCATCGCCGGGGGGATCCGCACATGCACCACAAGCAGAGCCAAGTTGGTAAGCCCCGACCGCCAGGCCTGATGGGCCAGCAAGGCGGTGGCCGGCGCTGTGGTCTCGAAGCCCACCGCGAAGAACACCACACGGCAGCCTGGATGATCTCGGGCGATGGCAAGCACATCGAGGGGTGAAGCGACGACCCGGACATTGGCGCCTTCGGCACGCTGTTCCAGCAGGCTGCGGCCCGCCGATCCCGGCACCCGCAGCATGTCGCCGTAGGAGCAGAGGATCACCCCGGGGCTGGTGGACAGCTCCAGGGCCCGATCAATCGCCGCCGCCGGAGTGACGCAGACCGGGCAGCCGGGTCCGTGAATCAGCTCCAGACCATCGGGCAGCAGACGGTCGAGACCATGGCGCAGGATCGCGTGGGTCTGGCCGCCGCAGACCTCCATCAGGGTCCAGGGACGCGTGGTGGCCTGGCGCAGTTCGGCGGTGAGGCGCCGCACCCGCTCCGGCCGGCGGAAGGGCTCCAGCAGGGCGCTCACAGATGGGTGCCTAGAGCGCTGCCGGCTGGACTGGTACTGATCGCCCGCACGTACTGGGCCCGCTCGAAAGCGGCCGGGTCGGGGCAGCGCCGCTGGCTCATGCAGCCCCGCAAGTCCTGCACGGAGGCGTAGTTGTGCTGTTCGAGCCAGCCAGTGAGCTCGGTTTCCAGCTGCCGCAGCTGACCGGGGCCATGGCGCAGCAAGTCCGACACCACCATGGTGACGCTGGCGCCCACCATCAGCAGCCTCACCACGTCGGTGCCGTGGGCGACGCCGCCGCTGGCGGCGAAATCCAGCGGCACCTGGCCTTCTAACAGGGCGATCCAACGCAGCGGCGGGCGCAGATCGGCAGCAGAGCTGAGCAGCACATTCGAGACATGCTCAAGGGCTTCGATGTCGATGTCAGGCTGGAAGAAGCGGTTGAACAGCACCAGTCCGCGAGCACCGGCCTGGTGGAGGCGACGGGCGAAATGAGCCAGGTTCGTGTAGCTGGGGCTGAGCTTTACGGCCACCGGCAGACGGGTGGCCGTGCAGACCGTGGACACGATCGCCAGCTGCTCTTCCTCCAGTTCGCCGCCGCTGCGCTCGGCATCGGTAGGCACGGCGTAGAGGTTGAGCTCGATCGCCTGCGCACCGGCCTGCTCGATCGCCCGCACCGTGCCGGCCCAGTGGCCGCCTGCGTTTCCGTTGAGGCTGGCGATGATGGGGATGTCCACCCGGCGGCGGGCGCTTTCAATCTCCTGCAGGTAGCCCGCGATGCCGAGGTGCGTGGGGGCATTGGGCGGCACAAAGCTCAGCGATTCAGCAAAACTCTCGCTGCCATGCTGCTGGTGGTGCTCCCATTCCTGCCAGTCGTGCTCGATCTGCTCGAGGAAGAGTGAATGAAGCACCACGGCCGCAGCGCCCTGCTCAGCCAGGCGCGGGATCAAGTCGGGGTCAGCACTGAGCGGCGCGGCGGCGCCGACCACCAGCGGTGAGGAGAGGGGCAGGCCCAGATAGGTGGTAGCGAGGTCGGGGCCGTTCATGGGGGGGCTCCCTTGCTGGCATCCGCCGGGGCGGCGGCGCGGGCTGCGTACTGGTGCCAGCGCTGGAGGGCTTCAGCCTGGGCCTGTCGTGTCAGAGCACGGGCCTGGTCAGGATGGCTATAGCCCAGCAGGCGGAAGCGGTTTTCGCCCGCCATCGCTTCGGCCATGGCCAGTTTCGGTTCAGGGCAGTCGAGCTGGAGCGGATTCTCGCCCCGCTCGCTGCGGCGTGGGTCGTGGCGGTAGAGCAGCCAGCGCCCCGAGTCCACGGCCCGCTGCTGCTGCGTCATCCCCTGGGCCATGTCGATGCCATGGGCGATGCAGTGGGAATAGGCCAGGATCAGCGAGGGCCCCGGATACGACTCCGCCTCCAGGAAGGCCCGCAGGGTCTGCTCCTGGGAGGCACCCATGGCCACGCTGGCCACGTAGACGTGGCCGTAGGTCATCGCCATCAGGCCCAGATCCTTCTTGGCGGTGGCCTTGCCGCCGCTGGCGAATTTGGCCACGGCGCCCAGCGGCGTCGCCTTCGACATCTGGCCGCCGGTGTTGGAGTACACCTCGGTGTCGAGCACCAGGATGTTGACGTCGTGGCCGCCGGCCAGCACGTGGTCGAGGCCGCCGTAGCCGATGTCATAGGCCCAGCCGTCGCCGCCGATCATCCAGACGCTGCGTTTGACCAAGTCGTCGGCCAGGTCGTTGAGGGCGCTGGTGGGGGCGTTGGCCTCCAGCCACTGCCGCAGCTCCACGACCCGCTGCCGTTGCTCGAAAATGCCCGGCTCATCGTGCTGGTCAGCCTCCAGCAGGCCCTGACGCAGACCGGCGGGAAGGCCGGGCGTGTCGCGCAGCAGCTGGGCGGAGATAACGCGGCGCTGGTCGAAGCCGACGCGGAAACCGAGTCCGAACTCGGCGTTGTCTTCGAACAGGGAGTTGGACCAGGCGGGGCCGCGGCCGTTACGGTTGGAGCTCCAGGGCGTGGTGGGCAGGCTGCCGCCGTAGATCGAGGAGCAGCCCGTGGCGTTGGCCACCACCATGCGATCGCCGAACAACTGGCTGGCGAGCTTGATGTAAGGGGTTTCGCCGCAGCCGGCGCAGGCGCCGGAGAATTCGAACAGCGGCTCCTGCAGTTGCTGCTGATTGACGTGGGCCAGGTTGAGGGCGCCGCGCTCGGGGTTCGGCAGGGAGAGGAAGAAGTCCCAGTGGCCGCGGGCCTGCTCACGCAGGGGGCGCTGCGGTTCCATGTTGATCGCCTTGCGGCGCGGTTCGGCCCGGTTGCGGGCCGGGCAGACCTCCACGCAGAGGCCGCAGCCGGTGCAGTCTTCGGCGGCCACCTGCAGGGTGAAGCTCTGCCCCTGCCAGTGGTGGTCGCGGGCCGCGGCGTGGGCGAAGCCGGCCGGGGCGTCCGCCAGGGCGGCGGGCTCCACCACCTTGGCGCGGATCACGGCGTGGGGGCAGACCATCACGCACTTGCCGCACTGCACGCACACCTCGGTGTCCCAGACCGGCACGGATTCGGCGATGTTGCGCTTCTCGAAGCGGGCGGTGCCGGTGGCGAAGCTGCCGTCGGCGGGCAGGGCGCTCACGGGCAAACGGTCGCCCTGGCGGGCCAGCTGGGGGGCGATCAGCCGGCGCAGCGCAGCGGATGCCGCCGCCAGCGGATCGGGGGCTGGGGCCTGGCTTGGATCTGCAGCAGCAGCAGCGCTGGCCGGCTCGTCGTCTGCGATCGGCACCTGCTGCAGCCGGGCCCGGCTGGCGTCGACGGCCTGGAGATTGGCCTCCACGATGCGCCCCCCCTTGCGGCCATAGCTGTGGCGAATTGCCTCTCGGATCGCCTCAAGCGCCTGTTGTTGCGGCAGCACATCGGCCAGGGCAAAGAAGCAGGTCTGCATCACCGTGTTGATGCGCCCGCCCAGCCCCAGCTCACGGGCGATTGCCGTGGCGTCGATGCTTTGCACCGTCAGCTGCTTGGCGCGGATCGCCTGCCGCACCGACGCCGGCAGCCGCATCGCCACCTCTTCTGGGGGAAAGGGGCTGTTGAGCAGCAATGTGCCGCCGGGCAGGGCCGCTTCGAGCAGATCGAAGCGGCCAAGAAAATCCCATTGGTGGCAGGCCACCAGGTGGGCCTGCTGCACCAGGTGGCAGGAGTGGATCGGGGTGCGGCTGACGCGCAGGTGCGAGACGGTGACTGAACCTGATTTCTTCGAGTCGTAGACGAAGTAGCCCTGGGCGTAGAGATCGGTGTGATCACCGATGATTTTGATCGCGTTCTTGTTGGCGCCGACGCTGCCGTCGGAGCCGAGGCCATAGACGATGGCGCGAAAGTCGGCGGCTTCGGTGCAGAAGCTGGCGTCCACCGGCAGCGAGAGGCGCGTGACGTCGTCGGTGATGCCGACCGTGAAGCGCCCGGGTGGATCGGGGCGGGCCAGGGCGTCGAAGACCGCCTTGACCATCGCTGGGGTGAAGTCTTTTGAGGCCAGGCCATAGCGGCCGCCGATCAGGCGCGGCAGGGGGCCGGGCTTTTCGGCCCAGGCCTGCAGCAGGGCCTGGCCCACATCGAGCAGGAGGGGTTCGGCGCCGCTGCCGGGTTCCTTGCAGCGATCGAGCACGGCAATCGCCCGAATCGATGGCGGCAGGGCGGCGATCAGGGCGGTGGTATCGAGCGGGCGGAACAGGCGCACCTTCAGCAGCCCCACCCGCTCGCCGGCGGCGTTGAGCGCTTCCACCGTTTCCTGGGCGGTTTCAGCGCCGGAGCCCATCAGCACCAGCACCCGCTCGGCATCGGCGGCACCGACGTAATCGAACAGGTGATAGGCGCGGCCGGTGAGGGCAGCAAAGGCGTCCATCACCTCTTGAACGATCGCGGGGGCGGCGGCGTGGAAGGGGTTGGCGGCCTCGCGGGCCTGGAAGGCCACATCGGGGTTCTGGCTGGTGCCGCGGATCACCGGGTGGTCGGGGGAGAGGCCGCGGCGGCGGTGGGCGGCCACCAGCTCCTGGGGCACCAGGGCGTGCAGCACGGCGTCATCGATCAGCTCCACCCGCTGGATCTCGTGGGAGGTGCGGAAGCCGTCGAAGAAGTGCAGGAACGGGAGCCGGGCGCGCAGGCTGGCGGCGGTGGCGATCGCGGCGAAGTCGCCCGCCTCCTGCACCGAGCCCGAGCAGAGCAGGGCGCAACCGCTGCCGCGGGTGGCCATCACATCGCCGTGGTCACCGAAGATCGAGAGGGCCTGGCCCGCCAAGGCCCTTGAGGCCACATGCAGCACGGTGGCGGTGAGTTCACCGGCGATTTTGTAGAGGTTGGGCAGCATCAGCAGCAACCCCTGCGACGCGGTGAAGGTGGAGGCCAGCGTCCCCGCCTGCAGGGCACCATGCAGCACCCCGGCGGCGCCGCCCTCGCTCTGTAGTTCGATCACCTGCGGCACGCTGCCCCAGAGGTTGGGGCGGCCGGCTGCGGCCCAGGCGTCGGCCCATTCGCCCATCGGCGTTGCCGGGGTGATCGGGTAGATCGCCATCACCTCGTTGAGGCGGTAAGCAACGCGGGCCACCGCTTCGTTGCCGTCGATGCTGGCGGTGCTCATGGCTGCACCACGCTGAGGGCGAAGCCCACGTGCACCAGCAGCTGATCGCCAAGGCGGGCCTCGGGCACGCAGGCCAGGCTCACCTGGCGCTGGACGCCACCGAAATCCACCAGCCCAAAGCGCCAGAGCGCGGCATCAGCCGGATCGGAGGGATCGACAGCGACGCCAGGGGGGTGGCCGTCTTCAATGGCGATCAGTTCACCGGGTAAGGCCAGACACATCGCGGAGCTCCGGCAGAGGTGCAGCGTCCGGGGGTGGGACCGCCCTTCTTTTGTTATAGGTCGCTGGTTCGTTTCCGCTCTCAGTGTTGCGAGGCCTTACAGAAACTGGGCAGCCGCCAGCAGCTGGCCGAGGGCCAGTCCGCCGTCATTGCAAGGGATCCGTTGGGGCCAGAGTGCTTCGATGCCGGCCTGCTGCAGGGCAGTGGCGGCGAGTTGCAGCAGCAGGCGGTTCTGGAAGCAGCCCCCCGCCAGCAGCAGGCGCCGCTCGCCGGGAGTGTCTGAAAAGGTTTCGGCCAGCGCTACCAGCAACCCGGCCAGTGCCTGGTGGAAGGCCAGGGCGATGGCGGGCACCGGCACGCCGCGGTCGCGGTCGGCGAGCAGGGCAATGAGCAGGGGCTGCCAGTTGATCTGCAGGGGCAGTTCGGATTGGCCGGAGCCGGTGGTTTCGCTGGCGGGGCCGATCGGCAGGGTGTAGGGGCCGGCTCGTTCGAATGCTGTGGCGCGCATCCCTTCCCAGGCGGCCGCCTCCAGACGCAGGGCGGCCTGGCCTTCGAAGCTGCAGATCTGGATCAGGCCCAGCAGGGAGGCCACCGCATCGAAGAGGCGGCCGATGCTGGAGCAGAGCGGCGCATGCGGGCCGCCGCGGCGCAACAGGGCAAGCAGCACCCGCTTCTCCTCAGCACTGAAGGCGGAATGAGTGCTGCGGGAGCTATCGCCGAAGGCGGTTGCTAGCAGGCCCAGGGCGGCGCGGCGTGGTTCACGCAAGGCCGGTGTGCCGCCGGGCAACGGAAACGGCCGCAGCTGCGCCAGGCGCTGGAAGCGGGCCGGTTGGCCCGGTGCGGCCGGCTCCAGGCGCAGGCACTCACCGCCCCAGAGGCTGCCGTCGCCGCCGTAGCCAGCGCCATCCCAGGCCACCCCCAGCAGCGGTGGGACGAGACCGTGCTCGGCCGCCACTGCCAGCAAATGGGCGTGGTGATGCTGCACCGGCAGTAGTGGCACGCCTGCTGCCGCCGCCAGTTCCTCACCGATCCGACGCGAGACGTAGGCGGGGTGGCCATCGACCACAAAGCGGCGGGGCGTGAGGCCGAGGCGCTCAAGGGCGCTACTGAGGACCTCGCGCAAGCGCAGCTCAGACGCGAGGCTGTCGAGGTCGCCCAGGTGGGGGCCGAGCCAGGCGCGACCGCCGGGGAGGCCGATCGCCAGGCTGCCCTTGAGCTGAGCGCCCATGGCGACCACACCGGCAAGCGCATCCGGGTGGGGCAGCAGGGCGGAGAGATCGAGCGTGGTGGGGGCTGTGCCGCGGGCGTGGCGCAGCCGCAGCGGCCGGCCCGCCGCCAGCTGCACCACGCTGTCGTCGACGGGGTTGGCGATCGGGCGGTTGTGGACCAAAAAACCATCGGCGATCGTCCCCAGCTCCGCCTCCACCCGTTCGGGATCGGCGCAGAGCGGTTCACCGGAGCGGTTGCCGCTGGTGGCGACCAGCGCCACGCCCAGTTCCCGCAGCAGCAGGGCGTGCAACGGGCTGGCGGGCAGCATCACCCCCAGCCAGGGGTTGGCCGGGGCCACGTTGGCGGCGATGGCGGCATCGCTCGGCGGCCGGCGCCGCAGCAACACGATCGGCGCCGCCGGGGAGGTGAGCAGCGCTTCTTCCTCGGGGCTCAGCACGCAGTGGCGCCGTACCCAAGCCAGATCGGGCGCCAGCAGCGCAAAAGGCTTCTCGGGTCGACCCTTGCGCCGCCGCAGCTCAGCCACCGACGCCTCCAATCCGGCCAGGCAGAGCAACTGGAACCCGCCGACCCCCAGCAACGCCACGATCTGCCCCGCCCGCAATGCGACTACCGCCGCCGTCAGGCAGGGGCTGAGCAGGCCCGTGCTCAGCGGTGGATCGCTCAGCCGCGGCTCAGCGGCCGCCCACCAGCTCAGGCGGGGGCCGCAAGCGGGGCAGCCCGTGGTCTGGGCGTGAAAGCGGCGGTTGGCGGGATCGGTGTATTCACCCGCGCAGGCAGCGCAGAGGAAAAAGGAGGCCAGCGACGTGTGGCGCCGCTCGAACGGCAGGGCCCGCAGGATGCTGAAGCGGGGCCCGCAGTGGGCGCAGCTGGTGAAGGCATAGCCGCAGCGGCGGCTGAAGGGATCGACCAGCTCCGCCAGGCAGGTGGCGCAGGGGGCCAGATCGGGCGGCACCAGAGCGGTGGGACTTGACGCGCTGCCGGAGGGCGGCCGGATCTGGAAGCCACTGATCTGGCCGAGAGCCAAGGCTGGCAACCACTGCTGCTCCAGGCGATCGAGGCGGCTGTGGGGAGGCCGCTCCAGATCGAGGCGCTCCAGAAAGGATGCGAGTGCCGCTTCCTCCCCCTCCAGCTCCAGGCAGACACCGGATGGGGTGTTCTCCACCCAGCCCGCCAACGCCAGGGAGCTGGCCAGGCGGTGCACGAACGGACGGAAGCCCACCCCCTGCACCAGCCCTTCGACCTCAAGCCGCAGGCGCCGCTGCCCGGCGGGGGTCATTGCCGCTGGTGGCTGAGCCAGTGCATCAGGGCGTCAAGGCCGACGCCACTGCGGGCCGAGACTTCGAAGATCGGCGCCTGCGGTGCCACACCGGCCAGGTTGGCGTGGGCCGCGGCGTGATCGAAGCCCACCGCTTCGGCGATATCGACCTTGTTGATCACCACCACATCGGCGGATTTGAACAGGGCCGGGTATTTGAGCGGTTTATCTTCCCCTTCCGTGACCGAGAGCAGCACCAGCCGCAGCTGCTCGCCCAGATCAAAGGCGGTGGGGCAGACCAGATTGCCGACGTTCTCGATCAGCAGCAGCTCCATGCCCTGGGGCTCGAGTTGATCAAAGGCCCGCCCCACCATCGCCGCCTCCAGATGACAGAGATCACCGGTCTGGATCTGCACGGCCCGGGCGCCGGCGGCCCGCAGACGAATGGCGTCGTTGTCGGTGGCCAGATCACCCACGATCACCCCCACCGGGGCCGGACGCCACTGGCGGGCGAGCTGCTCCAGCAGCGCGGTTTTCCCGGACCCTGGTGCTGAGAGCACATTCAGCACCAGCAGCCCGGCGGCAGCGAAGCGCTCGCGGTTGCGTTCCGCCGCTGCGTCGTTGGTGGCCAGCAGGTTGTGGCGGAGCTGGACGGTGCGGGTGGGCTGGCCGCAGGAGCAGTGGGAGCACATGGGCCCGGTGGGAGCAGTGCTTCCAGTGTGGACAGGAGTAGGGGGAGTGGCGGCTAACGACTTGATTTGTCGTTCGGCAAACGAGGTGCTGAGATGAAACAGGCGAGAGAGATTGTGGAGTTCTTGGGACAACTCGACTACGCCAAAGATGAACGCAATCCCCCGGATAGCCTTCGCCGTGGTCGCTTCAAGGCCGGATGGCATGCTGCGACCGATAGGGGCAAAAACTACACCGATAATACGCTCAAGATTCTCACCTGGGACACCGGTGTGGGCAAAAATGGGGCTTAGGCCCCGATGAAGTCGTGGAGCAGGTCTTTGAGATCCTGGCCGACGTGTACAAACGTGGTCGTCTCGATGCTTTCAGCGATGCGAGCGAGGTCGAATCGAGCACGCCGCTCTTGGAGGGATCTGCAACTAGAATCCAGTTGAACTCTTACGAAAGGAACGCCAAGGCGCGAAGTCTCTGTATCGATAAATATGGGGACAGCTGTTCCGTTTGCGGCCTCAACTTCGGGCAGCAGTACGGACTCTTCGCAGAAGGATATATTTATGCTCACCATCTGAAACCTCTCGCTGAGCTTGGTATCGAGTATGAAGTTGATCCAGAGAAGGATCTGCGGCCTGTGAGGTGGGTGCCGAACACGACTTTGAAGACGGACGTTCGCTTCGCTTACGCTGCTTAATGTCAAGTTCAAAGGATCGACAAACCTAAAGCAGAAGTTACTTCGCCGATCAGGCATGATCAGGTCTTATACTACTTTCTGCGCGCTACATCGAGCCATTGCAAGCAATAAAAGCAGTAGATTCAGTCGGGAAAACAGCAAAACTGGACGCTTCCGGCCCTGTTTCTATATGGCTAAAGCACCAAGTTGCGGGTTTTTTGACTGAGGCCAGGCCATGGCCCAGAGGCTCGGGATCGCGATTTTGTATCGATACTAACAGTGTTATGCGGACCCGCATAAGATGCCTGGATCGTGCGGAGGTATTCAGAAAACCCTGGACAAGACAGGGTTCTTGCCATGTTGCCAGCTGGCATCCCCGGCTTTATTCTTCTAATAGGATCAGGAGGGGGATTTTATGCGGATCCGCCCAATTAGCGTTATGTGCTTCAGAGATGGTCAGCCACTAGCATTACGTATCTTGGGTCAGACTTCGGCATCCTTCATCTCTCACTTTACACCTTGGAGTAGGATGGGCAACCATTCATTAGACCTGATATCGGCGATGGGCGAATAAGACATGACCTAGACAAGTGACGCATCTTCTTGTATAAGCGATGGGAAATTTCTCCCAGCTCACTGTGCATTGAGGTTTGTAGTCATGGTATTGCCAAAATCAGAAGATCGTCAGCTCTCGCTCGAAGACCAATTTCAAAGAAGACGCTTCACCCGTCGCGCCGATCTTACCAACAGCGTACGCTTGGCGATAGGCGCAGAAGCGCTTCATGCCATGATGAACGGTATTTGGGGAACGATAACCAAGCTGGCAAATGAACATGACGTATCCAGGCCTTTTGTCTATTCACTTGCCGCGACGCTAAAAGAAGCCGGGCAGTTTCTTTTCGGGGAGGCGGCGGGGTGTGGTCCCTCTTCATCGTCACGCGAACAAGCCATCGCGATGATGCTGTCACTGCGCATGGAGGCATGCAGCAGTATCGGCGCCATCTCAACGGTCATGCGCCGATTCGCATTTGAATCGTCTTCTACTGGCTCCATCAGCCAACTCCTCTCACGTATCGGCGGCTGCTTGCCGACGACGCTCTCCACGGAAAACGGCGTCATCCGCTATCTGGTGTTTGCCAGCGATGAGATCTTTTCCAAAACCATACCGATCCTGGTGTCCGTGGATCCCGTTAGTAGCGCGATTCTCCGCATCGAGTTGAGCGAGAGTCGGAAAGCAGAAGATTGGAAACGACATTTTGAGTGCCTCCATGACAACGGGCTGGAAGCGGTCTATTTGGTTTCCGATGACGGTCAGGGAATCCGCGCGGGCCATGCCGAGGCCCTGAGTGATGTCGTGCGCCAGAGCGATACCTACCATGCGGTTGCCCACCGGCTCGGGAACTGGGCACATAGCCTCGAAACAGGCGCCTACAAGGCGATCGGGGTGGAGCATGCGTGCGAAAGAAAACTCACTTCAGCAAAAAGCGTTCACGTGCGCGAACAGCGCAGGCTCGCTTGGGAGAAATCCGTCGCCGCCGCCAACAAGGCCGTCACGCTGTACGATGATTTCAGCTACCTCTATCGTTGCGTTCTCGGCGAGCTCAATGTGTTCGACGTCAACGGCAACCTGCGTGATCGACAACAGGCCGAAGCAGGCCTCACGGCCGGCCTTGCGCTCTTGGAGGAACTAAACCACAACCGCCTCACCGCAGCGGTGCAAAAAATCAGGCGCGCCTTGCCGGACTTGTTCCATTACTTGGATGTTGCTGCGGAGGTCGTCAACGCGTGCAAAGCGCTGCCGATCGACGATGAAAGCCTGAAGGCGTACTGTATCGCTTGGCAATGGGGCAAGGTTTTCAGGAAGGTCAAGAATTCCGAGCGGAAAAAGAAGGCCCAAGAGCAAGAACAATTTTGCCTGGAGATCGCCGAGGGCCTACATCCGGAGAACTTGGGAGATGTTCAGGAAGCCGTCTATGCCAAGCTCGACACCATTGTCCAGAGTTCGGCGCTGGTCGAGTGTATCAATTCCATTATCCGGCCGTATTTAAACACCACCAAGAATCACGTCACGCAAGAGCTGCTCAATCTGATTATGCACTATCACAACCATCGGCGTTATTGTGACGGCGTAAGAAAGAACAAAACGCCCATGGAGCTGCTGACCGGAAAAACGCAAGTGAAAGACTGGATTTCCATCCTGTTCGACATTCTTGGTGAGAAAGATCCAGAATTACTTCTTGCTTCGTAGAACAAGAAGCAGCTTTTTCAAACCCGACGATCTTTTTGGCTATCGTTGATGGCCTTCTAGTCCTATTGCCTTATTTTTTTTGGCCGAAAAAGTGTAAACTACTTTCGATAGCTAATGAAGGATGCCCAGACTTCCTTGATTTTCGTCCCACGCAAGACCGTATTGCCCCTCAGCTTTACCAGCTTTAGGGGGATTTACGAAGCCGAGCCACCCACGATGTCCAAGCGTCTTTCAATCGCAGAGTTTAAAGAGCGAGCAACCGCGAAATTCGGAGGCAAGTTTGGGTACGACCGGGTCGGGTTCATTCACTCCAAAGAGCCTGTCGAGATTTACTGCCCCGATCACGGCTATTTCACCCAGCTTCCACACCTTCACCTGCGCTCGAAGTACGGTTGCCCAAAGTGCGGCGGCACCGGCAAGAAGACGACCGCTGACTTCGTGAAAGAGGCAAAGGCGATCCACGGCGACCGGTACGGCTACGACAAGACCCATTACGTCAACTCAAAGACGGCTGTCACCGTCACCTGCCAAGAACACGGCGACTTTCACATCGCTCCCTGCAAGCACACTAGTGGCCGCAAGCAGGGATGTCCGGAGTGCGCCCGGCTCGAACGGAATGAGAGTAGTCGGATGAGCAAGGGGGAATTTATCCGCAAGGCGATCGTCATCCACGGCGACCGGTACTCGTACGATAAGGTTGAGTACACGGGATATCAGAACCCGGTGACGATCACCTGCAGTAAGCACGGGGATTTCCAAAAGTCACCCTCCAATCATCTGAGCAAGACCAACCCGCAAGGGTGTCCGAAGTGCAAGGTGCGGGCAAGCCGAAAAACGACCGAGCAGTTCGTTGCAGAGGCTCGTGTTATTCACGCCGACCGATACGATTACAGCCTTGTGAAGTACCGCGGCAACAAGCTGCCGGTCGAAATTTTCTGTCCGACCCACGGCGCTTTTGAGCAAGAGGCCAAATCCCACCTACACGGACACGGCTGCCCGGACTGTGCGGGCGTCGCTCCTCGCACCACCGAAGACTTCATCACCGAGGCACGCGAGGTCTGGGGCGACAAGTACTACTACGCGAAGGTTGACTACGTGTCCAACAATGAGAAGGTCATCATCACCTGCCGCGATCACGGGGATTTCATGCAACGACCGCACTCACATCTGATAGGTTACGAGGGCTGCTCAAAATGCCACGGACGGGGGAAAACTGATATGGCCACCTTCATTGAGGAAGCCACCGAGAAGCACGACGGCAAATTTGATTATTCCGAGGTTGCTTTTGATTCTATCGACTCAGAGATCACAATCATCTGCCCTATTCATGGTCGATTCCGCCAGAAGGCCAAGAACCATCTGCGGTCCGGGTGCCCCGATTGCGGCGGTTCCCGCAGGCTAACGACCGAGGAATTCATCGAGAAAGCACGAGGTGTCCACGGCGATCTTTACGATTACAGCCGCACGAGGTATCTCCGTGCCAATGACAATGTCGAAATCCATTGCCCGTACCACGGTCCGTTTCACCAACGAGCCTCCCATCATCTCGGAAGAAGTGGATGTCCGATCTGCCGCCAGTCTCGCGGCGAGTTCCGGGTCGAGCAGGTGCTGAAGCGCTTAGGCGTTGGGTTTGAGCAACAGAAGCGATTCCCCGATTGCCGGAACGTTAACGAGCTGCCCTTTGACTTCTTCGTGGGAGACCGTGGCGTCATCGAATTCCACGGCGAGCAACACTTTTGGCCGGTTGACTTTGGGAAGGGGGAGTCCGATCCTGCCCCAGTCAGCAAACGCGATCAGATCAAGGAGCGTTACTGCCGAGAGAAGGGAATCCCGATGCTCATCGTGAGGTTTGACGAGATTGACGACGTTGAAGCAATCGTCAAAAGATTTGTCGCTAAACTTCGTGCTTAGTGCCATCCGCGGGGAGCGGCGATTGCTGGAGCCACTCTCGGCCGACTCCTGCCGCTCGACGATTTCACCCGGGGTGGCTTTAGACTAGGACCACCTCGCCGATCGCAACGAACGCGCGGCTGCCGGCTCTGGGTCCGAAGCGGCCGTTGGATGTTTCTTATGAACGTCGTATTCAAAATCGCACATAACAATTGGCTAAACGCCGACCCAATACCGCGCACCGAGTTCACAAGACAAGTTATAGTCATGGGGTAGCGCGGTATTGGGCGGGTTGGCCATGCGTTAAGGAGACTCTGGAAAACCGAGCCACTGAGGTGGTCTGGGTTTTCTGGACAGGTCCCATCGTTAACCTTTGAGGCGGGGCACCGCCCCTGAAAGGGGCTCCTACCGATGAGCAAACGCCGTACCCACAGCCCAGAATTCAAGTCCAAGGTCGCCATGGAAGCGATCAGTGGCCGCAGGACGCTCCAGGAGATCGCTGCAGACCACGCGGTGCACCCGATCCAGGTGAGCCAATGGAAGAAGCAGCTCCTGGAAGGAGCCAGTGAGCTTTTCGCCAAGGGCAAAAAGACTCAAGGCAAAGACGAGAGCCAGGCCAAGGAAGGCGAACTGTTCCAGCAGATTGGCAAGCTCCAGATGGAACTGGAGTGGCTTAAAAAAAAGTCACAGCTGCTCTGATGCCCGTGAATTGCGAAAGCTGGTCGATCACGACCAACGAGAAATCACGATCAGCCGTCAGTGCGAGCTCCTGGGGCTACCCAGATCCACGCTGTACTACAAGCCCATCCCTGTGCCTGAATCCACCCTGGGGATCATGGCCAGGATCGATGCGCTGTATTTGGAGGATCCAACCTCTGGAAGCCGTCGGATGGTTCAGTATTTGGCCCGAGAAGGGATCCCGATCAGCCGTGACCGTGTCCGAAACCTCATGCGGTGCATGGGTTTACGGGCCATCTACCAGAAGCCACGCACCACGGTGCCAGGTGACCCATCGGAGCGCTTTCCCTGCCTGGTGGACCTCAAGGAGGTCACGGAAGTGGATCAGGTTTGGGCAACAGATATTACCTATATCCCATTGCGGAAGGGCTTCCTCTACCTGGTGGCCGTTGTGGATCTGTTCTCCCGGCATGTACTCAGCTGGAAACTTTCCAACAGCCTTGACATGGAATTCTGCCTGGAGGCCTTGGAAATTGCTCTTACCGTTGGGCGAAAGCCACAGATCTTCCACTCCGATCAGGGGTGTCAGTTCACCTCCGGTGACTTCGTGGCAAGGCTCAAGACAGAGGAGATCAAGATCAGCTGGTCTGGTAGAGGGCGCTGCTACGACAACATCCTGGTGGAGAGACTATGGAGGACAGTCAAATATGAGGAGGTGTACCTGCGCGCCTACAGCGATGGCTGGGAAGCTGAAATCAGCTTGTCCCGATTCCTATGGAGGTACTGCCATGTAAGACCCCATAGCTCATTGGGTGGCAAAACTCCCAATGAGGTCTACAATCAAATTGAACCCTGACCCTCCCGCCCGAGGTTAACGATGACAGGGGCCAGATCTGTCCAATAAAAGCCATCCACCTCACACTTCGTAAGTCTCTTCTCGCCATCACTTGGTTGTGCCTGGCGGCCTCCACGCTGCAATCCCAGCTCGGCAGCAGCCCTACGCTTCATGGGCGGTTTGGGCGCATGCCCCGCAGAAGTCAATGAACAACTCCCCAACCCCCGAGAGGATCCTGCAGACCGGCCTGGGCTTCTGGGCGTCGAAAGCCTTGCTGAGCGCGATCGAGATCGGCGTGTTCAGTGAGCTGGCCCGCGGTCCGGAGCCGTTCGCTGCCCTCAGTGGCCGGCTAGGCCTGCATCCCCGGGCCGCCCACGACTTCCTCGACACGCTGGTGGCACTGGGTTTCCTGACCCGCAGCGACGACGGCTACGCGAACACCCCCGAGACGGATCTCTTCCTCGACCGCGCCAAGCCGTCGTATGTGGGCGGAATCCTCGAGATGGCCAACCATCGCCTTTATCCGTCCTGGAGCCACCTCACCGAGGCGCTACGCACCGGGCTGCCGCAGAACGAACTCAAGGGCGGTGGCGAGGGTCTGTTTGAGACGATTTATGCGGATCCCGCCCGCCTGCAGGAATTCCTCGCCTCGATGACTGGCATCAGCCATGCGGCCAACCAGGCCATCGCCCAGTCCTTCCCGTGGACGGACTACTCCACCTTTGCTGATGTGGGCACCGCCCAGGGGGATCTCGCCGCCCAGATCGCACGCTTCAATCCGCACCTGACGGGGGTGGGGTTTGACTTGCCGGAAGTGGCTCCGATCTTCGAGGCCTACGTGGCAGCGGTTGGTGTTGCCGACCGTCTCACCTTTACCCCAGGCAACTTCTTTGATCACGATCTCCCCAGGGCCGATGTGATTCTGATGGGGCACATCCTGCACGACTGGGACCTGCCAACCAAACGCTTCCTGATCCAGAAGGCCTACGACGCCCTGCCATCAGGCGGCGCACTGGTGATCTACGAAGCGATCATCGACGACGATCGCTCCAAGAATGCCTTTGGCTTGTTGATGAGCCTCAACATGTTGATCGAAACCCCCGGCGGCTTCGACTACACCGGCCGCGACTGCCAGGGCTGGATGCAAGAGGTGGGATTCACGTCCACACGTGTGGAGCACCTGGTTGGCCCGGATTCGATGGTTGTTGGAATCAAGTAACTCAGCTTCAACTCACCTCCAGCCCCGTCAACTCCAGCTCCCTCCCCGCCAGCACCTCCGCCGACAGGCAGCCGCAGTCTGGACAGGCGTAGATCACATCCACCGGCTCGAAGTTCTCATCGCAGGCCGCGCACCGGCACACGGTGGGTACCACCTCCAGCTCCAGCTGCGCCCCCGCGCTCAGCCCGCCGGCCATCACCACCTCAAAGGCGAAGGCGAGCGCATCGGGGTCTACGCCTGAGAGCCGCCCCACGCTGAGCTTCACGGCGTGAATCCGCCGGGCCCCCTGCGCCGCCGCCGCCGCCAGGGCAATGCGGCGCACCTCCTCCATCAAGGCCAATTCATGCATCGCCGCTGCACCAGCGACGCACGGCCGCCAGCAGCTCGGGCAGCAAAGCCTTGGTCGCGGGCGTGAGCTCGGTGCTGAGGCCCATGCCGTGAGCTGTCACCAGCAATTGCCAGGCCGGCGGGCGGCGGCCGTAGAGCGTGTTGGCCAGCTGCAGCAGCCCGCCGGCGCTGGTGTGGTGGCTGAACAGCTCGGCTGGCCCAGAAGCCGGAGGCAGGAGCGGCTCCAGCCGCCAACCATCTGAGCCAGCCGCCGCCTCAGCTGCCGCATCCACAAACAGCACGCGCCGGGCGGCGGCCAGCTCTGGGGCCAGCTCGGGCGTGAGCTGGGTCCGCTCGATCACGCACAGGTTCGCCAGCCCCCAGCCCTCCACTTCCGCAGCGATGGCGCGTCCCACGCCGTCGTCTTCGCGGAGGGCGTTGCCCCAGCCGATCAGCAGGTCGCGCCGCGGCGCCTCTGGAGTGCTCACGGGGACCTCAATCCCGCCAGCGCTCGCTCAGCAGCTCGCCGCCTGGCCCCAGCAGTTGCACATGCAACGGCATCTGGCCGGCGGCGTGGGTGGAGCACGACAGGCAAGGATCGAAGCAGCGGATCCCCGCTTCCACCCGGTTGAGCAGGCCCTCGGCAATCTCGCTCTGGCCCGGCTGGATGTAGGTGCGGGCGATCTGGGTGATCGTGAGGTTCATCGCTCGGTTGTTCTGGCCGGTGGCAATGATCAGGTTCACCGCCTCAATCAGGCCATTGGCATCGACGCGGTAGTGGTGAAACAGGGTGCCGCGCGGCGCCTCGCTTACCCCCACCGCCTCAAAGGTGTTCACCCCTGCATGGGCGCGCACATGTCTGGTGCAGATCTCGGGATCGTCGAGCAGGGCCTCGATCGCTTCGAGCGCCGCCAGGATTTCGATCAGGCGGGCCAGGTGATAATAAAAAGAGCTGGTTACCACGCGCCCGCCACGCTGACGCAGCTCCAGCAGCTCGGCATCAGCCCGCTCCGTGCCGATGCGCGTGCACACATTCAGCCGCGCCAGTGGCCCGACCCGGTAGCTACCAGCTTCCGGACCGAGCGGTCTGTAATACGGGAATTTCAGGTAGGTCCAGGGTTCCACCGCCTCAGCCAGCACCTCGCTGATCTGCTGCTGAGGCAGGGCTTCTGCAAGCACAGCGCCGACAGCATCGATCAGGCGCAGATCGCCGTCGTAGTGCTCCCAGCGGCCATCGGCCCCCACCAGGCCCATGAACAGGGATGGGAAACAGCCAAACGTGGCCGCCTCCACCGCCAATGGGCCATCCAGCAACCCCTTGAAACGATCAAGCGCAGCGTTGGTGGTGGCGAAGGCTTCGGACAAGCGCGCCTGGATCGCCTCGCGGTCGGCCGGATCCAAAGGGCTGCGTACCCCGCCCGGCACCGCCCAGGCGGCGTGGATCTTGCGACCCCCAAGCCGCTCGATCAGCTCCTGGCCGAACTGGCGTAGCCGAATGCCACCGCGAGCCAGTTCCGGGTCAGCAGCGATCAGGCCGAAGATGTTGCGCTTGGCGGGGTCGCTGTCCCAGCCCAGCAGGAAATCGGGGCTGCTGAGATGAAAGAACGACAGCGCATGCGACTGAATGATCTGGGCCAGGTTCAGCAGGCGCCGCAGCTTCACGGCCGTAGGCGGAATCGTCACGGACAGGATCCGATCACCGGTTTTCGCTGCAGCGAGAAGGTGGCTCACCGGACAGATGCCGCAGATGCGGGCGGTGATCGCCGCCATCTCGGTGAACGGGCGCCCCTCGCAGAACCTCTCGAAGCCGCGGTATTCGGTCACGTGGAAGCGGGCGCCCTCCACGGCACCGTTCTCGCCCAGGTGGATGGTGATTTTGGCGTGGCCTTCGATCCGGGTCACCGGGTCGATCAGGATCGTGCGCCTTGCACCGGCCGGTGGCGTGGGGGTCGGCTCCATGGATCAGCCGAAGCGGATCATCTCCGCCCCCTCCATCAGCGGCGCCTCGCCCCGCAGCAGCGGCTCAAGAAAGGCGCGAATACGCGCGGCCGACGGCGGGCAGCCCGGCAAATAGAAATCCACGGGCACCACCTCGTGGAGGGGCAACACCTGGGGCAGTAGTTCCGGCACGATCCCCGGAGCGTGCGGCATGACGCCACTGTCGTCGGCCAGCTCCAGGTAACCGCGGCGCAGCACCGGCTCGGCCCCACCCAACATGTTGCGCATGCCCGGCACGTTGGCGCTCAAGGCGCAGTCGCCGAACGACACCAACAGGCGGGTGCGTGCGCGCACCTGGAGGATCAGCGCCAGGTTGTCACTATTGGCGACGCCTCCCTCCACCAGGCAGAGATCCACGTCTTGGGGGTACTCCTTGCTGTCGGAAGCCACCGGGCTGAACACCATGTCCATGCAGTCAGCCAGCTCGATCAGCCACTCATCGAGATCAAGGAACGACATGTGGCAACCGGAGCAGCCGGCCAACCAGACGGTGGCCAGACGCAGCTTGCCGTTGATGCTGCCGGTAGTGCTGACTGAGGGGGAGCTCATGGCGGCGCCCCTTGGCGCGCCTGACGGGCCCGCAGCAGGGCGACCAGCTGGCTGGGATCCTCGTGCTTCTCCTCCACCGTGTCGCCCTTGGGGAAGAGGGCGCCGGTAGGGCAGACCATCACGCACTTGCCGCAGTCGGTGCAGGCATCCACCGCTCCCCAGGGCTGATCGAGCCCGGCGATGATCCGGCAGTGCTCTCCCCGCCAGGCCACGTCCCAGACGTGGGCGCCCTCCACCTCGTCGCAGACCCGCACGCAGCGGGTGCAGAGGATGCAGCGGTTGTGGTCGAGCCCAAAGCGCTGGTGGGAGAGATCCACCGCGCGATCAGGGAAGCGGTAGGGCAGGCGGGAATGGTCCATGCCCACCTCCACGGCGCGGTCCTGAAGCTCGCAATGGCCGTTGGCCACGCACACCGCGCAGACGTGGTTCCCCTCGGTGAACAGCAGTTCGATCACCGTGCGGCGGTAGTCCCGCAAAGTGGGACTGTCGGTGCGCACCACCATCCCCTCCAGCACGGGGGTGATGCAGGCGGGCTGCAACTTGCCGCTGCCCTCGATCTCCACCAGGCAGAGGCGACAGGCCGCCACAGGGCTCAACCCCTCCAGGTGGCAGAGGGTAGGAATGGCGATCCCCACCTCCCGGGCCGCCTCCAGCAGGGTGGCGCCGACGGCCATCGCCACCGCCTGGCCGTCGATCGTCAGGGTGGAGACACTCATGGCGCAGCCTCGGTTGCACGCGCAGCCACGGGCTTCAGCAGGGCCACGTACTCCTCACGGAAGAAGCGCAGGGTGCTCAGGACCGGCTTGGGAGCGCTCTGGCCGAGGCCGCAGAGGCTGGTGTCTTTGACCATGTGGCAGAGGGCCTCGAGCTGGGCCAGGTCCGCGGCAGTGGCGTCGCCGGCCAGGTGCTTCTGCAGCAACCCATGGAGCTGGACGGTGCCGGCGCGGCAGGGCACGCACTTGCCGCAGGATTCATCCCGGCAGAACTCCATGAAGAACGCGGCGAGGGCCACCATGTTGGTGCTGTGGTCCATCACCACCATGCCGCCGGAGCCCATGATCGTGCCCAGTTCCTGCAACGAGGCGTAATCGACCGCTGTGTTGAGCTCGGAAGCGGGCACGCAGCCACCCGAGGGGCCACCGGTCTGGACGGCCTTGATCGTGGAGCCTTCGGGAGCACCGCCCCCCATCTCCTGCACGATCGTGGCCAGGCTGGTGCCCATCGGCACTTCCAGCAGTCCTCCCCAGCGCACGTTGCCCGTCAGTGAGAACACCTTGGTGCCTTTGCTGCTGGTCGTACCGATCGCTGCATACCAGTCGGAACCCTCCCGCAGGATCGGCACCACGTTGGCGAAGGTTTCGACGTTGTTGATCAAGGTGGGCAGGCCGCCCACCCCCTGCTCGGCCGGGTAGGGCGGCCGTGGTCTGGGGGTGCCGCGCTTGCCTTCGATCGAGTGGATCAGGGCCGTTTCCTCTCCGCAGACATAGGCCCCAGCCCCGACCCGCAACTCCACCGTGAACTCAAAGCTGGAATCGAACAATCTCTGGCCCAGCAGGCGGTGGCGCTGGGCCTGCTCAATCGCCCCGCGCAGGTTCTCGATCGCCAGGGTGTATTCGGCGCGGATGTAAATGAAGCCTCGGCTTGCCCCCACCGCAAAAGCGGCGATCGCCATGCCCTCCAGCACCCGATGGGGATCCCCCTCCAGAACGCTGCGGTCCATGAAGGCGCCCGGATCACCCTCATCGGCATTGCAAACCACCACTTTGTGGTCACCGGGCATCTTGGCAACGGTGCTCCACTTCAGCCCCGTGGGATAGCCGGCCCCGCCGCGTCCCCGCAGGCCACTGCGGTAGATCGTCTCCACCACCTGCATCGGGGTGAGCTCCTGAACAGCTCGACGCAACTGGTCGTAAGCCCCCCGCTCGATCGCCGCCTCGATCCGCTCCGGGTCAATCAGGCCGCAGTTCTCCAACACCACGCGTCGTTGGCGGGCAAAGAAAGGCCGACTGGTGTCAAGCCGCTCCCCGCGCCCAGGGGTCCAGGCGAGGGGCCGCCGCTGCCCATCGATCGCTTCCAATTCCCAGCGACGGACCAGAGCCGCAATTAGCCCAGTGGCATCCTCCGCCCTGACACCGGCGAAGAGCGCTCCGTCTGGGTCAACCGCCAGCAACGCCCCCTGGCTGCAGGGTCCCAGGCAACCGACGCCCCTGATCTCTATCCGGTCGACCAGCTCAAGACAGGACACTGCACGCTGCAGGGCCTGCCTCAATTCGGCCGCACCGCTCGCCAGGCAGCCTGCCGAGGTGCAACAACGCAGGCACAAGGGGGCTGGGGGTGCTGTCATCACCGCAGACTCCGCACGGCTTCCAGTACGGAGGCGACGGTCTGCTGCTTGGCCACCACCCCATCGATCACCACCAGCGGCGCGGCGCCGCAGGTGCCCAGACATCGAACGGAGCCCAGGTCTATTGATCCATCGGCCCTGCTGCTGCCCAGGCGGATCCCCAGCTCCTGCTCCAAAGCTTCCACCAGGCGACCGGCTCCGATGACGCTGCAAGCTGTGCCAGTACAGACCGTGCAGTTGTGCCTGGCCGGTGCCTGGAAACGAAACAGGTGATAAAACGAGGCGGTGCCAAAGACCTGGCTGAGCGGCAGCCCCAGGTTGCGGGCGACATGGCGCAGCAGGTCATCACTGAGGTAGTGGTAAGTCTCCTGGGCGTGATTGAGGACCTCGATCAGGCTGTCTGGGCTGCGCTGATGCCGAGCCAGAATCGACTGCAAAGCTTCAAAGCCTGATACCTCTTCAGCAGAGGCCTCAGCGGACCGTTCGGTTGGGGCACTGGGCATGACGCTGTCGCAACCCTCAATCCAGCGTAGGAAGTCGTAGCGGTTCGGACTGATCTCGCTGTATTCCTTCGTCTTTTCTGAATCTTCCCTGGCCTGGCTGCGCCGGCGGGGCCTTTCCCTAGGGTTGAACACGCGCATAGTTTGCGGGGCATATGGCTGAACTGGCTCGCAACCGGCAGCTCGTGGTCCCACTCGAGGCCATCGGACTCACCGACATCCCCAGCGTTGGTGGCAAAAATGCCTCGCTGGGCGAACTGATCCGCGAGCTCTCGGCCCAGGGGGTGCGCGTGCCCGGGGGGTTCGCCACAACCTCAGAGGCCTATCGCCTTTTCCTGAGCCACAACGGTCTCGATCAGCCGCTGCGTCAGCTGCTGAGCCAGCTCGATTCCACCGACCTGGGCGCCCTCCAAGCCGCCGGAGCGGCCGCCCGCCAACGCATCCTGGCGGCGTTTCTGCCGGAGTCACTGCAGCAGGCGATCACTTCGGCCTACGCCGATCTGCGCCACAACGAAGGTGTCGGGGATGGCGAATCCTTGAGCGTGGCGGTGCGCTCCAGCGCCACCGCCGAGGATCTCCCCGATGCCAGCTTCGCCGGGCAGCAGGACACCTTTCTGAACATCCAGGGAGAGGCGGCGCTATTGGATGCCTGCCGCCGCTGTTATGCGTCGTTGTTCACGGATCGGGCCATTTCCTACCGCCAGAACAACGGTTTCGACCATCTCGAGGTGGCGCTCTCGATCGGCGTGCAGCGCATGGTGCGATCCGATCTGGCCGCCGCTGGAGTGATCTTCACGCTCGACACTGAAACCGGCTTCCGCGACGCGGTGCTGCTCACCGCCTCCTACGGCTTTGGTGAAAACGTGGTGCAGGGAGCGGTGAACCCCGATGAATACCTGATCTTCAAGCCCACGTTGCAGCAGGGCCATGCACCGATCATCAGCCGCCGACTGGGCAGCAAGGAGATCCGCATGGTGGGAGTGGAGTCTGCCGATCCTGGAACCTCCACGCGCAACGTGCCGGTTGCGGATGTAGATCGTCGCCGTTATGCCATCGGCGACGACGAAGTGCTGACCCTGGCCCGCTGGGCCTGCCGAATCGAGCAGCACTACAGCAGCCAGCACGGGGTGCCCACACCGATGGACATCGAGTGGGCCAAGGACGGCCTCAGTGGCGAGCTGTTCGTCGTGCAGGCTAGGCCGGAGACGGTGGAATCACGCCAGTCGTCGGCCGTGCTGCGCAGCTGGCATCTCGAAGCCCATGACGCCGAACTGATCAGCAAGGGACGGGCGATTGGTGCCTCGGTGAGCAGTGGCCGGGCCCGAGTGATCGCCGATCCCACGGGAATCGACCAGTTCGAGAATGGTGACCTGCTCGTCACCAACCGCACCGACCCCGACTGGGAACCGATCCTCAAAAAGGCTGCCGGGGTGATCACCAACCAGGGTGGCCGCACCTGCCATGCGGCGATCATCGCCCGTGAAATGGGCATCACCGCGATCGTCGGCTGCGGCGACGCCACCACAACCATCGCCGATGGAGAAACGGTCACGGCCAGCTGCTGCGAGGGGGATGTGGGTCGCGTCTACCGAGGAGCGCTGGCCTACCGCCTGGAGGAACAGGACATCGGCGATCTTCCCTCCACCCGCACCCAGATCCTGGTGAATGTGGGCAACCCGGAGGATGCTTTCAAGCTGGCGGCCATCCCCTGTGATGGCGTTGGGCTGGCCCGATTGGAATTCATCATCGCCAATCAGATCAAGGTTCACCCGATGGCCTTGCTGGAACCTGAGCGGGTCAGCGACCTTGAGCAGCGCGCCGCGATTGCCAAGCTCACCGCCGGCCACCCCCATCCAGCGGACTATTACCTCGACCTGCTCAGCCAGGGCATGGCTCGCCTGGCTGCCGCGTTTTATCCGCGTCCAGTGATCCTGCGATTCTCCGATTTCAAGAGCAATGAATACGCGAAGCTGCTGGGCGGCGCAGACTTCGAGCCCCACGAAGAGAACCCGATGATCGGCTGGCGTGGCGCCTCCCGTTATGTCGCGCCGGCCTTCCGTGAAGCGTTTGCCCTGGAATGTGCGGCCCTCAGGCATGTGCGTGAGGACATGGGCCTCAGCAATGTGATCCCGATGATTCCGTTCTGTCGAACGCCGGAGGAAGGTGACCGGGTGCTGGCCGAAATGGCCCGCCATGGCCTCAGGCGGGGCGTGAACGGGTTGCAGGTGTATGTGATGTGCGAGCTGCCCAGCAATGTGATCGGAGCTGAGGCCTTCGCTGAACGGTTTGACGGCTTTTCGATCGGCTCCAACGACCTCACCCAACTCACCCTGGGCTTGGATCGCGATTCAGCTCTGGTGGCCGATCTCTTCGACGAGCGTCACCCCATCGTCAAGGACATGATCCGAATGGCGATCCGCACAGCCAGACGCTGCGGCCGCAAGATCGGCATCTGCGGCCAGGCCCCGAGCGACTATCCCGAGTTTGCCCGCTTCCTGGTGGAGCAAGGCATCGATTCGATCAGCCTGAATCCCGACGCCGTCGTGCAGACCCGCCTGGCGATCGCAGCCCTGGAGCAGGAGATGGGCGTAGCGGCGAAGCTGAGCTGACGCCTGCGGGTCCCAACCTTCACACTTGGAGGGCTGCCTTCGGCACGCCGCACCCTCCCCTCTCGCCCATGCTCACCATCGAATCGATCGAACTGCTGCTGCTGGTGGCAGCGGTGGTGGCCATGCTGGCCCGCAGGCTGCGACTGCCTTACAGCGTTGGCCTGGTGCTGGGGGGGATCGTGCTGGCGTGGCTGCCCTTCGCCCCCGATCTCAGCCTGACGCGGGAGTTGATCTTCAACGCCTTCCTGCCGCCCTTGATCTTTGAGGCGGCCCTCTACATCGCCTGGCCAGCGCTGCGCAAGGACCTGCCGGTGGTGCTCACCCTGGCCACCCTGGGGGTGGTACTCTCCGTCGGGGTCACCACGCTTGGAATGCACTATTGGGCCCACTGGAGCTGGCCGGCGGCCCTGCTCTTCGGTGTGCTGATCTCAGCCACCGATCCGGTTTCGGTGATCGCCACCTTCAAGGAAGCCGGCGTGCATGGGCGGCTGCGGGCACTGGTGGAGGCCGAAAGCCTCCTGAATGACAGCACCGCTGCAGTGGGCTTCAGTGTGGCGATCGCCTTGGCCACCGGCGCCGCGATCACACCGCTGGGCACCGTTCAGTTCCTGGCGGTCACGATCGTTGGCGGCGTGGCCTGCGGCGGCGCAGTGGCAGCAGCGGTCCTGGCCCTGGCCGGCCGTACCGAGGATCCCCTGGTGGAGATCACCTTCACCACCATTGCTGCGTACGGCTCCTTTTGGCTGGCGGAATACCTGGACGTGTCCGGGGTGCTGGCCACCCTCACCGCCGGAATCATGATGGGCAACCTCGGCCCATTGGGCGCCATCTCGCCGAAGGGACGCGAGGCCGTGGTGTCGTTCTGGGACTACGCCGCCTTCGTGGTGAACTCGCTGATCTTCCTGCTGATGGGGATGCTGGAGGCGCACCAGAACTTCACCGAGGTGTTGCTGCCGATCGGCATCGCCATTGTTCTGGTCACTGCGGGGCGGGCCCTGTCCACCTATCTCTGCTGCAGCCTGTTCCTGGGTTCAGCGCTGAAGGTGAAAACCAGCCACCAGCACGTGCTCTTCTGGGGCGGCCTGCGCGGCGCCCTGGCCCTGGCCCTCTCGCTGGGCCTGCCCACCACACTCCCCTACCGCGACGCCGTAGTGACCGTGGCCTTCGCCGTGGTGGCCTATTCAGTGATCGTGCAGGGACTCTCGATCACGCCGCTGATGCGCGCCCTCGGCGAGATCGGACCGGCCAGCGCCGACAACCTTGGAGAGGCCTCTCCTGAGGCCAGCGGCTGAAGCTTGAAGGAACCCAAGCGATCGCCCTGTCACAGAGCGCAGGGCTGAGGAACGGGAGTTGGGTGAGTTGCAACGATTTTGAAAGTGGAGCCAAGCGGATTCGAACCGCTGACCCCCTGCATGCCATGCAGGGATTGAATCACTCGAATCGCTTGCCCTGACTGAGTTTAACGCTGACAAGACTCGTTTGCGTGTGTAAAAGCGTGTGCATTATTCGCTTATCGGGGCCCGCCGCCGGCCAGCAGCTGGCTGACCTGAGCCATGTGCTGGCACCTGCCAAGGAAGAAGCGACCGTCTGATCTGCTGAAGAAAACGCCGTCTTCCAAAATGGGCCTTTTGGAAGACGGCACCCAACACATCACCCCCGGCCGCCACGTGCTCGCTCCAGCCAAGGAAGAAGCGACCGTCTGACCTGCCGAAGAAAAAGCCGTGATCGAAACAGGCCTGTTTCGATCACGGCACCCAACACATCAACCCCGGCCGCCACGTGCTGACACCTGCCAAGGAAAAAGCGACCGTCTGACCTGCTGAAGAAAACGTCGTGGGCGAAACAGGCTTGTTTCGCCCACGACAACCAACACATCAACCCCAACATCATGACAGGTGGATATAGATAAGTCGCCCCTAAGTGTTATGAGCGGGTTAGGAGCAAATTGCAACTATTCCCAGGGAGCCTGCCCCGCTCAGCGCCCGGACGCGATCCGCCGAGCCCGCAAGCGCTGCTCCTTGGTCAGCCAAGGCCCAGAAGCGGATCCCCGGCCCGCAGGCCCCAGGGCGGAGATCGCAGCCTGCTGGTGCTCGAACCAATCCGGCCCGGTCATGGCCTCGGCGGCCTCCACCATGAGCTCGGGAGGGCCCGGCTCAGGGAGCACGGGGGCGGGGCCGCCAGCCTGGAGCAAGGCAATGGCACGGGCCGGTGTCAGCGCCCAGGGCGGCAGCGGTGCGCTCATGCCTGCAGGCCCTCGCCTTCGCCTTCGCAGCTGATCAGCTGATCACCCAGGGGAAAGACCCTGGCGAAGCGGGCGGCCTCGCGGTCCGCCTTTCGTTGCGCGACGCTCAGCACCGGGGCAACCAGCAAATCTCGCGCAGCGATCAGCGATTCCCACAGGTCGGCGACCTCGGGGCACAGGCCCAGCAGGTGGGGTTCGTTTTCGAGCGAGCGGATCGCTGCTTGCAGACCCGCCGCTGCGGTCTGCCGGCGGCTCCTCAACGTCGCAGCCATTTCAGAGCGTTTCGCGATCGACGGTGAAAGTGTTGCCACGATCAAGCGTGGCCGTGGAACAGAAGGCGAGCTCGAGCCTGAGCTTTCAGGTTTGCCATCTCCTGGGCTTGTTGCTGGTGATGCGCTTCCCGCTGTTGGCGGGCAGCCTGTGCCGCCTGGATCGCTGGTGCCGCCTCCAGGCGCAGGCTCTCGGCGGCTTCGGGGTTGGCGCGGCTCACCTCCAGCTGGGCGCTGAGGTTCCAGGTCGTTGGCGCCCATGGGTTGGTCTGGCCGTTCGCGGTGGCGGCGGCCACCAGCTGAGCGGCGGCCTCTTCGCGGGTGGGCGGAACCGGGGCCGTGTGGCTCCAGGAGCCGTTGAGCACTGCCAGCTCCAGCTCTGCTGAAGCCTGTCCGGTCAGGAGCGCATGTAGCTCGCCGTCTGCATCCTTGAGCTGGAGCTGGGCGGCCCAAGGGATGCTGGTGATGTCCTGAGGGAGCCGCTCTCCAGGGAACACGGCGGCGAAGCGGCTGAGCACCGCAGCGGTCCTGGTGATGCTGGGGACCGGCAAGGCCTGGATCGGTGCGGCTGGTGCGGGTTCAGCGTCGGCCTGTTCAGCGCCTCGGGCATCGAGCGCAGCGGTGAAGCTTTCGATCTGGGCGCGGCTCAGTTCGGTGGGCATGAGGTTGATGCTTGGGGTCGATTCCCATTCTCAACCGGGATCGGTCCCATGGCGAGCGGCCGGGCATCAGCGAAGGCCGCGCCGTGCACCCATGGCTCGGGCCTTCAGGGAAAAACCACGGTCGGGGTCAACCGTGGCGGCAACGTCGATGGTGAGCAGGCCCATCAGCCCCGCGAACATCCGCAAGCTGTCGGGGTTTGCCTCCCCGCACTCCACCAGCGCGGCGGCGGCGAGGCGGTGGAGCTGCAGCTGGTGAGGAGTGAGCGGGGAGGTCAATAGCGAGACCCGCTGGACTTCGGAACAACAGAAGTCACCCTGGCCAACAGCGCCAGAGCACCCACGGCGGCTGAATATTGCTTGCCCTCCATCGCGGCCTCCGTGATGTATTCGCCTTGCGCTATCAACCGCGCTGCAAACACTTCGCGATCCATCGATAAGTCGGCCACCATCTGACGGTTGGCTCTTGCCTGCAGGTCATCCATATGACGCCGGGAAAGACCCCATAGGGCAGAAGCTTTGCGCGCGGCAGATCCGGTGCCCGTGCCCCTGCGGGTCCAGTTGATGATCTCGTTGACGCGAAGTGCAGTGATGTTCTTATTTGCAATTCTCCCCACCGATATTTTATGCAGGGGATTCCGCTGCTTCCAAGCCGCAAACAGAAACCCGGTTCGATCTTCAGGGCAATGCTGAGCGTCCCATTCGGGCCATTCAGGTGAATCAGGCGCTGGTTCTGGTGCGTTCATGGGTTGATTCTGCCTGATTCGCCGCGTTCAACGGCAGCTGGAGCGGCGGCGGCAAGGCGCACCTGCTCCAGTAGGGCGCCCCAAGGGGACCGCCGCCTCGCTGGTGGGGGGCAGCCGGTCAGTGAGGTTCATCCGGTCGGGGGGGGCTTATCCGGTCCCTCACGCGGGGGCCTCGGATATGGCGGACAAACCGGATTAACTGTATTAACCAGTGATAGCAATCAATGTATCTTCCTGCTACGAGGGTTTGTTGTCCGTTGTTTCGGTTGATCCGATTGGTTTGATCCCCCCCCGCGCGGGACCGGATTAAGCCCCCGCACCCGCGTCAGGCCAGCGTCTCGCCAACCACCGGCCTTTTCAGCGTCAGGCACCAGCAGCAGCAGCGCCGGTGGTTGGCACCGCGCCGGGTGTCGGCCTGTAGGTGTCGGCGGGGCGCCCCTCACCGCCGGGTCTTTCCCCCGGCTGCTTCATCACCAACCGTTTCTGAAGCAGGGCGCCAAGGGTTTCCCAAGCTCGGTTGTGCGTCAGCTGGCAATCGGCCACGACGTCGGCCACCGTTGCCGGTGTGCCTGCTGCCGCTCTGGAGCAGACGGAATCCAGAACGGACTGCTGCCTAGGGGTGAGCCTCTCCAACGCCTTGCCCTTCGCCTGCTCCTCCATGGCCGTCTCGGCATCGCCGTGGAGCACCCACTGCCCCCCCTCGACCCGCTCGATCAGGAGTTCCAACGGCATCCCGCCGCGCCCTTGTGTCTTGAGCATCAGCCGCTTGTCCCCCATGGCCGCCCCGGCAGGGCCGCTCTGGAAGTAGGTGAGGCTGTGATCGTCTGGCTGGCGGCCGCGGGTAGCGCTGTGGAGCCCCTGGAGGCTGCTACGGCGCCTTCGCTGGCGCGGCCCTTGCTGGCGTGGTGAATCAGCAGCACGGTGGCGGCGTGTGGCCCCACGGCGGCCATCAGCTCGCGGGCGGGGGTCGCCATTTCGGCGGCCTCCTCTTTCAACCCCAATAGGTGAGTGCAGGCGTGATACGAATCGATCACCACCAGCAGACCAGGGTTGTCGGCGGCAATGGCGGCGATTCGCTCAATCCCTCGTGTATCCAGACTCCACGGGTTGTCGGCAGTTGCCAACCCGACAATGCGCGGGTGCTGCCGATTGTCAGCGGTCAGGAGCCCGAATTGCTTGAACATCCGCGCCCAGTCGTTCTCCGGTTGATCGCTGCCGATAATCAGCACCGGCGGGCATGGGTCGCCCGGTAGTGCTTGCCCCAGGAAGGTTTGCTGCCCATGCACCCATGCACCAATGAATCCCAGCGCCAGGGCGCTCTTTCCAACCTTCGGGAGCGCGACGACAAGGTTCAAGGCTCGCGCCATCACGATGCCTTCCAATAGCCAGGGGGTTGTCGTCATGCTCATAGGCCTGGATTCGTTAGTGAGTAGTTCGGGCGGGCCTTCGGTGCCAAAGCGGGCATCTGACAACAGCCGCGCAATGTCTTGTTGCGTGAGATTGGGGAGGCTCAATCTTTCGGCGACCCGCCTCAAGGCCAACCCTTGCTCCACGGGCTCGGGGTAGATCGCAACAATGTCGAGCGCCTCGTTCCGCAGGGCTTCCAGAGCCTCGGCATCGACTGCCGCCGCGCCGTTGCCGTTGGATGGTGCGGGGCGCTTCGCCTGCTCCGGATCGATTCCGGCCGCGGCCAGCAGCTCGGCGGCGGTCTGCTGGGTGCTGCTCATCGCCCTGCCCCCCAGAACCAGGCTGCAGAGGCGTGATCACCGCCACTGCAGGCCACCTGCGCCACGTCCCAGCCGCAGGTGGTACTGGGGCTGTGCGCCTCCATCAAGGCGATGGCGGTGTCGATGCTGTAGCCGGCCTCCTCGCACGCCTTCACCAGGCCCCACAGGACGTTCCGATCGCCGTAGATCGATCCCCCGCCGACGTAGGTGCCTTGCCCTCCAACGCGACGCGGCAGGGTCGCCAGGTGGTCCACCACATCCTGCAGCGTGCGGGGCCGGTGCCGGCCGAACGATCGCCGCGGGCGGGAGAACAGCGCCGCTGGGGCTGGTGGGGCTGAAGGGGGCGATGGTGGCAGCAGCCCCCGCAGCCGCACCTCCAGGGCGTCGGCATCGAACCGGCTGCCGGAGCAGGTGTGGATGTTGGCCAGCTGCCCGGTTTTCGGGTGCAGTCCACCGGCCAGCCGCATCACCTGCGCAGGTTTCGCCAGGCTGCTGTCGATGCTGCACTCCGGCTCCAGGTGCCGGTAGGCAGCGATCACCAGCTTCTGCAGCACCGTGAAGCGCTCAGTGCTGATTGGCTCCCGCAGCCCGAAGTAGCAATGCAGCGATTTGTTGGTGGTGCTGATGGTGAACGCCGGCTCAGCGCCGAACACCCGAACCGCCAGCGCCAACTGATCATCAAGGCTCATCCCCTCGCTGTCGCACTCGGCGAACAGCCACCGGCAGGGGCTGATGTGTTCGTTGCTGGCGCCCCATTGCCGCGGCCCCTTCGCGCCCGGTTGCCCGGTGATGAAGGCCTGGCAGCGTTGCTCCTGATCGGCCAGCTGCTGCTCCCTGGTGAGGGGCTGGCCATCGCGGCCGCGGCGGTAGGGGGCGAAGTGCTCGGGAAGGGTGCCCCAGTCGTCCGGCACCGGCCGCGGCTCGTTGACGATCAGCCCCAGGCTGTAACCGGGGCGGCAGCCCAGGTCGGAGGTGATGACCGCGATCAGGGACGGCTCGCGGTGCAGGATCTGCCCGGTCGTGGCCAGGTAGTAGGTGTTCCCGCCGCGCCGCTCACCAGGGGCGGCCTTGGGCGGAAACAAGGTAAGCAGCACCAGAGCCTCGGGGCGGGTGCTCCCGCGAAGCAAGGCGATCTGAGAGCACACGGGGCCCCAGAGGGGTGGGGTCTGCAGGCCGGGGCAAACGGGGCCAACTTCTGAGAGGATGGGCACAGCTTCCACGCTGTTTCCATTCCCCTCAGGGATGTAGGCCCCGCCCCTCGCAAGGGAGGCGGGGTTCTTCATTGCTCAGATCCCCGCTGAGAGAACAACAGGCAGCCGATCGCCTGGCCTCACATCACCGATGACCCGCATGCCCCGGTGATGCAGCACCTGCCGGCAGGTCTCAACGTCCCAGCGGAGCGTCGAGTTAGCAAACGGTCCAGCGACCCAGTGGACACCCGGCACCAGGAACCCGACTTCCGGGTGCCCGTAGCGCTTCAACGTGCGAGTGCTGACACCTAAGGCACGTGCCGCCAATGGCGTCGGCAGCCACTGATCCATGCTGACGCCAGGCGCGATCCCCCCGCGATCCCGAAGCGGGCGGGGTTCGATTGCAGTAGCCATCGCTCAGGACTCCGCCTGAACGGTGCCGCCTTGCATCAGCTTCGCGGCCACTGCCGGAGGCAGGATGCTGGGGCCCAGGCGGGAAACGTCCGCCACGCAAGGGCTGATCGTGGCGGGATCAACGCCTTTGCGGGCGTACTTGCGAGCTTTGTTGTGAGCATTGCTGGCCTTGAGCAGTGAGACCATCGCCGGGTATTCCAGGCGACCGCGATACCGCACCAAGCCCGAATCTGCTTCCTTCATGAAGAGATAGAGGGTGAATGGATTGGCTCGCGTTGCCCCGGTCACAGCACGGCCCCCGAACCAGAGGCGCAGCCAAAATCACCGCGGGCCGGACATAAGCCCGGTTCCTTGAGGCGGGGTGGTTCCCCGCCCTGGTAGGTGCGCCCATGAGGGGCGGCACCCTGGCCTCATTCGAGGCTCACAACTCCACAACGCTACATCATGTGGTGGCACGTTGTGCCCACCACCAGGGGTGGGGGCGCGGCGAAGCTGGCGATCAGGTCCGCTTCTGCCGTCCACTGGCCATAGTGCCGAAGGTGGGTTGAGGGGCTGTGACGCATGACGGCGGCCAGATTGCGCAACGGGATCGGCGGCTGCCGGTGTGCCCCGCGCCAGGCGAACCCATGTCTCAGTCCGTAGGGAGTGAGCCCAGGGGTGCGCTCCACCAGGCCCTGCCAGTAGGGCAGCCGGTCGAGCAGCTGACGGAAGGCATCGCCGACGGCCTTGTGCTCTCCGCTGGCGGCTGCATTGCGGATCGGCAGGGGCAGCTCCAGCAGCCCTGACTCCAGCAGCTTCAGGGCCCGCGCTCCATCGTCCCGGCCCTCCACCTCCAGGGGCATCACCAGCTGGGCCGGCTTCGGGGCCGCTGCCGTTCGGGCGTTGCGCTTGATCGCCCCGACACGGAGCCGGCCGTCTCTCGGGTGCAGAACGCCCAGTTCCGCTGGACGCAGCCCGAAGCAGCCCACAAGGGCCACCGCCAGCCACAGCTCCGCGCAGCTCGCCTCCAGGTGATTGAGCAAACCGGCCAGGCCCTCGGGGCTGATGGGCGTGGTGGGGGCGGCCGCGGCCTCTCGGGTGCCGATCAGCTCCGCCTGGTGGTCAGCCGGTGGCGGCAGCCAGCACACCGGTGCCCCTCGGCGCTCCACCGCCCAGCGCATGAATCGGGCCACGTCCAGTAACTGCCGCTTCCGCCCCTGCCCACCAGGCGGACAGGCGGCGAAGTGCAGCCGCGCATAGGCCCGCAGCAGCTCGGGGCCATCACGGGGCGTTGGGCGGCTGGTGACGGTGGCCAGCAGCCGCTGCAGTCTGGTGTTCAGGTCGCCGCGAGTGGTGGCCCTCAGGTCGCTGCGGGTAGCCAGAAAGTCCGTCACCAGAGCGGGCCAATCCATTGGGCCGGTCGTGGGGGCGGCTGCCAGCAGCTCGGCCGCAGCGCTCAGGCTGAGCCCCTGTTCCTCCATCCGCTCGCGCAGGCCGCTGGTGGTGGCGATCACGGCCGACACGCACCCGCGCTCCCAGGCGATCGGCAGGGTGACGGTGCTGCGGACGCCGCTCAGTTCACGGCGGGTGAGCCGCACCAGGCCCCGCGATTCCGCCACATTCCAGCCCCGGCCGTGTTCATGGCGGAGAGCATCTCGGAGGGTTGCAACCCAGGCGGGTGATCGGGGGGCGGAGGGCAGGGCGTGTGCAAAAGCGTGTGTAAAACACGGTATTGCATGTCACAACAGGTAGTGAAGAGATCAGGAGTCAAAGCCTCTGAACCCTTGCTGTGACTAGAAAAAGTGAATGGAGCCAAGCGGATTCGAACCGCTGACCCCCTGCATGCCATGCAGGTGCTCTACCAGCTGAGCTATGGCCCCTTTCGGGTCCAACATTACAGCTCGGGCGGCCCCCTAGACCTGGCGCCAGACCGCCACCAGCTTCCCTTGCACGGCCACCTGTTCGGCCTCGATCAGCAGCGGCGCATAGGCGGGGTTGGCGGCTTCCAGGCGCACCATCGCCCCTTGCCGGTGGAAATGCTTGAGCGTGGTGCCCCGGCCCTCCACCATGGCGGCCACGATCGTGCCGGCCTTGAGCCGGCTGGGCTCGTTGACGGGCTCCATCAAGACCACATCGCCATCGTCGATGTGGGCGGCGATCATGCTGTCCCCGTTCACGGTGAGGGCGAACAGGCCGCGGGTATCGAGCAGGGGCTGGAGATCGAGCCGCTCCTGGATGTCATCGAAGGGCTCCACCAAGCCGCCAGCCGCCACGGTGCCCAACATGGGAATGCCCTGGAGATGGCCACCCAGCAGCTGCAGGGTGCGGGCCTGGCCCTCCTGCCAGGTGATCCAGCCCTTCTGCTGCAGGTGGCGCAGGCGGCTCTGGATCGGCGCCGGCGAGCGCAAGCCCATCGCCTCCATCATCTGGCGGATCGAGGGGCTGTGGCGATGGCTGTCGATGTAACTGGCCAGCCACTCGTAGAGCTCCTGCTGGGCCGAGGTGAGCGTGGCCTGGGGAGCAGGCGAATCCGAATCGAAGGAGATCACCAGCTGGCCTCAGACACCGTCAGTACATTTGTGCCACTAATTGGCGCCAATGTCCAGCCCCGGCAAGAAGTCAGAGCCCGCCGAGCAGGGCGGCCAGCAGGGCCTGCTGGGCATGGAGACGGTTTTCGGCCTGGTCGAACACCCGGCTGGCGGGCCCATCGATGACGCCGGCACTGATCTCCTCACCGCGATGGGCCGGCAGGCAATGCAGCACGATGGCGCGCGGATCGGCCGCCGCCAACAGCGCTTCATCGAGGCAGAAGCCTGCAAAGGCCTCCTCCCGTTGCCGCTGTTCCTGCTCCTGGCCCATCGAGGCCCAGACATCGGTGTACAGGGCGTGGGCGCCACGCACGCCGGCCACGGGATCGGTGGTCAGCTCAAGGCTGCAGCGACCCGCAGCCAGGGCCCTGGCCTGCTCCAGCACGGCTGAATCAGGCTCAAAGCCAGCGGGAGAGGCAATCCGCACACTCACGCCCAGCAGGGCACCACAGAGCAACAGCGAATGGGCCACGTTGTTGCCATCGCCCACGTAGGCCAGGCACAGGCCATCGAGGCTGCCGAAAGCGTCCTGCAGGGTCAGAAAATCAGCCAGGGCCTGGCAGGGATGCTCCAGGTCGGTGAGGGCATTGATCACCGGGATCGAGGCCCAGTGGGCGTAATCACTGAGATCCTGCTGGGCAAAGGTGCGGATCGCCAGGGCATCCACGTAGCGGCTGAGCACCCGGGCGGTGTCGGCGATCGGTTCGCCCCGACCCACCTGGGTGACAGCGGGGTTGAGGTCGAGGGTCTGGCCGCCGAGCCGGGCCATCGCCACGGAGAAGCTCACCCGGGTGCGGGTTGACGCTTTGGTGAAGATCAGGCCAAGCAGCTGGCCATGGAGGTCGACGCGACGGGCGCCGCTGCGCAGTTCGCCGGCCAGCTGCAACAGGGCCAGGGTTTCTTCAGCGCTGAGATCGGCGCAAGAGAGCAGGTCGCGACCCCGCAACGCCTTCAGGGCCGGGACAGAGCTTGTGATCGGAGGGCTCATGACCCCATTCCAAAGATCCCTTATCCGGGATCAGGGGCCCCGGCGTCAAGTGCCGGGGCCAGGCTCAGCCGGCCACGACGGCTGGTTCGGCCTCCGCCGCCTCTCCGGGCAACGCAACAGAGTCCGGCAGGTGGCTGGAGGAAAGCAGGTTTTTGAGATCATCACCCTCAATCACCTCTTTCTCGAGGATCTTGCCGGCGATGTCATCGAGCAGGGAGCGGTTGTCGTGCAGGATCGCCAGGGCCCGCTCATGGGCCCGGTCCACCAGGCCGCGCACCTCCTTGTCGATCGCCTGGGCGGTGGCATCGCTGACCGAACGACGCGGGTTGGAGCCGCCGCCAAGAAAGCGGTTGCCGCCCTGCTTGTCGTAGGCCAGCGGGCCGAGCGTGTCGCTCATCCCGTAGGTGCCCACCATCTGTTCGGCGATGTCGGTGGCGCGTTGCAGGTCGTTGGCGGCGCCAGTGGTGACTTCACCGAACACGATCTCCTCAGCCGAGCGGCCTCCCAGCAGGGTGGCGATCTGACCTTCAAGGTCTTCCTTGGAGTTGAGGAACCGTTCCTCCTGGGGCAGCTGCAACGTGTAACCAAGGGCACTCATGCCACGGGGCACGATCGAGATCTTGGCCACCTTGCTGCCACCGGGCATCAGGTGCCCAACGATGGCGTGACCCACTTCGTGGAACGCCACCACGCGCTTCTCATCGTCTTGGAGCACCCGGCTGCGCTTCTCCAAACCGGCCACCACCCGCTCGATCGCCTCATTGAGATCTCTCTGCTCCACCGCCAAGCGCATGCCACGAGCCGCGAGCAGGGCCGCTTCGTTGACCAAGTTGGCCAGATCAGCGCCCGCAAAGCCGCTGGTGGCCTGGGCGATGCGATCGAGATCGACAGCCTCGGCCAGCTTCACTTTCTTGGCATAGATATCCAGAATCATCTTGCGGCCGGAGAGATCGGGCCGATCGACCAGCACCTGGCGGTCGAAGCGACCGGGCCGCAGCAGCGCAGCATCCAGCGTTTCGGGCTGGTTGGTGGCGGCCAGCACAATCACCGGTTTGTCTGTGGAAGCAAAGCCATCCATCTCGGTGAGCAGCTGGTTGAGGGTCTGCTCGCGCTCGTCGTTGCCGCCGACCACGCCCATCGAGCCGGAACGGGATTTGCCGATCGCATCGAGTTCGTCAATGAAGATGATGCAGGGCGCTTTTTTCTTGGCCTGCTCGAACAGGTCGCGCACCCGCGCAGCACCGGCACCGACGAACAGTTCGACGAATTCGGAGCCCGAGATGATGAAGAAAGGAACTTCGGCCTCGCCAGCCACCGCCTTCGAGAGGAGTGTCTTGCCGGTGCCGGGAGGGCCCACCAGCAGCACCCCTTTGGGGATGCGGGCACCGATCGCCGTGTAACGCTCGGGTTTTTTGAGAAAGTCAACGATTTCAGCCAATTCCGCCTTGGCCTCATCCACACCGGCCACATCGGCGAAGGTGACCCGTGACTCCTCATCGGGCACGTAGACCCGGGCCTTCGATTTGGTGAAGCTCAACGCCCCCTGGGCTCCGCCGCCACCCATCTGACGGCGCGCGAAGAACTGCAGCACCAGGATGAAGATCAACGGCGGCACCACCCAGCTCAGCAGCGTGGTGAAGAAGTTGGGCCGCTTCGGTGGTGCGGCGGCGAATTCAACGCCCTTCTGCTCCAGGCGTTGGGGCAGATCCATGTCGAAGATCGGCGTGGTCGCCAGCACTGAGGGGCTTCCCTCCGGTGCATTGCTGAGCTCGTAGCGGATCTGGTCCTGGGTGATGAAGGCCCGCTTGACGTCGCCGTCATTCACTTGGTCGATGAACAGCGAATAGGGGACCCGTGGCACCTGGGTGGCTTGATTGGGCAGGAAGTTGCTGAATAGCAGCAACACGCCGAAGCCGATCAACACGAGGTTGATGATCCCGAATCGCCGGTTGGGGCGATTGTCGTCCTGGCGGAGGGCCATGGGTGTGCGGCGCTGGAATGGGGCCAAGCTAGGCCGAGCCACCGCGGCCATGCCCGTCGGGGCGGGGGTGAGAACCGAACGTGATCTGCTTCTCCCATGTGTGGTCGCTATGCGCTGAGCACCGAGTTCGACAAACTGCCGCCGCTGCTGCGCGACACCCTGCCGGCTGCCCTGGCCGCCCATTACGCCCCGATGACCGAGGTGCGGCCGGGTCAGCCGGTGCTGGGCCTGCGCCAGGAACATGGCCAGATCGGCGCAGCCCTGCTGCTCTGGGGGTTGCTGCCGGAATGGTCCAAGGATCCACTGGGCGCGGCCAGGCCCATCAATGCCCGCAGCGAAACCGTGGCAACCAGAGCCTCCTTCCGGGGCCCCTGGCGCCATCGCCGCTGCCTGCTGGCGGCTGATGGCTTTTACGAATGGAAAGGCCCGCCCATGGCCGGGCGCAAACAGCCCTGGCTGATCCGCCGCCGCGACCAGCGGCCGTTCTGGCTGGCCGGCCTCTGGGACCGTTGGATCGGAGCCGATGGCAGTGAGGTGGAGAGCTGTTGCCTGCTCACCACCGCGCCGAACCGGTTGGTTGCCCCGATCCATGGCCGCATGCCGGTGATCCTGCCCGCCGGCCTGGAAGAGGCCTGGCTGGCGCCAGCCGATGGCCCCGGACTGCGGGCACTGGAGCCCTTGCTGGGTTGCTGGGACCCCCAGGGCTGGGAAGCGCTGCCGTTGGGCGCCGGGGCCCACCAGCTCGATCTGCTCGGCTGACCCTTCCAGGACAGGCCCAGAATGGAGCCACATCCATGCCGTGTCCTGTCCTGCTCAACACCTGGCTTCAGGCCCGATCAAAGCCACTCAGCCCACTGACGCGACTGCGTCGCCGGCATCGCTTCTACCGGAATCTGCTGCTGCTGCTGCTGCTGGTGATGATCTGTCTGGCCCTGCCCCAGACCCTGCGCTGGCTGGGGGCACTGGCCTACAGCCTGACCACTTTGCTCCTGTTGCTCTCCCTGGAAGGGCGCAGCCGCCACGGTGGTCGGGGCCATCGGCTGGGACTCCCTTACCGCCTGCTGGGACTGGCGACTCTCCTCTCCCAGTGGTTCTGGTATTTCACACCGGTGGTTGAACGCCAAAGCGGTCTGCCGGTGATGGTTCTGATGACCGTGTTCGTGGCCTGGAGCCTGCTGCGGCTGGTGGGGTACCTGGCCGAAGAGCGGCGGATCAACGGCCAGGTGCTGATGGGGGCGGTGGCCGGCTATCTGCTGCTGGGGCTCACCGCCGGCATGCTGTTGACCGTGCTCGAAACGGTGCAACCCGGCAGCTTCAGCAGTTCCCAACAGGCCCTTGGTCTGGAGCTGCCCAATCAGCTGGCAGCCGAGAACCCTTTGCAGAGGATCTGGGAGCTGGATTTTGTGCGTCTCAACTACTTCGCCTTCGCCACAATCACAACAGTCGGCTACGGCGATGTGTTGCCCACCACGCCGATCGCCCAGATCACCAGCATCGGCTTCGGGGTGATTGGACCTTTCTACCTGGCGTTGGTGATGGGGCTGCTGATCAGCCGCTTCACCATGCAGGACAGACCTGATTATTCCAACCCGCCGGCAGCGGCTGCGATCGAAGCCCAATCCGCTAAGACAGGCGAATCTGCGCCGCCGCCACCTTGAGCCTCCAGCAACTCGATGCCTTTCTGCTCCAGGCCAGCCTTCAACCACAGCTGCAGGCCAGGTTGAACGAGCCACTCGAGCTGGCTGATTTCCTCATGCTGGCCCGAGGCGAAGGCTACGCCGTGGAAGAAACAGACCTGCTCGAAGCCCGCGAACGCGAAGAATCCCAGCGGAGCGCCAGCGAATTGCAGCAACGGGCTGGTGACGATGCGCGTCGGCTGCGCAATTTCATTCCCGGCTGAGCGGCCGTTGGGTTCAGCGGATCAGCCCGGCCGGCGGCCGGATGCTGCGTTCCTGCTGCAGGCTGCGCTGGGCCAGATGGGCGCTGACCAGCAGCAACAAGCCAAGTGGCAGCGCCAAACGCCAGACAGCACCTGGACGGGACGGCCAGCTGGGACGGGGGAACCGCCGCGCCGGCCCGCGCCCTGACGAGGCCTGGCCGGGGCCCAGGGGCATGCTGCATTGGCCGCAGACCATGCGACCAGCCAGACTCCTGTCACGGCGCACATTCCAACTTCCGCAGCGGGGACAGGACATCGTCGAAATCGGGGGCGAAGGGTCAGGGGAACGCAGGTTGAAGGTTTAGGTTCAGGGCCGGTCAACCTTCGCCGGTTCCCTGAACACAGCAAAGGCGGCGAAAACTCCACCAGCAAACCCGGAGGCATGGCCGATCCAGCTCACACCCGGCGGTGAGAAGAAGGGAAGCAGACCCGGCAGAAAGCCGCCATAGCTTATCAAGCTGAACACGGAAAGGGCCAGCACCAGGGGTCGCCGCTCCAGAAAACCGATCACGGTCAGGTATCCCACCAGGGCAAACACCACGCCGGAAAGTCCATGGCTGCCGCTGGGCCAGAACAGCCAGACCGGAATCGCCATCAGGTAGGTCCCGAGCCAGACGGCCATGTAGTCGGAACGGCTTTTGGCCAGCACCAGCCAGGAGAGGGGCAGAAACCAGAGGCTGTTCCCGAACAGGTGGCCGAAATCACTGTGACTGAAGGGCGCAGCTCGGTTTCAAGTGGTCGTCGCAACACCTCATTCACTGAGGGATTTTGGGATGACGAGCAAGCATCAGCGGCAGATGGCCGTTCGCTCGATGAGGGGGAAAATCCCCTCTCCTGGCCGTCCCTC